>Ga0160473_100603_pt1 | contig 23951 bp, 22 predicted proteins | sample HID1975I_E11MG_FD_108217 | JGI IMG/M metagenome (GOLD analysis project Ga0160473, IMG submission 108217) | Enriched soil microbial communities from UW Madison campus, WI, USA - HID1975I_E11 MG | ecosystem: Environmental > Terrestrial > Soil > Unclassified | place: USA: Madison, Wisconsin... | reverse complement strand
GCGTCCATCCATGGACTTGAGCTCATGTGGCGACATCCATGTCGCCACATGCCCCCGATAAGGGGTCTCGCCCCCGGACGCCCCACAGATCCCTGTGACCGGATCGAAGATCAAATGCCGCTTCGTCGAAGTGGGGAAATAACGCGCCTTGCACCGTCCCCTCCGGGGCCCGCGTGAGTCGGCCATGGATGGCCGGCGTTCGGTGACTGAGTACAGGACGTACGCCGGAACCGACACGCGGGCACCGGAGGGGTCGGGGCCCGTGACGTAAGGCGACGGAAGCTACCGCTCAGTGCACGCTCTAAGCGGGAAACAGAAACACGCCGCAAAAATCAAAAGATGGTAGTCGCGGCAAAACGCACATTCGAGCTAACGGGGTCGTGCACGAAACACTACGCTCATGCGAGGCCCCACCGGCCGTGAGGTCTTCGGAATGCCATGCTCGTGCGTCAACTGCGAAGCATGGCTCATCACCAGCAAACTCCCCGGCACCAGGTCCAATCCACAAGCGCGCCCACCCACCTTTGCGCGCAAGTTCATCCGCCGCGTATCGCCCAACGAGACCAACGCGATCGGCTCCCCAGGCACCAGCGAATGTAGTTTGTCGTTATGCATCGCCACACTGTCGCGACCGTCGCGATACAGGTTCAGACCCACGTGGGTATACGCCCCCGGTACCTGCTCGCGCACCCGCGACAACATCTCGCCCAGCGGCGAATCCACCGGCAACGCGTCGAGCGCGAAATGCGCCAGCAGGCGCGGTACGTCGACGATGCGCTCGTACATCGGCCGCTGCAGGGTCTGCCATTTAATGCCATCTCGTAATGCCACGAACCAGCGCTCGGCCTCGCCCTGCCCCACCAGCTGCGGCCAGTAGCGCACACCGCCTTGCGCATCGGCGATCACCGTGCGGTACGGCGCGGCATCGAACAGGTCGGCACCCAGCGCGGCCATCAGTGGAAATCCCGCGAGGCCACCGGCAACTCGCCCAGCAGGTCGCTCAGGTCATGCAGGTCACCGGCAATCACATGAGTCACGCCGTCCACTTGCTCCCAGCGCCCACGCACCGCCAGCAGGCGTGATTCCAGCAATGCGCGGCGCCGACGCTGGGCCAGGTGCGGCCAGACCACGATGTTGATCATGCCGTGCTCGTCTTCCAGGGTGACGAAGATCGTGCCCTTGGCCGTCCCCGGACGCTGCCGCTGCGTCACCAGCCCGGCGACGTGCACGCCGCTGCCGTGACGGCGATCCTGCAATTCGCGCAGGCCCAGGATGCGGCGCTGCTGCATCTGCGTGCGCAGCAACGCCATCGGATGGGCGCCCAGGCTCAGGCCCAGGGCGCGGTAGTCGGCCTGCACTTCCTCACCGGTGCGCGGCGCGGGCAACGCAATGTCAGCTTCCTCCGGGCTCCCCGGCAACAACGGACGACGCCGCTCGACCCCCGCCACCGCCCAGCGCGCGTTGTTGCGATTGCCGACCAGCGAAGCGAGGGCGCCCGCTTCGGCCAGCGCTTCGCGCGCTTTGCCGTCGAGGTTGGCGCGCAGGCACAGGTCGGCAATGTCGCTGAAGTTGCGCTCGACACGGGCGCGGACGATCGCCTGTGCCGCTTGCTCCGATAGGCCGCGCACTTGCCGCATGCCCAGCCGGATCGCCGGTTGGGCGCCGGGGCTTTCACCGTGATGCCAGGCGGTGCCGCCCACCAGGGTCTGGTCCCAGTCGCTGTGCAATACGTCCACCGGCAACACCGCCACCGGTTCGCGGGCGGCGCGGCCGCGGCGTGCGTCCTGCACGATCTGGCTGGGCGAGTAGAAGCCCATCGGTTGTGCGTTGAGCAACCCGCAGGCAAAGGCCGCCGGTTCGTGCCGCTTCAACCAACAGCTGATGTAGACCAGTTTGGCGAACGAGGCGGCGTGGCTCTGCGGGAAGCCATAGGAACCGAATCCCTTGATCTGCTCGAAGATCTGGTCGATGAACTGCGAGGGATAGCCTTTGCCGCTCATCAGTTCGCGAATGCGCACGCGATGCGGCTCCATGTCGCCGCCGCGACGCCAGGCCGCCATCGAGCGGCGCAGCCCGTCGGCTTCGTCGGGCGAGTAGCCGGCGTGGATCACCAGCTCCATCACCTGCTCCTGGAACAACGGCACGCCCAGGGTCGGGCCGAGGATCTCCTGCACGCCCGGTGAGGGATAGCTGATCATCTCCTTGCCCTGCCGCCGGCGCAGGTAGGGATGCACCATGTCGCCCTGGATCGGGCCCGGCCGCACGATCGCCACTTCGATCACCAGGTCGTAGAACCTGCGTGGCTGCAAGCGCGGCAGCATCGCCATCTGCGCGCGCGATTCGATCTGGAACACGCCGATGGTGTCGGCCAGGCAGATCATGTCGTAGGTCGCTTCGTCGTCGGCGGGAATGGAGGCCAGGTCGAAATCGCGGCCGCGATGCTGGCGCACCAGGTCCAGGGTCTTGCGGATGCAGGTCAGCATGCCCAGCGCCAGGCAGTCGACCTTGAGCAGGCCCAGCGTTTCCAGGTCGTCCTTGTCCCACTGGATGATGGTGCGCTCGGCCATGGCCGCGTTCTCCACCGGCACCACCGTGGACAGCGGCGCATCGGAAATGACGAAGCCGCCCACATGCTGCGACAGATGCCGGGGGTGGTCGCGCAGTTGTTCGGTCACCGTCAATATGCGCGCGATCAGCGGGTTGGCCAGGTCGAAACCGGCTTCTTCCAGGCGCTGTTCCATCGGCGTGTCGCCATTGCCCCAGCCATAGCAGTCGGCCAGCAATGCGATCTGGTCCGGTGGTAGCCCGAAGGCCTTGGCCACGTCGCGCACCGCGCTCTTGCCGCGATAGCAGATCACCGTGGCGGCCAGGGCAGCGCGGCTGCGGCCATATTTGTTGTAGACGTATTGCAGGACTTCTTCGCGACGTTCGTGCTCGAAGTCGACGTCGATGTCCGGCGGTTCGTCGCGCGCCTTGGAAAGAAAACGCGAAATCAGCAGGCGGTTCTCGGCCGGGTTCACCGCGGTGATGCCCAGGGCGTAGCACACCGCCGAGTTGGCCGAGGAGCCGCGGCCCTGGCACAGGATGCCGCGCGAGCGGGCAAAGCGCACGATGTCGTGCACGGTGAGGAAGAAGGCTTCGTACTTCAGCTCGGCGATCAGCACCAGTTCTTGTTCGATGTCGGCGATGACCTTGTCCGGTACGCCACGCGGCCAACGCTCGCGCATGCCCGCTTCGGTGAGCGCACGCAGGTGGCTGGACGGGGTATGCCCCGGCGGCACCAGTTCGGATGGGTAGCGATAATGCAGGTCGCGCTTGAGATCGAAACCGCTGCAGCGCTGGGCCAGCGTCACCGCCGCCTGCAGCAACGCGGCGGGATAGATGTTGCCCAGGGCCTGGCGGCTGCGCAGGTGGCGTTCGCCGTTGCGGAACAGGTGCGCGCCGCATTCGGCCAGGGGCAGGTTGTGGCGGATCGCGGTCAGCGTGTCCTGCACGATGCGCGCGCGACGCTGGGCCATGTGCGCGTCGCCGCAAGCCACCGGCACCAGTTCGAGCTGTCGCGCCAGCGCCAGCAGTTGCGCCAGCCGCGCGGCATCGTCGCACTCGCGATGCAGCTCCACCGCCAGGTATGCGCGCTCGCCGAACAACTGGCGCAACCATTGCCCGTGGCGCAGGTCCGGCGCGGCGGCCGGCAGCCACAGGGCGTACAGGCCGCCCACGCGCTCGCCCAGCACGGCGTGCATGTCGGCGCAGCTGAGCCGGTAGCGGCCTTTCTCGGCAGCCCGGCGCGCGCGGGTGATCAATTCGCACAGCTGTGCGTAGCCGGAGGCATCTTCGACCAGCAGCACCACGCGCGGCCCATCCAGCAGGGCGATCTCGCTGCCGACGATCAAGGGCACGCCGGTGGCACGCGCCGCTTCCCAAGCGCGCACGATGCCGGCCAGCGAACATTCGTCGGTGATCGCCAAGGCCGTGTAACCGCAATCGCGTGCGCGCGAGAACAGGGCCTCGGCCGAGGAGGCGCCGCGCAGGAACGAGAAGTCGGACAGACAGTGCAGCTCGGCATAGTCCGGCCACGCTGCGTCGCGTTCGGCGGCGATTTCATCGTTGGCCGCGCGCAGGCGTGCATCCACGATCCAGGCACGCGGCGGCCGCCCGCCCGGCGTGTCGCGCTCGACGCCTTCGGGGCCGTCGTCGCGGTTCATGCGAACCATCCGTGCAGCATCCAGCCTTCGCGCGCACCGGCAGGCATGAACGCCCAGGCACGCTGGCCGCGCCCGGTTTCGACCACGTAGTAATCGCGACGTGCTTGCTCGCCATCCCACCAGCCGCTTTCCAGGCGCTCGGGGCCGGACAGCACGCGCAGGCGTGGGTCGTGCAGCGGCACCGGTTGCGGCAGCAGCCACGCCGGGCGCGGGGGCCGCGATGGTGCAGGCATTACTTTCCCACCGTCTTCGCCGAGTACGCGGCGCCAGGCGCGTTCCGGGCGCGGGTCGTTGCCTGGCGCGAGCCGATACACCGCCTCATCGCCCAGGCGCGCACGCAGGCGTTCGCGCAGTTGCGGCCAGTCCAGCGCCTGTTGCGGACGGGGATCGAACAGGTCGCGCGCGGCGGGCACGAACGGCGGCAGTTCACGGGCCAGCAGGCGCAAGGCCACTACCGGCTTTTCCAGGGCCACCCGTTCCAGGCGGTTGCGCGACAGCTCAAACAGCATGCCCGGCGCGCGTTCGGCCGCGAGCAGGCCCACGGCCACGTCGGTATGCCCTTGTTCGTGCTCCAGCCGCAGCACGAAACGCTGCACGCCGCCGTCGCGGATCGAGAGGTAAGTGCACAGGTCGCCGATCAGCCGGCGCAACGGGAACAACAGGGCGGTATGGGTTTCGACCTCGTAGCCCAGTTCGATGCGCGAATCGAAATGATCCGGGGGCGCATAGCATTCCAGCGGATCATCCGCCTCGCCGTAGAGGCGATCGAGATGCTCGAGCAAGGCCACGCCGAAACGCCGGCGCAGGCCGTCGCGCGGCATTGCGCGCAATTGCCCCAGCTCGCGCAGACCCATGCGTTGCAAACGCTCGCCGGCATCGTCCGGCAATGCGGCACGGCGCACTGTCACCCCGTCGAGCATCTGCTGCAAGGCGCCGGGCTGGCGCACTGCCAGGCCATCGCGCAGGCCGGCCAGCACCAGTGCGGCGCGCGGCGTGGGCGCCAGCGCGATGCGATGGCGGAAGCCCAGCGTGTCCAGTTCTTCGCGCAGGCGCGCAGCGAAACGCGGCCACGGCCCGAACAGGCGAAAACTGGCTTGTGCCTCCAGCACGATCGCATGCGGCCACTGCGCACTGACCAGCGAACTATGGCGATAGGCCCACGCGGCAAGGAAGCGCTGCCAGCGCGCTTCGGCCTGTGGGTCATGCTCGACCGTGCGCACACCGGACAGCAACGCATGCGCCGCCGCCAGGCGCATGCCCGGCTTCAACCCCGCTTCGGCCGCGGCGATATTCACCGAATGCAGGCTGCGCAGTTGCGCTGGCCCATCGACCAGCACCAGCGGCGACTGGGCATCGGGCAAACGCCGCAGGACAGCGTCCAGCGCCAGCTGCGGCAGCAGAATGCAGGCCCAGAGCATGCGCGCGCCTCAATGCACCAATCGCAGCGGCTGTGCGGGAACCTGGCCCCCGCGACATTTGCGCACCTGCCAGGCGTGTTCGCCGGGCAGGTATTCCAGGCGCAAGGCGGCGGGCGAGGCATTCACCCCATGGCGGCGATCGCGCAAGGCGAAGGCGCAACAATCGCCACTGTCCGCGGCCACCTGCAGGCGGCGCATCGCGCGCGCATCGGCGGTCTGCGGCCAGCCCAGCACCGCCGCGCACGCGCCGCTGCGCAGGCATTGCTCGAAGGCCCACAAGGCCTGTTTCGGCTCGGCCTCGATCACCTCCAGCCAGGCCAGGTCGACCCCGCCCACCTGCCAGGCCGGCGCATACGGCAGATAGGGCGGCGCCACCAGCACCACGCGCTCGGCGGCCGTGGTCATGCGCGCCAGGGTGGGCAGCAGCAGGCTGATCTCGCCAATGCCATCGGCCGGCAGCAGCAACTCGGTCAGCGCACGGCGCGGCCAGCCGCCATCGGGCAGCGCCGCATCCAGCGCCGCATGGCCACTGGGCTCGCCATCGCGACGCAAGGCAGCGCCCTGTCCCGCCCGCCATATCGTGCGTGCAGCCAGCATCTCGCCCAGGGCCAGTACTTCACCCATGCCTCAGCCCTGCCGCAGCAGGCCGCAATACAGGCCTTCGATCGCGAAATCGGCATCGGCCGGCACCACGATCGGCGCATAGGCCGGATTGCGCGGCAGCAGGCGCAATTGCGTGCGCCCGCGTTCGAGCCGCTTGATGGTGATCTCCCCGTCCAGCCGCGCGACCACGATCTGCCCGTGACGCGCTTCCTGGCTGCGATGCACGCCGACCAGATCGCCGTCGAGGATGCCGTCATCGATCATCGAATCGCCCTGCACCTGCAGCAGGTAATCCGGGCGCAGCGAGAACAGCGTGCGATCCAGCCACAGCTCGCGCTCGATGCCGATATCGGCGCCGATGGGCAGGCCGGCGGCCACGCGGCCCAGCACGGGCAGCATCAGTGGTGGGTCGCGCGGCGCCTCGGGCAAACGGATGCCACGGGCCTGGCCATTGCCGCGCAAGGCGATCAGCCCGGCCTCGGCCAGCGCCTGCACGTGCTTCTGCGCGGCATTGCGCGAGGCAAAGCCGAACGCATCGGCGATCTCGGCCAGGCTCGGCGGATGCCCGGCGGCGGTGCGCTCGCGCAGGAAGGCCAGGATCGCGGCGCGGCGCGGGCTCAAGCCGTCCATGGGCTGGCCCTGAAAACGTGCGCTCCAGCGTATTCAGCTGACAGGGAGATAAGAATTTTCATAGGTGTACATTTGTACACCTTTCCGTCGCAGGGGGCGAGACGACGCGATTCAGCCAGCCCTTCCTTCTCCCTTGGGGAGAAGGTGCCCGAAGGGCGGATGAGGGGGGGCCTCACTCAACCCGGCGCACGTGGCTGACACGACATTTAGAAAAATCCCTGAAAGCGACAGATGTACCACTCCGGCGCTTCGTTAGCTCCGCTAACAACTTGATCATCCGGGTGCGGGCGGCTTCCACCCGCTTGATCTCGACCCTCATAGGAGAACAACTTTGCGCGAACTTACCCCGGAAGAAATCTCACGCGTGGACGGCGGCATCGTGCCGGTCCTGGTCGTAGTGGGTGCCTATGCGGGAGGCTTTGTCGCAGGCCTCTGTTTCGTGGCGATTGCAGATTCCATTTTCGGATAAGCCATGAAATCCCGCTCTCTCGCCCTCTACGCCAGCATCGCCTTCGTTGCTGGCACATTTTCCGCAATCGCGGCAGCGTTTGTGTCCAAGAGCTTTTAGATCAGGAGTCTTCATGCGCGAACTTACTCAACAAGAAATCGACGCCATCTCCGGCGGTGTGTTCCCGGTCCTGGCCCTCTATGCAGGCGCCGCCTTTATCGCTGGCGTAGCTGCTGGGATCTCCGCAGCCACAGCCGCGAAGTCCGACAACTAGGGCAATGCAAATGATCGAACTGACCGAAGAACAAATCGCCTGGGTCGACGGCGGCGTGGCACCGATTGCCGGACTCATCGCTGTCGGCGTATTCGTCTGGTATCAGTGGGGCGGCGGAAAGGAGTACTTCGAACAGAACCAAGACGGCTAAACGCCTCTGGAGCACGGCACTCAGGTGCCGTGTTCTCTTCTCCGGTCAAGCGCAGCGCTGTCATGGCGGCGCTCCGGCGCGGCCACCTGATCTCGTGGGCGCCGAACTCTCCTTCGCAAGCCATTGATCTGATTTGGGGGAAGACTCCGCTTACGGGTCCCCTACACCTTCCTGCCCTCACCCCCAACCCCTCTCCCGCATGCGGGAGAGGGGAGCAATGCAACGCGCTTTACGCCGACTTCTTCGCCCGCGTCCTTGCCGCTTTCTTCGCCGCCGTCTTGCGCCCGGCCGCGCCCTTGGTCTTCGCCGCCTTCTTCGCCGCCGTCGAACGGCTGCTCGCGGTGCGCTTGCTGGCCGCCTTCTTCGCCTGCGTGGACAGCGCCTTCTTGCCGACCACCTTCTTTGCCGTGGTCTTCTTGCTCGCCGTCTTCAGCGCCTTCTTCGCCCCTGCAGAGCGGGTCTTGGAGGGCGCCTTCTTCGACTTCGACGCGGCGGTATCCTCGGCCGCCTTCTTCTTCGTCGCCTTGGACGCGGTCTTGCCCGGCTTGGCCTTCACGCCATCGCGCCGCGCCTTGGACAGGCCAATCGCAATCGCCTGCTTGGTGCTCTTGGCGCCATGCTTGCCGTGCTTGATGTGCTCGATCTCCTCATGCACGTATTCGCCCGCCTGGGTGTTGGCGGACTTGCCTTCGCGCTTGTCCTTGGCGGCGGCCGCCCGGGTCTTTTTCTCCGGCATGGGTAAGCTCCGGTGTGGATGACGCCGACGGTGTAGCAACGCGCAAGTAAACATCCGGTGCATTCCCCGGCACCGCGTCTGCACCTGCTCTTGATCCGGCCTACTTCTCGCCGGCAGGCAGGCGCTCGCCCTCGGCGGTATAGGCCGGTGGGTGGTACCAGGTGAGCGCCTGCAACGGCGTGCCCGCCTTGTTGCGGATCTCATGCCGCTCGCCCTGCTCGATCACCAGCAGATCCCCCGGCGCCAACGGCTGTTCGATGCCGCCCACCACCGCCACGCCTTGCCCCGCCACCACGTAAAGCCATTGGTCGGCGCCGCGATGGCGATTGTCCGGCCCGCCCTCCTTGTCGCCAGGCGCAATCGACATCGCGGCTGCCTGTACCTGGCGCACATCGAACAGCACCTTGAATTCTTCACTGAAATCCAGACTGGCATGCTTCATGGCGTTCTCCCGCAGGCGAGCGGTCAGCGTCGGCGGTGTGCCGTTAGCGCACGGGCAAGGCAGCGCGCTGCGCGTTCACCGCGCCACCACGCTGTCAAGCCGCGACGCCGTGCGTCTCGCTGCCTACAATGCGCGCCCCGCTGCCGCACGCTTCCACCGCATGGATATCGAAATCATCGTCGACCCCTCGCTCAAGGCCTACATCGATCCGCTCACCGCGGACGAACACGCCTCGCTGGAGCAGAGCCTGCTCGCCGAAGGGTGTCGCGATGCATTGGTGCTGTGGGGCAACGTGCTGGTCGATGGCCACAACCGCTACGGCATCTGCCGCCAGCACAACCTGCCGTTCCGCACCGTGCAGAACGAGCGCTTCCAGAGCATGGAGGACGTGCACCTGTGGATGATCGACCAGCATCTGGGCCGGCGCAGCGTGTCGGATTTCCAGCGCGGCGTGCTGGCCTTGCGGCGGCGCGAGATCCTGGCCGCGCGGGCAAACGTGGCCGAGGTGGCCAAACCTGCCGAAGCCGCCACGCCGGTGGATGACAGCGCGCCCTGGCATGAAGACGATGCCGCCGCCGAAGCGGTCGCGATACCTACGCCGGCCAAGCCCGCGCTCAGCCGCGGCGATCTCGCCCGCGCGGCCCGGGTCAGCCAGAACCAGATCGGCATGATCGAGAAGATCCACACCCAGGCCGCACCGGAAGTGGTGGCTGCCGTGCGGGCGGGCGAGTTGTCGATCAATGCGGCGGCCGCGGTGGCCACCCTGCCGGTGGAAGAACAGCAGGCCGCGGCGCAGGCCGGGCGCGAGCAGCTGCGTGAAGCGGCACGCCGCGTGCGCGATGCACGCCGCAAGCCCAAGGCCGAAGCTGCACCGGCCGCGGAAGGATCGGCCGCCAGCGACGACGTGCATGCGCTGCGTGCCCGCGTGCTCGAACTGGAAAACGAAAACGCCGCGCTGCGCGCGCGTATCGTCGAACTGGAAGCCCGCTAAGGCCGCAGTGGCGGGCGGGCAAACCGCAACACGCCCCACAGCACTCCTGCCGCCAGCGCGCCGAAGCCGCCGGCGGTAAGCACGATCACGCCGATCACCGGGTTGAGCAGCCCGCGCATCGCTTCCGGCACGCCGCCGCTCTGCCACAGCAGCAACAACGTGCACGGCACCGCACCGGCGACGAAGCCGGCCAACAACCAGTGCAGCACCGTACCGCGCCCGCGGCGCCGCAACCCCTGCGCCACCGGCACGCCGATCACCAGCACGTGCAGCAGTGCCACCCCGAATGCCAGCGCGAATGCCGTCCCGGTCGCCTTGCCCGGCACGATGCGGCCATCGAAGGCGAACACCGCGAACAACAGCGCCGGCAGCAGGCTGGCCAGCAGGATCGCGATGATCCAGACCCCCGTGTTACGCAGCATCGGCATCACCGATGCGGCCATGGCCTGATCGCTTCGGCATGGCGCGGGCGAGATGGCCAGCGGGAAAGTGCATGCGGCAAGGTTCCTGGGCCGGGTGTGCGTGCCGCATTGTGCGTCAGGTCGGCCGCCAGTGCCCGTCAATGTTTTAGATCGATAAAACCCCTGACGATTGTCCCATTCCCAGGCGCGCCCTCCGTGCTACCGTCGCCGCTCCGGGAGGAGGAACCCACATGCTCGACAACGTTGCGCGGCGCACCGCGCCCTGGCTGGCCGCCCTGTTGCTGGCCGCGAACACCGTTTATGCCGCTACGCCGGGCGAAGCCGCCTATGCGGCGGTCGATCCGTTCATCGGTACCGGCGGCGAAGGCCACACCTATCCCGGCGCGACGGTGCCGTTCGGCATGGTCCAGCTCAGCCCCGACACCCAGATCAAGCCGCGCAAGGAGGCCTATGGCTGGGCCGCCGGCTATCGCCATGACGACCAGACCATCGTGGGCTTCTCGCACACCCACTTCTCCGGCTCGGGCCATTCCGATCTGGGCGATGTGCTGCTGATGCCGATCAGCGGCGAGCCCAAGCTCGAACGCGGCGACGTCACCCAGCCCGGCAGCGGCTACACCTCGCGCTTCCGCCACCAGACCGAGCAGGCCCAGCCGGGTTACTACGCGGTCACCCTCGACGACTACGGCGTGCGCGCCGAACTCACCGCCAGCCCGCGCGTGGGCGTGCATCGCTACAGCTTCCCCAAGGGCAAGCCAGCGCACGTACTGGTGGACCTGCGCACCAGCATGTACGACTACCCGGGCAAGGTGCTGTGGTCGCGCCTGCGCGTGCGGCCCGACGGCACCGTCACCGGCGCCCGCGAAACCCGCGGCTGGGCCCCGGGCCGCCAGCTGTACTTCGCGATGCGCTTCTCGCGTCCGCTCACCGGCACCTCGCTGCATGACACCGAAGAGAACGTGCTCTACAAGGGCTTTCCCCCGCCGGGCGCCGACACGCCGTCGCAGCGCGCGCAGATCGAAGGGCGCCAGCTGGTCGGCGTGCTCGATTTCGGCGAAGGCGGCGGCGCACCGCTGGTGGTGAAGGTGGCGATCTCGCCGGTCAGCGAAGAAGGCGCCATCGCCAACCTCGACGCCGAGGTGCCGGGCTTCGACTTCGACAAGGTGCGTGCCGATGCACGCCAGCAGTGGACCCAGGCGCTGTCGGCGATCGACGCGCAAGGCACTGCGCCGGAACGCACGCGCTTCTATACCGCGCTGTATCACAGCCTGCTCGGCCCGACCTTGTTCATGGACAGCGACGGCCGCTATCGCGGGCCGGACAATGCCGTGCACCAGGCGCGCGGCTGGACGAATTATTCGACCTTCTCGTTGTGGGATACCTATCGCGCCCTGCACCCGCTGCTGACCTTGGTGCAGCCGCCGCAGCGCACTGCCGACGTGGTCAATTCGCTGCTCGCTTCACGTCGCGAAAGCCCCTACGGCATCCTGCCGGTGTGGGCATTCCACGGCCTGGAGACGTGGTGCATGATCGGCTACCACGCCGTGCCGGTGATCGCCGACGCCTACATGAAGGGCATCGGTGGCTTCGATGCTGACGAAGCCCTGCAGGCGATGGTCGCCAGCGCCAACTACGGCCCCTACGACGGCATCGCCGCGTATCGGCAGCTCGGCTACGTGCCGATCGACGAAGAAGGCGAAGCCGCATCGAAGACGCTCGAATATGCGTTCGACGACTGGACCATTTCGCGCGTGGCCGAAAAGATGGGCCGCAATGAGATTGCCGCCGAGTTCGGCCAGCGCGCCGGCAACTGGAAGCATGCCTTCGACCCGGCCACCGGCTTCATGCGCGCCCGCAAGCGCGACGGTAGTTTCCGCGAGCCGTTCGATCCCAGCGCCAGCGGCTACGGCACCGACTTCACCGAAGGCAATGCCTGGCAGTACTCCTGGTACGTGCCGCAGGACGTGGCCGGCCTGGCCGCGGCGCATGGCGGCAGCGATGCGCTGCTCAAGCGCCTGGATGATGTGTTCGATGCCAAGGTCGATCCGAAGACCTTCGAACACATGGAAGACATCACCGGCCTGATCGGCTGGTACGCGCATGGCAACGAGCCCAGCCACCACGTGGCCTATCTCTATGCGTACGCCGGCCAACCCTGGCGTACCCAGGCCCGGCTCAAGCAGATCATGGACAGCCAGTACGCGGCGCGCCCGGACGGGCTGGCCGGCAACGACGACCTCGGCCAGATGTCGGCGTGGTACGTGTTTACCGCGCTGGGCTTCTATCCGGTGGCGCCAGGCAGCAACCAGTACGTGATCGGCCGGCCGTTCCTGCCGCGCACCACGTTGAACCTGCCCAATGGCCACCACTTCACCGTCATTGCCGAAGGGCTGGATGATCGCCATCCGTACATCGGCAGCGCCACGCTCAATGGCCAGCCGCTGCCGCGCGCTTGGTTGAGCCATGAAGAGATCCTGGCCGGCGGCGAGCTGCGCTTCCACATGCAGGCCACCCCGGACAAGACCTGGGCCACGGATCCTGCGCAGCACCCGTACTCGATGTCGGCGCGCTGAGTACCCGGGCCTGGCAGCGGGCACGCGCCCGTTGCCAGGTCATGCAGGCCGCCACCGACGGTGACGGCTCAGCGTTTCGAATCCTGGGCCGGCTTCATGTACGCGTCGAAGTGATCGACGTAATCGTCGAAGTTGTCCTCCAGCATCTGTCGATACTGCTCGACGAAATACGCCACCGTCTGCGCGCGCGTGCCGGCCATTTCTTGCGCCGACGCATGGCCACACGCGCTGACCCAGGCATTGAAGCGTGACATGGCATACAGCCCCGACGCGCTGACCTGCCCTCGTGGCGCGCCGGCCAGCTGTGCGTTCGCCAATTCGATCAGGGCATCGGCCCGATCATAGAAATGCGCATCGACGTCTTCAGCCACGGAGAACTCCTGGTGGGATGACCGCGCGGCCGCGCCGGACGCGAGGGTTGCATCGCAGCTTAGGCGCGGCCTGCCAGCGCCACAAGCACGGGGCCGAATCGCGCACGCGTGATGGATTCGATGCCACAATCGCCCATCCACCGCATCCCGTCCTGCCTGCTCGCCCGGATTGCCTTGAGCCCGCCCGTGATTCCCGCCGCCGCGTCATCAGCGCGCGTCCTGCTTTTCAGCAAGACCGCCGGCTTCCGTCACGATTCGATTCCGACCGCGATCGCCACGCTCACGCACCTCGCCCGCGAAGCCGCCATGACCGTCGACGCTACCGAAGATGCGGCAGCCTTCACCCCGGCCAACCTGGCGCGTTATCGCGTGGTGGTCTTCGCCAGCACCACCGGCAACGTGCTCGACACGACGCAGCAACGCGCGATGGAAGGCTTCATTCGCGCTGGCGGCGGTTTCGTCGGCGTGCATGCCGCGGCCGATACCGGCTACGACTGGCCGTGGTACGGCCAACTGGTGGGCGCGCGCTTCCAGGATCATCCGCCCGGGCTGCAGCACAGCCGCGTGCAACCCGAGCGCGACGGCCAGCCAGACGGCACGGCGTGGCCTGTACACGATGAGTTCTACAACTACGATGCCAATCCGCGTGGCCGGGTGCAGGTGATCGCCACGATCGACGAACAGTGGTATGACGGCGGCCGCATGGGCGCAGACCACCCCATCGCCTGGCACCACGCCTTCGACGGCGGCCGCGCCTGGTATACCGGCCTGGGCCATACGGACGCGATGTTCGCGCAACCCGAATTCATCGAACAACTGCGTCGTGGCCTGGCTTATGCCGCCGGGCGTGACGACGCGGGTTAAGCCAGGTGGTGATGGGCTGAACCGCATTCACGCCGGACCTCGACGCTGTCGATCCCGGCCCGGCTGTATCGTCGATCACCAGAAGGTGCGCATCCGGCGTGCCCAATGGAGGAACCGATGACATACGTAGACGGCTTCCTGGCCGCGGTGCCCACGGCCAATCGCGAAAAATTCATCGCCCACGCCACCCTGGGTGATTCGGTCTTCATCGAGCTGGGCGCACTGCGCGTACTCGAATGTTGGGGCGATGACGTGCCGCACGGCCAACTCACCGATTTCTATCGGGCCGTGCAGGCGCGCGAGGATGAAACGGTGCTGTTCTCGTGGATCGAGTGGCCGGATAAGGCCACGCGAGATGCCGGCATGAAGAAGATGATGGAGGACCCGCGCATGGACCCGGCGAACAACCCCATGCCCTTCGACGGCAAGCGGCTGATCTATGGCGGCTTCGTGCCGGTGCTGGATCTGAAAGCCTGAAGCGAGCGGGATGGGCCAGGGCGGCGGGGCCGCCCTGCCCTGTTCCTGCTTAGAAATGATAGCGGAAGCTCAGCGTCGCGCTCGCCGGCGCGGCGTAATACAGGTTGCTGTACTCATCGAGCACGAAATATTTGCGGTCCAGCAGGTTGTCGGCATTGAGCTGCAGTTCGGCACGCGGGTTGAACTGATAACGCGCCATCAGGCTCAGCAGGGTCACCGAGGATTGGTTGACCGTTTGCGGACCATTCGGCCCATCGACCAGCGCATGGCTGGCCGACTGCCAGTTCGCGCCGCCGCCAATCGTCAACTGTTCGATGCCCGGCAGGCGATACGTGGTGAACACGCGAAACAACGTGCGCGGCAGGGCCGTGCGCAGGTCTTCACCAGCAGGCCCTTCCAGGTCGAAGTACGACCAGCCCAGCGAGGCATTCCAGCGCTCGGACAGGTCGCCGGCCAGCTCCAGTTCCGCGCCACGCGAGCGCGTGCCGTCCACGCCGTAATAGGCCTGGGTCATGCCATCGGGCAGGTAGTTGCCGACATCGGCTTCGGCCACGTTGTCCTGTCGCGTATCGAACAGCACCAGCGAGGAATTCAGCCGACCGTCGAGATGACGACCCTTGATGCCGATCTCGTAGCTGCTGCCCACCACCGGATCGAGGAAGGCGCCGGTCACGGTGCGACTGTCCTGTGGATCGAAGATCTCGGTGTAGCTGGCGAACACCGACCAGGTCGGGTCGATCGCGTAGATCAACCCGGCATAGGGCACGGTCTCGTTGTGCTCGTGGCGGAACACACCGCTGTAGATGTCATCGGTGTCGTTCTTCCAGCGGCTGTAGCGCGCGCCGGCAATCAGCTTCAACGAATCGGCCAGGCTGAAACGCGCCGCCGCGTACAGGCCGGACTGATCGGTGCGGATATCGGTGACACGATCGGCATGGTCGGCAAACACCGGGCGCGGATAGTGGCCGTTCCATTGCAGGAAATCGCCGACGGGCGCGATGTCGTCGTAGGCGTACTCGTCGGAAGTCTTCTTGTAGCGTGAACCGGTCGCGCCGACCACCAGCTCGTGCTCGCGGCCGCCGAGCTGGAAGGGGCCACTGGCGTACACGTCGACATTATCCTGCCGACCGCGATCGTGGCCGAGGAAGGCATAAGGCTCCAGGCCCTCGCCGGTATCGCGGTTCGGCCAGCCATAGACGTAGAACAGGGCCATGTCGCCCTCGGTCTGGCGATGGCTGGCCAGCGCGCGCAGCTGCCAGCCGTTGCTGAAGCTGTGCTTGAGATCGACAAAGCCGGTCTGCGTGGTGTTGGTCCAGTACGACCAATCGGTCGAGGTATTGAAGCCGCGGCGCCAGTTGATGAAACCGCCGTCGTCGTAGAACACCGGGTACGACCCCCAGGTCACACTCTCCGGCTCGCTGCGCTGGTAGTCGTAACCCACGCTCAGCGTGGTCGCCTCGCCGAGATCTGCATCGATCACGCCATAGGCCACCTTCTTTTCGCTGCTATAGCGATCGAGGTAGGAATCGCCCTGTTCATAGGCGGCGACGAAACGGCCGCGCACGCTGCCATCGTTGTTCAACGGCGTCGACAGATCGACCGTGCCGCGATAGTTGTTCCAGGAGCCCGCGCTCAGCGAGGCGTCGCCGGTGAACGCGTGCGCATTGGCATGCTTGCGGATGAAGTTGATCGACGCCGACGGGCTGCCGGCGCCGGACAACAGGCCGGTAGCCCCGCGCAGGATCTCGATGCGATCGTAGATCACCGTATCCAGGCTGCCGTCGGCCGAACTGCTGTTGAGGCTGGACGCGATCGGCACGCCGTCATAGGACATGTTCTCGATCTGGAAGCCGCGCGCGTAGAACACCACGCGCTCGGTGTCGTAGGCGCTGGAGAACACGCCGGTGACGTTGTCGAGCACGTCGCGCACCGATTGCAGGTTCTGGTCTTCGATGCGCTGCTGGGTGACCACGGTGAGTGACTGCGGCGTGTCCTGCGGGGTCAGCGACAGGCGCGTGGCCGCCGCCGTCTGCGGCACCGTATAGGAGGCGGTGCGTTCGCCGGTGACGCGTACGGCGTCGAGGGTCTTGGCGTCGGGCTTGCGCGCGTCGGTCGCGGCGTCGGCCTGTTGGGCGTTGGCGTGCAGGGCGAACAAAAGCCCGAGGCAGAGCAAAGACGGTTGCGCGGCGCCACGGCGCCGGGAAAGGTTGTACATGAATGAGCCCCATGGGTGATGGTGCAGTCGCAGGTGACCGCACGAATGTCACGACCCGTGGCTGGCGCTGGGCTGGCTCGTCGCTGGCGGCATTGTGCCAGCGCGGGCGGCCGGCCCCAATGTCCCGGTTCCCGCCTGCCGGAATTAACCTGAATATCACAAACCGCGAGCGGGAATGATGACCTGGGCTCATGGGTGACCCAGGGCCGGAGCGAGACCCTCGCCCGCAAGGGAACTGGATCACGCCCCGGCGTCATGCCCATGCCATGTGCCCTGCCGATGATGGATGATCGAGACGAGCCGTCGGCCAGCCGCCGGCTCTGCACACGGATCCGACCTTTCTACGACGCCGCCACGGCCAAGATGCAGGACAGTTGAAAATAGCCGTGAAACCGATGAGCGCCGATCTCCGCGAACGCAGCCTCACCAGTCTGATCCGCAGCGTGGGCCTGGACTATTTGCGTCGCCTGATGCCGCCGGCCTGGCTCGCCCTGTCCCTGTTGGGCGCGGCGACGACCTGGATGGCCCTCAGCCAGCACGATCTGATCGCGCTGGCCGCGCTGGGCATCGCCCTGGGCGGACTGCTGGTGCATTGGCCGCGCCGCAAGCAACAGTCCTGGCCGCTGTGGCGGACCTTGGCCCTGGGCCTGGCCGCCTCGCTCGAAGTCGTGCCGGGCGGTGCGTATTTCGAGGTGCTGCGCGCGTTGTTGCTGACGGTGGCGGCGGTATCCACGCTGCATGCGCTGGCGCAGTTGGCGGGATCGATCCGCTTGTCGTGGCGGCTGCAGCGCTCGGTCCAGGCGATGGATGAAGCCAGCCTGCTGGCGGTGCTGCCGGAAGATGCGCGCGAAGACGCACGGCGCTGGCGCGGCGGCGACGACAGCAAATCCAAGGAGCTGTCGCTGGTGGTAAACCTGGCGGCGCTATGGGCCGCACTCTCGGCGGTCGGCGCTGTTGATGCACAGAACCGGCCGACAGCGATGTGACGTGCGCCGGGCACCGCCTCAAGCGCCCACAAAAAAGCCCCGCCGAAGCGGGGCCTTTTTTTGCCGCTCGTTCGCCTGGACTCAGGCGAACGGATCCTGCAGGACCATGGTGTGGTCGCGATCCGGACCGGTGCTGACGATCGAGATCGGGCAGCCCGCCAGTTCTTCCAGCGCGCGCAGGTAGGCACGCGCGGCCGGCGGCAGCTTTTCCCACTCGGTGACGCCGTGGGTGTTGTCGCTCCAGCCCGGGAATTCCAGGTACACGGGGGTGCACTCTTCCCAGCCCTGTGCATCCAGCGGCGCGTACTCGCTGCGCTTGCCGCGGTACTCATACGCGATGCAGACCTTGAGCTTCTCCATGCCATCGAGCACGTCGAGCTTGGTGATGCACAGGCCGCTGATGCCATTGATCTGCACGGCGCGCTTCAGCGCGACGATGTCCATCCAGCCGCAGCGACGCGGGCGGCCGGTCGAAGCACCGTACTCGGCACCGCGATCGCGGATGCCCTGGCCGATTTCATCGTCCAGCTCGGTCGGGAACGGACCGCCGCCGACGCGGGTGGCATACGCCTTGGCGATGCCCAGCACGTAGTCGATCGACTGCGCGCCCACGCCGGTGCCGGCCAGCGCACCACCGACGGTGGTGTTGGAGCTGGTGACATAAGGATAGGTGCCGTGGTCGATGTCGAGCAGTGCACCCTGCGCGCCTTCGAACAGCACGCGCTTGCCCTGCTTGCGCAGGTCGTGAAGGATGCCGGCGACGTCGGACTTCATCGGCTGCACGTACTCGCCGAACGCCAGGGCTTCGTCGTAGGTCTTCTGGAAATCGACCGGATCGGTCTTCAGGTACTGGGTCAGCACGAAGTTGTGGTAATCCAGCGCCGTGCGCAGGAGTTCTTCCAGCTGCGCCGGGTAATGCAGGTCGGCGACGCGGATGCCGCGACGCGCCACCTTGTCTTCATAGGCCGGGCCGATGCCACGACCGGTGGTGCCGATCGCCTTGCCGCCGGCGGCGCGCTCGCGCGCCTGGTCCAGGGCAATGTGGTACGGCATGATCAGCGGCGCGGCCGGCGAGATCTTCAAGCGCGAACGCACTTCCACGCCGGAGGTTTCCAGCTCGGCGATTTCCTTCTGCAGCGCGGCCGGCGAGATCACCACGCCGTTGCCGATCAGGCACAGCGCATCGTCACGCAGGATGCCGGAGGGAATGAGGTGCAGGACGGTCTTCTTGCCATTGATGACCAGCGTGTGGCCGGCATTGTGGCCGCCCTGGAAACGCACGACGGCACCGATTTCCTCGGTGAGCAGATCGACGATCTTGCCTTTGCCTTCATCGCCCCACTGGGCGCCGAGCACGACAACTGACTGACCCATGACGGGTACTCCTTTGCGGGCGGCCATCGGGGCCGCTGATGGATTGATCGTGGCCGGAACGGACCCGCCCCCTGGTGCCGCCAATCGGGGAGGCACCAGCGAGAACCGGCCCAGACACGGAAAAAGCCGAACGGGAGGTTCTGTGCGAGAACTGCCCGGCCGGCTTTTGTGCATTATCCGGGTTTCTGATGAAGCCCACCACCCCCGGCTTGTTCAGGCAGGTGCAGACGGCTTGAACTGCGAAGCGCCACACCGCTAAGGTGCGGGCCCCTGCCGAAGGAAAGCCCAGTGATGACGAAGGATCGTCTGCAATTCCTGGACGCGAGCCGTGGCCTGGCCGCGGTGTACGTCCTGCTGTACCACGTCATGGCGATGCCCGCGCCGCACATCGCGCCGGGAACGTTGCTGCAGGCGCTGGTGGCAGCCGGCGGTACCGGCGTGGCGCTGTTCTTCATCATCAGTGCGTTTTCCCTCGCCTACACGATGCCTCGCCACCAGGCCAGCGGGCGACCGTTGGCGAGCTTCTATGTCCATCGCCTGCTGCGCATCGCGCCCCTGTTCTATTGCTGGCTGGCGTTCTCGCTGCTGCGCGATGGCCGTGGCAGTCACGCCGGCCATCCATGGCAGGAAGTGCTGGCCAGCCTCACCTTCACCTTCAATCTGTTTGATGGTTGGGAAGAAGGCATCGTCTGGGCGAGCTGGGCGATTGGCGTGGAAATGTTGTTCTACGCGATCTTTCCGCTGTTGTTCGCAACCGTGCGAACCTTGCGTCAGGCGGTGCTGTTGGCCGCGGCCTGCGTGATCGCCGCGGCCCTGGCCGCGCATGGCGCGTTCGGCGAGGAGGGTCGTTCCCTCGTCGGTCCGTTCGGACTGCTGCGCCATCTGCCGGTATTCGCATTGGGCCTGTGCACGTACCACGCCTGGCGAATGCTCGACACGTGGACGGCAGGGCGCGCGCAGCAGGCCACGCGTGGCTTCGCGCTGCTGGGCGTTCTCGTACTGGGCACCTGCATCGTGCTGGTGGCGCTGGATCGCCTGCCTTCACTGGCCTTCTGGATTGGCAGCGGCGTGGGCTACGGCGCGTTGCTGCTGGGCGTCTCGCGGCGTGCGCCACGCTGGCTGGTCAATCGCACGACCACCTGGCTGGGCCGGATCAGCTATTCGGTCTACCTCGGCCATCCGGTCGTCATCGCCATCCTGATTCCCCTGTTCCGCCGCATACAGGCCGTCGTCGCACAGCCCACACTGGCGTATCTGGCCTGCGCAGCGCTGACATTGCTGGTCACCTTGCCGCTGGCCCAGCTCACCTATCGCCTTGTCGAGGCCCCCGCCATCGGCTGGGGCAAGCGCTTGTTTCCGCGCCGCACCGGGCCCGTGGCCGCCGACCCCGCGGCCTGAGCGCGCAAAATCAAAAGGCCGCCCGGAGGCGGCCTTTTGGCGGACGATCGCGATGGAATCAGCGATCGCTCTTGAAGTACTGCAGGAAAGGGTCGTTGCGATCCAGCACGATCACGCCGTTGCCATCGGCCATGGCGCCGCGATAGGCCTCCAGGCTGCGGTAGAAGCCGAAGAACGAGGGGTCCACCGACGCCGCCTTGGCGTAGATGCGCGCCGCCTCGGCATCGCCTTCACCGCGCAGCTTCTGCGCATCGCGCTCGGCATCGGCCACGATCACCGTGCTCTCGCGGTCGGCCTGCGCACGAATGCTCAGCGACTGTTCCTCGCCCTCGGCGCGCAACTTGCTCGCCTCCTGCTTGCGCTGCGCACGCATGCGCTCGTACACGTCGTTGATGATCTGGCTATCGGCCGGCAGGTCGATCTGCTTGATCCGCAGATCGGTAATCTGCATGCCCAGGCCCTTCACGGCGGCGTTGATTCCCGCCAGCTGGCCGGCGATCAATTCACTGCGATCCCCCGACACCAGCTGCTGCAGCGTGCGCGAGTTGATCTGGTTGCGCAGCGAATCGGTGATGATCGGTGCCATGCGCGCGCTCGCCACCGTGGCCTCGCCGCCGGTGGCGCGATAGAAATCGGCCACGTTGGAGATGTAGCCGATTGCGAAGAAGTCGACGCTCACGTCCTTCTGCTCGGCGGTGAAGTAACGCGCCGCCTCGGTGTTGAGCACCTTGAAGCGGCGGTCGAACACCCGCGCCGTCTCCACCACCGGGATCTTGAAATGCAGGCCGGGCTTGAGGTCGGCACGGACCACGCGACCCAGGTTCAGCACCATGCCGGCCTGGCCTTCGCGCACCACGAATGCCGAGCCGAGCAGGCCCAGCAGCACGACCACCACCACGGCGATCCAGATCGACTGTTTCATCGTTGAACTCCTTCGCGGCCAGCCGAGCGCGGATCGCGATCCGCATTGCGGAGGCTGTCGCTGGGGGCGCTCGTGGCGGCGTTGTCGCTGTCTTGCGACAACACGCTGGGCAGGGACATGGTCGGCAACTGCGTGCTCGGCGGCCGCGCAGTGCTGTCGGCCATCGGCACGTAGATCAACTGGCGGCCATCGGCGCCCACCACGCGGCGATTCTGCGAGACGACCTCCTGCACCGTTTCCAGCCACAGGCGCTTGCGGGTGACCTCCGGAGCAGCGGCATACTGCTGCTGCAGCAGGCTGAAGCGATCGCCATCACCTTGGGCCTTGGCGATGGCCGCTTCCTTGTAACCCTCGGCGACGGTACGGGTACGCGCGGCCTGGCCACGCGCCTCCGGCACCACCTTCGCCGCGTAGGCCTGGGCCTCGTTGATCAGGCGCTCGCGCACCTGCTGGGCGCCATTGACCTCATCGAAGGCCGGCTTGACCTCATCGGGCGGACGCGCATTGGGCAAGGTGAGGCCGGTGACCACCAGGCCGGTGTCGTAGGAACTGAGCGAGGCCTGCAGGCGCTCGCGCGCCGCCGTGGCCAGCGGGCCGCGATTGTTGAGCACCGCATTGAGGTCCGAACGACCCACCTGCTCGCGCACCGCGCTCTGCGCGGCCTGCTGCAGGATCTGGTCGGCGTCTTCGGTGCCGAACTTGTACTGGCGCGGATCATCCACGCGGTACTGCACGTTGAACTCGACGTTGACGATGTTCTCGTCGCGGGTCAGCACCGGCACCTGGTTGCTGAAGGTCTTGATCTCGGTCGCATTGACCTTGCTGACCGACTCGATCGGCCATGGCAGCTTGAAGTTGGGGCCCGGCTGCAGGGTGCGCGAATACTGGCCGAAGCGCAGCACCACGCCGCGTTCCTGCTCGCGGATCAGCTGGAAGCTGGAGAACAGCACCAGCAGCGCGACGGCAAGCAGCACCCAGCGCCACACGCCCCCTTCGAGCAAATCGCGGAACTGGCCGGGCATGCCGCCCCAGCCATTGCCCCCGCCGTTGCCGCCGGTCGGCTTCCAGCCGCCACGACGGTTGTCATCCGGGCCATCAGGCCCCTTGCTGCCGGGTGTATTCCAGGCCATGCACGCTCCATCTGAAGGGTGGGGTGCAGGAAGGCACCCATGACACCCCGAATTGGGTTCGGTCGCCCGATTCTACAAGAAGGGGCCCACCCGCCCACTCGGAGCCGTTATCGTGCCGGCTCCCCCGTTCACCGGCGAGCATGTCCATGGCCGTTCCCGCGTTTACCGCCTTTCGCATCCACGAAGACGAGGCCGGGCATCGCGCCGGCCTGGAGACACTGGACCTGGACCAGCTCTCGCCAGGCGAGGTGGTGGTGCGCGCCGCCTGGTCGTCGGTGAACTACAAGGACGCCCTGGCGGGCACGGGCAAGGGCAAGATCCTGCGTCGCTTCCCGCTTGTCGGTGGCATCGACGTCGCCGGGCACGTCGTGGCTTCGCGCGATGCCGCCTATCGCGAAGGCGACGCGGTACTGGCGACCGGCTGCGGCCTGAGCGAGACCCGCGATGGCGGCTACGCCCAATATGCGCGGCTGGAATCCAGGGCGGTGATCGCCCTGCCCGCCACGCTGACCTTGCGCGAGGCCATGACGATCGGCACCGCCGGGTACACCGCGGCCCTGGCCTTGCAGCGCCTGAGCGACAACCGGCAGGTACCGCAGATGGGACCGCTGCTGGTGACCGGGGCCAGCGGAGGCGTTGGCATGCTGGCGCTGGACATCTTCAGCCGTGCCGGCTTTGAGGTGCACGCGGTGAGCGGCAAGGCTGACCGTGCCGACTTCCTGCGCAGCATTGGCGCCAGCCAGGTGCATGGCCGCGAGGCATTGCAGACCACGCGGGCACTGGAGACAGCGCGTTATGGCGGCGGCCTGGACAACGTGGGCGGCCCGATGCTGGTGAGCCTGCTGGCGCAGACGGTGCCTTACGGCAGCGTTGCCTCGGCGGGCCTGGCCGCATCGGCGGCGTTGGACATGACGGTGATGCCTTTCATCCTGCGTGGCGTCTCGTTGCTGGGCATTGGCTCGTCGGGCAGCGCGCGCGACATTCGCGAACAAGTCTGGGCGCGCCTTGCCGGCGACTGGCGGCCACGGCACCTGGACCGCATCTGCACTCGGGAAGTGGGCCTGGACGGCCTGCCGGAGGTCTTCAAGACGATGCTGGCCGGTGAGTCATTTGGCCGCACGGTGGTGCGGATCGATTAGCTAACTGCTGATTCCCGCTTGAAGCCTGCACTGCGCGGTCGCTTGCGTCGACTTACGTTACGGGCCCCGACCCCTCGGGGGCAGGCGTTTCGGTTCCGGCGTACGTCCTGTACTCAGTCACCGAACGTAGGCCATCCATGGCCTACTAACGCCTGCCCCCGAGGGGTCGGTGCAAGGCGCGT
>Ga0160473_100594_pt1 | contig 24231 bp, 17 predicted proteins | sample HID1975I_E11MG_FD_108217 | JGI IMG/M metagenome (GOLD analysis project Ga0160473, IMG submission 108217) | Enriched soil microbial communities from UW Madison campus, WI, USA - HID1975I_E11 MG | ecosystem: Environmental > Terrestrial > Soil > Unclassified | place: USA: Madison, Wisconsin... | reverse complement strand
GAAGGCTACCCGGTCTACACCCGCAAGGTGTACACCGATGTGTCCTATGTCGCCTGCGCACGCAAACTGCTGGCCGTGCCCGAAGCCATCTACCCGCAGTTCGCCACCCACAACGCCCACACCCTGTCGGCCATCTACCACATCGCCGGCCAGAACTATTACCCCGGCCAGTACGAGTTCCAGTGCCTGCACGGCATGGGTGAGCCGCTGTACGAGCAAGTGGTCGGCAAGATTTCCGACGGCAAGCTGAACCGTCCGTGCCGCGTCTATGCACCGGTCGGCACCCACGAAACCCTGCTTGCGTACCTGGTTCGTCGCCTGTTGGAAAACGGCGCCAACACCTCGTTCGTCAACCGCATCGCCGACCACTCGATCTCCATCCAGGAGCTGGTTGCCGACCCGGTCGCCAGCATCGAGCGCATGGCCACCCAGGAAGGCGGCATCGGCCTGCCACACCCGCGCATCCCGTTGCCGCGCGACCTGTACGGCACTGAGCGGGCCAACTCGGCCGGTATCGACATGGCCAACGAACACCGCCTGGCGTCGCTGTCCTGCGCCATGCTGGCCACTGCCCACAACGACTGGAAAGCCACCCCGCTGCTGGCCTGCGCCGCCAGCGAATCGGCTGCTGTGCCGGTGCTGAACCCAGCGGACCACCGCGATGTGGTCGGCCACGTCCAGGAAGCCACGGTTGCCGACGTCGACAACGCCATCCAGTGCGCCCTCAACGCCGCACCGATCTGGCAGGCCACCCCACCCGCCGAGCGCGCAGCGATCCTTGAGCGCACCGCCGACCTGATGGAAGCCGAGATCCAGCCGCTGATGGGCCTGCTCATCCGCGAGGCGGGTAAAACCTTCGCCAACGCCATCGCCGAAGTGCGCGAGGCCGTGGACTTCCTGCGCTACTACGCGGTGCAGGCACGCAACGACTTCAGCAACGACGCCCACCGCCCATTGGGCCCAGTGGTGTGCATCAGCCCGTGGAACTTCCCGCTGGCAATCTTCAGCGGCCAGGTCGCCGCTGCACTCGCCGCAGGGAACCCGGTACTGGCCAAGCCCGCCGAGCAAACCCCGCTGATTGCCGCCCAGGCCGTGCGTCTGCTGCTGGAAGCCGGCATTCCGGAAGGCGTCCTGCAACTGCTGCCAGGCCGCGGCGAGACGGTCGGTGCCGGCCTGGTCGGTGACGAGCGCGTCAAAGGCGTGATGTTCACCGGTTCCACCGAAGTGGCCCGCCTGCTGCAACGTAACGTCGCCGGCCGCCTGGACAACCAGGGCCGCCCGATCCCGCTGATCGCCGAAACCGGCGGCCAGAACGCGATGATCGTCGACTCCTCGGCCCTGACCGAGCAGGTGGTGATCGATGTGGTGTCCTCGGCCTTCGACAGCGCCGGCCAGCGCTGCTCGGCACTGCGCGTGCTGTGCCTGCAGGAAGACTCCGCCGACCGTGTGATCGAGATGCTCAAGGGTGCCATGGCCGAGAGCCGCCTGGGCAACCCGGACCGCCTGGCCGTGGACATCGGCCCGGTGATCGACGCCGAAGCCAAGGCCGGCATCGAGAAGCACATCCAGGGCATGCGTGAAAAAGGCCGCTCGGTCTACCAGGTTGCCATCGCCGATGCGGCCGAGGTCAAACGCGGCACCTTCGTCATGCCAACCCTGATCGAGCTGGACAGCTTCGACGAACTCAAGCGCGAGATCTTCGGCCCAGTGCTGCACGTGGTGCGCTACAACCGCCGCAACCTCGACCAACTGATCGAGCAGATCAACAACTCCGGTTACGGCCTGACCCTCGGCGTGCACACCCGCATCGACGAGACCATCGCCAAAGTGGTGGAGAACGCCAACGCCGGCAACATGTACGTCAACCGCAACATCGTTGGCGCAGTGGTCGGCGTGCAACCGTTCGGCGGTGAAGGCCTGTCCGGTACCGGCCCGAAAGCCGGCGGCCCGCTGTACCTGTACCGCCTGCTGTCGACCCGCCCGGCCGACGCCATTGGCCGTCACTTCCAGCAGCAGGATGGCGAAGGCAAGCCTGACCGCACCCTGCACGAGCAGCTGATCAAGCCGCTGCACAGCCTCAAGGCCTGGGCCGAGAGCAACCAGCAGGCCGACCTGGCTGCGCTGTGCACCCAGTTTGCCGGCCAGTCGCAGAGCGGCATCGCCCGCCTGCTGCCAGGCCCGACCGGCGAGCGCAACAGCTACACCATCCTGCCGCGCGAGCACGTGCTGTGCCTGGCGGACAACGAAGCCGACCTGCTGGCGCAGTTTGCTGCCGTCTTGGCGGTTGGCAGCTCGGCGGTATGGGCTGACGGCGAACCGGGCAAAGCCCTGCGCGCCCGCCTGCCGAAAGAGCTGCAGGCCAAGGTCAAGCTGGTAGCGGATTGGAACAAGGATGAAGTGGCGTTCGACGCCGTGATCCACCATGGCGATTCGGACCAGCTGCGTAGCGTGTGCCAGCAAGTGGCCAAGCGTGCCGGGGCGATCGTCGGTGTGCACGGGCTGTCCAGCGGCGACCACCAGATTGCGCTGGAGCGGCTGGTGATCGAGCGGGCGGTGAGTGTGAATACTGCTGCTGCGGGGGGTAATGCGAGCCTGATGACCATCGGTTGATGGCTGCGGGTTGCTGAAGAAGAAGGAGAGCTTAGGCTCTCCTTTTTCAATTCTAAAGGTTTGAATTGGAATCGATTGCAGCCAATGGCAAGAGCTGGGTTGAGGGTATGTTTGCGAAATGGACTACAGAATAGGATGAAAATCTGAGAACTTGCCGGCTTGAGCTGACAAATCCCTCCCTTGACGGTAGAGTGGCTCAAGCACCTTTCAGCCAGTACCGCCTCAATGGAGGTCGACATGACTGCCAAAGCCCCTACAAAGCCCAAGGCTGATAATCCGCACGTTGAAGCTGCCCAGCGCATCCTTCAGCTGGCACAGATTCTTGCTGGCAACCCTGCAGAGGCGAAAGCTTTCCGTGCCAGGACAGGTGTCTTCACTACCAAGGGCGAGCTTAAGGCGAACTACAGGTAGATGTATCAGCAGCTTCCCTCATTTGTCCTCGGGTTCCACGGATGTGATCGCAAGATCGGAGAGGCAGTCTTGGCTGGCGATCAGATTTCGCCAAGCATGAATGAATACGATTGGCTCGGTGAGGGTGCGTACTTTTGGGAGAGCAGCCCCGAGCGCGCTCTTAGCTATGCTCGCCTCATCAAACAATACAAACGTGGCCAAGGATCAATTAAAGAACCCTACGTGGTCGGGGCTGTTATTGACTTGGGGCTTTGCCTGAATCTTACGGAAGAAGGGGCGTTACATGAGCTTGGAGCGGCTTATCACTTGTTGGCAGCCAGTACTGACGTACTGCCTGAAAACAAGCCTGGCTTTCCTGGCGATACAGACAACCTGAAGCGATTCCTGGATTGCGCAGTTTTCCAGTCGCTGCATTCGGCGCGGGAAATGGTAGGTTTGAAACCCTATCATTCAGTTCGCTCCCCCTTCCTTGAAGGGCACGCGCTTTATCCAGGCACTTCATTTCGACAGGAAACACACATTCAACTTTGTGTGCGTGAAATTAATTGCATTAAGGGGTACTTCCGCCCTCTGAACGTCGACGGCACCCTATTGCAACCTTGAACCAGGGTTATGCTCTGCCTCCCCAAACGCACTGTGCGAGCCGCAGGACTTAAAGCGATCACTGTTCATTTAAGTCTCTGCCTGTTCCATACCATCAATTGAATCAATCATGGTAGCCACCCCTTCGAGCCAATCCTAGACTCGCCCCAAGCCCGCTCAAGGACCGCCCCCATGCCCGAGACCCTGCTCAGCCCTCGCAACCTCGCCTTCGAGCTCTACGAAGTCCTCGACGCCGAAGCCCTCACCCAGCGCCCGCGCTTCGCCGAGCACAGCCGCGAAACCTTCGACGCGGCGCTGACCACTGCCCGTACCATCGCCGAAAAGTACTTTGCGCCGCACAACCGCAAGGCCGATGAAAACGAGCCGCGCTACGTGGACGGCCGCGCCGAGTTGATCCCCGAGGTGAAGCCGGCCGTGGACGCCTTCCTCGAAGCGGGCTTTCTCAACGCCAACCGCGACTTCGAAGTCGGCGGCATGCAGTTGCCCAGCCTGGTCTCACAGGCCTGCTTCGCACACTTCCAGGCCGCCAACGCTGGCACAACCGCCTACCCGTTCCTGACCATGGGCGCGGCCAACCTGATCGAAAGCTTCGGCACCGACGAACAAAAACGCCTGTTCCTGCAGCCAATGATCGACGGCCGCTACTTCGGCACCATGGCGTTGACCGAGCCGCATGCGGGCTCGTCCCTGGCCGATATCCGCACCCGCGCCGAACCTGCAGGCGATGGCAGCTACCGGCTCAAAGGCAACAAGATCTTCATCTCTGGCGGCGACCACGATCTGTCGGAAAACATCGTGCACATGGTGCTGGCCAAGCTGCCGGATGCGCCTCCCGGGGTGAAGGGCATCTCGCTGTTCATCGTGCCCAAGTACCGGGTGAACCCGGATGGCAGCCGTGGCGAGCGTAACGATGTGCTGCTGGCTGGCCTGTTCCACAAGATGGGTTGGCGCGGCACCACCTCGACGGCGTTGAACTTCGGCGACAACGGCCAGTGCATCGGCTACCTGGTCGGCCAGCCGCACCAGGGCCTGGCCTGCATGTTCCAGATGATGAACGAGGCGCGCATCGGCGTTGGCATGGGCGCGGTGATGCTCGGATATGCCGGCTACCTGTACTCGCTGGACTACGCGCGCCAGCGGCCGCAAGGACGGTTGCCAGACAACAAGGACCCGCACAGCCCTGCCGTGCCGATCATCGGGCATACCGACGTCAAGCGCATGCTGCTGACGCAGAAGGCTTACGTTGAAGGCGCCTTCGACCTTGGCCTGTACGCCGCACGCCTGTTCGACGACACCCAGACAGCCGACGACGAGAGCACTCGGCAACACGCCCAGGCACTGCTCGACCTGTTGACCCCGATCGTCAAATCCTGGCCATCGACCTTCTGCCTCAAAGCCAATGAGTTAGCGATCCAGGTCCTCGGCGGCCATGGCTACACCCGCGAATACCCCGTTGAGCAGTATTACCGCGACAACCGCCTGAACCCGATTCACGAGGGCACTGAAGGCATCCAGTCGCTCGACCTGCTCGGCCGCAAGCTTGCGCAAAACGGCGGCGCCGGGCTCAAGCAACTGATCCGCCTGATCGCCAGCACAGCCGAGCGCGCCAGCCACCACCCTGGCCTCGACACCCTGCGCCAGCCGCTGGAGCAGTTGGTCAATCGCCTGCAGGCCGTCACCCTTTCCCTGCTGGGTGACATGGCCCAGGGCAACGTCAGCACCGCCCTGGGCAACTCGGCCCTGTACCTCAAGGCCTTCGGCCACTGCGTGGTCGGCTGGCGCTGGCTGGAACAGGCGATCCACGCCGAACTCGGCCTGCTCAAAGGCAACGCCGACGACCGTGACTTCTACCTCGGCAAGCTGCAGGCCGCGCGCTACTTCCTGACCTGGGAAGTACCGGGCTGCCACAATGAGCTGGCATTGCTCGAGGTACGCGACGACACCTGTATCACCATGCAAGACGGGTGGTTCTAGCGACCAGCGCAGTGCCGCGCTCACGAGCCTCTATCTGTCACCCGTGTCGCTCAGCGCATTGGCAGGCGTGGCCGACCTGCGCGGCTGGCGGGTGATGGCGATACCTGCCGCGACCACCGCAATTCCCACGTAGGTTGTCCAATGGATCACGTCCCCGAACATCATCGCCGCCCATAACAAGGTCACCGGAGGCTCGAGGTAGACCAGTGCCGAGACGCGGGTCGCCGAGAGCTTTGTCAGCAATATCCACAGGCTCAGGTAGGCAATGAACGTGGAGAACAGGGTCAGCCATGCGACCGCCGCCCAGACCTGTGTGCTGGCAGGCACTTCGATCAACCCCAGTGGCAAGCCTGCAGCCGTGAGCAGCAGCAGTGTCGCAGTCGATTGCAGAAACAACGGCATCAGCAGACCGTCCTTGCTGTGGTCCGTCGCCATGATCGATTGCCGACGCTGATACAGCGTGGCGATGGACAACGTGATGGCGGCGATCAGCGGCAGGGCATACAGCCAGAGGCCAAGCTGGCTCGCAGACAGGCTGTACTCTGCAAAAATGATCATGCTGACGCCGGCGAACCCCACCCCAAGCCCAAGCCATTCCTGCCGACCACTGCGCTCATGCTGGCTGTTGTTGCTCATCGATGCCGTGATCAATGGCTGCAGCGCACAAATGATGGCGGCAATCCCCGCCGGTAGCCCGCCCCGGATGGCGATGTAGACACTGACCAGATAGGCAAACTGAGCCAGGAAACCAATGACGGCGTTGTAGCGTATCTGCGCCCACGTAAGCGCACGCAGCCGATGCACGACAAAAGGCAGCAGGCAGATGCTGACCAGCAGAAACCGCCAGAACAGCAGGTTGATGGCACCCGCGTCCTCCGTGCCCAGCCGGGCACCAATAAAGCCCGAACTCCAGGAAAGGACAAAGATGACTTGCAGCAGGATCAGGCATGGCGCACTGCTTGGCATGTTCACGCCCCTGTGTGATGCAATTGCGCGAACGTAATCGGCTCGATGCCTATTCTTGAAAACTGACGGGCTGCTGATCGCTGCAAGGCCCAGCGCAACCCCAACCATTTAGGGATCGTCGCAGGGATGCCATCGTCGGAGGCCAAGTGCCAAAACCGGTTGGAGTCGTCACCAAAGTAGGGACAATGAAAGGACAGCACCAACGACATGCGTCGCCCGCTGACCACCGGGCGCACACCGTGGAACAATCGGCTGCCATAAATGAACAAGGCATCGCCAGGTGCGTCCAGGCGCGCATTTTCGAAGGTACGGTGATCCAGCGCATCAAAGCTGTCGACAGTGCCGTTATGGAACAGGAATTCGCCCCCGCTGTATTCGCAGGCCCCCGACAGCACGATGTTCAGCACGTAATTGGTGCCGTCTGTGTGCCACATGCCGAGTTGCTGCTGTTGCTCGACAGGCTTGGGGTAGAAATAGTTGACCTGCGAGCGCGCATTGACCATGGGGTAAGGCACCAACGGCACGCCTGCAATGCGCGAGACAGCTAACAGGAATGAGCGGCTGCACATCATGTCGTTGATGAACGATGATAAAGCCGTCACCCCCCGCGTACGCCGCGAAATGATCCAGTCGCTGTCACCCGCCCCCTCCTCCAGACGGCTGCAGATGCCTTGCAAGGCCGCAACGCCCTCGGGCGTGAACAGCCGATGCACAACCGCCACCCCGGTGATGCTGTCCGCTGCGATTTTGGCGTGCGGGCTGTCGGCATACCCAAGCTGCCCAAGTGTTCGGGTGTCGCTGAGGACGGGCCCCTGCTGGCAAAGCAAATCGTCCGACCAGGGCAACTGCTCACTGAGGCAGATAGGCGATGGCCGCGGCGTACGCTTCAATGTCGACTTGAGCGCCAGCTTCACGCGCCCTACGCCGCGTTCGAACAGGGGTAAGGTGTCTGAAGGATTCATGATGTGTCTGTCCCCGTAGAGTCACTACTGAAGGTACTTCGCGATCTGGTAGCGCACCGAGCCATCACCACTGGCGAACTTGTCCACCACACTGCAGTTGCAATGCCGGGCCCTGATGCGACGGAACTGTTCGGGCGTGTACTTGAGGCAGATGTTGGTCAGCAGGTACCCACGTTGCTGCAGACGCTGCACAGGTTGCAGGGTTACCGCGACATGGATGGGTTCATCCTGAATGCGTAGCGGTACGAGCATGGCTTCATGCTCGCCCGAGGGGATGAAGCCTTGTTGAAGCGCGACCATTTGGGAGAACTGGAGCATGCAGGGGTTGGCGTAGAACTTGAGGATGGTACTTTCCAGGCCTTCGTCGTAGACCTGCATTTCCGAAAGGATGTAGGTGGTGTTACCTGCAAGGCTACGAATCAGCCGCCCAGTGCTCACGGGCAGCTCGTTACCCTCCTGAAACCCAAGCAGGGTGATGAGTGTGAGCTCCTGATCGTGACGCAAATCCTCATGGGTTACGGTGCGGTAATCAGCGGCGATGTAATTGAAACTGCCATCCTCGCGCACGATGGGCCCCACGGCATCGCTCATCGCGGCTTCTGAGGTCTGGTTGATATCGATGGCGGTGTAGCGGATGGAGCTGGACGTCTCGACCATTCGCTTCAGCAAGCAGGCGCTCTTGATCGGCTCCGGGCCCAGCTCCACATAGTGCACGCGGCGCCCACTGCTCAGCGCTGCCAACCGCTCGGCAACGTCGCCGATGACGGCCTTTAGCGCCCCCTGCCCCTCTGCATCAGCACAGAGCCCGCTCTGACCTACGCCTTGCTCATTCAAAGCGCGCATAAGCAGAAATATTTCGTGGTTGAAACGGTGGTCGCTTTCAGGTCCCGGCTCAGGCTGGGCCAATGTCGAGTACTTCTCGTGGTTCTCGACAGTCCATAGTCGTGCGTGCTGGTAAGCGGGGTTGCGCACGAGTGCATCTACCACGAAGTCGTTCAGGCTCATCCGTATCATTCCATTGCAATTCAGGGGGCATGCGGGCTTCGACCCCACAGTAAGAGTGGGTATAAAGGCTGTACAGTTGATTAAATCGAAGCGCTGGTTCGATCCGAACAAATCAGGTGGCTCCATGGGCAAAGGCCTCGACATCGATGTACTGAGAACCTTCCAGGCAGTGGCCCGGCTAGGCCGTTTCAAGGCGGCGGCCGACTACGTCCACCGCAGCCCATCGGCGGTGACGACGCAGATCCAGAAGCTGGAGGGAAAGATCGGGCAACAATTGTTCACACGCAGTAATCAGTCGGTGGAGCTAACCCCTGCGGGCCGTCAGCTGATGGGCGAAGCGACACGTTTCTTGATGGCTCACGACAGGCTACTGGCCACGCTGTCGCCACAGCAGATGACCGGCAAGGTGCGCATAGGCGTACCCGACGGTTATGCCGCCAACCTCATGAGCGACTTTCTACCGGTGTTCGTCGCCAATAACCCGAAGCTGGAGTTGGAGGCTGTAGCGCGTTCCAGCGCAGAGCTCATCGACCTGTTTGCGCGACAGCGGCTGGACCTGGCTGTAGCGGTCAGCAGTGACGACTGGCAGCAAGGCGAGTGGCTTCGCTCGACGCAGCCGCGCTGGGCCGCAGCGCCTGGATTCAGCCATGCCCCCAATCGCCCCTTGCCGCTGGCACTGCAGTTGAAGGGTTGCCCGTACCGGGAGGCGGCCTTGCAGGCACTGAAAGCCCACGGCATTGCGTACCGTGTGCTGCTGGAAAGCGCCAACTGGCACGCGGTACTGGCCTGCATGAGAAGTGGCCTGGCCGTGGGCATTGTCGAAGGGCTGGATAGCGCCGATACCTCACTCGCGTACGTGGAAGGGCTGGGCTTGCCCGACCTCGAAAAGCATCACGTCTACTTGCTGACGGACACCTCGCACCATGTCGCAGCGCATCTGAATGCTATGTTGAAGGCCGCCATCCAGAAAGTGGGCGTAACAACGCCGCCCCATTGCTGGGAAGGCGGTGGTTGAACGGCCCGCGTTATTTCCTGACCAGGGAAGTACCTGGCTGCCATAATGAGCTGGCATTGCTCGTGGCCCGTGACGATACGGGCCTGAGCATGCGAGTGGCGTGGTTCTAGGGGGAGCCACCACTGACTCGGAGGTTCCCGCATGTTCGATTCCAGCGCCCTGTTGCGCCAGCGCTTTGCTGGGCTGCGCAGCACGGCCGAGTTGTTTTCCCTGCGTCATGTGAAGCAGTCGTACCAGGCATTGTCTGTGCGCCGCAATGTGGCAGAGCCGCCGTTCTTCAGCCAGGACGAGGGCGCCATGCTCACCGTGCGGGTCAACGGCGTTGAGGCCTATGCGGCCACCGCCGACCTGTCCCAACAAGGCTTGCAGCAGGCGCTCGAACGCGCCGAAGCGCTGGCCCGGCAGATCGCCAGGCATAGCCTGCTGGACCTGCGCGACCAACCGGTGACCAGCGCACGCCACGACCATGTCTCGCCCAACTTCGACCAGCCCCTGCCCAACCTCGCCGATTGCCTGGGCCTGCTCGCCGCCGAGTCGGCCAGCGTGCCCCAGGACAACCGCCTGGTGGATTGGCAGGCCGGCCTGGACATCACCCTGGTCGAACAAACCTACCTCAACTCCGCCGGCGCCGAGCTGCGCCACGCCCAGCGCTTCCTGTTCCCAGGCCTGAGCGTGACGGCCAGTGACGGCCAAGACAGCCAGAGCCGCAGCCTGGGCCGGGACAACTTCGGCCAGCAGGGGGGCTTCGAGGTCATCGAGCGCTGTGGCCTGGTCGGCGCCGCCCGGCGGGTCGCCGAGGAGGCGCTGCAACTGCTGCTGGCACCCAATACGCCCAGCGGCCCGCGTGACCTGCTGCTGATGCCCGACCAGATGATGCTGCAGATTCACGAGTCCATCGGCCACCCGCTGGAGATGGACCGCATTCTCGGCGACGAGCGCAACTACGCCGGCACCAGTTTCGTCAACGCCAGTGACTTCGGCCACCTGCAATACGGCTCGAAGCTGCTCAACGTGACCTTCGACCCGACCATCGGCAAAGAACTCGCCAGCTACAGCTACGACGATGACGGCACCCAGGCCAGCAAGCAGTTCCTGATCCGCGATGGCGTGCTGCTGCGCCCGTTGGGCGGCGCCCTGTCGCAGTTCCGCTCCGGCCTGGACGGCGTGGCCAACAGCCGTGCCTGTGGCTGGAACCGCGCACCGATCGACCGCATGGCCAACCTCAACATCGAGCCGGGCGACCGCTCGCTGGCGCAGATGGTCAAGGGCATCGAGCATGGCATCCTGATGCGCACCAACCGCTCCTGGTCCATCGACGATGCCCGCAACAAGTTCCAGTTCGGCTGCGAATGGGGCCAACTGATCGAGAACGGCGAGCTCAAGGGCATCGTCAAGAACCCCAACTACCGCGGCATCTCGGCGCAGTTCTGGCGCAACTTGTCCGCCGTCGGCGACGCCAGCACCTTTCAAGTGCTCGGTACGCCCAATTGCGGCAAAGGCGAGCCCAACCAGGTGGTGCGTGTTGGCCATGCTTCGCCGGCCTGCGTGTTCAGCCAGATCGATGTCTTCGGAGGCGACGCCTGATGAGCGCCACACCCCAACACCGTTTCGAAAGCCTGCTTGGCGCCCTGCGCGATGCCCTGCAGCCGGGCGAACAGTTCACCTTTGGCTACAGCGCCGAGCAGTCACAGTTCGTGCGCTTCAACCACGCCAAGGTGCGCCAGGCCGGCGAGGTGAGCCAGGCCAGTGTGCAACTGCGCCTGATCTGTGATGGCCGCCAGGCCGAGCAGTTGATTACCCTGGGCGATGATGCCGTGCTGGACCGCGCGCGCCTGGCCGATGCCCTGGGCCAACTGCGTCAGACCTTGCCCCTGCTGGCCGTCGACCCCTACCTGCGCCTGGACGAAACCCCGTGGAACAGCCACAGCCAGCAAGACCACACGCTACCGGAACTGGATGAAGTGCTGGCCTTGATCGAACGGGAAGCCGGCGACCTGGACCTGGTCGGCATCTACGCCGCCGGGCCGATCTGTCGCGGCTTCGCCAGCTCGTTCGGGGCCTTTGGCTGGCACCAGGCCAACAGTTTCAACATGGACTGGAGCCTGTTTCACAGCAACGGCCAGGCCGTGAAAGCCAACTATGCCGGGCAGGCCTGGAGCGCTGACGAGTTCGTCGCGCGCCTGCGCCAGGCCCGCGAGCAACTGGCGTTCCTGGGCCGCCCCGCCATCACCTTGAAACCGGGCAGTTACCGCGCCTACCTGGCGCCAGCGGCCATGGACGAGATCGCCGGCATGCTGTGCTGGGGCGGGTTTTCTGCGCAGGCCCTGGCCACTGGCAACAGCGCCCTGCAGCGCCTGTATAACGGCGATGCCCAGCTGAGCCCGCTGGTCAGCTTCGACGAGCAGGTCAGCGGTTCGCTGAGCCCGGCGTTTTCGGATGAGGGGTCACCCCGCCTCGATGTGCCGCTGATCCAGCAAGGCCAAGCCGTGCAGCGCCTGATCAGCGCACGCAGTGCGGCCGAGTTCGCGCTGGTGGCGAATGGCGCCGACAGCTACGAGTCGCCCTGCGCCTTGAGCCTGGCGGCGGGCAAACTGGCCAGTGAAGCAATCCTCGAACGGCTGGGCACCGGGCTGTATATCAGCAACTTGTGGTACCTGAACTACTCGGACCTGCCAGCAGCACGCATGACCGGCCTGACCCGTTTTGCCACCTTCTGGGTGGAGAATGGCGAGATTCAGGGGCCGGTAAGCACCATGCGCTTCGATGACAGCCTGTACAGTTTGCTGGGCAGCCAGCTGGAGGACCTGACGCGTGAGCGCGAGATGATCCTGTCTACCAGTACCTATGGACAGCGCAGTACTGGGTCGAGTCATTTACCGGGAGCATTGGTCAAAGGCCTGACCCTGACATTGTGATAGGCATTACCGGCCCTTTCGCGGGGCAAGCCCGCTCCCACAGAGATGTCACCCCATTCGAGGGCAGTGGAGATCCTGTGGGAGCGGGCTTGCCCCGCGAAGAGGCCGGCACTGACAAACGAGGACGTCATGCCCGAACGCACCCCGCTGGACCCCGTCACCGCCCGCTGGATCCCCTGGGTCGTGGCCATCGCTTTCTTCATGCAGTCCCTGGACGGCACCATTCTCAACACCGCGCTGCCGGCCATGGCACGCTCGCTGGAAGAGGACCCGCTGCGCATGCAAGGCGTGATCATCGCCTACATGCTCACCGTGGCCTTGCTGATTCCCGCCTCCGGCTGGATCGCCGACCGCTTTGGCACCAAACGCATCTTCTTCAGCGCAATCCTGTTATTCAGCTTCGGCTCGCTGTTGTGCGCCGCCGCCAACAGCCTGGGCTTTCTGATCCTGGCACGCGTCGTTCAAGGCCTGGGCGGTGCGCTGATGCTGCCGGTCGGGCGGCTGGTGGTGTTGCGCGCCTACCCCCGCACTGAGCTGGTGCGGATCATGAGCTTCATCACCATCCCCGGCCTGCTCGGCCCCCTGCTCGGCCCAACGGTCGGTGGCTGGCTGGTGGAAATCCTCAGCTGGCACTGGATCTTCCTGCTCAACCTGCCGGTCGGTGCCATCGGCTGTTATGCCGTGTGGAAGTTCATCCCTGACCTGCGCGGCGCCGAGCGCACCAGCTTCGATGGCCCAGGCTTCCTCTTGTTCGGCGCGGCGATGGTGCTGATCACCATCGCCATGGAAGGCCTGGGCGAGTTGCACTTGCCGCACTTGCGGGTGATGTTGCTGCTGTTCGCTGGCATGGCCTGCCTGGCCGCCTACTGGCTGCGGGCCGGGCGCGATCCCGAGCCGCTGTTCTCGCCCAGCCTGTTCCGTGTGCGCACCTTTGCCATCGGCATCCTCGGCAACCTGTTCGCGCGCCTGGGCAGCGGCGCCCTGCCCTTCCTCGTGCCCTTGCTGTTGCAGGTGGCACTGGGCTATTCGCCAGCCCAGGCAGGCATGAGCATGATCCCGCTGGCTGCAGCGGCGATGCTGGCCAAGTCCATCGCCCGGCCGCTGATCGAGCGCTTCGGCTACCGCATCATCCTCACCGGCAATACCCTGCTGCTGGGCCTGCTGCTGGCCAGCCTCGGCCTGGTCGACGAGCAGACGCCCTACGCCGTGCTGCTGATACAACTGGGCCTGCTCGGCGCCGTGAACTCCATGCAGTTCACGGCCATGAACACGGTAACCCTGATCGACCTCGACGATGCCAGCGCCAGCAGCGGCAACAGCCTGCTGTCGGTGGTCGCGCAACTGGCGCTGAGCCTGGGTGTGGCTTGCGCCGGTGCATTGCTGGGCGGCTTCACGGCGGCCGGCAGCGCCGAGGGGGTGGAAAGCACCTTGGGCGCCTTCCAGCTGACCTTCGTGACCATCGGCATCATGGCCATGCTGGCCGCAGCGATCTTCCTGCAACTGGCGCCGACAGACGGAAGGCGTGCCCGTCGTCCGGAACAACACATGGAGTCGTAGGGCGAATGGCCATGAGGCTGGTAGACTGTGCGGCATTTTTCGCTTCGCCACACAGGCCCGCCTCGTGACCACCGAATCCACCGCCTTTGCCACCCTGCCGCTGTCCGCCGCCATGCTGGCCAACCTGGACGCCCTCGGCTATGCCTCGATGACGCCGATTCAGGCCCAGAGCCTGCCGGTCATCCTCAAGGGCCAGGACCTGATCGCCCAGGCCAAGACCGGCAGCGGCAAGACCGCTGCGTTCGGCATCGGCCTGCTGAACCCGATCAACCCGCGCTACTTCGGTTGCCAGGCGCTGGTCCTGTGCCCGACCCGCGAGCTCGCCGACCAGGTCGCCAAAGAGTTGCGCCGGCTGGCCCGCGCCGAAGACAACATCAAGATCCTGACCCTCTGCGGCGGCGTTTCGCTCGGCCCGCAGATCGCGTCGCTGGAGCATGGTGCGCACATCATCGTCGGCACCCCGGGGCGCATCCAGCAGCACCTGGACAAAGGCACCCTGGTACTCGACGGGCTCAATACGCTGATCCTGGACGAAGCTGACCGCATGCTCGACATGGGCTTCTTCGATGCCATCGCCAGCATCATCGGCAAGACCCCGGCCCGCCGCCAGACCCTGCTGTTCTCGGCCACCTACCCGTCCGGCATCAAGCAGCTTGCCGCAGACTTCATGCGCAACCCGCAGCAGGTCAAGGTCGAAAGCCTGCACACCGACAACCAGATCGAACAACGCTTCATCGAAATCGACGCGCAACAGCGCCTCGAAGCGGTGACTCGCGTGCTCGGCCACTATCGCCCGCAATCGTGCGTTGCGTTCTGCTTCACCAAGCAGCAGTGCGAAGACGTGGTCGCCCACCTCACGGCCAAAGGCATCGTCGCCCAGGCCCTGCACGGTGACCTCGAACAGCGCGACCGCGACCAAGTGCTGGCCATGTTCGCCAACCGCAGCAGCTCGGTGCTGGTGGCGACCGACGTGGCCGCGCGCGGCCTGGACATCGACGGCCTGGACATGGTGCTCAACGTCGAGCTGGCGCGTGACGCCGAGATCCACGTGCACCGTGTCGGCCGTACCGGCCGTGCCGGCGAGAAGGGCGTTGCGGTCAGCCTGGTGGCCCCGGCCGAAGGCCACCGCGCCCAGGCCATCGAAGCGCTGCAGAAGAGCCCGCTGCGCTGGGACCAGTTGGACAGCCTGAAAAATAAAGGCGGCGAGCCGCTGCTGCCGGTGATGAGCACCTTGTGCATCGCTGCCGGGCGCAAGGACAAACTGCGCCCGGGTGACATCCTCGGCGCATTGACCGGCGATGCCGGCATCCCGGGCAAGCAGGTGGGCAAGATCGCCATCTTCGATTTCCAGGCCTTCGTGGCAGTGGAACGAGCACTGGCCAAGCAGGCGATGCAGCGCCTGAACAGCGGCAAGATCAAGGGCCGCGTTCTGAAAGTCCGCATCATTTAAAAAACTTTTGGGGCCGCTTTGCGGCCCTTTCGCGACACAAGGCCGCTCCTACACGGGTTACGCGATCCCCTGTAGGAGCGGCCTTGTGTCGCGAAAGGGCTGCAAGGCAGCCCCAGCAATCTTCAAGAGGTAACCCGTGCACACCACCGACGTGATCATCCTCGGCGCCGGCGCCGCCGGCCTGATGTGCGCCCAGCTCAGCGCCCGCCGTGGCCGCCGGGTACTGCTGCTCGACCACGCCAACAAGCCAGGCAAGAAAATCCTGATGTCCGGCGGCGGGCGCTGCAACTTCACCAACATGTACACCGAGCCTGCCAACTTCCTTTCGCACAACGCGCACTTCTGCAAGTCGGCGCTGGCCCGCTACACCCAGTGGGACTTCATCGAGTTGGTGGCCAAGCATGGCGTGCCGTATCACGAGAAGAAGCTCGGGCAGCTGTTCTGCGACAACAAAGCCAGCGACATCCTCAACATGCTCCTGGCCGAGTGCGACGAGGCCGGTGCCGAGTTGCGCATGGACACCAGCATCTCGCACATCGAGAAAACCGAAAACGGCTACCTGCTGCAAACCAGTGCCGGGCAGTTCGCCTGCCAGTCGCTGGTGATCGCCACCGGCGGCCTGTCGATCCCGACCCTGGGTGCTACCGGCTTCGGCTACCAGGTGGCGCGCCAGTTCGGCCACACCCTGCTGCCGACCCGCGCCGGGCTGGTGCCCTTCACCATCACCGAGCCCCAACTCAAGGCACTGTGCACTGAACTGTCGGGCACCTCGCTGGACTGCACGGCCAGCTGCAACGGCACCAGCTTCCGCGAGAACCTGCTGTTTACCCACCGCGGCCTGAGCGGCCCGGCGATTCTGCAGATCTCCTCGTTCTGGGAGGCCGGCGACACGGTGGAGATCAACCTGCTGCCGGACCGCGATGCACTGACCTGGCTGCAACAGCAGCAGGCCGAGCGCGCCAACGCGGAACTGAAGACGGTGCTTGGCGAGGTGTTCACCCGCAAGCTGGCCAACCTGTTGGCCGAGCAGTGGTTCGAATCGAAGCCGATGAAGCAGTACACCCCGGCAGAACTGGCCCAGATCGCCGAAAAACTGGCAGCCTGGCAGGTGGTACCGGCTGGCACCGAGGGCTATCGCACCGCCGAAGTGACGCTGGGCGGCGTGGACACCCGCGAGGTGTCGTCCAAGACCATGGAGTCGCTCAAAGCCCCGGGGCTGTACTTCATTGGCGAGGTGCTGGATGTCACCGGCCACCTGGGCGGTTTCAATTTCCAGTGGGCATGGGCATCGGCTAACGCTGCGGCGCAGTTCGTGTAGAGTAGAATCCATTCAGCAGCACGGAACGCTTCTTGCTGGTCCGTGCGGCACTGTATTCATTCGATCACAGCCCAAGGCCATCATGTCATCGAGCTCGTTCCGTCAGTCACTGCGTCGCCTGTGGGGCCAAGACAAGTTCAGCTACAGCATCAGGGTTACGGTCGCCCTTACCGGCAGCATGGCCTTGTGCTGGTACCAGGATGAAATGGCCCTGCTGATCCCCTTGTTCCTGGGCATCATCGCCAGCGCCCTGGCCGAAACCGACGACAGCTGGCAAGGCCGGCTCAGCGCGCTGGCGGTAACCCTGGTGTGTTTTGCCATCGCCGCGCTGTCGGTCGAGTTACTGTTCCCCTACCCTTGGATCTTCGCCGGCGCCCTGGCCCTGGCGGCCTTCGGCCTGACCATGCTCGGTGCACTGGGCGAGCGCTATGGTGCGATCGCTTCAGCCACGCTGATTCTGTCGGTGTACACCATGATCGGCGTGGACCAACGCGGCGGCCAGGTGAATGACTTCTGGCACGAGCCGATGCTGTTGGTGGCGGGCGCGGCCTGGTACGGCCTACTGTCGGTGCTGTGGCAAGCGTTGTTCTCCAATCAGCCGGTGCAGCAAAGCCTGGCCAAACTGTTTTTCGAGCTGGGGCGCTACCTCAAGCTGAAGGCCAACCTGTTCGAACCCATCCGTAACCTCGACCTGGAGGCCCGCCGCCTGGAGCTGGCCCAGCAGAATGGCAAGGTGGTCGCGGCGCTCAACGCTGCCAAGGAAATCATCCTGCACCGGGTCGGCAACAGCCAGCCAAATTCCAAGGTCAGCCGTTACCTGAAGCTGTACTTTCTGGCCCAGGACATTCACGAGCGCGTCAGCGCCTCGCATTACCCGTACAACGCCCTGGCCGAAGCGTTCTTCCACAGCGACGTGATGTTCCGCTGCCAGCGCCTGCTGCGCCATCAAGGCTCCGCCTGCCAAGACCTGGCGCGCTCGATCCGCTTGCGCCAGCCGTTCGTGCTCGACAGCCGGTTTGCCGACACCCTGGAAGACCTCAACGCCTCCCTGGAGCACTTGCGCAACCAGAACAACCCGGCCTGGCGTAGCCTGCTGCGGTCGTTGCGGGCATTGGCGGCCAACCTTGCCACCCTCGACCGCCTGCTGGGCGCCGCCAGCAACCCGGACAGCCTGGCCGATGCCAGTGACAGCAGCCTGCTCGACCGTTCGCCACGCTCGCTGAAGGATGTGTTGAGCCGCCTGCGCACCCAGCTCACGCCGACCTCGCTGCTGTTCCGCCACGCCCTGCGCCTGTCGCTGGCACTGTCGATCGGCTACGGCATGGTGCATTTGATTCACCCGACCCAGGGCTACTGGATCATCCTCACCACGCTGTTCGTCTGCCAGCCCAACTACGGCGCGACCCGGCGCAAGCTGGTGCAGCGGGTGTTCGGCACGGCCATCGGTTTGACGGTCGGCTGGGCCCTGTTCGACCTGTTCCCCAGCCCGATCATCCAGTCGATGTTCGCCGTGGTCGCCGGGGTGGTGTTCTTCGTCAACCGCACCACCCGGTACACCTTGGCAACCGCAGCGATCACCTTGATGGTGCTGTTCTGCTTCAACCAGATCGGCGACGGTTACGGCCTGTTCCTGCCGCGCCTGTTCGATACCCTGGTGGGCAGCCTGATCGCCATTCTGGCGGTGTTCCTGTTCCTGCCCGACTGGCAAGGCCGGCGCTTGAACAAGGCGCTGGCCAACACTTTGGCCTGCGCCAGCGTGTACCTGCGCCAGATCATGCAGCAGTATGCCCACGGCAAACGCGACGACCTCGCCTACCGCCTGGCCCGCCGCAATGCCCACAACGCCGATGCGGCGCTGTCGACCACGCTGGCCAACATGCTCATGGAGCCGGGGCACTTCCGCAAGGAAGCGGACGTTGGCTTCCGTTTCCTGGTGTTGTCGCACACGCTGCTGAGCTACCTCTCCGGGCTCGGCGCGCACCGCGACACCGCCTTGCCGGCGGAGGTGCAGGAGCAGTTGATCGAGGGCGCGGGGCAAAGCCTGGCCAACAGCCTGGATGAAATCGCCAATGGCCTGGCGGCGCGGCTACCGGTGGCGATCCACAGTGATGCCGAAGAAGCGCTGGCCAACGACCTGGAACAGATGCCGGAAGAGCTGGATGAGCACCAGCGGTTGGTGCAGACTCAGCTGGCACTGATTTGCAGGCAGTTGGGGCCATTGCGCACGCTGGCAGCGCACCTGGTCAAGGAAAGCGCTCCAGCCTAAATGCTATGTGGCCTGTGGCGGCCTCTTCGCGGGTGAACCCGCTCCCACAGGGGGTGTGTATCGCTTGTGTGGGAGCGGGTTTACCTGCGAAGAGGCCAGCACGGGTATTAGAGATCAAAAGCCATGCTGGCGTAACAAGCGCGCATAACTGCCATCAGCTTTCATCGCCGCAATCGCCTGTTCGAACCGTTCGACAATCTGCTGGTGTTGCGGGTGTTTCAGGCTGACCAGAATATGCAGGCTGTTCTGCGCCAGTGGCGGGTCGATCAGTTCCACACCATCACGCACCGCCTGCGGTTCGCGCTGCAGGTTGTAACGGGCCACGTATTCATCTTCTACCGCCAGGTTCACCCGACCTGCCGCCAACATGCGCACGGCTGACGAGAAGTTGCGCACAGGCACCTTGTGCAAGCGGGTATCGCCGTCGAAATCGGGCGAGTAGGCATAGTCGCGCACCACGGCAATGCTGTAGGGGTACAAATCGGCAGCATGCTGATAGTCAAACGCCTCACCCTTGCGCTTGAGCAAGCGGATGCGGTTAGTCAGGTAAGCGTCGGAAAACTGACCAATGCGCGCACGCGCGTCGTTGCGCCAAGCATTGATCAGCACGTCGTAACGCCCTTCGCTGACGCCCATCAACGCCCGCGCCCAGGGCACTTCTTCGAACGCGCTGGTGTATCCGGCCCGGGCCAGCGCAGTGGTGACGATGCTGGTCGCCAAACCGCCGCCGGGCATGCTGGTGTCGGTAAACGGTGGCCAGTTGTCCGCCACAAGCCGCAGCTTGCCGTGACCCTGGGCGGGCGAGGCCAGCATCACTGCCAGCAACCCCAGAACACAAAGCAGTGGCCGCATGCTCAAGTCCTTTCGCAATGGAGGGCACACACTGTGTAGGCGGTCTTCACCACAACTGCCGCTGAGCGTACACAAAGCTGCGGCTGAAGGCAGCGGACAATAGTGTCATTTTGCCTCTATTTTGGCCGAAGGCTGCATGACACCGCCTGCAGCAATCAGCCACTCGTCGGTAGCCTTGGGATTTGCGATGATCGACGGATCATTCAAGGAGTTCCTGCCCATGTCCATCGACTGGCTTTGCAAGCACCACACTGATCTCGGCAAGGAGCAGCTCTATGCCATCCTGCAGTTGCGCACTGAAGTGTTCGTGGTCGAGCAACGCTGCAGCTACCAGGAAGTCGATGGCCAGGACCTGACCGGCGACACCCTGCACCTGATGGCCTGGCAAGACGACAAGCTGGTGGCTTACCTGCGCCTGCTCGACCCGCAATCCCAAGGGGGCGATGTGGTCATCGGCCGCGTGGTCACGTCACCTGCGGCGCGCGGGCTCAAGCTGGGGCATGCGTTGCTGCTCAAAGGGCTGGAGGCGGCCGAGCATTGCTGGCCGGGTACGCCGGTGTACCTGTCGGCGCAGGCGCATCTGCAAGGGTTTTATGCAGGGCATGGGTTTAAGGCGGTGGGTGAGGAATACCTTGAGGATGACATTGCGCATATCGGTATGCGTAAAGGCTGAAAAAGCCCGGGGCACTGTGGGAGCGGACTTGCCCCGCGAACACCGGCGAAGCCGGTGCCATGCACCGCGTAGCCCCATTCGCGGGACAAGCCCGCTCCCACAATGATCATTGGTCTCTGCGCGGCAGCGCAACGCCAAGAAGCTGGGCAATCTCCCACAGGACGACTTTAGAGCACGTCAGGGATACCCCAGCACTTCGCGGATCTGGCGCAAATGCCGAATGATCCACTGCTTGTCGATCGCGCCCCAGTCATGAATGCGGTAATGCCCGGCATGATTGCGCGCGCCTTCCTGCTGCTCGAACTCACAGACGATGTCCAGGTCGGCCAAGGCGGCGATGGTGTCCTGGGCCGTGCGGCGTGGCATGCCGGTGGCCTCCATCAGCGCCGGCACGCTGGTCGCGGTCTGGCTGTCGATCAGCCAGGCCACGTATAGGCGGCGGTAGAAGCTGCTCTTGGTCTTGCTCACTTCCATGCTGCGTGGTCCTTAACAGTTGCCCGGCAGCTCCCGATAGGTCAGGTAGACGCGCAGGTCGAATTCCAGTTGATGGTAGTCCGGCTCCATGTGCTGACAGAGCTGGTAAAACGCCTTGTTATGGTCGCGCTCACGCAGGTGCGCCAACTCGTGCACCACGATCATGCGCAAAAACTGCGGCGCAGCCTCCTTGAACAAAGCGGCGATGCGGATTTCCTTCTTCGCCTTCAGCTTGCCACCCTGCACCCGGGATACCGCAGTGTTCAGCCCCAACGCACGGTGGGTCAGGTCCAGGCGGTTGTCGAACAGCACCTTGTCCAGGTTAGGCGCACTGCGCAGGTACTGCTGCCGCAACTCTTGGGCATAACCGTACAGCGCCTTGTCGCTCTGCACGCCATGGCGGTCCGGGTAACAACGCTGCAGGTACTCGCCCAGGCGGTCGCTGTCGATCATCTGCCGCACCTGCTCTTGCAGGTGCGGCGGGTAGGCTTGCAGGTAACGTAATACGGTCATGGCAGTGCATTCGGCGTGACGAAGGGCGATTCTAGCCAATCATGGCCGAGGCCAGGAGAAAATCGCCGGGAAGCCGCTGGCATCCGCTGCAGTCATGGGGTGTGCCACCAGAAAACCCTGCACGTAGGCGCAACCGTTTGCCTTCAGCCACGCAGCCTGGGCCGGGGTTTCCACGCCTTCGGCGATCACTGTGATGCGGTAGTCGGCGCACAGGCCCACCACGCTGCGCACCAGTGCGGCGTCCACGGCAGAGTCCGGCAGGCGTGCCACCAGGTGGCGGTCCAGCTTCAGGGTATCGATCGGTAAATCCCGCAGCATGCGCAACGAGCAGTCACCTGCGCCAAAATCATCCAGCGCCACCCGCACGCCCAGCTCACGCAGGCGGTGTATCTGCTTCACCGCCGCGTCGATGTTGTACATCAGCGACGTCTCCGCCACCTCGACTTCGAGCTGCGCGGGGTCAAGCTGGTAGTCCAGGATCACCCGCTGCAGCTCCTCGACCAAGCCCGGCATGACGAACTGGGCACGGCTCAGGCTGATACCCAGCACCAAGTCGCGAGGGAAACGATCGCACCAGGCCTGGCGCTGCGCTGCCCCCTGGCGGTAGATCCAGCTGGCCAGGCGGTTGATCAGCCGGGCCTCTTCCAGCAAGGGTATGAACAGCCCTGGCGGCACATCGCCAACGCTGGGGTGCTGCCAGCGCAACAACGCCTCGAAACCGCGCAAGTGGCCGTCGGCGAAGCCCACCTGGGGTTGATACACCAGGCTGAAGTCCTGCTGTTCGATCGCTGCCCGTACACCGTCTTCAAGCATCAGCCGCGAACGTGCGCGGCCATTGAGCTCGTGGTCATAGAAGCGGTATTGCTGGCGGCCAGCCTGCTTGGCCGCGTACATCGCCGCATCGGCTGCGCGCAGCAGGCCCTCGACGGTGGCACCGCAGTCGGGGTAGGTGGCGATACCAATGCTGACCCCAAGGCACACATCCAGCCCTTCCACCTGCTGGCTGATGGAGATGCGCTCGAGCAAGCGCTCGGCGTAACGCCCGGCCTGCTCGGGGTAAGGCAAGCTGTCGAACAACGCCGTGAACTCATCACCACCCATCCGTGCCAGCAGCGCCTCGCTGCCCAGGCAATCCTTGATCTGCTCAGCGACCCAGCGCAGCACGCGATCACCCGCTTCATGGCCCAACGAGTCGTTGATCCGCTTGAAGCCATCCAGGTCCATGTACATCAGCGCCTGCGCCTTGTCCGAGCGCTCGTTGCGCAGCAGCACGCCCTCGGCGGCCTGGTAGAAACCGCGGCGGTTGAGCAGGCCGGTCAGCGGGTCGGTCACCGCCTGGTACTCGAGCTGTTGGTGGAGGTTGCGCACCACCGACATGTCCAACACCGTCACCACCATCGCCTGCTGATCGGCCGGCAAGGGTGCACACGACAGCGCGACCGGTACCAGCTCGCCCCCCAGGGTGCGTAACTGGGCATCGTGCACGCGGAAGATCTGCCGCCCCAAGTAGGCCTGGTAGAAATCCGATTCGCTCCACAGGTTGGCGTTGGCCATTTGCACCAGGTCAAGCAACTGGGCGCCCTGCAACTGCTCCACTGGCGCTGCCAGCAAGCGTGAAATGGCTGGGTTGGCGAAGCTGATGGTGCCGGCGGCATCTACCACCAGAATCCCTTCGGCGGCGTTTTCCAGAATCGAAGCGTTGAACGCCCTGGCCGTTTCCAGCTCGCGGGTCAGTTGCTGCAACATGCGCCGGTTGCGTTGCTGATCGAGCAGGGCCTGGACCTTGGGCTTGAGAATCTGCGGGTCGAACGGCTTGAACATGTAGTCCACCGCGCCACTGGCGTACCCCTTCAGCACGGCGGCATCGGACTGTTCGTTAGCGGTAAGGAAGATGATCGGGGTCAGCCGCGTGCGCTGGCTGCCGCGCATCAGCCGGGCGACTTCGAAGCCGTCCATTTCTGGCATCTGTACGTCCAGCAAGACCAGGTCGACGTCGTGTTCGAGCAAGGCACTCAGGGCTTCCACCCCCGAACTTGCGGTCAATACTTGCCAATCCTGCCGGGCCAGCAAGGCCCGCATACTGATGAGGTTCTCGGGGTAATCATCTACCACCAGTAGAACCGAGCTGCCACCATCCCGTGGCTGTGGTTGAAGGTGAGCGCCATCCATGCTGCTTCTCTATTGTGTGACCGACTTCAAATCACGATTGGATCCGATAAGTACTCTAGACCCGGGCCTGTAACTCGCAATGCAATCAGAACGCTATCAGTGCATAAACTGTACGGTAGCCGACTAACGGTTGCTCTGCCGTGAATAGCCGTTATCGCAGGCATAAAAAAACCCGCATCTCTGCGGGTTTTTCAGTACTACCAGCGAATCAATTGACCTTGGCGGCCAATTCACCTTTCAGGTAACGCTGGAACATGCCTTCCAGGGAGATCGGCTTGATCTTGGAGGCATTGCCGGCGGTGCCGAAGGCTTCGTAACGGGCGATGCACACGTCACGCATGGCTTTGACGGTTTCACCGAAGAACTTGCGCGGGTCGAACTCGCTTGGGTTCTGGGCCATCAGGCGACGCATGGCACCGGTGGAGGCCAGGCGCAGGTCGGTGTCGATGTTGACCTTGCGCACGCCGTGCTTGATGCCTTCGACGATTTCTTCAACCG
>Ga0160473_100591_pt1 | contig 24367 bp, 23 predicted proteins | sample HID1975I_E11MG_FD_108217 | JGI IMG/M metagenome (GOLD analysis project Ga0160473, IMG submission 108217) | Enriched soil microbial communities from UW Madison campus, WI, USA - HID1975I_E11 MG | ecosystem: Environmental > Terrestrial > Soil > Unclassified | place: USA: Madison, Wisconsin... | reverse complement strand
CTGGCGTTTATCCACAACCTATCTACACCTCAGGTTTTTTGTAACCTTCGCGCCTCTAGCCACCGAGCACCTTCGGGTTTGCAACAGAAGCTCCGTCGCCGAGTGCAACAGGGGCTTCTCTCAAATTGCATTATTTTTGGCGTTAATTCAGGCACTTATTTCTGCAACAGTTTCCGAACCTGTGCTGTCTGCGAAATAAACTCAAGCTTAATGCAGAAACCAACACTCTCCTGTGGGTTAAAGGCCGGAATGATTGGCTTATCGACTTAGAATATAGCTCACCTTTTCCACGCCCAACCGTCGAACGCCACGTCCACGTTCGACGGAACTTCCGACCGCAGGCGATTGTAATCCAGATCGATGTGCAGGTTCGTCAGCAGGGCATTCCTCACGCCGCTCCTTGCGATCCAGTCCAGCGACTGGTCGACATGGGCGTGGCTGGGATGGCGGGTGTAGCGGAGCGCGTCCAGGATCCACAGGTCGGCGCCGCGAACGGCGTTCATAGCGACCTCGTCCAATCCCGATACGTCGCTGGAATAGACCACCACGCCCGTGGTTGCGTCGCCCAGGCGATAGCCGACCGATCGGATCAGGCCGTGCTCCTGCTCGAACGTCGTGACGGGCAACGGGCCGCCCGGCCCGTCGACCACGAATCCTTGACCACGGGGCGGCAGCAGCCGCGCCTCGATGATGGCCGGATAGCCCAGCTTGCTCTCGAAGATGTAGTCGAACCGGTGCGTCAGGGATCGTTCGGTGGCGGCGTCCATCCACGCGGGAATGCGCCGCCGCGACCGTATGGCGAAGACCCGCAGGTCATCGATGCCGTGAACCTGATCGGCGTGATCGTGGGTGTACAGGACCCCATCGACATGGGTGATCCCGGCGGCCAAGGCCTGGCCTCTCAGGTCGGGCGAGGTGTCGATCAGCACGCTGGTCACGCCGTCCGGCCCGTGTAGCCGGGCCAGCATCGAACAGCGGGTGCGCCGGTTCTTCGGCTCGGCCGGATCGCAATCGCCCCACTCGCCATCCCCGCGCGGCACGCCGCCGGACGAGCCGCAGCCCAGGATCACCACCTCCAGCGCGCCCTGCCCGCTCATGCCGCAGGCCGGGGTATGCGGTCGAACAGGGCGAAGAAGGCGTCGGTCGTGCGCCGGTCGGCATCCTCGTGCGACCAGCCGCGAATTTCGGCCAGTTTTTCCAGCACATGGCCGATATAGGCCGGCTCATTCCGCCGCCCACGATGCGGCACAGGCGCCAGATAGGGGCAGTCGGTCTCCACGATGATGCGGTCGGCGGGCATGTCACGGATCACCGCCCTCACCTCCTCCGCCGCCTTGAAGGTGGCGATGCCCGAAACCGAGAACCAGGCCCCCAGTTCCGCAGCCGTCCGGGCCAACTCGGGCCCGGACGTATAGCAGTGCATCAACAGGCGAAACGGTCCCCGCGCATGCTCCTCGGTCAGGATCTGCGCCATCATGTCATCCGCTTCGCGCGTATGAACGACCAGCGGCAGGCCGGTTTCGCGCGCGGCGGCCACATGTCGGCGAAACACCTCGGCCTGAACCTCGCGCGGGCTGAGGTCATAGTGGAAATCCAGGCCGCATTCGCCGATCCCGACGACCCTGGGCCGCTGCGCCAGTTCGATCAATCGCGCGGTCGTCAGGTCTTCGTAATGCCGCGCTTCATGTGGATGTACGCCGACCGTGCACCAGATGTCGTCATGCGCCATGGCCAGGCCGTGGGTCGCCTCGAATGTCGCCAGCCGGTCCGAAATCTCGATCATCAGCCGTACGCCCGCCTGTCTCGCGCGGGCGATGACGGCGTCGCGGTCCTCGTCGAACTGGGGCGCGTGCAGGTTGACGTGGCTGTCGATCAGCATCAGCGGGCCGCCTTGGTTCGCGCCAGATCGGCCAGAGCGCCGGCCAGGGCGTCGCCGCGATCCATGTTCAGCCCGGCCACCCGGTCCGGCAGTTCAGCCAGCCGTGTCCACAGGTCGGCCCATCGCGCGCCCTCCCCGCCCGGCGCGGTCAGGGCGCGGGCCTTCACCGCCGCGATCAGCCGATCCAGCAGGACATCGAACCGCGCCGCGCCCTCGGCCCCGCGAAACGTGTCGGCGACGGCCAGTTGTTCGGCGCGATCCACTCCCTCCGCCTCGACCCAACGACGGGCCAGATCGTCCGCCTCCTGCGTCGCGCCGGAGGCCAGCGCCAGCGCCGCGCCCGGCGACCCGCCGGCCATGGCGGCGGCGCGCTCGGCCTGATCGGTGGCTGCGCCAGTCCGGCTCATCACCAGATCCTCCAACCGCGCCTGTGGCCAGACGGGGAAGTTCAGCCGCCGGCAACGTGACCGGATCGTGGCCAGCAGTCGCCCCGGCGCATGGGTCACAAGGAACAGCACCCCATTCTCGGGCGGTTCCTCAAGAATCTTCAGCAAGGCGTTGGCGGCGTTGATATTCAGGTCATCCGCGGCGTCCACGATCGCCACGCGATATCGCGCCTGCGACGGGCTCTTGGCGAAGAATTCGGGCAAGTCGCGCGCCTGATCGACCGAAATCGTCTTCTTGACCTTGCCGCCCTCGACCGCGCGTTCCAGCACCAGCAGATCGGGATGGGCCTGGGCCGAGATCAGCCGCGCCACCGGATCATGCGGCGCCACGCCCAGCGGGCCGCGCGTCGGGTCAGCAGCCCCGCCCAGCAGACGTCGCGCCGCGCGATAGGCGAAGCTGGCCTTGCCGCTGCCCTCCACCCCGCACAGCAGCCAGGCGTGATGCAGCCGCCCCCGCGACAGGGCGTCCAGAAACGCCTGTTCCGCCGGAGTGTCAGGGATCAGGTCGAACCGATCGCGCGGATGCTCGCTCACAGCAGGCGTTCCGTCGCGCGCCACAGTCGCTCCGACACGTCCTCGACCTCGCCCGTGGCGTCGATGACGACGCAGCGCTCGGGGTGTCGTTCTGCGACCGCCAGGAATCCCTCGCGCAGACGCTGGTGATAGGCCAGTCCCTTGGATTCAAACCGCGTCTCGAACAGGCCGCGTCCGAACGCCCGCTCCAGCCCCACCTCGACCGGCAGATCGAAGATCAGGGTCAGATCCGGCTGGCTGCTCCCCACGATAGCCGCATCCAGCGCCTCGATCAGGGTCGGCGGCGCCCCGCCGCCCGCGCCCTGATAGACACGGCTGGAATCGGCGAACCGATCACACACGACCCACTTCCCGACGTCGAGCGCGGGCCGAATGGTCTTCTCCAGATGATCCGAGCGCGCGGCGTACATCAGCAGGGTCTCGGTATGCGAGGACCAGCGCTCGGCGTCGCCCGAGACGACCAGATTGCGGATGGCCTCGGCGCCCGGCGATCCGCCCGGCTCACGCGTCTGAACGACCTCAAACCCCCGCGCGCGCAGGCGATCGGCCAGCAGACGCGCCTGCGTCGTCTTGCCGGCGCCCTCGCCGCCTTCGAACGTGATGAATTTTCCACGAGTCACGCGCGCACCATGGCCGCGCGAAGGGCCGAGGCCAAGACCCGGCGACCGTCAGGAGTCGGATATCAACAAGGCGTCGCGATAGCCGCGTGCGATCACGGCCTGGCGCGCGCCTTCCGCAGCGTTCGCGTCGGGCCACGGGCCGATCAGCACGCGATAGGTCGGCGACTGGGCCATGCCGATGACATCCAGCCGCGCCTTGTCGCCCAGTCGTCTGACCGCATGTTCCGCATCCGCCCGGCTGGCGAAGGCGCCGGCCTGAATCCATATGGCGCTGGCCTCGATCACGGTCGGCGCCGCTACGACCTGACGCGCCGGACCATGACTATCGGCCAGCCCCGCCTGCCCCCGCACGCTTCCACCCGTTCGCGGCGCCCGGCCGACATAGCGAACCCGCACGCGCCCCACCCCCTGGCTCAGCAGGCCCAGTTCCTGGGCCGCGCCGCGCGACAGGTCGATGATCCGCCCGTCCGAGAACGGCCCCCGGTCGTTGACGCGCAGGATCGCCTGGCGGCCGTTCTCCAGGTTCGTCACCTCGACCAGACCCGGCAGCGGCAGCGTCTTGTGCGCCGCCGTCAGCGCATTCATGTCAAAGATTTCGCCGCTCGCGGTCGGTCGGCCGTTATGCTGGGCGCCGTACCACGATGCCATGCCGACCTCGTCATAGTGCGGATCCTCGGCCGGTCGGTACCACCGCCCCTTGATCTGATAGGGCCGCATCGTGCCCGAAACGATCGGCGCCGGGTCCGTCACCACCGGCGCGCGGACAGCAGCGCCATTACCCCCGCCCACACTGGCGCAGGCCGTCAGCAGGATGCTGGCCGCCGCCACTGTAAGGCTACCCCGGATAAACGCTCGTCCGCTCATGCCCCCACAATGACGCGCAGGCCTTCCGCCTTGGTTAACGAAAGCCTCACAAGCCGCCGCCCCGCCCGGCGCGATTTCCGCTTGGGTAGACGCAGGATTATGGCTATTCACCCCGCTCGCGGTTCGCCGCTGGACAGGTGGCCGAGTGGTTTAAGGCAGCGGTCTTGAAAACCGCCGTAGGTGGAAGCCTACCGTGGGTTCGAATCCCACCCTGTCCGCCAGGCCTACATCCTGGGCGCAATGAGCGGCAGGATGCGCCAAGGCCAGTTGCATCCACGCCTCCTGCATAGCGACTACGCCTCCACGAGAGCCGCAGATCATGCCGGCGGCCGGTTTCGCTGCGTTCGCGCCTTTCCAGGCAGGTCGCGGCGATCTCATCTTCGTCGTCTGGCGGGGCGTCGGTCGAAAACTCGGCTGCGCTTGCCTCATAGCGGACTAAAAATTCCGGCCCCCACGGAATCCCGGAACTCGGCCATGCGCATATCCGCCTTCGCCTCCTCTTTCATCGCCGTCAGCACACTTGCCCTGCTTGCGCCCAGTGGCGTGGTGGCCCAGGACTTCCTAGGCGCCATCGCCCGCAGCGCCGCCCAATCCGCCGCTCAGGGTCTCGTCAATCGCGCCGTACAGGGCGCTACGCGTCCCTCGAACACGCCTCCGGCGCGCCCGCCCGCGACCACACCAGCGACCACCGCTCAAAACACCGCCGCCGCCTCGGCGCCGCCGCAAGCCACCGCCGGAGAACTGGCCCAGGATTTCCCCGCGCCACGCCCCATCAATTTCACTGGTTCACTTCGCGATCCGACAGAGATGAAATTCTCGCAAGCGGACGAGGACGCCCGAAAGGCCTTCGACGAAATCGGTCGCTACGCCTGCAGCAGTTGCGAAGGCGGGTATAATTTCGACTCCTGGGTTCGGCATGAAGTTCCCAGAATGTGGGGCCAGTATGTGCTGGAGAACCATCTCGGCGGTCTGGCCGTCGGGCAGGCGCTGCGCTGGACCGGCTCGCACACCCGCACCGCCTATGCCATCACTGTGGTCAGCGATCGCGCCATCGGCCAATGGCCGTGCAAACAGCTGAAATGGACGGCCGACCGCGGCACGACCCACGTCGAACGCCTAGGCCTGATCTGCAAGCCCACCACAAACTGGCACACTGCGCTATGAGGTTTGAAGCAGCCGTCTGGATCAGTCCAGCCGGCTGCTTCAGGCGGCCCGCAGCGGGCTAGCCTCTTCTTTCAGCCAGACGACGTTCGATCTGATCACACGACCACAGCAGCATGTAGTGATCGCCATAGATTGGAGCAGGCATGGAATAGGGAGCCGCCTCCAAGTCCAGGTAACGCGAGGCATGAGGATGATTGGGCGGCAGATCGACGTTCTCGAATCCTCGGTTCGTCGTCAGCATGAGGTATTTGGGCTTGGATGCCGTCATGTTCTCAAGTGCGGCCCACACATCCTTTTCGCAAAGGTGGTTGAGCATGTCCTTGGAGAACACCAGGTCTGCCTGTGCCGGCGAATTACGCGTGATGTCCAGAACCTCGAACTGCCGGTCTGGAAAGCGGGTCCGGTTTTCAGCGATCAGCGCCGGTACGATATCGTACCCTGCATATCGTACCTGAGGATGGCGCTCGAGATATAGCGGCATCCAGTTGAAATCGCCGCAGGGGATGTCGGCGATCGATCGGATATCCAGTTCGCGCGTGAAACGGTCCAGCAACTTCACCGCATGGCGCACCTGCCCGGATTCCCGTTCTGAACCCGACCCTGAAACCGACTCTTCGGACAGCCACATGCGGTTTGCATAGACTTCGGTGAACCGCGAACTGAGATCGCTATGTTTGGTTTTAGCCTTGCGGCCAAATAGTGAAGTCAGTCTGCGCCACATGAATCGGTCTCTGGAATGCCTCTAAGCGGGCCGACAGTATCGCCCGTATCCCCATAGGCATAGGGCGCTCGACCAAAGCCGTGTCAGGGAGTCCTCGGGCTGCCTTAGCCGGCAGGATCAGACCAGACGGCTCTGCACCACCGCCGCGCCGATGAAGCTGGCGAACAGAGGGTGCGGCTTGAACGGGCGGCTCTTGAGCTCGGGATGGTACTGGACGCCGATAAACCACGGATGGTCCCGGCGCTCGACCGTTTCGGGCAGGACGCCGTCTGGCGACAGGCCGGCGAAGATCAGACCGGCCTTTCCCTCGATCGCATCGCGATAGTTGATGTTGACCTCATAGCGGTGGCGGTGCCGCTCGCTGATGTCGGTCGCGCCATAGATGTCGGCGATCTTCGATCCGGCCTTCAACGTCGAGTCATAGGCGCCCAGCCGCATGGTGCCGCCCAGATCGCCGCCCTGCTGGCGCAGGACGCGCTGGTTGCCTTGCGTCCATTCGGTCATCAGGCCGACCACGGGCTCGGTCGTGGGGCCGAACTCGGTCGATGACGCCTTGGGATAGCCAGCCAGGTTCCGCGCCGCCTCGATCACCGCCATCTGCATGCCGAAGCAGATGCCGAAATAAGGGATGTTACGTTCGCGGGCGAAGCGGGCCGCCTCGATCTTGCCCTCGGCCCCGCGCTCGCCAAAGCCGCCGGGCACCAGCACGGCGTGGGCGCTGGCCAGCCGCGTCTCGCAGGCCTGGGGATCGCCTTCGAAGGTGTCGGCTTCGACCCAGTCGATGTTGACCCGGACGTTATTGGCCACGCCGCCGTGGTGCAGCGCCTCGATCAGCGATTTATAGGCGTCCTTGAGAACCGTATATTTGCCGACCACGGCGATGTTGACCTCGCCATCCGGATGCAGCCGGCGGCGGACGATCTCTTCCCAGCCGGTCAGGTCAGGCTCGGGCGCATCCGTGATGCCGAAATGGGCCAGGACTTCGCTGTCCAGCCCCTCGCGGTGGTAATCCAGCGGCACAGCATAGATGTCGGCCGAGTCCATCGCCTGGATCACGCCGCTTTCACGCACGTTGCAGAACTGGCCGATCTTGCGCTTCTCGTCGGCCGGGATCGGCTGTTCGCAGCGGCACAGCAGGATGTCCGGCTGGATGCCGATCGAGCGCAGCTCCTTGACCGAGTGCTGGGTCGGCTTGGTCTTCATCTCGCCGGCGGTCTTGATGAACGGCAGCAGCGTCAGGTGAACGAAGCACGACTGGCCGCGCGGCAAATCCTGACCCAGTTGGCGGATCGCCTCGAAGAAGGGCAGGCCCTCGATGTCGCCGACTGTGCCGCCGATCTCGACCAGGACGAAGTCCACGTCTTCGCCCTCGTCGGTCAATGCCTTGGTCAGGCAGAAGGATTTGATCTGGTCGGTGACATGAGGAATGACCTGGACGGTCGCCCCCAGATAGTCGCCGCGCCGCTCCTTCTCGATAATCGTCGAATAGATGCGCCCGGTGGTGATGTTGTCCGACCGCGCCGCCGACACGCCGGTGAACCGCTCATAGTGGCCCAGGTCCAGGTCGGTCTCGGCGCCGTCGTCGGTCACGAAGACCTCGCCGTGCTGATAGGGGCTCATCGTGCCCGGATCGACGTTCAGATAAGGGTCCAGCTTGCGCAGACGAACCTTGTAGCCGCGCGCCTGCAACAGAGCGCCGAGAGCGGCGGAGGCGAGGCCTTTTCCAAGCGAGGAAACCACGCCGCCGGTGATGAACACATAGCGAGCCATGGGCGGACACCTTACTCCATGATTCGCGGCGCGGGCATGGCCCGATCGCGAACGAACTGTTGATCAAAAGAAGAAAGCGCGCCCTGCGGCGCGCTTTCCTGAACTCGGTGGTGGCGGTGGCCCTACTGGGCCGGCGTGGAGGCCGGGGCCGGCTGGGTCGACGGCAGGCTGGCCTCCAGATCATCCAGCGACGGCGCCGCCGGTTGCGCCGGGTTGGTCGCGGCCGGCGCATCGGCGGCCGGCGCGGCGGGCTGGCCGCCCACGGCGATGGAGCCCACGGCGCCCGCATCGATGATCGAACGCGACGCCTTGCGTTCCATGTTGCCCGCCACGGTCAGGCCGATGGCGCACAGGAAGAACATGATCGCCAGGATCGACGTGGCCCGCGTCAGCAGATTGCCCGCGCCGCGCGCGGTCATGAAGCCCGAAGGCCCGCCGCCCATGCCCAGGGCGCCGCCCTCGGAACGCTGCAACAGGATCACCCCGGACAGAGCGACCGAAATCAGGATCATCGCGACGAGAAGAATGGTCTGAAGCATGGTGACATTCATGTGGGCGCGGACGTGCGCCGATCAAGCGGCGGCGTCTAACACTGATGCGGCTCGCGGGCAAACCGTGGCCGACATCGGTGGTCTCAGGCCGCGCGGATGATTCCGAGGAAGTCCGCCGCCTTCAACGACGCCCCGCCGACCAGCGCGCCCCCGACCTCGGCCGTGGCCAGGATCTCGGCCGCGTTCGAAGGCTTGACCGAACCGCCGTACAGGATCGGCGCCGTCCGCCCCGCCTCGCCCAGCTTTTCGACCAGGGCCGCCCGCACGGCGGCGTGAATCTCGGAGATCTGCTCCAGCGTCGGCGTCAGGCCCGTGCCGATGGCCCAGACCGGTTCATAGGCGACGGCCCACGGACGGCCCGCCACGGCCACAGGCACGGATCCCAGCACCTGACGGGTCACCACGGCGACCGCATCGCCCGCCTCGCGTTCGGCCAGCGTCTCGCCGACGCAGATGATGGGCTCCAGCCCCTGCCCCACGGCGGCCTCGGCCTTGGCGGCGATGTCGGCGTCCGTCTCGCCAAAGGCGGCCCGGCGCTCGGAATGGCCGACGATCACCAGCAACGCGCCCGCATCCTTCAGCATCCCGGCGGAAACCGAGCCGGTATAGGCGCCCGACACCGCGGCGTGACAGTCCTGCCCGCCCAGCTCCACCGCGCCGCCCGCCAATATCCGGCCCATGCGCTCGATCAGGGTCGCGGGTGGGCACAGGGCCACGCGGCATGACGCGGCCTCCTGCGCCAGGGCCGTCTTCAGAGCCTCGGCCTCGGCCAGATCGGCGGCGACGCCGTTCATCTTCCAATTGCCGGCGATCAATTTCACGGATTGTTTCATGCCCGCCTGTCTAGGACGGGATAACGGTCAAGCCAAGCCGTCCGCTTGCGGTCTGGCGCGGCGCCCCGTAAAGCCCGATGCGGCGCACCGCGTCGCCCGGTCGACCCTCAGGTTCATTCGATGATTTCGCACTTCCGCAGCTTCGCCAAGTCCAAATGGGCCGCCGGCCTGTTCGCCCTGCTGATCCTCAGCTTCCTGGTGGTCGGGGCGCAATCCGACATCTTCGCCAGTCTGGGGCCGAAGCACGTCATCGACGCCGGCGAACGCAGCGTGGACCAGGCTCAGTTCCGCACCGAGATGGATCGCGTGCGCAACAACCTGCAGCAGCAGGCGGGCCGCCCCGTGACCTTCGAGGACATGGCCAAGGAGAATATCCACCTGCGCTATCTGGACAGCCAGACCCAGCGCATGGGTTTCCTGGATTGGGCGTGGAAGGCCGGCATCCGTCCCGGCAAGGAGCTGGTGCTGAAGGAGATCCGTCAGATCCCCGCCTTCTTCAACTCCATCACCGGCCAGTTCGATCAGCAGCAGTATCAGCAGGCGCTGGCGCAGCAGAACCTGACCCCGGCCATGCTGGAGCATGAATTCCGCGACCAGTACGCGACCAATCACTTCGCCGCGGGCCTGTTCGCCGGCGCCCGCACGCCGCGCGTCTATGGCGCCCTGCTGGCCGGTCAGGCGATGGAATCGCGCGACGGTCGCTGGTTCGCCGTGACCCAGGCCATGGCCGGCGCCGCGCCCGCCCCGACCGAGGCGCAACTGACCGCCTTCCTGAACGAGAACGCCGCCCAACTGCGCCGTCCGGAATTCCGTATCGCCTCGGTCGTGCTGTTCAGCCCCGGCGGCACGGCCACCGCGCCGATCGACGAAAAGCGCATCCAGGAGCGGTTCGAGTTCCGCAAGGCTGCGCTGTCGCAGCCGGAAACCCGTTCGTTCGTCACCCTGTCGGTGCCGGACAAGGCCAAGGCCGACGCCGTCGTCGCCGCCCTGCGCGGCGGCCAGGATCCAGAAGCGGTCGCCCGCGCCAATGGTGTCCAGCCCCAGACCTATGCCGGTTCGCCCCAGACGGCCGTGGGCGACGCCGCCGTCGGCGCCGCCATCTTCCGTCTGGCCGCCGGTCAGGTGTCCGACCCGATCCAGGGCCAGGTCGGCTTCACCATCGCCAAGGTGACCTCGGTCAGCCCGGGCCGCCCGGCCACGCTGGAAAGCGCTCGCGAGTCGCTGATCCAGGAACTGCGCGCCGAGGACGTAAAGGGCGCCGTCTACGAAAAGGTGGAACAGTTCGAAAAGGCTCGCGAACAGGGCAAGCCCCTGGCCGCCGCCGCTGAAGAGGTTGGTGCCCGCATCGTGCAACTGCCGCCCTTCACCGCCGAGGGCCGCCTGCCGGACGGTCAGCAACTGAACGCCCCGCCGCAGATCTTCACCACCGCCTATGGCCTGGCCAAGGGCGGCGAGAGCGAGGTCGTGGACGCCGGTCAGGGCCAGTATTTCGCCCTGCGCCTGGATGATGTGCGGCCCGCCGCCCTGCCGACCCTGGATGAAGTCCGCGCGCCTCTGGCCCAGCAATGGACCCTGCGCGAAAACGCCAAACGCCTGGCCGCCAAGGCCGAGGAACTGGCCGGCCGCATCCGCTCGGGCCAGGACATCGGCGCCGTCGCCGCTTCGGCCGGCGCGACCGTCACCACCAGCAATGGCGTGAAGCGTGATCGCGAAACCCAGGAATCGCTGGGTCAGGGTCTTCTGATGGGCCTGTTCGGTCAGGGCCGCGGCCAGACCTTCGTCCAGCCGCAGTCGCAGAACACCTATGTCGTCGGCCGCGTCGAACAGATCCACGCCGCCACCCCGGCCCTGGCCGCCCCACTGGCCGAACAGGCGCGCGGCCGTCTGACTCAGGAACTGGGCAACGCCCTGGTCGAACGGTCGGTCGCCGCCGCCGCCACGCGCTCGGGCGCTCGCAACAATCCGGAAATGGCGCGTCAGGCGCTTGGGCTGAACACGCCGGCCCCGGCGGCGCCCGCTGCTCCCAAGACATGAGCCACGACGACGACTTCGCGGCCTTTTCCAAAGGACTGACCGCCGGACGGCCACAGGTGGTGGTCCGGCGTCTGGTCGACGATCTGGAGACCCCGGTCTCGGCCTATCTCAAGGTCGGCCGGGGTCGCCCCTACGCCTTCCTGCTGGAATCGGTGGAAGGCGGCGCGGTTAACGGGCGCTATTCCATCATCACCCGCGAACCGGATGTCGTCTGGCGCTGCCGCGACGGTCAGGCCGAACTGGCCCGCGGCGACGATGTCGCCAACGCCCGGTTCACCTCCACCGAGACGCCGGCGCTGGAGTCCCTTCGCGCCCTGATGGCCGCCTCGCGCTTCGACCTGCCCCACGACCTGCCGCCCATGGCCGCCGGCCTGTTCGGTGTGTTCGGCTATGACATGGTCCGCCTGCTGGAGCCGCTGGGCGCGCCCAATCCCGATCCGCTGGACCTGCCGGATGCGGTCCTGACCCGTCCGACGCTGGTCGCCATCTTCGATTCGGTGAAGCACGAGATCGTCCTGGTCTCGGCCGCTTATCCCGATGCGGACCTGTCGCCGGGCGCCGCCTGGACCGCCGCCGTCGCCCGGCTGGATGTCTTCGAGAACGAGTTGCGGGCTCCACTTCCCGCACGATCCCAGCCCCATCCCGCGCCAGCGCCAGCTTTCACATCGCCCGTCGGCCCCACCGACTTCGACGCCATGGTCGCAGCGGGAAAGGACTACATTGGCTCAGGCGACGTGTTTCAGGTCGTGCTCAGCCACCGTTTCTCGGCCCCGTGGGCCAGCGACCCGTTCGCCTTCTACCGCTCGCTGCGGCGGCAGAACCCCTCGCCCTATCTGTTCTATCTGGACTTTCAGGACTTCCAACTGGCCGGCTCCAGCCCCGAAATCCTGGTCCGGCTCAAGGACGGCGGCGTCACCATCCGCCCGCTGGCCGGCACCCGCCCGCGCGGCGTCACGCCCGAGGCGGACAAGGCGCTGGAGGTCGAACTTCTGGCCGATCCCAAGGAACGCGCCGAGCATCTGATGCTGCTGGACCTGGGTCGAAACGACGTGGGCCGCGTCTCGGCGCCCGGCACGGTCAAGGTGACCGAAAGCTTCGTCGTCGAACGCTACAGTCAGGTCATGCACATCGTCTCGAACGTTCAGGGCCGGGCCGATCCGGCCATCGACGCGGTCGACGCCCTGCTGGCCGCCTTGCCCGCCGGCACCCTGTCGGGCGCGCCCAAGGTCCGAGCCATGGAGGTCATCGACGAGTTGGAGCTGACCAAGCGCGGCGTCGGCTATGGTGGCGGCGTAGGCTACATCTCGGCCAGCGGCGAGGCGGACATCTGCATCGTCCTGCGGACCGCCCTGTTCGCGCGCGACCAGATCTTCGTCCAGGCCGGCGCCGGCGTCGTGGCCGACAGCGATCCGGCCGCCGAATACGCCGAAACCCTGGCCAAGGCCCGCGCCCCCATGCGGGCCGCCGAGGACGCCTGGCGCTACGACATCATCGGCTAGCGGCTGCCCGCCGCCTGCGGACTATCGACCTCGAATCCCGGCCCCAGCACGACCGTCCCCGCCATCAGCAAGGCCGCACAGGCTGCGAATCCGGCCGCCGCCAGGGTGCGCCACGGGCTTTCGGCACGCATGCGCGGCGACGCCAGCAGCGCCCGCGCCTGTTCGATCTCGCCCGTGATGTCGCGCATGAATCCCTCGTCAGCGGCGACAATAGCGCGCAACGCGGGTTAAGTTTTCGCTTAAGGCCGTCCACCGCTTGGCGCGTGGCCCCGTGAAGCCTAGAAGCGAGGCATGATCCTGGTCGTCGATAACTACGACAGCTTTACCTACAATCTCGTCCACTACCTCGCGGAGCTGGGCACGACGACGCACGTCGTCCGCAACGATGATCTGACGGCGGACGAGGCCTGGGCGTTGAAGCCTGAGGCCGTGCTGCTGTCGCCCGGCCCCTGCGCGCCCGATCAGGCGGGCATCTGCCTGCCGCTGATCGATACGGCGCCGCTGGACATGCCGATCCTGGGCGTCTGTCTGGGCCATCAGTCCATCGGTCAGGCGTTTGGCGGCGAGGTGATCCGCGCCAAGACCCTGATGCACGGCAAGACTTCGCCGATCCTTCACGACGGACGCGGCGTGTTCGGCGACCTGCCCTCGCCCTTCACCGCGACGCGCTATCACTCGCTGGCCGTGCGCCGCGCCACCCTGCCCGACGTGCTGGAGGTCACCGCCTGGACCGAGGACGGCGAGATCATGGGCCTGTCGCACCGGACGCGCCCGATCCACGGCGTCCAGTTCCACCCCGAATCCATCGCCACCGAACATGGTCACGACCTGATCGCCAACTTCCTCGACCTCGCCGGCGTGAAGCGGCTCGCGACCGTCTGAGATGGCGGACGGGTTCAAGCCTTTGCTGGCCAAGCTGGTCGACGGCCGCGTGCTGTCGGCGGACGAAGCCCACGCCTTCTTCGCCGCCTGCCTGCGCGGCGAGCCCACCCCGGCCCAGGTGTCCGCCGCCGTCACCGCCCTGCGCATCCGGGGCGAAACGGTGGACGAAATCGTCGCCTTCGCCAGCGCCATGCGCGAGGCGGCCCTGTCGCTGGATCACCCGTTCGACGAGGTGATCGACACCTGCGGCACCGGCGGCGACGGCGCGCACACCTACAACATCTCGACCGCCGCGGCCTTCGTTCTGGCGGGCGCCGGACTAAAAGTCGCCAAGCACGGCAACCGGGCCATGAGCTCGAAATCCGGCAGTTCCGACGTGCTGTCGGTGCTGGGCGTCAACCTGGCCGCCACCCCGGCCCAGCAGGCGCGGGCGCTGGACGAAGCCGGCATCGCCTTCCTGTTCGCCCCCACCTATCACGGGGCCATGCGCCACGTTGGCCCGGTCCGCGCGGAGATCGGTTTCCGCACGGTTTTCAACCTTCTGGGTCCGCTTTGTAATCCGGCGCATGCGACGCGTCAGGTGATGGGCGTGTACGATCCCGCCCTGCTGGAGCCGCTGGTCGAGGTTCTGGGCCTTCTGGGCGCCCGGCGCGCCTGGACCGTCCATGGTCAGGGTCTGGACGAACTGACCACCACGGGCCCGACCGAGGTCGCGGAATGGAAGGACGGCGCCGTCCGCCGCTTCACCGTCACGCCCGCGGACGCCGGCCTGCCGCTGGCCACGCTGGCCGACCTGCGCGGCGGCGACGCAGAGCAGAATGCGGCCGCGCTCACCGCCCTGCTGTCCGGCGCGCCCGGCCCCTATCGCGACATCGTGGTGCTGAACGCCGCCGCCGCCCTGGTCGTCGCGGACCGGGCGCCGGACCTGAAGGCCGCGGCCGAACTGGCCGCCGCCGTCATCGACGACGGCCACGCCGCCGCCGCCCTGGCGACGCTGGCCCGCATCTCCAACACCCCCATCGAACCGGACGAGGCCGCATGACCGACGTTCTGGCGCAGATCGCCGCCTACAAGCGTGAAGACGTCGCCGCCCGCAAGGCGGCCATCAGCCAGGACGCTATCGAGGCGCGCGCTGGCACCGCCTCTGCCCCGCGCGGTTTCCGCGCCGCCCTTGAGCAAACTGCCGAGGAAACCGGCCGCCCCGGCCTGATCGCCGAAATCAAGAAGGCCAGCCCGTCCAAGGGCCTGATCCGCGCCCACTTCAACCCGCCCGCCCTCGCAAAGGCTTATGAACGCGGCGGCGCGACATGCCTGTCCGTCCTGACCGACGGCCCCAGCTTCCAGGGTGACGACAGCTTCCTGGCCGCCGCGCGCGACGCGGTCGCCCTGCCCTGCCTGCGCAAGGATTTCCTGGTCGACCCCTGGCAGGTGGCGGAAAGTCGCGCCCTGAGCGCCGACTGCATCCTCATCATCCTGGCCATGATCGACGACGTCCTGGCCGCCGAACTGCTGGCCGAGGCCGAGCGATTCGGCATGGACGCCCTGATCGAGACGCACGACGAGGCCGAGATGGTCCGCGCGTGCACGCTGGGCGGCGATCTGGTGGGCGTGAACAACCGCTCGCTTCGCACCTTCGAGGTCGATCTGGAAACGACCGAGCGCCTGTCCATGCTCAGCCCGGTCCGCGCCCTGCTGGTCGCCGAAAGCGGAATCTTCACCCCCGAAGACGTCGAACGCGTCGCCGACGCCCACGCTCAGGCCATCCTGGTCGGCGAAGGCCTGATGCGTCAGCCGGATGTCGAGGCGGCGACGCGAGCGCTTCTCCGCACTGGCTGAGACGAAGTCAAAAACCCCTGTCGATTGCTTGTCGCAAGCACTTGCATTCCCGCAAGCTCCCTTGGCATTAACCCTAATGGACCGCTAGGCGGCGTCCGCCATTGGAGCCTGCATGGCAGTTCGGCAAGACCTCATCGATCGTCTGTTCTTCGGGCGAGATCCCCTCAAGGACTTCCCTGCAGGGGTCATGGAGACAGATCTGCAGGGCTGGCAGTCGCAGCACAAATACTTGACCGAGGCGATCCAGATCGCCGCCCCCAAGGTCATCGTCGAGATCGGCGTCTGGAAAGGCGCATCGGTCGCGACCATGGCCAAGACGCTGAAGGCCAAGGGCGCCGACGCCGTCATCATCGCGGTCGATACCTGGCTGGGCTCCAGCGAGCACTATCTGGAAGAGCGGTTTGCGGAGTCGCTGGATTTCGAAGACGGCTATCCGCGGCTCTACCGCCGGTTCGCCGCCAACATCTGCAACGAAGGCCTGCGCGACTATGTTCTGCCGCTGCCGCTGGACAGCCTGAACGCCTTCGAAGTGCTGAACACGCGAGAAGTAAGGCCGGACGTCATCCATATCGACGCCGGTCATGATTACGCGTCCGTCATGGCCGACCTCAAGGCATGGTGGCCGCTGCTACGTCCCGGCGGCGTCCTGATCGGTGACGACTATCACGCCGAACGTTTTGGCAAGGACAAGGGCAAGTGGCCCGGCGTCCGTCAGGCCTTTGACGAATACTTCGCCGCGCACCCCCACACCGGCTTCAAGAGCGGCAAAGGCAAATGCCTGGTGACAAAGCCCTCGGCTTAATCCGGGCGGCGCGCGCCCCGTTAAGTTGACATTAGGCAAGAACACTTACAGAACATCGACAACGGTTCACGCCTTGTTCTGGAAGCCCGACGCCGATGCTCACTCGCAAGCAGCACGAACTCCTGATGTTCATCCACGAACGCATCAAGGAGACGGGCGTCTCGCCCTCCTTCGACGAGATGAAGGAGGCGCTGGATCTGGCGTCCAAATCGGGCATCCACCGCCTGATCACGGCGCTGGAGGAACGCGGCTTCATCCGTCGACTGGCGCACCGCGCCCGCGCTCTCGAGGTCGTGAAACTGCCCGAGGCGGCCTCGGCCGGCGCGCCGCGGGGCCATGCGGGCTTCAAGCCCGGCGTGATCGAGGGCGGCGGACGGCCCCGAACGGCCGAGCCGGCCAACGACACCCGGGAACTGTCCCTGATGGGCAAGATCGCGGCGGGCACGCCCATCGACGCCATCGAGCATGAGACGGCCCGCTATCCGGTGCCGGAGGCGATGCTGGGCGCGGGCGAACACTATCTGCTCGAGATCGAAGGCGATTCGATGATCGAGGCGGGCATCCTTGACGGTGACATGGTCATCATCAAATCGACCGAAAGCGCCTCGTCCGGCGAGATCGTGGTGGCTCTGGTTGAAGGCGAGCAGGCGACGCTGAAACGCCTGCGCAAGAAAGGCGCTTCCATCGCGCTGGAGCCCGCCAACCGCAACTATGAGACCAAGATCTATGGCTCGGATCAGGTCGCGGTTCAGGGCAAGCTGGTCGGTCTTATCCGCCGCTATCACTGAAGTCGGGATCGGCCTGGCGCGTCCACGGCCGGTCGCCTCTGACATCCGCCGCCCACAAGGCGCGCCAACCGGCGCCGTCGCGCCACAGCTCGACCGAACCGCCGCGCGCATAATCGGTCCCGTCCAGCACCAGTCGCCCGTCACAGCTTGAGGGCGGATCGATCAACGTCGCGCGAACGCTGACGACCGGGGCCGACCGGCACAGGATGTCCATCTGCTCCGTCGTCGGCGGCTTGCGTCCCCACCACAGCGCGATTGGCCCGGCTTCTGACGTCTGCGGCGCACAGACCGAACGCTGGCAGACCCAGCCCTCAGCCGGACGCGGCGTCAGTTCCAGCCCGCGCCGCCGCGACCACAGGTCCGCCGCGAACTGGCGCACGCCGGGCCGCACCACGACCGCTTGATCGCCCTGCATGAAGGCCGCATTGGTCCCCCCGTCGCCGATCCACAGGTCCGGCGGCGCGGGACGGGGCCAGATCAGCACCGCCGCCGCCAGCGGCAGGCCCAGCAGCCTCAGTCGTCCACGCCACAGACACAGGATCAATATGCCGACAAAGGCGACCGGCAGGGCCGCCGCCGGCGCGCTGGCGATGGTCCGCACCGCGCCGGGCAGACCGGCCGTCCAGTGACCGATGGCCAGCATCATGTCGACGCCCTTCCCCGCCAGCCACAGGAACGGACCGCCCAAGCCCAGCGGCTCCAGCGCCGCGCCCAGCGCCAGCGCCGGCATCAGGATGAAGTCCGCGATCGGCGCCGTGGTCAGATTGGCCACCAGCCCATACAGCGCCGTCCGGTTGAAATGCTGCATGGCGAACGGCCCGGTCGCCATCCCCGCCACCAGGCTGGCCGAACAGGCGACCACGATCCAGTCGCCCAGCCGCTGCGCCGTCACGATGGGCCAGGGCGCCGCGAACTCCCGGATGCGCTTTGGCCAGACCTCGACCAGGGCGACCAGCGCGGCCGTCGCGGCGAACGACATCTGGAACCCCGGCGTCACGATGGCCTCCGGCTGCAACAGCAGGACGACAAAGGCCGCCACCGCCAGCGCGTGCATGGTCACCGCCTGCCGGTCCAGCAGTATGGCCGCAAAGGCGATGGACGCCGTAATCGCCGCCCGCTCGGCCGGCGGCGGCGCACCCGAAATCACCAGATAGACGCCCACGGCGACCAGCCCCGCCACCGCCGCGATCTTCTTGCCCGGCGCCCGCAGCGCCAGCCACGGCCACGCCGCCACGCCCAGCCGCACACCGAAGAAGACGAACCCGCCCACGATGGCCATATGCAGGCCTGAGATCGACAGAATGTGCGCCAGCCCGGAATCCCGCATGGCGTCCAGATCCTCGCGCCCGATCCAGGTCTCGTGCCCCGTGGTCATGGCCGCAGCCACCCCGCCGGTCCGCTCGCCCAGCCGCGCCACGATCCGCTGCGCCAGGTCATAGCGAACCGCATTGACCTTCATCGCCAGCCGCAACCGCCATGGCGGCGGGGCCAGATCCGTCGGCCGCGTCTCGCCCAGGCCGAACAGCGTCCCGCCCATCCCCTGGAAATAGGCGTTGCGCCCGAAATCATAGGCCCCGGGGCTGGCCGGCGGCGGCGGCGGATTCAGGATGCCGTACAGCCTCACCGCCGCGCCGGGCGGCGGCGGCGCGCCCCTTACCGTGGCCCGCAGCCGCATAGGCGTCGCTTCGGGCGCCAGTCCGCGTATCCGCACCGGCGCGATCACCACGCGCACGCCACGCTCGCCAGGACTGTCGACATCCAGCACCCAGCCCTCGACCGTGACCGGCTCGCTCACGGCTGGTGCAATGGGCCCGCTGACCGCCAGGGCCCTCAGCTTGGCCACCGCCAGACCCCCGCACAGACAGGCCAGCATAAGCAGCGCCAGCGTCCATCCCCGCCCCAGCCCCGCCCGGCGCCCGACAATCCACGCGCCCGTCGTCAGAACCGCCGCCAGCGCCAGCGGCCACAGCGGCGGCTCGGCCTTCAATCCGAAATAGAGGGCGCACCCGCCGCCCAGGAACACCGGCGCCCACAGCCGCCATCGGTCGGTCTGATCCGCGACCTCGGCCCGCACCCCGTCACGAACGCGCGCGGCAAGGCTTCGCATACGCGCATCGGGGCGTATAAGGGCGTCCGTAACGGATCCCGCCTGAATGACCTCTTCCTCGACCGTCGTCACCCGCTTCGCCCCCTCGCCCACCGGCTATCTGCACATAGGCGGCGCCCGGACCGCGCTTTTCAACCACCTTTACGCGAAGGCGCGCGGCGGCAGATTCCTGATCCGTGTGGAAGATACCGACCGCGAGCGGTCCACCGACGCTGCGGTCAAGGCGATCTTCGACGGCCTCAGCTGGCTGGAGCTGTTCGCGGACGAGGAGCCGGTGTTCCAATTCAGCCGCGCCGACCGCCACCGCGAGGTCGCCGACCAGTTGCTGGAAACCGGCCACGCCTACCGCGATTTCCTGACCGCCGAGGAGACCGGCGCCCTGCGCGACGCCGCCAAGGCCGAGGGTCGCAGCTTCGACTCGCCCTGGCGCGACCGCGCGCCCACGGTCGATGACCTGGCCCGGCCGCACACCATCCGCTTCCGGCGTCCCGCCGACACCGCCGTGGTCGTGGACGACGCGGTCCAGGGCTCGGTCCGCTGGGAATCTTCGGCGCTGGACGATCTGGTCATCGTCCGCTCGGATGGCGCGCCGACCTATAATCTGGCCGTGGTGGTCGATGACCACGACATGGGCGTGACCCACGTCATCCGGGGCGACGATCACCTGAACAACGCGGCCCGTCAGAGCCTGATCTACGACGCCCTGGGCTGGATCCGCCCGACCTTCGCCCACATCCCGCTGATCCACGGCCCTGACGGCGCCAAGCTGTCCAAGCGGCACGGCGCCCAGGCGGTGCATGAATACGCCGAGATGGGCTATCTGCCCGAGGCGATGCGCAACTACCTGGCCCGTCTGGGCTGGGCCCACGGCGATGACGAACTGTTCAGCGACGAACAGGCCCAGGCCTGGTTCGACCTGCCCGGCGTCGGCAAGGCGCCGGCCCGTCTGGACTTTGACAAGCTGGCCCACGTCAACGCCCACTGGCTGCGTCTGGCCGAGGATGACCGCCTGGCCAAGCTGGCGCTGGACGTCCATCTGTCGCGCGGCCGCACGATCCAGCCCGACGACGAAGCGCGCCTGCTGCGCGCCATGCCCTTCGTGAAGGACCGCGCCAAGACGGTGCTGGAACTGGCGGACCAGACCGAATTCATCCTCAAGACCCGCCCCCTGGCTATCGACGACAAGGGGCGCGGCCTGCTGTCCGGCGAATCGGGCGAGCGCATCGGTCGCCTGCGCGACCGTCTGGCCCTGTTCGCCAGCTGGGACGTTTTCGCCCTGGAGGCCGAACTCAAGGCCTTCGCGGAAGAAGAAGCCGTGGGCTTCGGCAAGATCGGCCCCGCCATGCGCGCGGCGCTGACCGGCGGGTCCGTTTCACCCGACATCGCGCGGATTCTGGCGGCAATTGGGCGTGACGAGAGCCTCGGGCGCTTGGATGACGCGCTGCAACATACTAAGTGAACGAGCATAACCCATCGGCCCGTCGCCTCCCCGCGTCGGACTCGAAGAAAAACGAAGGGCTCAGATGACCGAGAAATCCCAAGCCGCCGGTTCGGCGACCCTGACCTACGGCGAAAACAGCGTCGAACTGCCCGTCCTGTCGGGCTCGACCGGTCCGGACGTCATCGACATCCGAAAGCTGTACGGCGGCACCGGGGCCTTCACCTTCGACCCGGGCTTCACCTCGACGGCCTCGTGCGAAAGCGCCCTGACCTATATCGACGGCGACGCCGGCGTGCTGCTGCACCGCGGCTATCCGATCGACCAGCTGGCGTCGAAATCGAACTTTGTCGAAGTGTGTCACCTGCTCCTGCACGGCGAGCTTCCGACCGCGGCCCAGTACGCCGAGTTCGAGAACAGCGTCACCATGCATACGATGCTGCACAGCCAGTTCGACCGCTTCTTCGAGGGCTTCCGTCGCGACGCCCATCCGATGGCGATCATGGTCGGCACCGTCGGCGCCCTGTCGGCCTTCTATCACGACAGCCTGGACATCCATGATCCGGTCCAGCGCAATATCTCGGCCATCCGCCTGATCGCCAAGATGCCGACGATCGCGGCTCGCGCCTACAAATATCACATCGGCCAGCCGTTCATCTCGCCGCGCAACGACCTGTCTTACGCCGAGAATTTCCTGCGCATGTGCTTCGCCGTCCCGGCCGAGGATTATCACGTCGATCCGGCCCTGGTTCGCGCCATGGACCGCATCTTCATCCTGCATGCCGACCACGAACAGAACGCCTCGACCTCGACCGTCCGCCTGGCCGGTTCGTCGGGCGCCAACCCGTTCGCCTGTATCGCCGCCGGCATCGCCTGCCTGTGGGGCCCGTCGCACGGCGGCGCCAACGAAGAGGCGCTGAACATGCTCAAGGAGATCGGCACCCCGGACAAGATTCCGGAGTTCATCCAGGGCGTTAAGGATCGCAAATTCAAGCTGATGGGCTTCGGCCACCGCGTGTACAAGAACTACGACCCGCGCGCCAAGGTCATGCAGCAGTCGGCCTATGAAGTGCTGGCCGCCACCGGTCGCGAGAACGATCCCCTGTTCCAGGTCGCCAAGGAGTTGGAGAAGGTCGCGCTGCAGGACGAGTATTTCACCTCGCGCAAGCTGTTCCCGAACGTCGACTTCTATTCGGGCATCACCCTGTCGGCGATGGGCTTCCCCACCACCATGTTCACCGTCTTGTTCGCCCTGGCCCGCACCGTCGGCTGGATCGCCCAGTGGCAGGAAATGATGGCCGACCCCTCGCAAAAGATCGGCCGCCCGCGCCAGCTCTACACCGGCCCGACCGAACGCGACTACGTGCCGATCCAGTCGCGCGGCTGATCGAGGATCATCGGCTCGTGGCCGATCTGAATTTCCAGTCGGATGGGGCGCAGCGGTTTCGCTGCGCCCTTTCCAATTCCGAGGTTCAGGCCACCCTGGCGGTGCTTGCGCATCTCCCCAACGACCGGGCAGGCCTGCGGCTCACGGGTATTGTCGAACTGGCGTCCCTTATGTCGGGCGACGGCGCGATGGGGCGTCTTGCCGCTGAACTTATCGGTCACGGTTCCCGGCCTGTTCGCGCGATCCTGTTCGACAAGAGCGAGACGACCAACTGGAGCTTGGCCTGGCATCAGGATCGCACGATCGTGGTGCGCCAGCGCATCGAAACGGCGGGCTACGGCCCTTGGTCGATCAAGTCCGGCCTGCTCCACGTCGCGCCACCGTTCCACGTTCTGGAAGGCATGGCGACCCTGCGCCTGCATCTGGACGATGTGGACACGGACAATGCGCCGCTTCTCGTGGCGCCGGGATCGCACCGCTTGGGACGCGTCGCCGAACAAGATGTTCCGGACACGATTTCACGACTGGGCGCCGTCGCCTGCCTGGCGGATGCTGGAGACATCTGGGCCTACGCCACGCCCATCCTGCATGCTTCAAAAGCTGCGGATCGGCCTCGTCGCAGACGCGTGCTGCAGGTTGACTACGCCAGTCGTGATCTGGACGGCGACCTGGAGTGGCTGGGGGTCTGATCCTCGCCGCCGAAAACGACCTCGCATTTCCTGCCAAGGGATTCCAAGGGCTTGCCCCCGAAACAGGCGTTCGGCCTGGCGCCCGCTGGAACGGTGATAGACTGACGCTTCCCTTGCGAACCCGGAACGTCGCCTTGTCGCCTCACGCTTTTCGAGTGCAGTCCATTGTCTCTCCCGTCATCGCAACGGGCTTGCACTGATTGCACTGATTGCACTGTTTTTTTCGCGTTGCACTGCAATGACCGCCAGCACCGCCTCGGCGGCCAGGTCCGACGGGTTGCGGCCGCCGCGCCCCATCAGATCCAGCGCGGCCGTCTGGCGGCGCGCCTGGTCGGCGGCGGCGGCCCGGTCGTCCAGCAGGCGGGCCACCTCGGCCGCGACCTTCTCGGGCGTGGCGTCGTCCTGGATCAATTCGCGGGCGATCTCCTGATCCGCCGCATGGTTGAACAGGGTCGCGTATTTGCCCGTGAAGAACGGCCGCATGATCGCATAGCTGATCGGCGCGAACCGATAGGCGATCACCATGGGCGCCCCGGCCAGCGCCAGTTCCGTCGACACCGTGCCGCTGGCGGCCAGCGCCACGTCACAGGCCCGCATGGCGTCGTATTTGCGGTCTTCCTGAACCAGATGGACCCGGAACGGCCAAGCGGCGATCCGCGCCGTCACATCGTCGGCCACCGTGCCGGCCGCCACCACGGCGACCTGAAGGTCGGAGTGGCTGGCCCGCAATCGCGCCACGGCCTGCTCGAACACCGGCGTCAGCAGCCGGACCTCGGACGGCCGGCTGCCCGGCAGCACCAGCAGCAGCGGCGCATCCGCCGCGATCCCCTGTTCCGCGCGGAAACGGGCGCCGTCCGCCCCGCTCATGTCCACATGCAGCGCGGCCGAGCCGACGACCGTGGTCGGCAGGCCCTCGCGCTCGAACCATGGCGCATCGAACGCATACAGCGCCAGCAGATGATCCACCGTATCCGCCAGGGTCTTCGCCCGGCCGGGCCGCGACGCCCAGACTTGGGGCCCGACATATTTGATCAGCGGCACGCCCGGCATTACCTGCCGCAGCGCCTTGGCCACCCGGATCGTGAAACCCCAGCTGTCGATCAGCACCACGGCGTCCGGCCGCTCGCGCACCGCCAGCGCCACCGTGTCCGCCACCCGGCGCTTGACCCGGCCATAGGCCTTCAGCCCCTCGATCCAGCCCAGCACCGACAGTTCGGCGATGTCGAACGGGCTGTCGACGCCCTCGGCCGCCATCTTCGGCCCGCCCACGCCGACAAAGGTCACGGCCTGATCCCGCGCTCGCAGCGACCGCGCCAATCCAGCCCCCAGGGCGTCGCCCGACGCCTCGGCCGCCACCAGCATGACCTTCAGCGGCTTCATCGCGCTTCGCCCCAGACGAACAGGCCCAGACGATCCGCCGTCTCGATCACCGCCTCGCGGTCGATCAGGATCAATCGCCCCGCCACGCCCGCGACACCGGCCAGCCCGGCGGCGGCGGCCAGTTCGATGGTCCGCGGCCCGAT
>Ga0160473_100572_pt1 | contig 24985 bp, 22 predicted proteins | sample HID1975I_E11MG_FD_108217 | JGI IMG/M metagenome (GOLD analysis project Ga0160473, IMG submission 108217) | Enriched soil microbial communities from UW Madison campus, WI, USA - HID1975I_E11 MG | ecosystem: Environmental > Terrestrial > Soil > Unclassified | place: USA: Madison, Wisconsin... | reverse complement strand
CCCACAAAGCGGGGGTGTCGCCGTCTCCGAAGCACCAACACGGTGACGCGGGGTGGAGCAGCCCGGTAGCTCGTCAGGCTCATAACCTGAAGGTCACAGGTTCAAATCCTGTCCCCGCAACCATCTTGATTTGTTCAGCTTCGAAAGCACCAGCTTTCAGGGTTTTTTCGTTTCTGCGGCCAGAACCAGCATCGTCGCCAGATCACCCTTCACCTCCGCGTGCAGGATGCCGTCCGCCGGCGTCACCACCACCGCGTCGATGAGGCTGCGGATGATCTCCTGGGCGCACGCGTGTCACGAGCTCCTCTGGCTAACGTGCGCCCCTTCCCTTGCAGGCTGTTGGCCGTTCCCTTAATATGAGATGAGCGAGTATGATCTACGCGGTGCCGCGCTCGTTAGCTGTTGCTTGGTTGACTGCAGCCTGCGTAGGGGCACCGGCATGAACTGCTATTCGCGCATCCTTCGTCCGATCATCTCTGCAATCGCATTGCCGGTGCTCGTCATGCCAACTGCCGTTGGCGGCGAGACGGCTAGAACAGTCAAAGTGGCGGCATCCGAGAAGAAGCCACCTGCCGCAAACAACGCCATCATTCCCCTGCCGCTCACCCCGGTCGTGCCGGCGGGGCAGCGCTCGTGTGCGGCTCGAACGCCGACGGGGCTCGGCTATTCCATATTGCGCCCGGGGACGGGACCGAGGCCGGCCGAAGCCGACACCGTTCTGGTCAACTATATCGGCTATCTTGCCACCACAGGAACGGTCTTCGACCAAGGGATGCGCTCGCCGCTACCGGTCGCAGACGTGATTCCAGGCTTCTCCCAAGGGCTGCAAATGGCAGCCCGCTCCGCTGTGGTTCGGCTCTGCATCCCTGCAGCGCTGGGGTACGGGCCTCAGGCATCTGCCGCTATTCCCGCCAACTCAGACCTGGTGTTCCAGATCGAGCTCCTGGACTACAAGACGCCAGCGGAGCTGGATGCAATGCGGGCGTCGGCAGGAAGGGCGGGAGCGACAGAAGAGAGTACTGCACCGCAACCTTAGGGTTTAGGTCGAACTATCCAGTCGTTCTGCACCCAGCATCCTTACCGGTTTGTATGTGCCAATCTGGACGAGGCCGATCGTCGGACTCCGATCGCGCAGCACCTAGGCAGGCCGCTCCTTGTGCCGCTATTCCGGCGCACCGCGAGCCATTGTCAGCAAGCTGTGCAGGAATGGTGCTCAGCTGCCGTCCGCTTTGCACTGGCGCTGGGCCTTATCGGATCCTCGTTCATGCCACGACGCGGGGGTACGGCGAGCTCTTGGGGGAAGGTGACCCGATCGCTTGGAGCGCAGCGCCTCTGCCCACCATGGCAGCCACCACTTGGCCGCCGCTTACCGCGGCTGCTCGCCGTGGTTGCCGCCGAACAGCTTTATTCTCGCAATTCAACGCCGGGATGTCGTTCGGCTTGCGGCTGGTGACCAAGTTGCCATCCACCACACCCTCTTGGTCCGCCCAATGCGTCGAACTGACGGAGCGGCTGCCGGACGGCGTCAGGGCAGCGTACCGGACCATTCTCGCTATCGACAACGAGATGGTTCCGGAGTTCCGGACTCCTAGCGTTCCGCGGCTGCCCAGTGAGCGGCGGCGATGTTCATCGTTTGGCGACGATGGCGTCGGCCTCGATCTCCACTTTCCATTTCGGATTAGCGAGTGCCGCGACGACTACCAGCGTGCCGGTCGGACGGACGTGCTTCAGGGCGCGGGAGAAGGCGTCGCTTACGGCGTTCGCATCCGCGATGTTCGTCACGAACATGCGGACGCGCACGACATCGCTGGCATTGCCGCCAAGTTGCCGGATGTAGCCGATGATCTCTTCGAAGCAGCGATCGGCCTGAGCGCCTGCATCGGCCGGGATCGTGCCATCCGGCATGACGGCGGTCGTCCCGGAGACGACGATATGATCGCCGGTGCGCAGGGCGCGGGTGAAGCCGATCTTCTCTTCGAACGGAGAGAGCGGCGGGATGCTGCGGCGTTCGCCGGCAGCCACCAGCGCCCTATCGGTCACCAGCGCGTGAGCCGGGCCTCCTGCGATGAACAGCAGCACGGCCCCCGTCGCCAACCACCCGTACCTATGTCCCATCATCGTCCATCCTCCCTGAGTGTTGAACCGAGTTTCATTTGATCAGAGGGGCTGCAAACGCGAGCTGCGGTGCAGATACTCCCGCCTTCTCAGCAGGGCTCGAACCCTGCTGGATATTGCGTGTTGTTGAGGAAGACGATGTCGGCTCCGACCGGCCGTGAGAGCAGACCCGCCGGTGTGCGGCCGAACAATAGGCCGACGTTGCGCGCTTGCGCAAAATCCATGAGCAAGGTGAGGCCGACGGGCCCGCCATCGTTCAGAACGAGGAAGAAGAGCCCATCGCCGACCTTGCGCATGCTGACTGCTTCAATGCCGACTTCCGTCTTCAGGGCATCGAAGCGCGGATCGTCGGGTAGCAGCAGCCACTGCCAAAGGATTACGGCCGAGTTTACATAGACATGCTCCAGCGCCGCTTCGTCGCTATACTGGCAATAGGCACGACGACCGATCAACTCCCTCGTCTCGTCGATCGGCACGTAGGGTCCTGCGTGATCCGCCATGCGCGCGGCATGGACGGCCCTGCGGAGTACGGGGCCGCCCGCATCGTCCCACGCGGTAATCGCCCGACCAGCAGGTCGGTCGATCACATGGCTTCGACCGATCCCGACATCGTGGGAAGCATGGTGCAGGAAGAAGACGCCGGGACGAAGTTCAACCGCGTCATAGGTGTCTTCTCCGCGCTGGCCGTCCCTCGTCCGCCACCGCAGGCGATCGCCGCCGAGTTCGAGCGTCAGTTCCTCACCCTCGTCGTAGGCGAGCGTGATCGTTTCTCCGTCCAGCACGGTGGTGGACGGCATCCGACGCTTTGTCAGGTCCATGTCCCGCGCCATCGGCGGGACCGGGCGAATGGGCAGCAGTTCCGGCATGTTCTCTCCTCGTGTGCCGAGCCGTCGCGGGGATCACCAGCCGCCGCGGCTACCGTAAGGCAGCGTGCCGCTGCCCAGCGCCCAGATCTCGTCGATCCGACCGTCGGCCAGCTTGAACACTTCGGTGAAGATCATGCTGCCGGGCGAGCGGATGATCAGATCGCCCCCGGCGCGTGGCAGATCGCCCGGATGATCGAAGACGAGGTGACAGACGACCAGCCCCCGCGCGACATCGACGATTGGAAAGCGGCGGTCTCGCAGTGCCTCGATATAGGCATAATGACCGTCCGTAATCTGTTGGGAGACGGTGAGGGCGCGATGTTCCTCGCCCCGTTCGACCCGTGATGGATCGTCCGAACTATCGACCACGCCGTTCACCAGTCGCCGGCAATCGTCCCGCACCGAGACCATCGTTCCGTCGGAACGTTCGATGGCATCGAAGTAGAGGTGGACGGCCGCGATGAGCGACGCCCGGCTCAACGGGCTGGGAGCGACGGCATGAAAGCCGGGCGCTTCGGCAAGCACCGCATCAGGTTCGAAGAACGCACCCTGCCGGGTCACGATCGTCTCCGCCTCCAGGATGGTGCGTCCAGACGTGCGAAGGCGGATGGCCGCCATCGCGCGATGCCCCATCTCGTCGAACACACCCCAGAATTCGATCGCGCCGTGCTCCGGATCGGCGAACCAGTGGCCGCCCGGTTCGCGGGCGCGAAACGTCCGCCAGGTGCCGGTGCCAATCGCGATCTCCTGCCCATCCTCGGTATAGCGGAAGTCGGGCGCCAGGCGGAGGCGCCGGGGCTCCCCCGCATCCAGCGCAGTCAGCCATTCGTCCAGCACCCCCTTCAGGCGCATGCGCTCGACATCGATGTGGTTCACAGGTCCTCCTCTTGCCGCGTCGCGGGCATATGCGGGCGCAGCGGCGGCCTCAGGATCAGGATCACCAGCGCGCCGAGGGCGCAGGCGAGGCCGGTCATCAGCAGGACGGGGACGAAGCTGCCCGTCCGGTCGAACCACCAGCCCGCCACGATGGGAGCCGCCGCGCCCAGGCTCGACTGCACCGCAGAGGCCAGCCCGAAAACGGCGGCATAAGCGCGCGCGCCGAACCAGTTGCCGAGCAGGGTGACCATGCACACCATGCAGCTCGAGCCTCCGATGCCGAGGCAGGCGACGCTGGTGTAGAGCAGCAGCGGCGTGCTGGCGAAGGCGAACAGCACGATCCCGGACGCCTGCACGAACAATGCCGCCGCCCACAGCAGCCGGGGTTCAATCCTGTCGCCCAGCACGCCGGTGATCATGTGGGCGGCCAGGCCGACCGAGACGGACGCCGACATCACCCACGCCGCAGTGCGGGTGGAATAACCGAGATCTCGCATCTGCAGCACGCCCTGGGCGAGGAAGATGACGTAGGCCGCGCTGAAGCCGGCGGCGCACGCCATCACCAGCCAGAAGCACGAGTTGCGCAAGACCTCGCCGAACTGCCAGTCATCGGCGGTGACATAGACGCGCCTGCGCTCCGGTCTCGACTGGCCCCGTGCTTCTCCACCAGCCGATCCATCGGGGTGCTGCCCCATCTGCTCGGGCCGATCGACCACCAGCCAGTGGCTCACGGCAGCCGCGACAAGCCCCATCGCCGCGATCAGCCACCAACCTGCGCGCCACTCGCCGCCCGCAGCCGCGACGACATGCTCCAGCAGCGGCGCTCCGATGATGCCGCCGACCGTGCTGCCCGACAGAATGAGCGCGAGCGCGAACGCGCGGCGGCGGATGAACCAGAAGGTCACTGCCGCCTGTGCCGGGATCGGCCCGCCGATCGCGTCGGCAAGGCCGATCCCTAAGCCGGCGACCAGCAACAGGCCGACCGGCGATTGCACGACCGTCGCCATGGCAAGGGCGCAGGCGACCAGCAGCAGGTTACCCGCCACCAGAGCGCCGCGGATGCCAATGCGATCGATCAGACGCGCGACAAGCGGGCCCGGCAGGCCGGTCATGACCATGAAGCTCGAATAGGCGAGCGCGAGCCAGGTGCGGCTGAGGCCGAACTCGTCCGCCATGTGGACGTTGAGAAAGCTGAGGCCGTAGAGCGGCAGCGCCAGGTTGATCGCCAACACGAGCCACAGCGCTGCGACGAGCCGCCACCCATAAAACGGACGGACAGCTCCCCGAGCGATCACCAGCCAGACGCCATGCCGTAAGGCACCTTGTTCAGGACGACTTCGATCTGGGCGATGCGGCCGGCGCGCATCTTGAAGATCTCCATGCACTGCCAGGTATAGGGCTGCCGCACATTGATCGGGACCGTGCGACCATCGGTCAGCCGCGCCTCATGCACGGTGCCGGCATGGTCCAGGAAGGGAAAGCTGACGACCACGCCGCGATCGACGTCGATCACCGGCACCCGCCTTTCCCGAAGTCGGGTCACGAACACGAAATAGCCAAGCCCAAACTGGCCGGCCGGGCCAAGGGCATAGAATGGCGGCTCGCCGGGCTTGTCGAACTCTGGCGCCTGTGTGGCCCAGACCCCATTGTCGAGACGACGGCAGTCCTCTTCGAATGGCGCCACGCGGCTGCCGTCATTGCGCTCCAACGTGTCGAAATACGCCTCGGCGAGGGCTTCGAGTTCGTGCCGCTCCATGCGTTCGGCCGGTGGCACGATCTCGCTCCAGATCGGCGCAGGGCCACCCATCGCGTTCAGCTTCTGCGGGCCGTCCTTGTAGAACAGGATGTCGGTCCGGCTGACGACGATCTCGGCTTCGCTAATCCGCCCGCCGGGTGCCCGCAGGCGAATGCCGGCAATGACGGGAAGGTCGTTCTCGAGCAGCACCGCGGATATCGCGATCGACTGCTTGGTCGTGTCGACAATGACGTGACGGTACGCACCGATGCCGTTGGCCGTGCCCCAGATGCCGTCGTCTGGCGCCAGCGGCTGCCCATTCTCGGTCTGGCGAAACTCCGGGGCGAGCGGCAGCCGCTTCGGGTCGCGGGCGGCCAGCGCATCGAGATAGGAGCGGGCAAGCTGTTCGAGGTCCGCTCGCTCCGGCGTCATCCTGTTCTCCCCCCGCGACTTCCTGCCGCCGCGAGCGAGTGGGCCGTCCCATTTGGGACTTGTCAAGGCAAGCAGGGTGTGCGTTGACGAAGCGCGGGCGCCGCTCTTACCCACGACATGCCGAATGGCGGGATCCACGTACCGCAAGGACTGAAGTGACGCGCAGCAACCCCAAGAAACATGCCGGTCCGATCCCGCCCGAGTTGCTCGCGCGCGTCCTGGCCGAGCAGGGAGCCTCTTTCGGCTTTCGGATGATCCTGATCGGCAGCTACTTCGCGACCCAACCGTTCGCGAAACTGGCAGAGCACCATGGTTTGCTGCGCGACGAATTTACCGTGCTGGGAATCTTGTCAGACTATGGCGACATGAGCGCCAACGTCATATGCGCCATGAGCGGGCGGCCCAAGAACAGCATCAGCCGCGGCGTGATCCGTCTGACGGGAAGGGGCTTGATCAAAGGGCGCGAGAGCCCGAAAGACAAGCGCCGCACGATCCTGACGGTCGAGCCGGCAGGACGCCGCCTGTACATGGAAGCGCTCGCACTCTTCGACAGCCGTGATCAGGAGATGTTCGGAGGGCTGGACGCTCAGGAACTGCAACAGCTCGACACTCTCCTCGCCAAGATCCTGGCGCGATGGCACCAGAGATACTGATAGAGGCAACTTGGGCTTACTGGGCCGTAGGCCGAACTATCTCGGTCAAGGAGCTGCTTGTCCGCCGCCACCGTCACTCAAACCGGGACTACGTCGTCCGGAGCCACTTCACCGACACGACCTGCCAGCCGGGATCGCTTTGCTCGACGAGCCGCAACACGCCAGGCAGATGCTGGCGCCGTACGTCACGTAGATGCGACGGCTGGGATGCGTCCGCAGCGCATCGGCCAGCACCCGGTTGCGATAGTTCAGGATCAGCTGTTTTGCTCATCACCGCCGTCGTGTGATGCGCTTCGTCCCATCACCAACGTCATGAACCCGCGGCACAGGACGGCGGCCATCTCCGCTCGCCTGTTCTTCCTCCTTGGCGCGCATCGCCTCGGCGAACGCGCTGTCCGTCTGCATCAGGCGATTAAATTCGGCGCGGAGTTGCGCGGTACTCACGTCGGCAACCACGGAGCGTGATCGGTGGAGCCCAGCCTGCCGGCACGCCAATCGGTTGTGATCCGCAGATCGTGGCGACAATCGGGGCAGCGAGGAAGATGGGTAGACGCGCGCTGATCGGCCGCGACGGCGCCATGGCCGCGATCGTGTTTCCGAAGCTCCCGGGATCGTGGCAGCCGTTCCTCCCTACGGTGCCGAAAGGACGGGCGCTGCGTATCGCCTGGCCGGACGGCGCCGTGGCGGCAACCTGCCGCCTGGTCGGAAGGATCGACTAGAACCCGTCGCGGGTCATCGCCATGACATCGATGAACCGCATGCGCTGGTCGAACCGGCAGCGGAAGCGCTTGATCCCCTCGCTCCCTTTATCGACCGTCCCGTCGATCGTGCTGCCGCCGCCGCGGACGGGAACTGCCCTGCCCGTCGTTACGTAGCGCGGGCGCACGGCATATTGCTGTGCGGCCTCGCCCCGGCAGAAGGCGGCCATGTTGCCGGGGGGCAGCGGCGGTCCGTTGCCGATCGGCCCCGCACCGGGGCGATTGCCCGGACCGGCCCCCGCTCCGGGCCCGGGCAATCCGGGCCGGCTGTCGATGCCGACAGTCAGGTTGTAGACAGCCGTTTCGCCGCGGCGGGCCGCATTGCGCATCAGGTAGACGCGGATTCGGTAATCGCCGCTGGCCGGCAGGCGCCCACTGAACTGGTTGCCGGATGTGGAACCGATGAAGATCGCTTCGGGTGATCGGGAAGGCAGCACGTTGAAGTAAGCCGATCCGTTCGGGCTTCGCATCGTCACGTCCAGCATCTGTCCGCCGCGCCCACCCACGATGTAGTCGACGCTGTCATAGCCCCGCACCGTTCCGCGCACCGACACGGAGGAGGCGCCACGCGCGAACACCAGCCGCTCGGAACGTGGCTGCGCCGGCGCTTGCGCGCTCGCAGCGAAGGCAGTCGCCGTCATCGCCGCGGCGATCGCCAAGCCCTCCCTACCGATCATGTCCTGTCTCCTAACCCTGACCGGCGGACACCGGCTCTCCTCTTCAGAAGCGGCGATGATCCTCGCCGTCGATCAGGTCGCACGTGCCGCTGAACTGATAGGGCTGCAGCCCCTGGATGCTGATCTGGCCGCTGCGGCGGTTGATCGTGATCGCAGGCTTGTTGAGGCCGTTCAGATGGTACTTAGCCCGGATTATGTCCTGGCCCATCGAGACGTCGTACAGATCCCACCAGCCGTCGTTGCCGCGGGAGTTGATCGGCGGCACGAGCTTCTTGGGCAGTTTGATGCGCCCTCCGTTATCCCACAGCTGGATCATCACCGACGCATCGAACTGCTGACCGGTCATCTCCGTACGATTGCCATAGTCGTAGCGGTTGCGTCGGCTGTTCCAGGACCAGCCGTAGGTCGTCTGATATCCCGCCCTCTGGCCATCGCCGAAGCATATCACGCCGAGATCGACATCGCGGCCTTCAACCTGGATCGTGCCGCGATCTTCGGCGTAGCTGGGCTTCTGGCGCTGGTTGCTACTGCCGGACATCTGCGCCTCGAGCGGAGCGCCGAGCGCGGAAAGCGCGAGGATGGATGCGAAGGCCGAGCCACTAAGCAGCCAATTAGTCACCTCGACTACTCCTCAGAAAATGCTTGTTCCGGTTTAATCTAGGTTGTTGCATCTCGCACCTCCATTCTGTCGCCAACGCGGCGGCAAATGGTCACCTTCAGATCTGCGGCACGACCGCGTCGAGAATGGTGATTCGGCCGCGTCGCCCATCGTCGCCGACGCTCGAACGAGTGATCAGGATCGTCGCACCGGGTGTAAGCACCGCTTGATGGTCGCCTCGTCCAACTCCCGGCCGGCATCCCCGTCGTGACCGGGCAGGCCGACATAGACCCAGTGCGGCTTGCCATCCCGACCCTCAGACAGGGTAATGACGTGAGAGCCGGGATCATCGTCGTTCACCCGTGCAACGCTGCGGCCGATCTCCGTGCCGCCCCGCAACACCATGACACCCTGGTCGATCTTGGAAACGATTATCGTCAGCGGCCCGGTCGCCGATCGGTCCGGTGCCCAGCTATTATTTTTTCCCGCCGAGCCTGATCGGCTCCACGCTCCGGCTCTTGACGTCGATCGGTGCGAGCAGGGTCGCTTCGCTGGTGCGGACATGGTCGACCGCCGAACCCGAGATCACCACCGTCGCGCCCAGAGACGTGATCGCGAACAACTCCCGCGAGAAATCGTAGGGTAGGTGCACGCAGCCGTGGCTTTCCGGGTAGCTGGGCAGCCCGCCGGCATGCAGCGCCACCCCGTCCCAGGTCGGGCGCTTCTGGAAGGGCATCGGCGCATCATTATACTTGCTCGATCCCGCGACGCCGTCAGAGCCGGCAGCCGGCCGTAACCACCACGTTCGTCAAGAACCATGAAGCGATTGGTCGTGGAGCAGCGAAGCGAGAGCCCCCACGTACACGCGCCCGGCGTTTGTAACGCACCGCTCCAGCAATCAGTCGGTATTAGACCATTGTCGAGGTGACGCTGTATGCGCGAACTTCGCCGCTCGCGTTCTCGCCGCGGCGAGCTCACGGACCGGAAGCGGGATATAGCTAGCGGATGAGCGACGCGAAAAAGACGGCTGATCGGGAGCGGCGTGCCGAGACGGGGCGACAGCGGCGAGCCCGCACGCGCGCGCGGATCGTCGCTGCCGCCTTCGAATTGCTTGGCGAAGAGGCCGGTCTCTATGCTCGCGTCGAAGATGTGGCGGCTCGTGCAGGGATCACGCGTGCCACATTCTACGATCATTTCAATGGCATGCCCGAGTTGCGCGACGCTGTTACCTACGAGGTCACACACGACTTCCTCATTTCGGTATCCCGCACCGTGGCCGCTCTGGACGATCCACGAGAACGCGCCTCGGCTGCGATCCGCTTCTACCTGGAGCGCGTGCGACGGGATCGGCGCTGGGGCTGGTCGATGGTCAATCTGAGCTCCAACGGGATCATCTTCGGAGCCGAAACCTTCCGGCAGGCGGAAGCGACCGTCGTGCAGGGCATCGAAGCAGGGGTCTTGGCCGTCGACAATTCCCGACTCGGCCGCGACCTGCTGATGGGCACGTCCTACGCCGCGTTGGTCTCGATGCTGCGTGAGGATCCAGGCCCGGACTACCCGACCAAGGTCACACGCAGCATTCTGATCGGGCTGGGGGTAAGCGCAAGCGATGCCGACGAGATTTCCAGCAGGGCTTTGCCCGCGCTGATCTCCTAGGACGGCAGCTCGAACCAAACTTGACAGTCTGTAAGACCTGGCCTTACCTCTCCTCAATCTTACACATTGTCGGATTCGATAATGTGGTTTTGATCGGGCGTGAAAGTCCGACGTGGGGAGTGCTGGTCATGGCTCAACCGGTTGTTGTCGGACGCCTGCTTGCCTTGAGCGCGGCGGTCGTCGCGCCCACCGTGTTCGGCGCGGCTGGGCTTGCGGCGGCACCATCACGCACACCGGTTCAAGCGGCGCCCGCGCGGCCACCCGAGAAGATCTACCGATCGACCTGTGGCTATTGCCACGGTGCGCATGTCGGACCGATCATCCGCGGTCGCAGTCTCCCGCCTGAATTTGTCAGCCAGATGGTCCGCACTGGCCCGAATGCGATGCCGGCCTTCCGCCCGACCGAGATCAGCGACGCCGAGCTGACGAGCCTCGCGCAGTGGATTAACAAGTCGAAGGCCGATCCCAAGGAGTTCGGAAATTGAGCGAGGTCTCCCGCCGCGACATCATCCGTGGCGGCGCGCTCGGCGCCGCCGCTTTCGCCGCCACCCAGGCGGTCGCTTCGCCGCTCGATGGCACTCGCATACTCCCGGCGCATCTCGACGCTGGACGCTTCGCTGCTGCCGTCAAGGAGCTGCGCGCGATCGTGGGGAATGAGTGGGTGTTCGCCGATCCGGCGAGCACGCTGCCGTACAACAAGAGCTTCACGCCCGATCCGCGTGGCGAGCATATCCCGAGCGGCGCGGTCGCTCCGGCCTCGGTCGAGCAGATCCAGGCGATCCTGAAGGTCGCCAACACGTACAAGCTGCCACTTTGGACGGTCTCGACCGGCAAGAACATGGGCTATGGCTGCGCGACGCCAGCAAGCACCGGGCAGATGATCCTCGATCTCAAGCGGATGAACCGCATCATCGAAATTGACGCCGAGCTCGGGACCGCGCTGGTCGAGCCGGGCGTCACCTACCAGGACCTCCATGACTACATCGCGGAGCACAACCTTCCGTACTGGATCGACGTGCCGACGGTCGGCCCGATCGTCTCGCCGCTCGGTAACACGCTCGAGCGTGGGGTCGGCTACACGCCCTATGGAGACCATTTCTTCATGCAGTGCGGCATGGAAGTGGTGCTGGCGGACGGCACGATCGTGCGCACCGGGATGGGTAGCACCAAGAATCCCAGCGCCTGGCAGGCGTTCAAGTGGGGCTACGGACCTTATATCGACGGCATCTTCACTCAATCGAATTTCGGGGTGGTGACCAAGCTCGGCTTCTGGCTGATGCCCAAGCCGCCGGCGTTCAAGCCGTTCATGGTCCGTCACAGTGAGATGGCCGACGTGTCGAAGATCGTCGACGCGATGCGGCCGTTCCGCATGAACAATCTCATCCCTAACGTGGTGCTGATGATGGGCGCGGCCTACCAGCTGGCGATGTTCCACCGTCGTGCGGAAATTTGGGACAAGCCCGAGAGCGTTCCCGACGACGTGATCCGCGACTTCGCCAAGAAGAAGGGGCTTGGCATGTGGAACACCTATTTCGCGCTGTACGGCACCGATGAGATCATCGCCGCGGTGGAGCCGATCGTTCGCAGCGCCTTCGTCGCGTCGGGTGGCGAGGTGCTGACCGAGAAGGAGATGCACGGCAACCCCTGGTTCGAGCACCATAAGAACCTGATGAGCGGCCAGCTCACGCTCGAAGAGAAGGGCATTATGCGTTGGCGCGGCGGCGGCATGGTCTGCTTCGCGCCTGTAGCGCCCGCCAAAGGGATCGAGACGAGCCAGCAGACCGCGCTCGCGAAGCAGATCCTCGGCAAATACGGCCTCGATTACAATGTTGCTTATGCGATCGGCGGCCGCGAGCTGCACCACCTGATCTTCGTTCTTTACGATAAATCCGATGCCGCGGAGGAGAAGAAGGCTGACGACTGCATGCGGGAGATGGTCGTCACCTTCGGCGAGCGGGGCTGGGCGAGCTACCGTACCGGCGTCAACACGATGGACCTGGTAGCCAAGCAATACGGCCAGGCCAATCGCGATCTCAACGCCCGCCTGAAGCAGGCCCTCGATCCCAACCACATCCTGTCCCCGGGCAAGCAGGGCATCGCCTGACGCCGCGAGACCTTGTTCTCGGACCGACACCCGGACCGACAGAGACGTTCGTCAGCATGGTGGCCCCGGTTGCCGCCGCTCCGCCTAAGGTGGGTGCTGCGCGTATACCGAACCTGATGTTTCACAAGCTTTGCTTGAATGTCGCGCGGTTGCCGTACTAAGCGGCTTACACAGACCAAACCTGGCGCTCTGTTGCATTGACGCTCATGTTTTACATCGTCCAACTGCCTTGGCTAGGCTCGTAATCGCAACGATCGAAGACATCGTCTTTAGCGTGGGTAAGTAGCCGGTTACCCAAACGACTATGCTGGCAGCAGCGCCCGACTTGTGCGTAGGGCCGCATGCGCCGCGTGTGAAGCCATCCCTGATTGCCAAGATCAAGCACGAAAATACGGTCTCAACGTTTCTGAGGAGGCAAATCTTAGGCGATGCTTGGGGGTGGTAGAAGGCGTACACGCCCCGGGGATCGTCGCCGCTACCCGAGGTGCAGCACCTCATGCTTCACTCGATCAATGAGTTCGTGTTCGAGGGAGGCTACTTGCTGACGCTGATGCTGACTGGACTGTTGTGGCCGATCGGGAACAAGCTGGCTCCGCCTCGGCCGCGCCAAGTCAGAGGAGGATTAAGCAGGCTCATCTCCGCAGTAGGACCTTGGGGCTGGCCGTTCCTGCTGACTGCTGCGCCGGCCGTCTTGATGTGTCTGATACTGACGATCACCGCTCCCTTTGCGCTGATGTGGTGGTCGCTGACGACCGGCCACTTCTGGTTGGGCTATGCCGCGCTGATCATCATTTACATCAACTGCGCCCAGCTCAGAGACCGACTTGCCAGGAGCATCGTGAAAACGCTCCAACCGTGGGTGGTCGCCACGACAATCGTGGCGAGCCTCTTACTAATCGTAACACTCTGGTTCCCGGTCGCCTCGTGGCCATGGCTGTTTCGGATGGAGGAGGCCGTATCTTGGATTGATCGGGTGCTGAGGGCGGTGATGCCATCGTCGCTGCCAGCGAAGCTCGCGGTCGTTATCGGACTGCTCGTCGCTAATCTCGCGCTGCCGCACTGGCGCGTATGGACCGGACGAGCGGAGAAGGTGCGCGCCGCTTTGGCCAAGGGCGCGCCCACGATCGCGATCCTGGCCGGCCTGACATTCTTCGGCCATCCACGCGCGGTTCAGTTCGCCGCCGAGATCTCAGCCGAAAAGCAGCAGCGCATCGAGGCTCAGACGATCGCAGTCGCGCAACTGATGATTGCCGCTCGGATTGCGGCGGAGCCCGATACCGAAGCCCAAGCGGCTGCGGCGTGGCTCGACGCCGTGGTGGCGGGCGTCAAGCTGCAGATGGACGAGGAGAGCATCGAGACAGCTATTCAGGAGGAACTTGAAGAAGCAAGGCAGCGGCGCACGGGGGCAAAGTTACCGGCCAACGTGCCCGCAAATCGCGCTTCGGAAAGGATACGCGCGACCATTGAGCAACGCGTCGCGGAGCTTAGAAACGCCATTGCCGCGCAGCCGATGATCCAGCGCTCGACCACAACAGGGAAAGTGCGCACATTTGCTTGGTTCCATCGTCGTATGACACCGGAAGACATTGCCGAGGCACGCAGACGCTTCGAAAGAGCGATGGATCACGTCGTGTCCGCTTCCGCCAAGTTCGCCGGGCGTCCACTTGACGCACTAACCGAAGCCGTTGGCATGCCCAAGCTCGCGCAGGAACTCGTCACCGATTTCTATCGGAGCGAGGTAGAGCGGCTCGCGAAGGTCGTCACCGAGCCGCTGAGCGACGCGCTGTTTCGTCCCGGTTCGCCTCAAGCGGCCACGACGGCCGAACGCTTAGCGGCGGTGCAGCGACTCGCGCCGCTCAATGTAGGCGACTTGCCGCGGGAGATTGCGCGGCCGACGAGCAGCGACCTTCGAAACGATCGGATACACGAGACGCTCGTCAAGGAAGCTGTTGCCAAGGCCGCGCGGCGCTAAACCGCACCCGGTTCCAGCGAGTTCGCTGCGACCTGCTTCCGGTGTGCAGTGGAGCGGCAGATAATCGCGGCATACGGGACCGGGTGCACGAAGAGGCGCCCCAGCTTGGCCGGGGCGCCGTCCTAATAAGTTGAGCGCATTCGCGCGACAGGCCTAGTGGCCAGTGCCGCGCGGGACGCTGATCGTAGCGACCGATCCCGTAGGCGGATTATTCTTGGTCAGAACATTGACACCAACTTTCGTCGTCGGCGTGCCCTGCCCGCCGACAGCACCGTCCGTGCTGCCCACACGAAGATTACCTACGCCGACTTGGGCGGTGTTGCCGACGACGCCTGGCGTTACGACGCCGACCAGGTTGCCGACCGGCGCGGTCAGTCCCTGAGCGCCAGCCTGAACCGATCCGACGGCGGATACCGCCACAGCGACACACGAGAGTTTGAAATAGACTGTCTTCATGATGGGTCCTCTCTTGCTTGTGGTTTCATAAAACGGAGGCGGTAATGGCTGGTTCCAGAAAAAAACCCGTTAACATGCAAGTAATTGCGGTTAACGATATGATAGTTATCACAGTTGTACTTCGCGTATGCAAGAATGATCCCGGAATTGAGTGATCTGTAGATCGCTCGACTTGCCATGTGCCAGCGCTGCAGATGCGGCTGGCGCGTTGGGATAGGCCGCTGTAGCCCTGGACCCGCGAGGTGCGCTCCGCCGGCTCCTGCGTTCGGGACCTCCCAATCAATGGAAAGCAGACCCCACGCTGTCGCAAAGATCGTCGCCGATAGCACACGGCTCCGCCTTGAGCGGAACTGGGCTCGGACAATCGATTGAACCCAATGCTCTATACTTTCCCAGACCAGACCAAGCTCGTTCCGGTTAATACGGTTCACAGAGACGCTGACGCCCACTTTCACGGAAGGGCGATCCAGTATCTGCCTGTATCTCTGAAGAGCGTTCCGCGCGTAGTGGGGTCATGAGGGCGTCATCGAAGTGCGATGAACTATACCGAGCCGCAATTGCGCTGAGCGCTACCCCGCGCCTCGCCGAGCGAAGTCTGGATATTCTACAAGCGCAACGTGCTGGAGCGCCGATATCACTGAAGGGAGTGGCATTTGGGAAAGCAGGACAATGCAATGCCCTGCACTTAACAAATACGTGGACCTGCGCCTTGCTGGCCAGCCTCCGCGCCGTCTCTCCCGCAAGAGCCTTCCCGTGTTCCGCCAACCATGATGATATCGGTAACACAAAGACGCGTCATCAGCGCTGATCTCGACCAGGCGCGGCGCACCTTGGCGGCCGGCAGTCTCTATGCCCTGAGAACCACTCTCACCTAGACAGCCTGTTTTTTCATGTTAACGGTAACATCAACCACGCCGTTCGAGAAAGCGGGTGAACAGAGGAGGGATCAATGGTCCGTTCGTACTTCCGTACCTACGCCGCGCGGCTGGCACGCGGCTCCGCCGTAGCTGCGCTAAGTGCGATGCCTGCCCTTGCCGCGGCGCAGGAAACGGCGCCGAGCGGCTCTGTAATCGCTCAGCCCGCGTCTACGGCAGAGGCGACGAACGGCGCTGCAGCGCCTGCTGCCACCACGGGACAGGCAGGCGTGGGCGCGGAAGAAATCGTCGTGACCGGATCGCGCATCGCGCGTAGCGGGTTCACCGCGCCGACGCCCGTGACTGTCGTCGGTCAGGAACGGCTCCAGCAGCGCGCGATCACCAACGTGGCGGACGCGCTCAACGAACTGCCTTCGTTCCGCGCGCTCGTCTCACCGGCGACACAGCAGGCGCAGGGCGGCAATATCGGGGCGCGGGTGCTCGATCTGCGCGGACTCGGCGCCACGCGCACCTTGGTGCTGCTCGACGGCAAACGCTTCGTGCCGTCCACCACGCAGGGCACGATCGATATCAACCTGATACCCAGCGTGCTGGTCTCCCGTACCGAGGTGGTGACCGGCGGTGCCTCGGCGGCGTACGGCTCCGATGCTGTGGCAGGCGTCGTCAACTTCATCCTGGACCGATCCTTGAGCGGGCTCCGCGCATCGGCCCAGACCGGCGTGTCCGAACGTGGCGACGCGCAGCAATATAACCTCCAGTTCGCCTACGGCACGCCGTTTGCCGGAGGGCGCGGCCACGCCGTGATCGCCGCCGAATACGACAAGAGCGAAGGGATGGGCGATTGCTACACACGTCCCGATTGGTGCCCGGTGGAGATGTTCGTCGGCAATTCCCGTGCGGGCGACGGCGGCTTTCCTTCCAGCACGCGGGCCGGGCCGAACGGCACTGGGAACTTGTCGCAGGACGGGCTCGTCAATTCCGGGACGACACGCGGTGGGGTGACCACCACCGTCCCGCGCGGCATCACGTTCAACCGGGACGGTACGACCCGTCAGTATCGATATGGCCAGATCATCGGCACGAACCCCAGCCCACTGTTCATGATCGGCGGCGAGGGTGCGGGCGAGAACGGCTATTTGCAGGGCATTCTGCTGTTGCCACCAGTCGAGCGCTTCGTCGCCTATGGCACGCTGGCCTATCAATTGAGCGACGCACTCGATGTCGGGCTCGACCTGTCTTATGGTCGCGTCGACGGCAAGATCATCGGATCGCAGGCGCGGGACGCCGCCTTCGTCATCAACCGCAACAACGCCTTCCTGCCTGCGCAATTGGCAGCAGTGATGGATGCGAACAATCTCGCCTCGGTCAGCGTCGGCCGAGTATTTGGCGATCTCGGCGGTTCGGTGAACCGTTCGCGCAACGAAACCTATCGCGGCGTGCTGTCGCTGAAGGGGCGGATCACCGAGGCGTTCCGGTGGGATGCCTATTACCAGTATGGCCGTAACGAGTTTCGCCAGGATTATACCGGCAACGTCGCCATCGCGCGGATGCGCAATGCGGTGAACGCCGTCAACAGCGGCGGCAACGTCGTCTGCTCGATCAACGCCGATGCTTCGGCCGTTAACGACGACCTGAACTGTCGGCCGTTCAACCTGTTCGGCCGCGGCAACTTCACGCAGGAAGCCCGGGATTATGTCGCACCGTCTGGCTTCCAGACGCTCAAGACCAACCAGCATGTCGTTGCCGGCAACGTGCAGGGCGATCTGTTCGATCTGCCTGGGGGCAGCTTCTCGGTCGCCACGGGCGCTGAGTATCGGAGCGACAAGATCGTCGGCGATGCGGATGCGTTATCCACCGCCAACGCTTTGTGGTCGTTCAATGGCAAACCGATCAGCGGCAGGATCCAGGTGACGGAGGGCTATGTCGAGGCGGTTGCGCCGCTGCTGCGCGACCTGTCGTTCGCGCACTCTCTGGAATTGAACGGCGCGGCGCGGCGCACCCACTACAAGCGCACGAATGCTGGCGGAACATCGACCACCGCCAACGTGACGACGTGGAAGGCCGGCGCCGTCTACGAGCCGATCGAGCAGATCCGGTTTCGCGCCACCCGATCGCGCGACATCCGCGCGCCCAACATCAACGAGTTGTTCGGTCCCGTGACGCTCGGCCGCACCACGATCGTCGATCCGGCGAACGGCGGTGCCCAGTTCCAGGTCAACGCCTTCAGCGGAGCCAACCCTTTGCTCGCACCGGAGAAGGCGAACACCTGGACGGCGGGCGTCGTGCTGGCACCGACCTGGAATTTCCTGCGTTCGTTCCGGCTGTCGGTCGATTACTTCAAGATCAGCGTGGACGGTGCGATCGCCACCCTCGGCGCGCAGACGCTGGTCAATCGCTGTTCGTCGGGTGCCACCGAATTCTGTCCGTTCGTCGAACGGAGCGGGGGCAACATCGTCCAGATCCAGGACGTGCTGCGGAACGTGAACCAGCAGGTCAATCGCGGCATCGACATCGAAGGCAGCTACCGCACGGACATCGGCAGTCTCGGCAGCCTCGATTTCCGGCTGCTCGCCACCCGCTATCTTGAGCTGTCGACGACTGACACCATCGGCGTGACCGATCGCGCCGGACAGACCGGCTACCGGGCCGGGACAACCACCGGCGTACCCGACTGGACGGTCGACGGTTTGGTCAGCTGGACGTTCGACAAACTCACCCTCACCGGGCATGGCCGTTACCTATCCAAGGGTAAGCTGGACGAGCTCCTCGTCGGCCCGGAAGATGACGGCTATTCGATCACGCTGCCCAACAGCGTCAGTTCGAACCGGGTCAAGGCGCGCGCCTATTTCGATCTCAGCGCAAACTTCCGAGCGACCGAGCAGTTCGAGCTGTTCGGGGCGGTCAACAATCTGTTCGACAAGGATCCGCCGCTCGCCCCCAGCGCGCAGGGCGGCACGAACCAGGTCTATTTCGACCCGATCGGACGATACTTCAAGGTGGGTGCACGCATCCGCATGTAATGCCGCCTGGCAGGTTCAAGAGGAGTAGGGAATGTCGAACAAGTCGTTACGAAATCTGCTGAAGGCGACGGATCATTGCGTGGTGACGCCGTGCGTCTATGACTGCGCCTCGGCCCGTGCCGTGGAACTCGTCGGCTTCGAGGCGATGATGCTTTCGGGCGGCGAGGTGTCGATCGCGATGAACGGCGTGATCGACTACGGGTTCACCAACCTGACCGATCTCGAATGGATCACCAGCCGCATCAGTCAGACTTCCGGCATTCCGCTCGCCGCGGATATCGAGGACGGCTTTGGTGGGCCGCTCGCCGTCTATCGCAGCGCCAAGCGCCTGGTCGCGGCCGGCGCCAAGGCGCTCCAGCTGGAAGATGCGAGCGATATGGAGGAGTCCACCGGCCTGCTGCCGCGCGAGAAATATTACGAGAAGGTCAAGGCCGCGCTCGCCGCGCTGGCGGGCACCGACTGTTTCCTGATCGCGCGCACCAACGCCGATCCGGCGACGCAAATGGACGAAGGTTGCGAGCGGATGCGGATGGCGCATGAACTGGGCGCCGAAATGACGACCGTGGTCCGGATCGGCACGATGGAACATGCGCTGTACAATGCCGAGAAGGTGCCAGGCTGGAAGATGTTCCCCGACGTCCGCGACATCGACGGCAAGCCGGCCGTGACTGCCGATCAGATCTACCCGCTCGGCTTCAATTTCATGACCATGCACTACACGCTGAAGGCAGCGATGGACGGCATGATCGAGCACGGTCTGCACAATGTGAAGCAGCAGGGCTGCCACTATACTTGCCAGAAAGTGGACGCGACCGGGATCATGGGCATGAGCGCGACGCCGCTCTTCGATCCGGAATCGTACATGGAACTGGAGAACCGCTTCACCGGCGGATCGAAGGAATTCACCATCGTCGGCAACGAGGTGGAATCCTTCCCCAAGGGCTTCGTTCGTACCCCGATCGACGACCGCCTTTGACCGTTCCGTGCGGGAGCCAGTGCTCCCGCACCAACACGGAAAGGTGAGTAGGGCAGGGGCGTTCGATCCCGATGCGGCGGCCACCTCTGCTCCGGTCCACGGCAATTACGGGCTGTTTGGCTCATCCTTCATCGCTTTAGAAACTCAGTCGACGTGACATTTGCCTTGACCCTGATCCGCGTCCACTCGAGCGGAGGTGCAGGTCAGCGCGTCGGAGCGTATGGACCGGCCATCATGGCCGCTACCTGGCCGCACGGTATCGCCGCGACTTCGTCACAAGGCTGAGTTTGAAGGGCACTCACGCCATCGTGGCGCGGAGCGTGCGGTAGGGGCGGCGCGCGACCATCAGCAGCCCGAACATCAAGGGCGCCGGCGCGCCGACGACAATCGCGAGCGAGTAGCGGATGTCCTCCGGCGCGCGGAACACGTAGTCGGTCATCAGCCCGACGACGAGCGGGCCGATCACCAACCCGACCAGCGTTGTCAATGTGATGTAGAGCGCCGTCACCTGTCCTCGCGCCCGGTTCGGGATGATGAGCTGGAGCGCAGTGCCGGCACACGGATAGGGCATGTTGCTGAGGAAGATGGCGGGGCCGAGCAGGGCAAGCGCGCTCCCGGCGGTCGGCATCAGAGGAACGAGCGCGCCAAGAACGCCGCAGCCGACAAATCCGAACGCAGCGACCTTCAACTGCGCATCGAGCTGCCCGGCGCGGACTAGTCGATCGCTCAACCAGCCGGCGAAGAAAACGCCGCTGGTTCCAAAAATCAGCAGGATCCCGCCGAACGCCAGTCCAACCTCGGCCGCATTGAGCCCGTACACGCGGATGAATAGCGCCGGCGTCCAGATGTTATAGGCGTAGGACACCAGAGAAACCATCGAGAAGCCGGCGAGCATCGGCACCAAAGCGGCGCGCCGCTCGCGTACGATCGCCATGACTTCCCGAATGGAGAGCGGCTGCTGCGCCCCTTCGCCGCGGCGGACCGGCTCGCGGACGAGCAGGAAGGCTGGCACCAGCAGCAGTCCTGGCAATCCGACGATCAGGAACGCCGCCTGCCACGGCCGCAGCCCGGCAAAAACGCCCGCATCCAGGATGGACGAAGTCGTAAGCCAGTGCAGCAGCTCGCCGCCAAAGATGAAGGCCAGTCCCATTCCGATCGGTGCGCTCATCAGGAAGACACTGACCGGCCGGCCGAGCCGATCGGCCGGAAACATGTCGCTGAGCATCGACAGGCCGGACGGGGTCAGGCTGGCTTCGCCGACAGCAACGCCGATCCGGGTGAGGAAGAGTTGGACGTAGCTGCGCGCCAGCCCTGACCCCATCGCGAACAGGCTCCAAAGCGCAATGCAGATGCCGATGATCCACTTGCGCGAATAGCGATCCGCCAGCCGGCCGAGCGGGATCGCGCAGACCGTGTAGAACAGTCCGAACGCCACACCCTGCAGGGCGCCGAACCCGGTGTCGCCCAGCGCGAAATCGGCCTTGAGCGGCTCGACCATCAGGTTGAGCACGACCCGGTCGGCCTGAGACACGATCGATCCGAGCGCGAGCAGCGCCGCTACCAGCCAGCCGCGCCACGCTGGCGGCCAATGCCCGTCACTTCCGATGTGGGACGATCGCATCGTTCGCCTGACCTCGCCTATGTGACCGTGCACATGACGGGGCGAGGTAGTGGCTGTCAACCGCTCAAAGGTCGCTGCGCCAACGCCGTCCGCACGGCCGCAACCTGGGCCTCGACGGGCAGGGTGCCGTCGACGGTGACGGCCTCTTCATCCGCGGCCGGTGGATCGAGCGTTGCAAGTTGGCTGTCGAGCAACGCCGACGGCATGAAATGCCCGGAACGGCTCGCAAGCCGCCCGGACAGGGTGGCGCGATCGAGGAACGGCAGGATGAAGATGATCGGTCCTGCGTTGCTACGCAGCAGATCGCGATAGCTCCGCTTCAGCGCTGAGCAGGAGACGACGACCCCTTCGGCGCGGTTGGCCGACAACGCCGTGGCGACCTCATTCAGGAATGGCCAGCGATCGGCATCGTCGAGTGGGATGCCCGCCGCCATCTTGGCGACGTTCGCTGCGGGGTGCAGCGAATCCCCCTCGACGAAGCGAACGCCCAGCTCGTCGGCCAGTGCCTGCCCGAGCGTCGACTTGCCTGCACCGCTGACGCCCATCACGACGATCGCCGAGCCTCGGGGGAACTCGTTCACTGGCGCTGCGCCACCGACTCTCGCTCGATCACTCTGAGCCCGACGTCGATGACGTGCGGCGTGTTCTCGGCATCGTCCGCGAGCAGGCCCAGGATCAGCGATCCCGCCCGGTGGCCCAGTGCCCGGAAATCGACATGGATGGTGGTGAGTGGCGGATTGATGATCCGCCCGATTTCGAAATCACCGAAGCCGATGACCGACAAATCGCGCGGGACCGAGACACCACGGCGCTGGCATTCCATGACGATGCCGACGGCGGACAGGTCCGACACGGCGAACACCGCTTCCACATCGGGCGCGCGATCCAGCAGCACGGTGATCGCGGCCGCGCCGTGGTCGAAACTCACCGGCGGCGCACCGTGACGCAGCACCAGATCGGTGGCGATCCCGCTGCGGCGCAGTTCGTCCTCGAACCCGCGCATCCGCTCCTCGCCGCGATGGTCGATCAGGTCGCCCTCGCTCGATCCGGCGACGGCGCCGATCCGGGTATGGCCCCGGTCCAGCAGGTAGCGCGCGGCCCTGCGGCCAACCTCAAAATTCGAAAAGCCGACGGCGTGATCGATTGGACGGCCGGGCAGATCGGCGATCTCGATGATCGGGATCTCGGCGGCGAGCAACATGCGGGAAGCGGCGCGTCGATGCGCGGCGCCGGTGAGCACGATCGCCTCGGGCCGTCGCGCCAGCAGGTTGCGAAGCTGACGCTCCTCCTCGGCCAGATCGTAGTCGGTGTAAGCGATCAGCAGGTGGTAATCCGAACCGCGCAGCGCCTCGGTCAAGCCGTGAGCGACGGCCGCGAAGTTCGCATTGGTGAGCGTCGGCAGCATGAGCGCGATGAACCCGGTGCGCCGGCTGGCGAGGCTGCCGGCGGCACGGTCCGGCACATAGCCGAGATCGGAGATGGCCTTGCTGACGCGGGCGCGGGTGGCGGGCAGCACCAGCGCGGGATCGCTGATGACACGGGACACCGTCATCCGCGACACGCCGGCGAGGCGCGACACGTCCCGGATAGTCGGGCGCGTCGATCCGCGGCCGCGACGGGCAGGCCGCTCGTTGCCGTCAATCTCTTGGTTAGGCGGCAGATCTGCCATGATTGTTAGAGCCCCTGTTCGCTGGGGCGATTATAGAGGCCTGACGGCGCAGGTCACGCGGCGAGCCCCTCGCCGACGGCGATGTGGAGCTTGATGACCTGCGATCGGTCGCCGGCCCGGTCGAACGCCGCCTGCGCCTCGGCTAGTTCATAAGTGCCCGAGAGGATCGGCGACACGTCGATCGCGCCGCTGGTGATGAGCTGAACCGCCAGCTTGAACTCGTGATTGGCGCGGAACGCACCGACAAACTCGATCTCGCGCGATTGCAGCAGGTTGACGGGCACCGGCGCGGCACCCGGCGGCAACATGCCGACCTGGACGATGCGACCGCCGCGGCGGACGACCTGGAACAGCGACGCGAGCGCCTGCGGCGATCCCGATGCTTCAAACGCGATGTCGAAATAGCCGCCGTCCGCCGCAAACTCGCCAAGTCCCTCCGGATTAGTGGCGACGTTGACGGTGCGGCAGGCGCCCATATGCGCGCGGGCTACGGCGAGCGGCGCATCCTCCACGTCGGTAGTCACGATCTCCAGTGCCCCGGCATAAGCGGCGGCGCGGGCGGTGAGCAGCCCGATCGGACCCGATCCGGTGACGAGCACGCGCTGCCCCATCAGCGACCCGGCGCGGGCGACCGCGTGGAGCCCGACTGACAGCGGTTCGGCGACGGAAAGCTTGAGCAGATCGGTGTCATTTGGCACCGGCAGCACCTGATCCTGCCGCAGCACGAGATGCTGAGCGAAACCGCCCTGAACGTGCGGGAAGCGGCCGGCGCTGCCGAGGAAAAACATGTTGGTGCACAGGTTGTTGCGACCAGCGCGACACTGGAAGCAGGAAAGGCACGGGCGACTTGGATCGAGCGCCGCCTTCATACCCGGAACTAGCCCGCTTACGCCGCTGCCGACCTCTACGATCGATCCGGAGATCTCGTGGCCGAGCGTCATCGGCTCGCGCAGCGCAAAGTCGCCGACGGCGCCCCGATGGTAGTAATGCATGTCCGATCCGCAGATGCCGCCATACGCAACCGCTACGCGCACCTCATCCCGTGCGAGCGCGCGATCGGGCAGATCGTCGATCCTCAAGTCCTTGCGTCCATGGCAAACCGCTGCGAGCATCAGACAATCCTCCTCCTGTTACCGGTATCATCGGACTATCTGTCCGGCAATAACGGCCGCGAGCACGGCAGAGTACCACTCGCGCTTTCTGCTTGCGGCATGACGTGTGACCGGTCACTTTGAGCTGGTAGGGATAAGGATTGCACAGTCTCGTGAGTAAGTTGTTCGATCTGACCGGGCGCCGCGCGCTCGTCACCGGAGCGGGGCGGGGTATCGGCTATGCGCTGGCCGCAGCGCTCGCCGCGGCGGGCGCCCACGTCGTGCTCAACGGCCGCACCGACGCCGCGCTTGCCGAAGCTGCCGAGCGCATACGCGATCAGGGCGGCACGGCCGACACCAGCCTCTTTGACGTTACCGACCCTGACGGCGTCGGCACCGCAATCGATGCGATCGAGGCGGAGATCGGCGCGATCGATATCCTCGTCAACAATGCCGGCATCCAGCGCCGGGCGGCGCTGGATCAATTTGACGATGGCGACTGGCGCGAGTTGATGGCGACCAACCTCGACAGCGTTTATTACGTCAGCAAGGCGACGGCGCGTCACATGATCGCCCGCGGGCGCGGCAAGATCATCAACATCGGCAGCGTTCAGTGCGAACTCGCGCGGCCTGGCATCGCACCTTACACGGCGTCCAAGGGCGCAGTGAAGAACCTGACCAAGGGGATGTGCGCAGACTGGGCGCGGCACGGGCTGCAGGTCAACGCGATCGGCCCCGGCTACTTCGCGACGCCGCTGAACAAGGCGCTGGTCGAGGATCCGGTGTTCGACGACTGGTTGCGCAAGCGCACGCCAGCCGGTCGTTGGGGCAACCT
>Ga0160473_100565_pt1 | contig 25215 bp, 25 predicted proteins | sample HID1975I_E11MG_FD_108217 | JGI IMG/M metagenome (GOLD analysis project Ga0160473, IMG submission 108217) | Enriched soil microbial communities from UW Madison campus, WI, USA - HID1975I_E11 MG | ecosystem: Environmental > Terrestrial > Soil > Unclassified | place: USA: Madison, Wisconsin... | reverse complement strand
CACCACCGGCTTCCTGGGGATGATGTACTACTTCGTGCCCAAGCAGGCCGAGCGGCCGATCTACTCGTATCGCCTGTCGATCGTGCACTTCTGGGCGCTGATCACCCTGTACATCTGGGCCGGCCCGCACCACCTGCACTACACCGCCCTGCCCGACTGGGCACAGTCGCTGGGCATGGTGATGTCGATCATCCTGCTGGCGCCAAGCTGGGGTGGCATGATCAACGGCATGATGACCCTGTCCGGTGCCTGGCATAAATTGCGCACCGACCCGATCCTGCGCTTCCTCGTGGTATCGCTGGCGTTCTACGGCATGTCCACCTTCGAAGGCCCGATGATGGCCATCAAGACCGTGAACTCGCTGTCGCACTACACCGACTGGACCATCGGCCACGTCCACGCCGGCGCCCTTGGTTGGGTAGCGATGATCTCGATCGGCGCGGTTTATCACATGATTCCCAAGCTGTATGGCCGGGCGCAGATGCACAGCGTCGGCTTGATCAACGCGCACTTCTGGCTGGCGACCATCGGCACCGTGCTGTACATCGCCTCGATGTGGGTCAACGGCATCACCCAGGGCCTGATGTGGCGCGCCATCAACGATGACGGCACGCTCACCTACTCCTTCGTCGAAGCCTTGCAGGCCAGCCACCCGGGCTACATCGTCCGCGCGCTGGGCGGTGCATTCTTCGCCTCGGGCATGTTGCTGATGGCTTACAACGTGTTCCGCACCGTACGCGCGGCCAACCCGGTTGAAGCAGATGAAGCCGCCAAGATCGTCGTCGTGGGAGCGCACTGATGAAGCATGAAGCCGTCGAGAAGAACATAGGCCTGCTGGCCTTCTTCATGGTCATCGCCGTCAGCGTCGGTGGCCTGACCCAGATCGTCCCGCTGTTTTTCCAGGACGTCACCAACAAACCCGTTGAAGGCATGAAGCCGCGCACCGCGCTGGAGCTTGAAGGCCGCGACATCTACATCCGCGAAGGCTGCGTGGGCTGCCACTCGCAGATGATCCGCCCGTTCCGCGCCGAGACCGAGCGCTACGGCCATTACTCGGTCGCCGGTGAAAGCGTGTGGGACCACCCCTTCCTGTGGGGCTCCAAGCGCACCGGCCCGGACCTGGCCCGCGTGGGCGGCCGCTACTCCGATGACTGGCACCGTGCGCACCTGTACAACCCGCGCAACGTGGTGCCCGAATCGAAGATGCCGTCCTACCCATGGCTGGTCGAGAACAAACTCGACGGCAAGGACACCGCGAAGAAGATGGAAGTGCTGCGGACCCTCGGCACGCCGTACACCGACGCCGACATTGCCGGCGCGCGGGACGCGGTCAAGGGCAAGACCGAGATGGACGCCATCGTCGCGTACCTGCAGGGTCTTGGCACCATCATCAAAAGCAAACGGTGACGCTGATGGATATCGGGATGATTCGCGGCCTGGGCACCGTCGTGGTGATGGTGGCCTTCGTAGGCCTGGCGCTGTGGGTGTTCAACCCACGGCGCAAGCAGGAGTTCGACGAGGCGACCCGGTTGCCCTTCGCGGATGATCCCGAAGCCACCCGGCACGTCGAGCAAGCGCAAGCAAAAGCTTCTGGGAGCAAAAAACAATGACAACCTTCTGGAGTCTGTACGTCACCGTCCTGACCCTGGGCACCATCTTCTCACTGACCTGGCTGCTGCTGTCGACCCGCAAGGGCCAGCGCGAAGAGGTCACCGACGAGACTGTCGGGCATGCCTTCGATGGCATCGAGGAATATGACAACCCGCTGCCCAAATGGTGGTTCTGGCTGTTCGTCGGCACCATCATCTTCGCCCTCGGCTACCTGGTGCTGTACCCAGGCCTGGGTAACTGGAAAGGTATGCTGCCGGGCTATTCGTACCTGGACACCGACAAGCAGACCGAGTTCGCCAACGGCCAGCCGGGCTGGACCGGCGTGCACGAGTGGGAAAAGGAAATGGCCAAGGCCGATGCCCGCTTCGGGCCGATCTTCGCCAAGTTCGCGGCGATGCCCATCGAGGAAGTCGCCAAAGACCCGCAGGCCCTGAAAATGGGCGCACGGCTGTTCGCTTCCAACTGCTCGGTGTGCCACGGCTCCGACGCCAAGGGCGCCTACGGCTTCCCCAACCTGACCGACAACGACTGGCGTTGGGGCGGTGAGCCGGAAACCATCAAGACCACCATCATGGGCGGTCGCCACGGCGTGATGCCGGCCTGGTCCGAGGTGATCGGCGAGCAAGGCGTTGCCGATGTGGCAGCCTTTGTGGTCAGCAAGCTCGATGGCCGCACCCTGCCGGAAGGCGCCAAGGCCGATGCCGAAAACGGGCAGAAGATCTTCGCCGCCAACTGCGTGGCCTGCCACGGGCCAGAGGGCAAGGGTACGCCGGCCATGGGTGCGCCAAACCTGACCCATCCGCAGGCGTTTATCTACGGCTCGAGCTTTGCCCAACTTCAGCAGACCATTCGCTACGGCCGCCAAGGGCAGATGCCGGCGCAGGAGCAGCTGCAGGGCAATGACAAGGTGCACCTGCTGGCAGCTTATGTGTACAGCCTGTCGCATCAGGAGCAGGAGCCTCAAAAGGCTGAGTAAGCATGTCCGGCCTCTTCGCGGGTATCTCGCCGAGCCTGAGGGCAGCGGGGTCCCTATGGGAGCGGGTTTACCCGCGAAGAGTCCAGTGAATGCAACACAAGATGACCTGGATCAATTGACACCCGCCATATCACGATTCATACCACGAACCCAACGCGACTAAAGGTCGCAGTGCAACCCCTGGGTGCCATCACAGGCGTATCATGGGTCGCAGAGCGCTAGCAGATTGCGCGAGACTGCGGCCGGCATGCACTGGCCGCGGCATTTCTCCACTGCCGTGGGACTTGATGATGAGCAAGCAAATTCCGGTACATGACGTCACCCCGCCTGCCAACAAAGGGAAGGATTCCGTCGACCTCTACGCCTCCCGCGAGAAAATCTACACCCGCGCCTTCACAGGCGTGTTCCGCCGCCTGCGCATGGTCGGCGGTGCAGTGCTGTTCCTGCTCTACTTCGGCACCGTGTGGCTGAACTGGGGCGGTCACCAGGCCGTCTGGTGGAACCTGCCCGAGCGCAAGTTCTACATCTTCGGCGCCACCATCTGGCCCCAGGACTTCATCCTCCTGTCAGGCATCCTCATCGTCGCCGCGTTCGGCCTGTTCTTCGTCACCGTGTATGCCGGCCGGGTGTGGTGCGGTTATACCTGCCCGCAAAGCGTGTGGACGTGGATTTTCATGTGGTGCGAAAAAGTCACCGAGGGTGACCGTAACCAGCGCATGAAGCTCGACCGCGCGCCCATGAGCGGCAACAAGTTCCTGCGCAAATTTGCCAAGCACAGCCTGTGGCTGCTGATCGGTTTCGTCACCGGCATGACCTTTGTCGGTTACTTCTCGCCGATCCGTGAGCTGGCCATCGAATTCTTCACCGGCCAAGCCGATGGCTGGGCCTACTTCTGGGTCGGTTTCTTCACCCTCGCCACCTACGGCAACGCCGGTTGGCTGCGCGAGCAGGTGTGCGTGTACATGTGCCCCTATGCACGCTTCCAGAGCGTGATGTTCGACAAGGACACGCTGATCGTGTCCTACGACCCGCGCCGTGGCGAAACCCGTGGCCCGCGTAAAAAAGACATCGACTACAAGGCCCAAGGCCTGGGCGACTGCATTGACTGCACCATGTGCGTGCAGGTTTGCCCCACCGGCATCGACATCCGCGACGGCTTGCAGATCGAGTGTATCGGCTGCGCCGCGTGCATCGACGCCTGCGACACCATCATGGACAAGATGAACTACCCCAAAGGGCTGATCAGCTACACCACCGAGCACAACCTGTCTGGGCAGAAAACCCACATGCTGCGCCCTCGGCTGATCGGCTATGCGCTGGTGCTGCTGGTCATGATCGGCGCCTTGGCCACCGCCTTCGCCACCCGCTCGCTGGTCGGCTTCGACGTCAGCAAGGACCGCGTGCTGTACCGCGAAAACGCCCAGGGCCGAATCGAGAACGTCTACAGCCTCAAGGTCATGAACAAAGACCAACGCGACCACGTCTACGTGCTCGATGCCGCCGGCCTGCCAGACCTCAAGCTCGAAGGCCAGCGCGAGATCCGCGTGGCGGCCGGTGACATCGTCAGCCTGCCCGTGCAGCTGTCGATAGCGCCTGAGAAACTGCCATCGACCACCAACGAAATCACCTTCATCCTCAAGAGCGCCGATGACAGCGACGCCCAGGTTGAAGCCAAGAGCCGCTTCATCGGCCCACAGATCCGCTGAGAGAGATTATCGACAATGCCTGCCGCCACCGCCGCCAGCCCCTGGTACAAGCACCTCTGGCCCTGGATCATCATCGGCATCCTCACCACCTCGGTGTGCCTGAGCCTGACCATGGTCAGCATTGCCGTGCGCAACCCGGACAACCTGGTCAACGACAACTACTACGAGGCTGGCAAAGGCATCAACCGCTCGCTGGACCGTGAGCTGCTGGCCCAGACCTTGAACCTCAAGGCCAGCGTGCATTTGGATGAGCTGACCGGCGAAGTCGACCTGCGCCTGACGGGCGACAGCGACCCGCAAACGCTGGAACTGAACCTGATCTCGCCCACCCAGCCGGACAAGGACCGCAAAGTGGCGCTAACCCGTGCCGAGGCTGGACGCTATGTCGGGCAACTGGACGACAAGGTCGAAGGGCGGCGCTTCGTCGAGTTGCTGGGCAACCAGCAAGGGCAGGTGTGGCGTTTGTTCGAGGAGGAGAAGGTGGCGCATGGTGTGACCCTGCAGCTGGGCGATGAAGCGTTGCTAGGCGCAGAACACAAATAATCGCGACACTTTCTCTACCTGTGGGAGCGGGCTTGCCCCGCGAAAGGGCCAAGCCTGCTTATGATGTCGCCCATGCCGGCCCATTCGCGGGGCAAGCCCGCCCCCACAGGACCCGTCCCTGACAGTCAATGCGTGCTCGCCTTATGACCCAACCCACCCCCTGCTACCACTGCGCCCTGCCCGTCCCCGCCGGCAACCGCTTCACCGCCGTGGTCCTCGGCGAGCCACGGCAGTTCTGCTGCCCAGGCTGCCAGGCAGTGGCCGAGTCCATCGTCGCCGGGGGCCTGGAGCACTATTACCAACACCGCAGTGACACCAGCGCCAACCCCGAAGCCTTGCCCAGGCAACTGCAGGATGAACTGGCGCTCTACGACCGCAGCGACGTGCAACAAACCTTCGTCCGCCACGCCGGCGAACTGGCCGAAGCCACCTTGCTGGTCGAGGGCATCAGTTGCGCCGCCTGCGGCTGGCTGATCGAAAAGCACCTGCGCAACCTGCCCGGGGTCGCCGAAGCACGCCTGAACCTGTCCAATCATCGCCTGCTGCTGGCCTGGGACGACCACCAGCTGCCCCTCTCGCGCCTGCTCGCCGAGCTGCGACAGATCGGCTACGCCGCCCACCCCTACCAACCCGACCAGGCCGCCGAACAGCTGGCCCGGGAGAACCGCAGTGCCTTACGGCGCCTGGGTGTCGCTGGGCTGCTGTGGTTCCAGGCGATGATGGCAACCATGGCCACCTGGCCCGAATTCAACATCGACCTGTCGCCCGAGCTGCACACCATCCTGCGCTGGGTCGCGCTGTTTCTGACCATCCCGATCGTGTTCTACAGCTGCGCGCCGTTCTTCAAAGGCGCAGCGCGCGACCTGCGCACCCGCCACCTGACCATGGACGTCTCGGTATCGCTGGCCATTGCCCTGGCGTTCGGCGCCGGGATCTGGACCGCGATCAGCGGCAGCGGCGAGCTGTATTTCGATACCGTCGGCATGTTCGCCCTGTTCCTGCTGACCGGTCGCTACCTTGAGCGACGCGCCCGCGAACGCACCGCGGCGGCCACCGCGCAACTGGTCAACCTGCTGCCCGCCTCGTGCCTGCGCCTGGACGTTATCGGCCGTGCCGAGCGCATCCTGCTCAGCGAACTGCAGCGCGGCGACACGGTGCAAGTCCTGCCCGGCGCGGTAATCCCTGCCGATGGGCGCATCGTCGAAGGCCGCTCCAGCGTCGACGAATCACTGCTGACCGGCGAATACCTGCCGCAACCGCGCCGCGTCGGCGATCGGGTCACCGGTGGCACCCTGAACGTCGAGAGCACCCTGAACGTGGAAGTCGAAGCCCTCGGCCACGACTCGCGGCTGTCGGCCATCGTCCGCCTGCTGGAACGCGCGCAGACCGAAAAACCGCGCCTGGCCGAGATCGCCGACCGCGCTTCGCAGTGGTTCTTGCTGTTTACCTTGATAGCCGCCGTGGCCATCGGCCTGTGGTGGTGGCACCTGGCCCCGGATCGCGCCTTCTGGATCGTGCTGGCCATGCTGGTGGCGACCTGCCCTTGCGCCTTGTCCCTGGCCACGCCCACGGCCCTTACCGCCGCCACCGGCACCCTGCACAAACTCGGCCTGCTGGTGACCCGCGGCCACGTGCTCGAAGGGCTCAACCAGATCGACACGGTCATCTTCGACAAGACCGGCACGCTCACCGAAGGCCGCCTGACCTTGCGCAGCATTCGCCCGCTGGGCGACCTGGCCGCCGACCGTTGCCTGGCCCTGGCCGCCGCCCTGGAAAACCGCTCCGAACACCCCATCGCACGCGCTTTCGGCCGCACCGCCGCGCCCGCGGACGAAGTGCAGACCGTGCCAGGCCTGGGCCTGGAGGGGCTGGTTGACGGCCAGCGCCTGCGTATCGGCCAGGCCACGTTCGTGTGCGCCCTGAGTGGCGCAGAAATCCCCGGCGTGCCCGAGCCACGCGGCCAATGGCTGCTGCTGGGTGATCGCCAAGGGCCGCTGGCCTGGTTTGGCCTCGATGACCGCCTGCGCGATGATGCCCCGGCCCTGCTCGCCGCCTGCAAGGCGCGGGGCTGGCGGACGCTGCTGCTGTCGGGTGACAGCTCGCCGATGGTCGCCGAAGTGGCGGCGCAACTGGGTATCGACCAGGCCATCGGCGGTCTGCGCCCGGACGACAAGCTGGACCGCCTCAAGGCGCTGCAAGCCGCTGGCCGCAAGGTGCTGATGCTGGGTGATGGGGTGAACGACGTGCCGGTGCTGGCGGCCGCCGACATCAGCATCGCCATGGGCAGCGCCACTGACCTGGCCAAGACCAGCGCCGATGCGGTGCTGCTGTCCAACCGCCTGCAGGCGCTGGTACAGGCCTTCGACCTGGCCCGCCGCACGCGCCGCAACATCCTCGAGAACCTGCTGTGGGCGACCCTGTATAATGGCCTCATGTTGCCGTTTGCCGCGCTCGGCTGGATCACCCCCGTGTGGGCGGCCATCGGCATGTCGGTGAGCTCGCTGATCGTGGTCCTCAACGCCCTGCGCCTGACCCGGCTGCCAGGCGTGGCGGCCACCAGCAGCCACCCGCAACCCGCCACCGCCTGATCAGGAGCCGCCCATGCCAGCCCTCTATGTCATGATCCCGGCCGCCCTGCTGCTTGTCGGCGTCGCCGTGTACATCTTCTTCTGGGCGGTGGACAGCGGCCAGTACGACGACCTCGAAGGCCCTGCCCACAGCATCTTGTTCGACGACCAGGACCCGCGCCACCAGGCTGCGGTCAAGCCGGACGACAGCCTGGCCGAAGACGACAAGGAACCCCCACCCCGTGCCTGACCTGCTGCCCCTGCTCGGCTCGGCGCTGATCCTTGGCCTGCTCGGTGGCGGCCACTGCCTGGGCATGTGCGGCGGCCTGATGGGCGCGCTGACCCTGGCCATCCCACCCGAGCAACGCGGCCGACGCCTGCAACTGCTGTTGGCGTACAACATCGGGCGCATTCTCAGCTATACCTGCGCCGGCCTGCTGGTGGGCCTGGCTGGCTGGGCCGTGGCCAGCAGCCCGGCCGCCCTGGCGCTGCGGGTGGTAGCCGCATTGCTATTGATTGCCATGGGGCTGTACCTGGCCGGTTGGTGGAGCGGGTTGACCCGTATCGAGGCCCTGGGCCGAGGGCTGTGGCGGCATATCCAGCCAGTCGCCTCGCGCTTGCTGCCGGTGTCGAGCCTGCCGCGCGCCCTGTTGCTGGGGGCCTTGTGGGGCTGGTTGCCGTGCGGGCTGGTGTACAGCACGTTGCTGTGGGCTGCGAGCCAAGGAAATGCGGGGTACAGCGCGGCGTTGATGCTGGCCTTCGGGCTGGGCACCTGGCCGGTATTGCTGGCCACGGGCTTGGCGGCGGAGCGGGTCAGCAGCCTGTTGCGACGGCGCAGCGTGCGCATGGCGGGCGGGTTGCTGGTCATCCTGTTTGGCCTGTGGACGCTGCCTGGGCCACACCAGCATTGGCTGATGGGACACTGAAGCGGGCTGCTGTACAGCCCCAATGGCTCTTGATACAAATCAACACAGATTCCTACAGACGGCCATAGACTCCGGACACTGCTCGCTCTATCCGGGGACCGCCCACATGCTCGACGACCTACGTTGGGACACCGACCTGATCCGCCGCTACGACCTGGCCGGACCACGCTACACCTCCTACCCGACCGCCGTGCAACTGCACAGCGAAGTGGGTTCGTTCGACCTGCTCCACGCCCTGCGCGAGAGCCGCCGGGCGGTGCGCCCGTTGTCGCTGTACGTGCACGTGCCGTTCTGCGCCAACATCTGCTACTACTGCGCCTGCAACAAAGTCATCACCAAGGACCGTGGCCGCGCTGCGCCCTACCTGCAACGCCTGGAGCAGGAAATCCAGCTGATCGCCTGCCACCTGGACCCCAAGCAACGGGTCGAGCAACTGCACTTCGGCGGCGGCACGCCCACCTTCCTCAGCCCCGTGGAACTGCGCCAGCTGATGGCCACCCTGCGTCAGCACTTCAACCTGCTGGACGATGATTCCGGCGACTACGGCATCGAAATCGACCCACGCGAAGCCGACTGGTCGACCATGGGCCTGCTCCGCGAGCTGGGCTTCAACCGTGTCAGCCTGGGCGTGCAGGACCTGGACCCGGCCGTGCAGCGGGCGGTCAACCGCCTGCAGAGCCTGGAGCAGACCCGCACCCTGATCGAGGCAGCGCGTACCCTGCAATTCCGCTCGATCAACCTGGACTTGATCTACGGCCTGCCCAAGCAGACTCCGGAAGGCTTTGCCCGCACGGTCGAAGAGGTGATCCGCCTGCAACCCGACCGCTTGTCGGTGTTCAACTACGCCCACTTGCCCGAGCGTTTCATGCCTCAGCGACGCATCGACAACAATGACCTGCCGAGCCCGTCAGCCAAGCTCGAAATGCTGCATGCCACCATCGACCAGCTGACCGCCGCCGGTTACCGCTACATCGGCATGGACCACTTCGCCCTGCCCGACGATGAGCTGGCCATGGCCCAGGAAGAAGGCACCCTGCAGCGCAACTTCCAGGGCTACACCACCCACGGCCATTGCGACCTGGTCGGCCTGGGGGTGTCCGCCATCAGCCAGATCGGCGACCTCTATTGCCAGAACAGCAGCGACCTCAACACCTACCAGGACAGCCTCTCCAACGCCCAACTGGCCACCCAGCGCGGCCTGCTGTGCAACCACGACGATCGCCTGCGCCGGGCAGTGATCCAGCAGTTGATCTGCCATTTCGAACTGGACTACGAGCCGATCGAACAGGCCTTTACCATCGATTTTCGCGGCTACTTCAACGACCTTTGGCCAGAACTGCTGACCTTGCAGCGTGATGGCCTGATCAGCCTGGACGACAAGGGCATCCGCATCCTGCCCGCCGGCCGCCTGTTGGCGCGCTCGGTGTGCATGGTGTTCGACGCCTACCTGGCGATGCAAAACCGCCAGCGCTTCTCACGGGTCATCTGAAAAGCGAGTCGTTCGACCGCATGGACAAGTGGGCTTGTGCGGCACACTATGGGTACACGAAAGGCCTCGGCGCGCACCCGCCGAGGCTTCGCCAGCACGCACCACAATAGCGCACGCTGGCCTACAACCTACGCCGTGAGTTACCCTTACGTCTTATGTGTGCTTTCCCACAAGGATCGATTGAAAATGTCCGAGCCAGTTAAACTGCGCCCACATACCCAGGCCCATTGCAAGGATTGCAGCCTGGCCCCCCTGTGCCTGCCTCTTTCGCTGAACCTGGAAGACATGGAAGCACTGGATGAAATCGTCAAACGTGGACGGCCGCTGAAAAAAGGCGAGTTCCTGTTCCGCCAGGGTGACAATTTCGGCTCGGTCTACGCCGTACGTTCCGGCGCCCTCAAAACCTTCAGCCTCAGCGACAGCGGCGAAGAGCAGATCACCGGCTTCCACCTGCCCAGCGAACTGGTCGGCCTGTCCGGCATGGACACCGAAGCCTACCCGGTGTCGGCCCAGGCCCAAGAGACCACATCGGTGTGCGAAATCCCCTTCGAACGCCTCGACGAACTCTCGGTGCAATTGCCGCAGTTGCGTCGTCAGCTGATGCGTGTGATGAGCCGCGAGATCCGCGACGACCAGCAAATGATGCTGCTGTTATCGAAGAAAACCGCCGACGAACGCATTGCCACCTTCCTGGTCAACCTGTCCGCACGCTTCCGCGCACGTGGCTACTCGGCCAACCAGTTCCGCCTGAGCATGTCGCGCAACGAAATCGGCAATTACCTGGGCCTGGCGGTGGAAACCGTGTCGCGGGTCTTCACCCGCTTCCAGCAAAACGGCCTGATTCGCGCCGAAGGCAAGGAAGTGCATATCCTCGACCCGATTCAGTTGTGCGCGCTGGCCGGCGGTGCAATAGAGGCCTGAGCTTTTGTTAACGGGTATACTGGCGCCATCGTTTTTCCAGGATACCCGCAACAATGCATAGCGAAGCCTTCGACCTCAAAGCCCTGATCCGCCCGGTAGTGGACTTCCCCAAACCGGGTGTGATCTTTCGCGACATCACCCCGCTGTTCCAATCCCCACGCGGGCTGCGCTATGTCGCCGACCAGTTCATCGAGCGTTATGTCGAGGCTGAGTTCAGCCACATCGGCGCCATGGACGCGCGCGGCTTCCTGATCGGCTCGATCATCGCCCACCAGCTGAACAAGCCGCTGATCCTGTTCCGCAAACAGGGCAAGCTGCCGGCTGACGTGCTGAGCGAAGGTTATCAGACCGAGTACGGCGAGGCCTTCCTCGAAGTGCATGCCGACAGCCTGTGCGAAGGCGACTCGGTGTTGATTTTCGATGACCTGATTGCCACTGGCGGCACCCTGCTGGCGGCAGCCAACCTGGTGCGTCGTACCGGGGCTCAGGTATTTGAAGCGGCAGCGATCATTGACCTGCCGGAGCTGGACGGTTCGCGCCGGCTGCAGGCTGCGGGTGTGCCGACCTTCTGCCTGACCGAGTTTTCCCTCAGCGAATACTGAGTCGTATTCAGGGGCGGCGTTGCCCCCCATTCGCGGGACAAGCCCGCTCCCACAGGTGCTGCGCTACCTCACAGGCCTTCACAATGCCTGTGGGACCTCAAAGGCCTTCACAATACCTGTGGGAGCGGGCTTGTCCCGCGAATGGGCCGCACAGCGGCCCCACTATTTCGAATCACAGCGAAATCGGCCTGCGCCCCGCAAAGGCATGGGCCAATGTCCCGCCATCCACCAGCTCCAGCTCGCCACCCAGCGGCACACCATGGGCAATGCGCGACGCCACCAGGCCTTTCTCGTTCAGCAACTGCGCGATGTAATGCGCCGTCGCCTCCCCTTCCACCGTCGGGTTGGTCGCCAGGATCACCTCGGTAAAGGTGCCCTGCTCCTCGATTCGCGCCATCAGCTGCGGCACGCCAATCGCCTCAGGCCCCAGGCCATCGAGCGGCGACAGATGCCCCTTGAGCACGAAATAGCGGCCGCGGTAGCCGGTCTGCTCCACCGCATACACATCCACCGGCCCCTCGACCACACACAACTGCGTGTCGTCACGGCGCGGGTCGGCGCACTGCGGGCACAGTTCCTGCTCGGTCAGGGTGCGGCACTGACGGCAATGGCCAACCCCTTCCATGGCCTGGGTCAACGCCTGAGCCAACCGCAGGCCGCCGCTGCGGTCACGCTCAAGCAGCTGCAGGGCCATGCGCTGGGCGGTTTTCTGGCCGACACCCGGCAGGGTGCGCAAGGCATCGATCAGTTGGCGGATCAGGGGGCTGAAGCTCATGTAGGCAGGCCTGCAAGTCGGGGGAACAGAATGAACAAGGGAGCAACGGCCCCAAGGCCGTTGCTCCCCATTTGACGCAAAAGGTGAATCAGAACGGCATTTTGAAGCCTGGCGGCAACTGCATGCCAGCGGTCATGCCGCCCATTTTTTCCTGGCTGCTCTGCTCGACCTTACGGACCGCATCGTTCAGTGCGGCAGCGATCAGGTCTTCGAGCACTTCCTTGTCGTCTTCATCGGTCGACATCAGGCTTTGATCGATGCTGACGCGCTTTACGTCGTGACGACCGGTCATCACCACGCTCACCAGGCCGCCACCGGATTGACCGGTCACTTCGGCGTTGGCCAGTTCTTCTTGCATCTTGGCCATTTTTTCCTGCATCTGCTGGGCCTGCTTCATCAGGCCGGCCATGCCACCTTTCATCATGGGGGTATACCTCGATTGGGTCATGTGATGCGGCCCGGCACCGGGCCAGCCGCATGGTTATCCGTTACTGGCCCTGATTGGCCAGGGCCTCTACAGGCTCAATAGTATCCTGTCGCACCTTGGCACCGAACTGCTTGATCATCTGCTGGATCAACGGATCCTGCTCGATCGACACCACGGCGTCCTGCTGGCGCTCGGCACGCTTGCGCGAGGCGGCCTGGGCTGGCGTTTCCTGCTCAGGGCGTATCAGCTCGATACGCAGGTTCAGGGTGCGCCCCAGGTGCTGATTGAGCGCGTCGTTCAAGCGCCGCTGCTGGGTGGCGTTGAACAGTGCGCCCTGGCCTGGGTCCAGGTGCAACAGCCAGTCGTCGCCGTCGGCGGCAATCAGCGTACAGTTTGCGGCGATGTTGCCTGTCATACCGGAGACAGGCAACTGTGGGAATAATTCCAGCCATTGCAGGGCCAGGCCGGTAGCCGGCTGGGCGGCCGGCAGCGGTTCGGCAGCAGGTTTGGGCTGCTCTTCCTGGACGTGCTCGGCCAGTTCATCGAGGTAACTGAACCCGACGGGGTCGCTATCACCTACGTAGTAATCTTCGTCCGCTGGCGGTTCGTCGTCGCGGTCCATGCCCGCTGCCGCATAGGCCGACGGGTCGAACGGCGGCTCGTCGTAGGCCGGCTGTTCGCGCTGCGGCTCGGCCATGGCTGGCTGGGGCGCAGGTGTTGGCTCAGGCTCAGGCGAGGCGGCAACCGGCACGGGGGGCGCTACAGGCTCTTCCCAGGGCAGGTCGATGACGTCCTCGACAGGTGCGGGTGCGGGCGCAGCAGGTTCAACTGGCGCTGGCTGGGTAACGGCAGGCGTCGGCTCTACAGCGGGTGCTACAGGGGGCGGCACCTCCACCGCTTGCGCGACAACCGGCGCCACAGGCGCTGCGGCTGGCTGATGGGCCATTCCCGCAGCTGCCACCGGTGTTGCAGGATCAGCTGTGGCTTGGCTGATCCCCACCGGCTTTAGCACCGGCTTCGGCGCGTCATCGGTGTCGGCCGGGCGGAACGCCAGCATGCGCAACAGGACCATCTCGAAGCCACCCCGCGGGTCCGGCGCCAAGGGCAGGTCGCGGCGGCCAATCAGGCCCATCTGGTAATAGAACTGCACGTCCTCGGCCGGCAATGCCGAGGCCAGCGCCAACACGCGGTCGCGGTCGCCCTGGCCGTTGTCCACCGCCTCCGGCAGAGCCTGGGCAATGGCGACACGGTGCAGCACGTTGAGCATTTCGGCCAGCACGCCACTCCAGTCCGGCCCTTGCTCGGCAAGGTTGCGCACAGCCTCCAGCAGCGCGCGGGCATCGCCTTCGAGCAGCGCCTGCAGCACGCCATAGACCTGGCCATGGTCGAGGCTGCCGAGCATGGCCCGCACATCGGCCGCCAGCACCTTGCCTTCACCAAACGCGATGGCCTGGTCAGTCAAGCTCATGGCATCGCGCATCGAACCGTCGGCGGCGCGGCCCAGCAGCCATAGGGCATCTGGCTCGAACGGCACGTTTTCCGCGGTCAGCACATGGCTGAGGTGCTCGACTACCCGCTCCGGGCTCATGTTCTTCAGCGAGAACTGCAGGCAGCGCGACAGGATGGTCGCTGGCAGCTTCTGCGGGTCGGTGGTGGCGAGGATGAACTTGACGTAGGGCGGCGGCTCTTCCAGCGTCTTGAGCAAGGCGTTGAACGAGTGGGTCGAGAGCATGTGCACTTCGTCGATCAAATAGACCTTGAAGCGCCCACGGCTCGGGGCATATTGCACGTTATCCAACAGCTCGCGAGTGTCTTCGACCTTGGTGCGGCTGGCGGCGTCGATCTCGATCAGGTCGACGAAGCGGCCCTCGTCGATTTCCCGGCACACTGAACAGGTGCCGCAGGGCGTCGAGGTGATGCCGGTTTCGCAGTTCAGGCATTTGGCGATAATGCGGGCGATGGTAGTCTTGCCCACACCGCGGGTGCCGGTAAACAGGTAGGCATGGTGCAGGCGCTGGTTGTCCAAGGCATTGATCAAGGCCTTGAGCACATGGGCCTGGCCGACCATTTCGCGGAACGAGCGCGGACGCCATTTTCGTGCAAGAACCTGATAACTCATCGAAAAACCATCGTAGCCTGATCGAGCGGAAGATCGCTAATGCTAGCGGAGCGGGGCCGAAATTGCACCCTGCGCGACTGGTCTAAGCTATGAAACTGGCGCGCTATCCAGGGAGGATGTGCCTTGCGAAGACTGTTGCCCCTGCTATTGCTGTGGACCACCCACAGCCTGGCCGACCCACCCGTGCTGCGTTTTTCCGTCGCCGAGAGCTGGAGCATGCCGCTGATGCGCGTCGAAGGCGATCAACCGGTGGAAGGTTTGCTGTTCGACCTGATGCAGGCCATTGCCCGGGAAGTGGGTGTACGACCGGAGTATCACGTACTGGCACGCCTGCGCCTGCAGGAGGCCATGGAAAGCGGCGATATCGACGTGCGCTGCTATGTCAGCACCCAGTGGTTTCAGGATCGGCCGGGCAATTTTGTCTGGAGCATCCCCGTGATCCACCAGCGCGACGTATTGGTTGGCAGCGCTGATGCAAGCAACCCTACCCGCCCAGAGCAACTGGCGCCGCAAGCCATCGGCACTGTGCTGGGTTATGCCTACGGCACCCTGCAACCCTTGTTCGAGCAGGGCCGATTGCACCGCGAAGACAGCCGCAGCCAACTGCTGGCCCTGCAGAAGCTGCACGCGGGGCGGTATCTGCATGCGGTGAGCAACGAGTTGTCGTTGCAGTGGTTCAACCAAGGCTTGCCGGCGGGGCAACAGCTGCAAACGCTGGCAGTGCTGGAAGAGCAGGACTTGGGATGCATGGTGCGCACTGACCCGGAGGTACCGACGCAAGGGGTGCTCAGGGCACTGGTGCGCATGAAGCAGTCCGGGGAGATTGAGCGGATCAGCCAGCGGTATGGGGGTGCGGGGTATGCTGGGAATGCCGCAGCGCGGACGCCTTGAATAGCGCACACGTGTGGGAGCAGGCGTGTGCTGCGAAGAGGGTGTAGCTTCTGCGCAACCTATTCGCAGCACAAGGCCAGATAAAGCGAACTATCAGTTTTACAACTCGCTCATTTTACAAGCTGTCGCGGCTGCGATCCGTAATACACAAAATTGTCAAAGTCTGCATGGCGGTAGGTATCGTGCCGTTCATAATAGTTGTAAACCACCGAAAGTTTTTGCTCACTCACAGTCGGCTCACAATCATGTAACACTTTCCGCCCTTGCATGAGCAGCAATGCCCCTTTGCGCGCATGGATTCTGCCATGCTCTAGCCAAGGCTCCTTTTTACTAGGATGAGAACGCTCGACGCTGAAACGCAATGGCGCCTCTTGGTTCGTCGTCAAAAATAACAGGCACGTTATGCCATTGGTGTCGTAATGAAGCCCTAATGTGCCACCACCCGGAGGGTACGCTTTAATATTTACATCTGACGCGGGGTAAGGCGACACCACAGTGTCGGTGTGGGTGATGATGCTGATCAGCGGCACCAACGCATGGTATACGGCATTAAGCTCCGGCAGATGGCATCTGACATCAGCCCCCTTGAATATGTGATGCTTATATTGCCCGCCAAGGTCCGAAACTGCGTCGGTGCCCAACCCTGAGTGCTGAACCAAGTCCACCCCACCCTCATCAATGACATGTTGTACCCGACTGGCCAAGCTGTCACACAACGCTTCCGGCAAAACACCTTCGATTACTGTCAGCAATTCATAGAAGTACTCTCGCCGGTGTTTATTAACATCGAACATTTCATCATCCTCTGACAAAGTGCATCCGTGCGTTGAACGTCCAGTTAGGTTAATGCGCTATTCCGTCAAGCCTCTGCCCCTCATGATCCGCTGCAGGTTGTGGGCGTTGACGAAGATCAAGATGCCCAGCAAGACGAAGCCAATCGCAATCGCTTTGGCAATGCTCATCTGCTCGCCAAAAAACAGGTAGGAAGCAACCAGCCCCGATATAGGCACGAGCAGCGAGAGCGGTGCGACCTGGGCAGCCGGGTATTTCTTCATCAAGTTGTTCCATACCAGGTAGCCTAGGATGGTTGTGATGTAGCTCTGGAACAGCACAGAGAACAAGGCTTCCCACGCTATACCACCGGCAAGCACTGCGAATGAGGCCCAGCCATTGGCTGCGACTGTCAAAACGAATATCGCCGGGACCGAAAAAAGGCTCGACCAGATAATGAACGCGACCATGTCGGCCGGGCGTTTGAGCTTGACCACCAGGTTGCACAGCGACCAGGCCAGGGCAGCGATAAGTACGAGTAGAACACCGGTAACCGTCGACGACTCACCGCCTAATGCCAAGATCATTATCAGACCGCAGGCGGCTGAGGCCATGCCGCACAGATGGATTCCACTGACTCGCTCGCCCAGAAGGAGGCTGCTGAGGAGGATAGTGAAAAAGGCACTGAACTGCAGAAACACCGAAGACATGCCGGGGGACAAGCCTTGGAACATTGCGAAGTTGACCACCCACCACAAGCCGGCGCCGAACATCACACCGTATAGGGCCAGCACCCCATATGAAATGCCTGCCGGGCGCTTGACGAAGAACACCAGAGGCATAGCGCAGAACACGAAACGCAACAGCGTCAGAAGGTAAGGATCCAGGCTTCTCAAGCCTAGTTCGATGACAGAGAAGTTACAGCCCCATAGGACTGTCACCAGAACACCGGCGACCAAATCCCGCTTGCTCATTTTCATGCCTGCTCTCCCTTGTTGCGGCATGCATTACTGTAATGACATTGATTGCGCCTGGATGCAGGAGGCGTCCTACCGACACGTGGGGCTGCTCTGAGAAATTTCGCCTGCATTAAACATCGCTGTTTAAAGCAGCCCGCTGACTGTGGGCAGACCCCGCTACTTCTGGCGTTCGACAGCCAATGTCACGGCATCAGCCTGGCCCCAGGCGATTTGCATGGCGCGCAGGCCATGCTCCAGTAGCTGTCGCGTTTCTTCGTCTTGGATGCGCTCAAGTGCTCGACGGCTGTCGCTGTAGGCGAACATTAGGTAGTGGGAGACATTCATCAGCGCGAACTCTATTGGCACGACGCCTTCGCTGATGGCGCGGGAAAGGGATTTACCGGGGGGAAGGTCGAAGGTATGGAGTAGGTCGGGGACGATTTTTTCATTACATATCCGTACTGATTAGGCTGCCTCCTTCCGTTTCCACACATTAGGGTGGCAGCTGTAAGCGGGGTGGAAATCCAGGCGTACGGTAAACCCGGTAGGTACGAATACCTCCCGCTACAGCTGCCATAACTGACAGATGTCCCGCACAACTCAGGCTTCCACACCCGATCGCTGAACCGACAGCGACCGCAAAAGCCTATTGGGTGGGGTTTCCAAGGACAATCAGACGGGAGTCGACGGGATGCGTAGGATATTTCTGCAAGCCTTACAAATGCAGCAGGAAACCGCCTATATGAGAGTAGGATCCTTCCTTGTTGGCAATTGGACTACGAAATCTGGTGTATAGAGCGATTCCGACCTCTCGCCTGATGGCGCATAATTTTCGCCACCCCTCAAAAAGACACCTCCCGAGGCTCCAAGATGATCGAGACAATCTCGAACTCGAGAGACTACAGATCGAGAATCGCAAGCTAGCTGCAGAAGCACTCAAATTCATGGCTGAAGAGCGCAAGCTTAGACAAGAGGCGTTCTGGCCCCCCTTCGCAACCGGCTCGGTCATACTGACTGCCATTGCGGGTATCATGGCCCTGCTGGTTAAACTCTAAGCACGCTCGTTTATGGCAAGAGGAAAGATCATGCCCCGCTCCACTCAAGATAGGGTTGAACAATCCCATCGCGAAGTTGAGGCCCTGGCCGAAGAAATGCGCAAGGCAAGAGCCTTTTCTCCTTGGTCAGCGCTTTTGCCGTTCAGCCTAGGTGCGGGCTTTGCTTTGGCGTTACTTCTCGCCGGCCTCTTGTTCTTGAGACTGCTGTAATCCCGAGCGCTGCCTTCAACCTGACGCAATCAAACCGGCACTCAAGAACATCCCAACCCCAAACACCGTATGGGTCACCAGACTCTTCAGGCAGTTACGCCCAGGTGTCGGCGTCCGCGAGGCAAAGAACCCCGCCCCCATCACCGGCTGCATGAAGCACAGCGGCGCCGCCACCGTCGCCACGCCCCAAACCAGCGCAGGCCACAGCGTCGGGGCACTCAGCCAGCCCTCCCCGACCATCCCCACCAGCATCACGGCAAACAACACACCGATCACGTAGTGGATAACCCACCCCAAGGCCAGTTCGTTCGCAACCGGTTCGGCCTTGGCGATAGCATCGTGGCGCACCCGCCCCTTCATCACATGGCCCGCCCAGCGCCCCACCATGGCGAAATTCAAGGTAGGGATACCCAAGCGCCGCAGCAACACCCCCCACAGATCCATGATCACGGTGGCCCCAATCCCGATCAGCAAAGCGGCTTTTAGCATGGCAAGCGTCATCGATTCAGCCCTCTAAGATTGACGTTCAGCAACATGCCGCGCAGCATAGAAGTTGAAGTCAACTTCAAGTCAAGGCCCAGAATGGACATTGCCGATGTCGCCAAGCGCACAGGCGTACCCGCATCAACGCTGCGCTATTACGAAAAGATAGGCTTGCTCAAGTCCCTCGCCGGCCGCGGCCAGCGGCGGCAGTTTGCTGCCGACGTGGCGGACCGGCTGGCACTGATTGCCCTAGGCCAGGCCGCAGGCTTTTCCCTGGATGAAGTGGGCGCGATGCTGGTGGACCTGCAGGTCGATCGGCAAATGCTGATAGCTAAAGCGGACGAAATCGATGCACGGGTCAAGCGCTTGCAAGCAATGAGCAAGGGGCTGCGGCATGCAGCGCAGTGCCCGGAGGACGATCACCTGGCCTGTCCGAAATTTCAGCGCTTGATGAAGCTTTCAGCCGCCGGGGCGTTGGGGGAAAAGCACCTACACCAGGGCGGGCCTGGAAAAACGCGAAGCCAGCCACCTCGCCGTACTTAGCCCTACAACCAAAAGCGCAACGCCCTCAATGCTCAACATCATCGCACTGATGCCTAGCTGCGTGATCAATTGACTGGCTACGAAGGGGAACCCGAACACACCGATGAAATACGACAGGCTGAACAGCAGCAGTGCTTGCGCGGTAAGGCCCGCTGGCGCCTCATTGGCAGCCAGCCCGTTGATTACCGAGTAGTTCAAGCCATAACCCACGCCCAACAACATGGCCATCGCCAGATAGCGTTCGGCGCTGTGCACCCATTGATCAAAGCCCACTACGGCAGTGGCCATGATCAAGGTTAAAACCCACGAAGTCGCCAGCGGCGGTTGCTTCACAACCCAGCCGGCCAGCAAGAGCCTGCAGGCGATCGCAGCGCCCATGAAGCCAATGAAGAAGATCGAGTAATCAAGCCCGAGTCGATCGGCATAGCTGGTCTGGAAACTGCCCATCGTGCCGAAAATCGCCCCACCCAGCCCTACCATCAAAATCGACAAGCCCGAACGTGAACGCATCACCTTGAGCGCGGACACCAAACCGATCTGCACCTTCTCAGCCGGTCGTTGCCCCAGCGAAGTCGAACCAAGCCAAGCAAAGTACAACCCCGCCAAACCTGCAGCACACGCCGCCACCCAAAAAGCGAGCTGGGTAGGCAGCGCCACGAAGGCCGCGAACTTGCCCAGTAATGGCCCGGTACCTATGCCAGTCAACATGCTGCCGGAGAGCAATGCAAAACAGTGCGTGCGGCGTGATGGCTCGACCATTTGAGCAACCATGATCGGCCCTACCGTGTAGAAGAGCCCCCAACCAACCCCAAGCATCAAGCCACACGCCAACAACGCGCCGCCCAGGCCGGGCACCACGGCAAAACCCACTGACGCCACGACCAGGCAGAACGCCCCGACAGCGATAGCGCGAGCAGCGCCAACGCGCTGCAACAGATGCCCCGAGCCCACCACAGACAGCAGCGTACTGAGCATCGCGACTGCAAATACCCGCCCTGCATCGCTCGCAGTGCCGCCCAACGCCTGCACCAGCATAGAGAGCAGAAACGTCGTGCCATAGCTGATGGACAGTAGGAAACAGGCGATGCAGAACACGGTAAAGTGCTTAAACCGTGGCGGGGGTACAGACGACTTCATGTAAGCAGTCCTTGCTGAAAGGTACTGCTTTCTATCACGGCACGGCACTGGCAAAGGCATGCATTTGCTGACGTTGAGATCGTCACTTCAGTACCTAAACGACCGCCGCCCTTTGACGCCACTGATCGCGGCTCAACTCCCAGATCTCTTTGAGCACGGCGCCACAGACGAAATGCCCCGGCTCAGTCCCGACCAGGCGCATGCCTTCGTGCAGGGAAACACTGCGCGACCTGTCATTGCTCGCCGCCTTGGGCACCTGCATGACGCAACGCCCAAGCGTCTCGAACCAATAGTCGTTGATGACCACGCAAGCCTCGCGGATGTAGCCGTTTTTTTGCCAGGCAGGTGCGAGCCAGAAGCCACGGTTGTTACCCGGCTGGTCATAGAGGCTGATGCTGCCGATGACCTGCGTTGGCGCGGTTTTCAGGCGGATCATCCAGTGCCATTCGCAGCCAGCGTTCATGGCAGGCAATGCGATGTCTCGCACGTAGACGAGTGCGCCGTCTTCGGGATAGGGCCATGGCACGCGGCTGTCCAGGTAGCGGACAATGTCCCAGTGCGGGAACAGCTGCTGAATAGCGGGTGCGTCGCCAAGCTGCAGCGGCGTGAGTATCAGGCGCGAGGTTTCGAGGGTAGGAAGGCTGTCCATGGCGCAGCGTCCATTCTGGAGGCGGTATGGCCTTCTGGCATTCTTACAGAGCAGAGGTTGAAACGTCGAGACGTCATGCGCTTTCGCACATTGGCTAAGAGGTATTTTTGAACGAGAGATCCTTGAGAGCTCAAGGATTTAAAGAATGGAGGCAGCCCCACCAGCCACACCCCGGCACTCGATGTTCCCGCTATGGCTGCTCCCTTCCGGGCCTGACCAGGTTAACGGGTAATCAATGCGGGGGGACCGATGGGGCCACCACTGACGCAACTCGCTAAGCAGCGAGCCGCGCCATTGTACCGGTCTGAGGCGAAGTTACAACCTCTGCGGGGAGAAAAAGTCATCATTTCTCAATGACTTGTTTAAAGGTGGGTCAGATTGCGATGCCCTGCTTCGCCAGGAAGGCGATGAACGCGTCTTCGTCCAGCACCTTCACACCCAGCTCACTGGCCTTGGCCAGCTTGGAGCCCGCGCCAGGGCCGGCGACCACGCAGTGGGTCTTGCCGGAAACGGAACCTGCCACCTTGGCGCCTAGGCTTTCCAGTTTGTCTTTGGCAATGTCGCGGCTCATGCGCTCCAGGGTGCCGGTCAACACCCAGGTCTGCCCGGCCAAAGGCAGGCCTTCGGCGACTTTCTTCTCGCTGTTCCAGTGCATGCCGAACGTTAGCAACTGGGCTTCGATGTCCCGCGCCAGCTTCTGGTTCGCTTCGTCCTTGAAGAACTCGCGCACGGCCTCGGCCTGCTTGGCGGCCAGGGCCTGGCGCAGGTCGATACCGTCGGCGGCGATGATCTTGTCCAGGCTGTCGAGCTTGGCCACCAGCTTCTCAGCGCCGGTCGGGCCGACCGAGGCGATGTCGAGCTTGGCAATCATGCCGGCCAGGGTGGTGCTGGCGGCGAACTCGGCGGCCAAGTCGCCTTCGTCCTGCAACTGCATGCCGCAGGCGAACAGTTGCTCGATGACTTTGCGGTTGTGCTCGTCTTCGAAGAAGTTGTGGATTTCATATGCCACTTCAAGCCCGATGTCTGGCAGGTAGGTCAGCACCTGTGGCAGCGCCTGCTGCACCCGCGCCAAGCTGCCCAGCGAGCGAGCCAGGACCTTGGCGGTCTCCTCACCCACATCCGGAATGCCCAGGGCGTAGATGAAGCGCGCCAGGCTCGGGCGCTTGCTGGCTTCGATGGCATCCAGCAGCTTCTTGCTGGACACTTCGGCAAACCCTTCCAGCCCTACGATCTGGTCGAACTGAAGCTTGTACAGGTCTGCTGGCGAGCCGATCAGCCCTTCGTCCACCAACTGCTCGACGCTCTTTTCGCCCAGGCCGTCGATATCCATCGCGCGGCGCGAAACGTAGTGGATGATCGCCTGTTTGAGTTGGGCGCCACAGGCCAGGCGACCGACGCACCGGTACACCGCGCCTTCACTGGTGGTTTCCTTGCCTTTGCTGCGCTTGACCAGTTGCGTGCGCTCGACTTGCGAGCCACACACCGGGCATGCGCTCGGCACTTCAACCGGGCGGGCATCTTCGGGGCGGCGCTCGAGCACCACTTGCATGACTTGCGGGATCACGTCGCCGGCACGGCGGATGATCACCGTGTCGCCAATGCGCAGGCCCAGGCGGGCGATTTCGTCCATGTTGTGCAGGGTGGCGTTGGACACGGTCACGCCGGCCACTTTGACCGGCTTCAGGCGTGCCACAGGCGTCACCGCCCCGGTACGCCCCACCTGGAATTCCACATCCAGCACCTCGGTCAGCTCTTCCATGGCCGGGAACTTGTGGGCAATCGCCCAGCGCGGCTCGCGCGCGCGAAAGCCCAGCTCGCGCTGGGATGCCAAGCTGTTGACCTTGAACACCACGCCGTCGATCTCGTACGGCAGGCTGTTACGGCGCTCGCCGATGTCGCGGTAATACGCCAGGCACTCTTCGATGCCAGCGGCATGCCGTAGCTCACGGCTGATCGGCAGGCCCCAGGCCTTGAGCTGCTCAAGGATGCCAATGTGGCTGTCGCCGATGCTTGCGGACACCTGGCCTACGCCATAGCAGCAGAACTCCAGCGGGCGGCTGGCGGTGATTTTCGAATCCAATTGGCGCAGGCTGCCGGCGGCGGCGTTGCGCGGGTTGGCGAAGGTTTTGCCACCCGCTTCTGCCTGGGCGGCATTCAGCCGATCAAAACCGGCCTTGCTCATGTACACCTCGCCACGCACCTCCAGCACCGCGGGCCAACCTTCGCCCTGCAGCTTGAGCGGGATGTTGCGCACGGTGCGCACGTTGGCACTGATGTCTTCGCCGGTGGAGCCATCGCCACGGGTGGCGCCTTGCACCAATTGGCCATCGCGGTACAGCAGGCTTACCGCCAGGCCATCGAGTTTGGGTTCGCAGCTGTAGTCGACCGCACCCGGCTGATCGAGGCCATCTACCACACGGCGGCCGAATTCACGCAGGTCAGCTTCTTCGAAGGCGTTACCCAGGCTGAGCATGGGCACTTCGTGGCGCACCTGGCTGAATGCAGCCAGGGCCTGGCCGCCGACACGCTGAGTTGGCGAGTCAGGCGTTACCAAGTGCGGGTGTTCGGCTTCCAGCGCCTTGAGCTCATTGAACAGGCGGTCATATTCAGCATCGGGCACGCTGGGCTCATCGAGCACATAGTAGCGGTAGTTATGCTGGTCGAGCTCGGCGCGCAGGGCGTGGATTCGGGATTCGGCGGTCATTCGTTTGTCTTCTCTTGCAAAGCAAAAGAGCAGCCTGCGGGACGTTGCCTGGGGCCCTGGTCCTTTATCCCTGGTCTGGCCCCTTCGCGGGTAAACCCGCTCCCACAGGTACGCCACTGGGTTCAAAAACAGTGGGGTACCTGTGGGAGCGGGTTTACCCGCGAAGGGGCCAGATCAGACAACCTAGGAGCCCGAACCGGCCAGCACGCCCCGCAGGCTGCTCTTTCGTCTGGATCTATCAGCGCTTCTGGGTCAGCGCGCGGCGCTCGAACTCGACGATGCGCTGGCGGTAATGCTCGATGGTCTGGGCGGTCAGCACGCTGCGCTGGTCGTCCTTGAGTTCGCCATTGAGCTCATGGGCCAATTTGCGCGCCGCCGCGACCATCACGTCGAAGGCCTGCTTAGGGTGACGCGGGCCTGGTAGCCCCAGGAAGAAGCTCACCGCACGGGTGCTGAAGTGGTCGATGTCGTCCAGGTCGAAAATACCGGGCTTCACGGCGTTGGCCATGGAGAACAGCACTTCGCCGTGGCCGGCCATGCTCTCGTGGCGGTGGAAGATGTCCATCTCGCCAAAACGCAGGCCGCTCTCGAGAATGTTCTGCAGCAGTGCCGGGCCCTTGAAACCACCCTCGTCGCGGGAGATGACGCTGATCACCAGCACCTCTTCAGCAGGAGGCAGTTCCTTGACCGTGTTGTTGCTGGACGACGCACCGCTGTTGCGGTTGTTGTCGGCGGCAAAATCATCATCGGCATCGGCGAACAGATCAGGCTCGCGCGCCTCTGCGACCAGGTTCAGGTCACCTTGCGGCACTTCTGCGGCGCGCTTGCCACGCTTGCTGGCCTTGACTGGCTTGGGCTCGCGTTCGCGATCGCGCGACGACGCACTGAGCGAGGGCAGGTCGCTCTCGTCCAGTTCTGGCTCCTTGTGGTTATCCAATACCCGCGATGGGCCGAGCACTTCGGCGCCGCCCTCTTCGTCGGGGACATTGGAATAACTGCGGTCCAGACGGAATTTCAACTTGCCTTTCCCGCCGCGCATGCGGCGCCAGCCGTCGAAAAGAATACCGGCAATGACAATGATGCCGATGAGGATCAGCCACTCGCGCAGACCGATTTCCATGTAATCCCGTGCCTCTATAAAAATATGCTTG
>Ga0160473_100563_pt1 | contig 25253 bp, 20 predicted proteins | sample HID1975I_E11MG_FD_108217 | JGI IMG/M metagenome (GOLD analysis project Ga0160473, IMG submission 108217) | Enriched soil microbial communities from UW Madison campus, WI, USA - HID1975I_E11 MG | ecosystem: Environmental > Terrestrial > Soil > Unclassified | place: USA: Madison, Wisconsin... | reverse complement strand
CCGTGGCCTGGGTCAGCAGTTGGAACGTCCGCTCGGCCGCGCGCAGATCGCCCCCCCGCAGGCCCAGATCGGCGTCGACCACCCCGACCAGGGTCAGGCGGGGAAAGTTGTGGCCCTTGGCCGCCGCCTGGGTCGCCACCAGAATGTCGATCTCGCCGTCGGCCATCGACTGGATCAGCGCCCGCGCCGACTTGCCGTCCGGCACGGTGTCCGAGCTGAAGACGGCGGTGCGCGCCTGCGGGAACAGCTGACGCACCTCCTCCTCGACCCGTTCGACGCCAGGGCCGACCGAGACCAGCGAATCCTCCGCCCCGCACGACGGACAGTGTTTCGGCCGCACCATGGAAAAGCCCGTCAGGTGACACACCAGCCGCCCGGTGTAGCGATGTTCGACCAGCCAGCTGTCCGTGTCCGGCGCCGTCAGCCGGTGCCCGCAGGCCCGGCACAGCACCACCGGCGCATAGCCCCGCCGGTTCAGGAACAGCAGGCTCTGCTCGCCCGCCGCCAATGTCTCGCCGATGGCGTCCCGCAACGGCTGGGACAGCCAGGTTTGTGGGTCAGGCGGGCTCTCGCGTAGGTCCAGCAGGTCGATGCGGGGCAGCATCGCCGCGCCGTGCCGCGCCTCAAGCCGCAACCAGCCATAACGGCCCTGATGGGCGTTCCACAGCGTCTCCAGCGACGGCGTCGCCGAGGCCAGAACCACCGTCGCTCCCTCAATCCTCGCCCGCGCCACGGCCAGATCGCGGCCGTGATAGACCAGCCCTTCTTCCTGTTTGAACGAGCCGTCGTGCTCCTCGTCCACCACGATCAGGCGCAGGTTGGCGTAGGGCAGGAACAGGGCCGAGCGGGCGCCGACCACGATGTTGCAACGGCCGGCCACCACCGCCTCCCACACCTGTCGCCGACGCGGCGGGGCGACGCCCGAGTGCCATTCGGCCGGGGCCGCGCCGAAGCGGGCCGTGATCCGCTCGATCAACGCCTGGGTCAGGGCGATTTCGGGCAACAGGATCAGCACCTGCGCCGCCGGATCGGCCCGCAACGCCCGCGCCGCCGCCTCCAGATAGGCCTCGGTCTTGCCCGACCCCGTGACCCCGTCCAGCAGGAAGGGTGCGAAGCCGCCCTTTTGCACCGCGTCCGCGACCGCCGCCGCCGAGGCGGCCTGGTCCGCGTTCAGGGTCGCGGGCGCATGATCGGGGTCCGGCGCATCAAAGGCGGCGACCGCCTCGATCTCCACGACCGTCAGCACTCCCTCATCCACCAGACCCTTGATCACGCCGGACGACACCCCCGCCGCCCGCGCCAGATCAGGTCCCGGCATGGACCGCTGGCCCAGCGCCTCCAGCACCGCCGTTCGCGCCGCCGTGGGACGGGCCGGTTCGCGCCCGTCGACCCGCTTCACCCGCCGCTCAGGCTTCGGACGCGGCGCGCGCAGGCCCTTCAGGGCCGCGGAGGCCATCTCGCCCGGCGCGCTCAGGGTCCAGCGTGCGGCCCATTCGACGAAGGCGACCGTCTTTTCCGGCAGGCGCGTTTCGCCCAGCACGCTGTCGATCGCCTTCAGCCGCCGGTTCGACCCGGTCGTCTCGAAGACATCGGCGACGACGCCCCGGATCAGGCGCGGCCCCAGCGGCACGGCCACCTGATCACCGCGCGTCACGGCCAGCGCTTCCGGAACCTCATAGTCGAAGGCTTCGGGCACCGGCAGGGGAATCAGGACCGAGGCGACTTTCATACGACTCTCCCTTCCCCCTCGAGGGGGGAAGGGCCGGGGATGGGGGTGAAGGCGCGCCGTATCAGGACATGGCACAAGAGACGCAGCCGCAATGAAGTCGGCGCCCCCCGCGTCCCCCGCAAGGCCGCCTGCCGCCACCCCCACCCAACCCTCCCCCCTCGAGGGGGAGGGCCATGAGTGGAGGAGGCATCTCGCCATACATGCGAGAGATCGCTAGAACTCGCCCCCATGAAACTCTTTCTCGACACCGCCGACGTCGCCGTCATCAAGGACCTGCTGCCCACCGGGATGGTGGACGGCGTCACCACCAATCCGTCGCTGATCGCCAAGTCGGGTCGGAACATCGCCGAGGTCATCGCCGAGATTTGCGCCCTCGTCGAGGGGCCGATTTCCGCCGAGGCCGTGGCGACCGATTTCGAGACCATGGTCAAGGAAGGCGACAAGCTGGCCGCCATCGCCCCGAACGTGGTCGTGAAGCTGCCCCTGACCTGGGACGGGCTGCGCGCCGCGCGCGCCTTTAGCGACAAGGGGATCAAGACCAACGTCACCCTGTGCTTCTCGGCCGCCCAGGCCATGCTGGCGGCCAAGGCCGGCGCGACCTTCATCTCGCCCTTCGTCGGCCGCCTGGAAGACGTCGGCGCCGACGGCGTGGGCCTGCTGGAGGAAATCCGCGCCCTGTACGACATCCACGGCTTCGACACCGAAATCCTGGCCGCCTCCCTGCGCAATCCCGACCACGTCTCGGCCGCGGCCCTGGCCGGCGCGGATGCGGCGACCCTGCCGGCCGACACCTTCAAGGCGCTGGTCAAGCACCCGTTAACCGACAAGGGTCTTGATGCCTTCCTGGCGGACTGGGGCAAGACCGGTCAGTCGATCCTGTAACACCGACCCCTTGAGAGGTCCGCTTGAGTCAGTCGCTGGACCTTTCCGAAGCCGCCCCTGCGGAGTTGCATTGGCCGCAGGTGCGGCTGTGGCTGCAGGCCCATCCCGAACTGCTGACCGGCGACCGGTCACTGCTGGGCGAACTGGGCCTGACCGGCGCCGGGCCGAACGTCGTCGACTTCGGCAAGGCGGCCCTGACCCGGCTGGAAGCCGCCGCCGAGCGCGAGGCCGGCGCCCGCAAGCAGATCGAAGCCGTCGCCCGCGCCAATTTCGCGGCCCAGACCCAGACGCACGTCGCGGCGCTGGACCTGATGGAGGCGCGCAACCATTCCGACCTGTCGCGCCGCCTGGACGCCCTGGCCCAGGCGCGCTTCGGTCTGGCCGGCGCCGCCCTGGCGATCGAAAAGCCCGGCGGCGTCCCCTTCGGCTGGAAGGGGCTGGAGCCCGGCGGCGTCGATCGCTGGCTGGGCGAGCACGGCCTGTCGTGGCTGGGCGAGAATTTCGACGGCCTGGACCTGTTTGGAACGGGCGAAGAGCAGGTGAAGTCCGTCGCCCTGATCCGCATGGCCCCGCACCTGGGCGCGGATGGCGAGATTCGCCACGCCCTGTGCGCCTTCGGCTCGCCCGAGGTCGACGGCTTCACCGCCACCATGGGCTGCGAACTGGTGGCCTTCCTGACGCGGGTCGTCGAACGCACGGCCGAGCGATGGCCGGTCCTGAACTGACGACTGATCAGGCCCTCGCCGCCTGGCTGGAGCATCTGGCGCACGAACGCCGCCTGTCGCCCCGGACGCTGGAGGCCTATGGCCATATCGGCCGCCTGTATCTGACCTTCCTGCAGACCCATCGCGGCGAGCCGCAGACGGCAGCCGGTCTGGGAACCGTCACCGCCGCCGAGGTTCGCGCCCACCTGGCCGAGCGGCGCAGCGGCGACCGGCCGCTGAACGCCCGCTCCCTGTCGCAGACCCTGTCGGCCATCCGTTCGTTCCACGGCTTCGTCGATCAGCGGCTGGGCGTCGCCGCCCCGCAGCTGGCCCTGGTGCGCGGCCCGCGCGTCAAGGCGTCCCTGCCCCGCCCGGTGACCGAGGATCAGGCGCGCGGCCTGCTGCACGAGCCCGAGGCCGACCCCGACATGGAGCCGTGGGAGGCGGCCCGCGACCGCGCCGTCCTGACCCTGCTCTACGGCTGTGGCCTGCGGATTTCCGAGGGGCTGTCGCTGAAACGGTCGGACGCCCCCCTGCCCGAGACGCTGCGCATCACCGGCAAGGGTGGCAAGACGCGGATCGTGCCGGTCCTGCCGCAGGTGCGCGAGGCGATCGAGGCCTATCTGGCGGTTCAGCCCTTTGTGCTGACACCGGACGGCGCCCTGTTCCGCGCCCGGCGCGGCGGGCCGCTGAGCCCGCGCCATGTCCAGGCGACGGTGCAGCGGCTGCGCGGACGGCTGGGCCTGCCCGCCTCGACCACGCCGCACGCCCTGCGGCACAGTTTCGCGACCCATCTGCTGGGCGCGGGCGCCGACCTGCGCTCGATCCAGGACCTGCTGGGCCACGCCAGCCTGTCCACGACCCAGAAATACACCGCCGTCGACGCCGCCCGCCTCCTGGCCGCCTACGCCGACGCACATCCCAAGGGCTAGATCGCCCGCACCGCCCCGCCATCCACCCGGATCAGCGAGCCCGTGACATAGGCCGCCAACGGACTGGCCAGAAAGGCGGCCACGGCGCCGAACTCTTCCGGCGCGCCGATGCGGCCGGCGGGAATATCTTTAACCGACTCGGCGCGCGCTTCCTGCGGCGTCTGGCCGCGTGCGGCGGCGCGGGCGGCGTCCAGCCGTTCGATGCGCGGCGTGTCGATCCGGCCGGGCAGCAGGGTGTTGACCGTCACCCCATTGGCGGCGACCTCGCCCGCCAGCGTCTTGGCCCAGGCGGCGACCGAGGCGCGCAGGGTGTTGGACACGCCCAGGCTGGCCGACGGCTCGATCACAGTGATGGAGGCGACATTGATGATCCGCCCCCAGCCCATGGCCCGCATCCCCGGCAGCACCCGGTCCGTCAGCCAAAACACCGACAGCACCATAGCCTCGAACTGCTCGCGCCACAGGTCGGGATCCAGCCCGACCACCCCCGACGGCGGCGGGCCGCCCGTGTTGTTCAACAGGATCTGGATCGGCCCGCCCAACGCCTCTTCTGCCGCATCCACCGCCTTCAGCAGCGCCGCGTGATCGGCCAGATCGGCTGGCGGGATCACCGCCCGGCCCGGCCCCATGGCCGTTCAACTCATCCGCCACGGCCCGCAGCTTCGCCGCGTCCCGCGAGAGCAGGGCGACATCCGCCCCCTCGGCCACCAGCGCCGTCGCCGCTCGCCCGAGCCCGCTGGAGCCGCCGCAGATCAGGGCGCGTTTGCCGGTGAGTTGGAGGTCCATTTGAGGCTTACCTCAATCAAACAGCCGCTGGTGCGAGTGGGCCCTTGGGGCGACCCTCATCATGCCAACGCTGCAATCCATCTCTTAATGCGTGGTAGGCAGTCACGGAATCTGACCAATCCTTATCCGTGTAATGGTTCTATTCTTGGAACATCACGTCGATTAAATGCTCTTGGTTGCGTTTGCCCCAAAGCCATTCGAGACGCGCCCTCGTCTCTTCCTCGATCACCCGCATTTCAACCAGTCGGTTTACCCGTTTTCCGAAACCAGCCCCTCGCCCCAAGCCATGGTGAGCTGGATAAATGCTGATGCTTTCGCATACCGATCCCAAGAGACAAACAGCCTCCTTGGTCACCATCTCCATTGCCTGGCCGCTGAGATCGGTTCGATTTGTCAGCCATCGCAATACATCATGGGTCATGAGTGCATAGCTGACGTTATGCTTCAGGGTGCGATCGGTAATGAATGAGAGGTTGCTACGATGCTCAAACGCAGTTCGCAAAAAGCCTCTTGGAAATCTAACTTTCGAATAGCGATCTAGCTCCGGATTGTCACGGACGAAGTCATTTATCTCCTGCAAGGCGGTGCTCGCCTCAGTGACTTTCTGCCGGAGCTCAATGAGGTTGGTAATCATCGTTAGATGGTTGGCGATACCCTCAAGATTCGCAATTAGAATTGAAACGGCGCGCCCCTTGCGGAGCGCGCCGTGATGCGGTCGGGCTGAGGGGCCCGGAGCCTACGCTTGCATGGTCCAGCCTTCGACGCCCATGGCGGCTTGGCGGACGGCTTCGGAGCGGGTCGGGTGGGGGTGGCAGGTGCGGGCGATGTCTTCGGACGCGCCGCCGAAGGCCATGGTCATGCTGGCCTCGCCGATCAGCTCGCCGGCCTGGGGGCCATAGATGTGCACGCCCAGCACCTTGTCCGTCGCGGCGTCGGCCAGCACCTTCACGAAGCCCTCGGTCTCGTGGTTGATCTTGGCGCGGCTGTTGGCGGCGAAGGGGAATTTGCCCTTCTTGAAGGCGACGCCCGCAGCCTTCAGCTGCTCTTCGGTCTTGCCGACCCAGGCGACTTCCGGCCCGGTGTAGATGACCGAGGGGACCAGGTCGTAATCGACATGGCCCGGCTTGCCCGCGATCAATTCGATGACGGCGACGGCGTCCTCTTCCGCCTTGTGCGCCAGCATCGGGCCATAGGTAACGTCGCCGATGACCCAGACGCCGGGCGCCGTGGTCCTGAAATGGTCGTTGGGGATGACGCCGCGCTTGTCGGTCTCGATCCCGACCGTCTCCAGGCCCAGACCGGCGGTGTAGGGACGACGGCCGATGGCGACCAGCACCACATCGCCCTTGAGCGTCTCGGCGGCGCCGCCGGCGGCGGGTTCAAGGGTCAACTCGACCCCGTCCTTGCCCGGCTTGGCGCCCGTGACCTTGGTCCCCATACGGAAGGTCATGCCCTGTTTGGTCAGGCCGCGCTGGAAGGCGGTCGCCACCTCAGCGTCCATGCCGGCGCCGACCTTGTCCAGGAATTCGACCACGGTCACCTGCGCGCCTAGACGGCGCCAGACGGAGCCCAGCTCCAGCCCGATCACGCCCGCGCCGATGACGATCAGGTGCTTGGGAACCTTGGGCAAGAACAGGGCGCCGGTGCTGTCGATCACCTTGCCGTCCTCGAAGGCGACGCCCGGCAGGGGGGTCGGCTCCGACCCGGTCGCGATGATGATGTTCTTTGCGTCATAGGTCGTCTTCGACCCGTCGGCGCCCTCGACCTCGACCTTGTTCGGTCCCGCGATACGGCCCTTGCCCTTGAGCCAGTCGACCTTGTTCTTCTTCATCAGGAACTCGATGCCCTTGGTCAGGGCGCCGACGCTCTCGTCCTTGGCCTTGTGCATCTGGTCCAGGTTCAGCTTCGGCTTCACCTCGATGCCGATGCCGGCGAATTCGGTGTTGGCGGCCTCGAACAGTTCCGAGGCGTGCAGCAGCGCCTTGGACGGCATGCAGCCGACGTTCAGGCAGGTGCCGCCCAGGGTCGCCCGCATCTCGATCACGGCGGCCTTCAGGCCCAGCTGGCCCGCGCGGATGGCGGCGTTGTAGCCGCCCGGCCCGCCGCCGATGATCACGACATCATAGGAGGAGGCGGGGGCGGCGTCGGCCATCGGTAGAACCTTGGTGAGCAGGCGCCCGGCGGGCGCGGGGGAGGATCGCGGCCGGACACTAGCGCGCGTCCGGCCCCGGTCAACCGTGCGGCCGACCAGTCTGCGCTATATAGGCGGCGGCCTTCAGGCGGCCAATTGCCCCGGCATGCGAGTCCGCCGACGACGCCGCAACGTCAGCACGACCAACAGCCCGACCACGAACAGGGCGCCCAGCGCCAGCCACACCGGGTCGGGCCCGGCCGCATAGGGCGCTGCCTCCGCCCCGAAGGTGGAGATGTCCGCCGAGCGCGCAGCGTCGTTGCTGCCGCCACCTGCCAGCGCCAACTTGACCGCAGCGTCGGCCAGGAAGCCCAGGAAATAGGCGATCGCCGCCTTGGGGTTGCCCGCGCCCAGCATCAGGGCCGACAGGACATACAGGGCCACGGCGCCGATCCACAGCGCCGCGCCCGGCAGGCCGGGACCATCGAAGGCCAGGCCCGCCCCGCCCCGCATCGCGGCTGTTTCGGGCGAGGCGCCGCCGATCATCGGCCCCAGGAAGGGCGACACCAGCGGCCACGCCAGCCAGCCGGCATAGGCGAGAATGGCCAGCACCAGGATTCCACGCAGCAGCTTCATGACGCCTCTCCCATTTTGGGACAGGCTAACACGCACTCGATGAACGTCGATAGGCGTTCGCCCGACGCGGGATCAGGCGGCCTCGGGCAACAGGATCGACACCTCGGCGCCCTCGGCCGGGCCGCTGTCGATCGACAGGCGACCACCCGCCTGCCGCGCAAAGGCATAGGCTTGCGACAGGCCCAGGCCGGCGGCGCTGGGCTTGGTGGTGAAGAAGGGTTCGATCGCGCGCGCGACCAGTTCGCGGTCCATGCCCGGCCCATTGTCGCGCACCGACAGGCGCAGCCCGCCCTCGGCCACGCGTTCCAGCCGCACGGCGACCGAACCGCCCGGACCGACGGCCTCGAAGGCGTTGGCGACCAGGGCGCGCACGGCGCCGTCAAAGGCGACGGGATCGATCCGTGCGGGGCACGGCTGCTGCGGCGCCTCGACCATCAGGTCCAGACCGGCGGGCAGATCTGCGCGCAGCCGCGTCTCCAGCCCGCGCAATAGGACGGACAGGTCCATCACCTGCAGGCCCAGCCCGTCGTCGCCTTGGGCGAAGGCGGTCAGGCGACGGGTCAGCGCCTCGCCCCGCTGGCCCGCGGCCAGGGCGGCCTGACCCAGACGGCGGACCCGCGACGGGTCCTCGGCCTGCTTCAGCATCATGTCGAGCGCGCTGGTCATCACCCCCAGCAAGGCGTTGAAGTCGTGCGCCACGCCGCCGGTCAGGCGGCCGACGTTCTCCAGCCGCCGCGACGCCTCGATCTCGGCGCGTGCCTCGGCTTCGATCCGGGCGGCCAGCTGGCGCGCGGCCTCGGCCTCGGCGCGAGCGGTCAGGGCCTGGTGCCGGGCCTCCTGCACCAGGGCGTCGACAGTTGTGACTTCGTTCGTCGGAGCGTCCGAAATCGCAGCTTCGGGCTCGTGCCGTTCGCCCGCCAACAGCAGGGCGTCGGGCGCGCCGTCCGGTCCGGCCAGCGGCAACAGACTCCAGCGCACGACGCCCTCGGCGCCATAGGCGGCGATCAGGGGCGCGGCCTCGCCCGCCGGTGTGGCCAGGGCGGCGCGAAGGGCCTGGCGCGCGGCGGCCCGCTCGGCGTCCGGCACGAACAGGTCGGCGAAGTCGGCGTCCGTCGGCGCGGCCTCGGCGCCCAGCAGGATCAGGGCGGTGCGGTTGGCCTCGCGGACCCGGCCCTCGGCGTCGACGACGATCAGAGCGCTGGACGCAGCCTCGAACACCCGGCGGGTCAGGCCATCGGCCAGGCCTTCGTTCGGGGCGACCGGCGCGAGCGCGGCCTCAAGGGCCGGTTGCAGCGCCTCGGGTGTCGTCAGGCCCTCGATCTCGACGATGGCGGCGGTCGAGCCGGTGATCTCGCCCAGGTCGTTCTCGATCGGCATGGCGGTGACCGAGACCAGCATCTTGCGACGGGTCGCCGGATTGGCCATCAGGTGCTGGAACCCCTTCACCGTCTGGCCCCTCAGGGCGCGGGCGCTGGGCAGCAGATCCGGCGGAATGGCGCGGCCGTCAGGATAGGTCACCCCCCAGGTCGCCGAATGGAAGCGCAGGCCGATCAGCTCGGCGTCACGCCGGCCCAGCAGCTGGTGCGCCGCGCGGTTGGCGAAGACGAATTTTCCGTTCTTGTCGGTTTCGACCAGGGCCACCGGAATGGCGTTCAGCGTCTGGAACAGACGCTTGTCCGTAGCCTCGGCCACCTTCTGCACCAGATCCAGCTGATCGCTGGCGCTGACGTGCCGAACGCGACCGGTGATCGCGAACCACAGGGCGATTAGGGCGATTGCGACGCTGACCGCCGCGATCACGCCCAGAACCAGCACCCAGTTCACTTCGCCTTCCAGAAACATCTCGGACCTGTCCCGCTTTGGCGCCGTCGCCATTCGTCACGGGACAGTTTGCAAGAGGCGAGCCTGACGGGCGCCGCTTCGCGCCTCAGGCGAAGAAAAGGGGCCGGACGATGCCGTCCGGCCCCTGGTGTCCTTTTGGTGCGCTACGCTCGCGACGCGGTCGCTCGCCGCTTGAGCGCGTGAGGGGCGCTACGCTCGCGACGCGGTCGCTCGCCGCTTGCGCGCGGCCTTACATCTTGAAGCGCAGGCCGAAGAAGACGTTGTAGCCGAACTTCTCGTACTCATAGGTCCGCTCGCGCGAGCCGTAGTAGCGGACGCCGGCCGAGTTGGTCAGGTTCTTGGCTTCGGTGAAGGCCTCGATCCCGTTGCCGAAGTCGTAGCTGGCGGTGAAGTCCAACTGCTCGCGCCCTTCGACATACAGGTCGAAGTCCGCGTCGTCGGCGTTGATCTCTTCCAGATAGTCGCTGCGCTTGGTGTACGACAGACGGGCGCTGAAGCCGGCGTTCTCGTAGAAGACGGCGACGTTGTAGTTGGTGTCCGACTGCCCCGGCAGGGCGAAGGTGTTGCGACCGCCATAGGCCTGGGCCGTCTCGATCTCGGCGTCGGTCCAGGTGTAGTTGGCGAACACGCCGAGGCCCGACATCCAGCCCGGCAGGAAGGTGAACTTCTGCTGCCAGTTCAGCTCCAGGCCCGCAATGTGGCCGTCCGGCGCGTTGATCGGGGTTTCGAACTCGGCGTCGAACACCTGACCGCCGATGGTGATCTGATCCTCATAGTTCAGGACATAGCGATAGTCGCTCAGGTCCTTGTAGAAGGCGTTGGCCGAGATCACGCCCAGCGAGGCGAAGTAATATTCCAGGCCCGCGTCGATGTTGTTCGACAGGGTCGGCTGCAGGTCCGGATTGCCGATCTCGTACGAGATCTCGTTGGCGCTGTTGTCCGATTCCTCCACCCGACGCGGGACGATCTGGCTGAACTCCGGACGCGAGATCGAACGGGTCAGGGCGAAGCGGCCGATCAGATTGTCCGAGAAGCTGTGGCGGACCGTCAGATTGGGGAAGAATCCCGTGTCGTCGCGGCTGACCGTGGCGGTGGAATAGATTTCGTCGTCGTTCTCGTCGATCGCATAGGTTGGGGCCGAGCCGTCGAACCGGGTCTGCTCGACCCGCAGGCCGACGACGACGTTGGTCGCGCCGATGTCGAACCGGGCCTGACCGTAGGCGGCCAGCACGTCTTCCTGGGCCTCGTAATCCGCGACCACCGAGTCAGGCATGCGGCGGCCCGAGGTGGCGCGGAAGCGGCTGAAGTAGTCGTCGACCATGCCGTTGTTGAACTTGTAGCCCAGCAGATAGTCGTAGTTCCTCGACTCCTCGTCCGTCAGCAGGTCGGCGAAGGATTCGGCCGGGGCGTTGGCGCCGCCGCGACCGCGCAGGCGCTCTTCGTCCGCCGTCACGTCGCGGGTGCGGTATTTACCGCCGAACTTCCACGTCACGTCGCGGCCGCCGAAGGTTGAGGGCAGCTCCAGATTGGCCTGGAAGGCGACCTCTTCCTGGTCGGTCGTGTTCGCGCGGAAGACGTTCTCGCGGAACGTATAGCTTGATGCGTCCAGGTGTTCGCCGGTGGCGAAGATCGAATAGAACGGCTGATAGTGATCGCCGCTGAAGTCGTAGCTGACCTCGGCCAGTTCGGTCTGGAACAGAAGTTCGTTGCGGTTCGGATAGGTCTGGCTGCTGTCGGCCATCGACAGGCTGGCGTCCAGCACGGCGCCGTTGCCGAACGTCCGCTCGCCGCCGACGGCCAGGGTCAGGATCTCGTTGACCTGGGTCCGGTGACGCAGCTGGCGGCCCACGGTCACGTCCTCGAAGGTCGCCGACCGGTCGGTGGCGCCGTTCTGAAGCGAGTCCTCATCGAACGTCAGCAGCAGTTGGTTGCGGTACTCGTCGTCCTTGAACTCGGCGTACGAGCCGCGGACCCAGGCGCGCAGGGTATTCGACGGGCGGAACTCCAGGGCCCCGGTCACGGCCTGGCGCGTCCGCTCGGTGTCGTAATCCTTGAACAGGGCTTCCTCGAGGGCGAACACCTCGTCGCCGTCCGGGGTCTCCATCTTGGTCCAGCCCGATTCGATGTTCTCGGGGCGGCGGTTGGTCCGGGAATAGCTGACAGACAGCAGGGCGCCTACGGTCTGGTTCGGCCCGAACACGTTCGACACCGTGCCGCCGGCGCGGACATCCTCGCCGCCGTAGTCGTTATAGCTGCCGCCCCCGTAGCCGCTGACCGCCAGGCGGCGGTCGTCAAAGGCCGAGCGGGTGGTGATGTTCACGGCGCCGGCGATGGAGTCGGCGTCCTGGCTGGGCAGCAGGGTCTTGGAGATCTCGACCGTCGAGACGATGTCCGACGGCAGGGTGTCCAGGTCCACCGCGCGCGTGCCCGGGTCGACGGCCGGCACGGTCACGCCGTCCACCGACACGGCGGTGAAGGCCGACGGCGCGCCGCGCACGTTGATGTAGCGACCCTCGCCCTGATCGCGCTGGATGGCGATGCCGGCCACGCGCTGCAGCGATTCGGCGACGTTCGGGTCCGGATAGCGGCCGATGGCGTCGGCCGACAGGACGTTGATCGTGCCGTCGGCGTTCTTCTGCTGGTTTAGTGAGCGGGCGACGCCCTCGGTGATCACGCCGGTGACGATGACGTCATCGACCGTGGTGGTCGCGCCGGACCCCAGCACGACAGTGACCGAGGTCAGGACGCCCGGCGTGACGGCGACCGACTGGCTGGCGCCTGGCAGGCCGATGTAGCGGACATCCAGCATCACGTCGCCGGACACGCCCGGCAGGCTGAACTCGCCCTGGGTGTTCGAGACTGCGCGGCGCCCCGTGCCGCGCACGATGATTTCGGCGCCCGGCAGCGGCGCGCCATTGGCGCCCACCACCCGGCCGATCAGGCTGTCGCCCGCAGGCTCGACGGCGGCGGTCGGCGCGGTCTCGACGGGCACGCCCGCGTGGGCGGCCATGGCGAAGGCGAGCGGCGCGACGGCGGCGCCCAGAAGAAGGCCCAGTTTCATTTCAGTCATCCCCGACGGCCGCTGGACGATGGTCCGCAGCTCTCGGGAAAGGGGTGCTAATCGCGCCGCGCGACGCCGCCGCGACGCTTTGACGAAGAGCATCTGCAGGATTTCCGACCGAAGCGAGACGGTTGATCCTGACCCTGACGATCCGTCATCCCGACGTCCGAAATCGATCAAGGAACCGTCGTTGACCTGGAGCGGACAGCGTGGTCTCGCGCCGGTCAGACACTATTCCGGCGACAGCCGATGGGGGCTCTTCGATGATCCGCACGCGTATGAAATCCATGGCGGGCGCCGCCCTTGTCGCGCTGTCGCTGGCCGCCTGCGCCACGGCCGAGGTCGAGATTCCGCAAGGAATCCTGGCGCTGGGCGATCCGGCCAGGCCGGTGGTCGCCGCGGTCGAGACGGTGGTGACCACCGACCCCACGGTCGACGCCGACGATCCCGCCTTCTGGGCCGATCCCCGCGATCCCTCGCGCGCCGTCCTGTTCGGCACCGACAAGTCCGACGGCCTGTATGTCCACGCCCTGGACGGGACGGTGCGCCAGTTCTTTCCCGATGGACCGATGAACAATGTCGATGTGCGCGACGGCTTCGTCGTGGACGGCAAGCCGATGGTGCTGGTCGCCGCCGCCGAGCGGGACCGGTTCGGCGTCATGACCTGGCTGATGGACCCCGACACCCTGGAGGTCCGCCGCTGGGGCTTCATTCCCACCGACATGGGCGAGCCCTATGGCTTCTGTATGGGCCGCCGGGGCGACGCCTTCTATGCCGTGCCGAACAACAAGAACGGCGACATCCACCAGATCCGCGTCACCGTCGGCCCGGACGGTCCGGTCGGCGTGGTCGAGCGTCGCCTGAAGCTGGGATCCCAGACCGAGGGCTGCGTCGTCGATGACGCCGCCGACCAACTGTATGTCGGCGAAGAGGATATCGGCGTCTGGCGGTTCGATTTCGATCCGGCGGCGGCCCCGACCCCGACCCAGGTCCATGCCGTCGACGGCGTCCGCCTGACCGACGACACCGAGGGCATGAGCATCATGCGCGACGGAGCGGACAAATACCTGATCGTCTCCAGCCAGGGCGACAGCACCTATCCGGTGTGGCGCATCGTCGGCCAGGGCGCGGCGACGACCTATGACTATGTCGGCCGCTTCGCCATCGTGGACGGCAAAGCGACCAGCGGCGCCGACATCGACGGCGTCACCCACACCGACGGCCTGGACGCCTGGAGCGGCCCCATCGGCCCGTGGCCGCAAGGGGCCATCGCCTTCCACGACGACAGCGACACGCCCCACCCCGGCCAGCAGAATTACAAGATCGTCGACTGGCGCGAGGTGAAGCAGGCGCTGGGCCTGCAATAGGTCGCCGGGCGGCCCTCAGGTTTTTGGCAGGCGTGCGATGGCCGGCCGATCTTCGCGGGTCAGGCCGCGCCCCTCGGTGATGCTGTAGAGGGCGTTCTGCACCGTGGCGACATCCTCGGAACTCTTGACCGCCCTGCCTTCCAGCAGGCGCAAAAGCTCCTGCAGACCGTCGTCCCGCGTCACCCCGGCGAAGGCGTAGGTGATGTAGGGGTTCGACGGATCGCGTTCCTCATTGAGGCAGTAGAGGTACAGCGGCACGACATAGGCGCAGGGGTCGGGCTTCTGGTCTTGCCGCAGGCGCGACCGCCGATCGTCTTCCGGGCGACGACATCCGGCGCCGCCCTGCGGCGTCGGGGGGACAGTGACCAGGGTCCGCTCGATCAGCAGACCGTTCTGCGCCCGTCCTTCGGACGTCGCGACAACGATGAGGCCTGCCGGGAATTCGATCTGAACCGGCGTCCCGCTCAGGTTCTCGATCGGGACACAGATGCGGACGTAGGCGCCCGTGCCGCTGGAGTCCGTCGAGGCGTTTTCGCACTCGCCCCTGTATTCGTCGGCCCCCCGGATAACACCCATGACCCGCACGCCCTCTGGCAGGGCGAAGGGTGTCACATCTGGCGGACCGGGGTCTTCGCCCAGGCCGGGGCGGACGACATTCTGGGCAGACTGGGCCGAAGCCGCGGACAGCGGCGCGATCGCCAGAAGGCCCGCCGCCGCAGCCGCCAGCAGCCCGTTCCACCGTGCGTTTCTCATCCTCCACACCTCTGTGACAGCGTCGCCATGTCGACGACGAGGACAGCCTGGGTTGGCGCCTGGGCATGGGCAATCGCGTGCGACGAAGATGCGGCGGAGGCGGAAAGCGAAACGGGGCCCGACCTTGCGGCCGGACCCCGTTTTCTGCGCTTCGACTGGAGCGGGCGAGGCGATTCGAACGCCCGACCCTCACCTTGGCAAGGTGATGCTCTACCCCTGAGCTACGCCCGCACTCCGTGGAGCGACTTGCCGCCGCCCCGTGTCGAGGAGGGGGCGTATAGCGGATGGTTCCGCCGCCCCGCAAGTGTCTTTTTTGGGCCTATCGCGCTTTGCGCTACTTGAGGCCCGATTCCGCGGTCAGGCATGGAGCGGCCGCGAGCCGCCATGGCGCTAAAGAAGCGTTCAAGCAGCGAGCGACCGCGTCGCGAGCGTAGCGCCCCAAGATGCGCTCAAGCAGCGAGCCGCCGCGCGGCGAGCGTAGCGCCCTTAGCGCCCCTCGCTTAGCGAGGGGCGAGACGAATAGCCCCGTCCAGGCGGATGCATTCGCCGTTGATATAGACGTTCTCGGCCAGGTGGACGGCCAGGGCGGCGTAGTCGGCGGGCGTGCCCAGGCGGCTGGGGAAGGGGATGGCGGCGGCCAGGGCGTCCTGGATCTTCTGGTCCATGCCGGCCATCATGGGCGTCCACATGATGCCGGGCAGGATGGTGTTCACCCGCACCCCGTCCTGGGCCAGATCACGCGCGACCGGCAGGGTCATGGCGTAGACTCCGCCCTTGGACGCCGAATAGGCCGCCTGACCGATCTGGCCGTCCTGGGCCGCGACCGAGGCGGTGTTGACGATCAGGCCGCGCTCGCCGTCGGCCATCGGCTCGGCCTGGACCATGCCCAGCGCCGACTGCGACAGGACGCGGAAGGTGCCGAACAGGTTGATGCGCACGGTGCGCTCGAAGCTGGCCATGTCGTGGGCGCGGATTTCGCCGGTGTCGCGCTTGCGGCTCACGGTCTTCTGGCCCGTGGCGATGCCGGCGCAGTTGACGGTCAGCCGCTCCTGGCCATGGGCGGCGCGGGCCTTGGCGAAGCCGGCGGCCACATCCTCGTCCGAGGTCACGTCCACCTTGCAGAAGACGCCGCCGATCTCCCTGGCGATCTCTTCGCCGCGCTCCTCGTTGAGGTCGAACAGGGCGACCTTGACGCCCTTGGCCGCCAGCGCGCGCGCCGTGCCCTCGCCCAGGCCCGAAGCCCCGCCCGTCACCACCGCCGCGATCGAACCGTCGAGTTTCATGGCGTTCGTTCCTATGTTTGTCTGAACCGAAAGAAGTGACGGGGATTTAGCGGCCATGACCGCCAAAGCCAAACCCTCTGGATCCGCCTCGCCCGAAGCGGCGCTGGATCCCTCTCGCGCCCTGCAACCGCAGGTGCAGCGGGTCAACGAGATGCGCGTGGCGCGGGGCTTCTGGCCCAAGATCACGGCGGTCGCCTCGCGCGTGCCGTTCGCGGGCGAGGCGCTGGCTGCCTTCTTCGCCGCCCGCGACCCGGAGACGCCGACGGCGGCCAAGGGGATCATGCTGGGGGCGCTGGCCTATTTCGTCCTGCCTATCGACGCCATTCCCGACATCCTGGTCGGCATCGGCTTCACCGACGACGCGGCGGTGATCGCCGCCCTGCTGGCCGCCGTCGGCTCCAGCATCAAGCCGAAACACCGTCAGCGGGCGGCCGAGGCGCTGGAGCGACTGCGCAGACGCTAAACCAAGACTCATAAAGCCCTCCCCTCGAGGGGGAGGGTTGGGTGGGGTGATCTCGCCAACGTTCGAGGCGCAGGCGCGGGAGGTGGCGGACGCGGTGGGCCGCGCCTCCCGCAGGCCACTAGACAGGCCTATGCGTTCACCCCATCCCCGACCCTTCCCCCTCGAGGGGAAGGAAGATCACGGCGACTGCGCAGCCGCTAAGCGGGCGGAAGCTGCGGCCCCACGGGACTGTTCGAGCGCAGCCAGCCGACGATGGACAGCCGGTCCCGTGGCGCGTGGGCGGCGACCTGGCTGACCGCATGCCGGGTCGGCACGGTGAACAGGTTCAGGGCGTTGAAGGCGGGGGTCCAGCCGTGCTCGACGTGGCCGTCGTCGCCCTGAAACATCAGCAGACCGCCCCAGTCCGCCCGCCAGTCCCGGGTCAGGTTCAGCACATAGGCATAGAGCCGGTTCTTGCCCGCCGACAGGTCATTGTGCGCCGTCAACAGATGGCCGGGCCGATAGCGCGAGGCCTGGGCGTCGGCGAAATCGATCCGCGCGTCGCCGGTCACCGCCCGTGCGAAACCCAGAAAAGCGGGCGTGTTCAGGAAGGTCAGCACCGCGTCCGCCGCATCGGGCGTGCAGGGCTCGTCGCCCCAGTCCTGACCCAGCCGCCGGGTGTCGAACATATACTGCATGCGCGGGGTGTTCGGATCGACGCGCGCCTCGTCGATCCAGCTCTGCTTGTCCGGATCGGCCGCGACCCGGCCGTTCAGCGGCAGTTCGAAGAAGCCGCCCGCCGCGCAGGTCATCTTCCACGCCGTCTCGGCCTCCAGCGTCGCGGCCACGGCCTCGGCCGCGTCGGGCGTCAGGACATTCGGGATATGCAGACGCCCCCGCGCGGCGAAGGCGTCGCGCAGGGCGACGACATCGAGATCAGACGACAGACGGACTTCGACCGTCATTCGCCCACCGTCACCACGATCTTGCCCAGGGCGCTGCGGTCGCCCAGGGCCTGGATCGCCTCGGCGGCGCGGACCAGGGGGAAGGTGCGGCTGACGCGCGGCCTGATCTTGCCTTCGGCGTAGAAGCGCATCAGGTCGGCCATGTTGGCGGCGTGCGCCTCGGGCTCGCGCGCGACGTGGGCGCCCCAGAAGACACCGACCACCGACACCGACTTCAGCAGCGTCAGGTTCAGCGGCAGGGCCGGAATCCCGGCCGGGAAGCCGACCACCAGATAGCGGCCGTTCCAGTCCATGGCGCGCAGGGCCGGCTCGGCGTAGTCGCCGCCGACCGCGTCATAGACCACGTCGGCCCCGTCGCGGCCCGCCGCCAGCTTGAACTCGCCCGACAGCTCCTTTTGCGCCGCCTTGTCCATGGCGCCGGAGGGATAGATCAGGCCGTTATCGGCCCCGGCCTCCAGCGCGAACTCGACCTTGTCGTTGGTCGAGGCGGCGGCGACCACCTTGGCCCCCATCGCCTTGCCCAGTTCGACCGCCGCGACGCCGACCCCGCCCGCGGCGCCCAGCACCAGCAGGGTCTCGCCCGGCTGCAGTTTCGCCCGATCCTTCAGCGCGTAGTAGCTGGTGCCGTAGGTCATGACGAAGGCGGCGCCTTCCTCGAAGGTCATGCCGTCAGGCATCCTGATGACCGAGGTCGCGGGCACGGCCAACCGCTCGACCAGGCCGCCCCAGCCGGGCACGGCGATGACGCGGTCGCCCTTGTGCAGGCCCTTGACCCCCTCGCCCACCGCCTCGACCACCCCGGCCACCTCGGCGCCCGGCGCGAAGGGGCGCTGGGGTTTGAACTGGTATTTGTCCTCGATGATCAGGGTGTCGGGGAAGTTGACGCCCACGGCCTTCACCTCGATCACCACCTGGCCCTTCATCGGCGTGGGATCCAGGATGTCTTCGACGACCAGGGTTTCCGGGCCGCCGGGGGCCTTGGACAGGACTGCGCGCATGGGGACTTCGCTTCGGGAGGGACGCCGGTCATGGCGCCGGCCGCCAAGGGACGCTAATCAGCCGCGACCTGCAAGAAAAGCCCCATGGCCGCGCCGGCCGCCGGAGACGACACGCTGCAGCCGATCACCTTCGAGAACACGCGCGGCGGCGCCGTTCACGTCTCGCTGCGGTACGAGGACGGCCGGGTGTTCGGTCGCCGGATCGATGACGGCGCCGAACAGGCGGTCGATGTGGCGTTGCCGACGCCGGTGTGGGAAGGCAATCTATTCGGCGTCATGTTCGCCGGCCTGCCGCTGGCGGAGGGAGCGACCTTCCAGCTGCCCTATTATCAGTACGACAAGGGTGTCGGCGCCTTCGATCTGCGTGTCACTGGCAGCGAAACGGTTGCGACCCCCGAAGGCCCGGTCGACGCCTGGGCCGTCGAGGTGACGACGGGTGCGAACGTCCGCATCACCTATCTGATCGCCAAGGAAGGCGGACGCGAACTGGGCTATCGCGGCCAGTCGTTCAATCAGGTGATGGGCGGTGATTGTTCAGAGATCACCGGCGCGCCCGCAGCCTGAGATCAGCGTCCGACGGCGTGCAGCGACGCGCCATGATCGCGCAGCCATTTGCGGAATGGCCGGTGGTCGCCGACCAGCCGCTGGACCACGGACCAGTAGGCCGGGCTGTGGTCCGCGTGGACCAGATGCGCCACCTCATGCGCGGCCAGATAGTCCAGCACGGTGGGCGGGGCCAGGACGACCCGCCACGAGTAGCGGATCGAGCGGTTGTGCGGGCTGCACGACCCCCAGCGCGAGCGAGTGTCGACGATGGACACGCGCGCCGGCTTCAGGCCCAGGGTTTTCAGATGATGATCGGTGCGGGCGGTCAGCGCCTCGCGCGCGGCGCGGCGGAACAGGTTCTCAACCCGGCGGGCGAACGCTTCGCCCTCGCCGCCGGACAGGATGACGGGACCGTCGGCGTCCCGCGACAGGCGAGCCGCGCCCGCGCCGCCGGTGGCGACCAGTCGCACGGATCCGCCCTGAAACGGAACCACGGCGCCGGGCGCCAGCGGCGTTCCTTCGGGCCGGGCGGCCAGGCGTTCGGTGATCCAGCCGGCGCGGCTGCGGGCGAAGGCGACGACCTCGGCCAGCTTGCGCTCGGTCGGGGCCACGGCCACGGCCTCGCCCGCCCGGGCGTCGATGCGGACCGACAGGCGCCGGGCGCGCGGATTGACCGAGAGGCGAAGCGTAGAGCCGCCGTCAAGCGGCAGCCGCTGTCCGTTCCGGTACTGCACAGATGGCCTCATTGGCCGCGATGAAGTCGCGGACGCGCGGATAGATGTCGTCGCGGAAGCGGCGGCCGTTGAAGACGCCATAGTGGCCGACCTCAGGCTGGACGTACAGCACGCGGCGGGCGTCGGGAATGTTGGGGCACAGGCCATGGGCGGCCTGGGTCTGGCCGACGCCGGAGATGTCGTCCTTCTCGCCCTCGACGGTCATCAGGCCGATGTCGGTGACGGCGGTCAGGTCCACCGGCTTGCCGCGATGCTGCAACAGGCCGCGCGCCAGCAGGTGCTGCTGGAAGACGATGTCGATGGTCTGAAGGTAGAATTCCTCGGTCAGATCCAGGACCGACAGATATTCGTCGTAGAATTGCTCGTGCTTCTCGACCCCGTCGCCGTCGCCCGCGACCAGGTCTTGGAAATAGCGATGGTGGGCGTCGACGTGGCGTTCCTCGTTCATCGACATGAAGCTGTAGAGCTGCACGAAGCCCGGATAGACCCGCCGCCCCGCGCCCGGATAGGGCAGAGGCACGGTGTGGATCATGTTCGACTTGAACCAGGTGAAGGGTTTGGCCTCGGCCAGCTGGTTGGTGATCGTAGGCGACAGGCGCGCGTCAATGGGCGAACCCATATAGGTCATGCTGGCCGGGCGGTTGGGGTGGTTCTCCTCGGCCATCAGGGCGCAGGCGGCCAGCACGGGCGGGCCCGGCTGACAGACGCCGACGACGTGCGGCCGGCCGCCGATCCGCGCCAGCATGGTGCGGACGTGGTCGATATAGTCGTGGAAGTCGAACCGCCCCTCCAGCATCGGCACGTTGCGGGCGTTGATCCAGTCCGTGACATAGACGTCGTGGTCCTGAAGGAAGCCCTCGACCGTGCCGCGCAGCAGGGTGGCGTAGTGGCCCGACAGCGGCGCGACGATCAGCACCGCCGGGGCGTCCAGCGGCTTTTTCAGCGCCTTCAGGTCGGCGCGGTCGCGCTCGAACCGCAGCAGGCGGCACCAGGGCGAGGACCAGACGACTGTTTCGGTGGTGCGCAACGGGCGGTCGTTCACGGTGACGACCTCAAGGCCCCAGGCCGGCTTGCCGTAGCGACGGGTCAGGCTCTCGAACAGCTCGGCCGAGGCGTAGGCCGTGCGGCCGATGGCCGTGTCGGCCGCCGGATTGAAGGGCGAGGTCCAGAACTGACGGGCCCATTCGGCCCCGAAACGGAAAGGCGTCGCGCTGTGGTAGGCGAGCTCGTGCAGTGCGTAGAGCATGAAATCCTGTCGGCGACCCCCGCCTTGTGCGGCAGGGCAGCATAGAACGCGCCGCACTGCAAAAAGATTATCGGTGATCGACTTTCACGGTCGATGTCTCGCAGACCGCGCGGAAACCGGCGGCGGCGAAGCGGATCATATAGGCGCAGGCGCTTTCCAGATCGCCCGAGCGGCACAGGCCGCCCGACAGCCGATCCAGACGCCCGGTCTCGCCCAGCGTCAGGGTCAGGGCCCCTGACAGATTGTGATAGGCCCAATAGATGTCGACCTCGGCCGCCTGGGGCATGACCTGTTTGATCAGTTCGATCAGGCGGTGGATCGCCGGGTCGAAATAGCGGGCCATGGTCTCGCCGCCAAAGGCGGGGTTGGCGTTGGTCTGGGCCACCAGGGCGGCGTAATGCTTCCACCCCGGACCGCCTTTCAGCGACCATTCGAACGGCGGGCGCAAGAAGGCCTCGAACAGCCCTTCCAGCGTCATGCCGCCCGGTCCCGCGGCCTCGGCGTAGCGGTTGATGGCGGCCACCCGCTCATTGTTCCAGACCTCGGCCCGGCGCAGGAAGACGGCGTCGAACAGGCCGCGCTTGGCGGTGAAATAATAGTGGATCAGGGCCGTATCCACACCCGCCTCGCGCGCCACCTCGCGGATGGTGACGCCATAGAAGCCGTGTTTCGAAAACAGGTCCTCGGCCGCGTCCAGTATGGCCTCGCGCGTGTCCACGCTTGTGGCGGTGCGCGCCTTGGGCGGGCGACCGCGTCGGGCGGCGGGCGTGGCGGGCAGGTCGGGCGGCGTCATGGGGGGAAGCTAGTCGTCCGAAGCCGGTTCGCGCAACGGCGTCCGCTGACGACCTGTGCAAAGGCGCCACAGCGTAACCGTTTTCATTCCCCGGCGTAAGCGTCGCCGTTTGACAGGACGCTATCCGCTGAGGCACGGTCCAAGAAAATCATTGAACGCTGAATAAAAGCGTCATCAGGCTGGAAACAGGATTGGAACTCCAATGAACAGACTCGTGAAGACCGCCTTGCTGGCGGGCGCCGCATGGGGTGCGCTCTCGGCCACCGCCATCGCCCAGGACGCCGCGCCGGGCCAGACCGCGTCGGCCGTTGAAGACATCATCGTCACTGCGCGTCGCACTGAAGAGTCGGCCCAGAAGACGCCGCTGGCCCTGACCGCATTCAGCGGCGAGACGCTGGAGCGCGCGGGCGCCCAGCAGGTGACGGATCTGCAGGGCGCGGTTCCGAATCTGAACATCGTGCAGGGTCGCGGTTCCTCGAACTCGACCAACATCTACATTCGCGGCGTGGGTCAGCCCGACGCCCTGCAGACCTTTGACCCGGCCGTCGGCGTCTATGTGGATGACGTCTACTACAGCCGCATCCGCGGCACCCAGTTCGATCTTCTCGATCTGGAGCGCGTCGAGGTTTTGCGCGGCCCGCAAGGCACCCTGTACGGAAAGAACACCATCGGCGGCGCCCTCAAGCTGGTTTCCCGTCGGCCGGGCCAGGATTTCCGCGCGCGCGGTTCGGTCGCCTATGGCGACTATGACCTGATCGACGTCCAGGCTGCTGTGTCGGGCCCGATCAGCGACACCCTGGCGCTGGGTCTGTCGGCCCTGCATTCGGAACGCGGCGGCTATGTCACCGACCCTGTCACCGGTGCTGAGTATAACGACAAGAATTCGAACGCCGTCCGCGCCAGCCTGGCCTGGGATCCGGCCGCCAATATTCGGGTCGATCTGAACGCTGACTATTCGAAGGATGACGCCGGTCTGACGGTCGGTCAGGCGACCAACAGTCTGAGCTACCTCGGCTACGGCGTGGCCTATCCGGTGGCGACGCCGACACCCGAATATGATTTCAAGACCCGCACCACACCGGGCCTGCCGAACGAGACCCGACTGGAGACCTGGGGCTCGGCCCTGCGCATGACGTGGGACCTGTCCGACGCCCTGACGCTGAAGTCGATCACCAGTTACCGTGAACTGAACACCGACGACTACATCGACTTCGACGCCACCGAACTGGAGATCGCCGACGCTCTGGTTGCCGTGGATCAGAAGCAGACCAGCCAGGAACTGCAGTTGACCTATTCGACCGATCGCCTGACCGCGGTCGGTGGCCTGTACTGGCTGAAAGAAGATGTCTCTTCGCATCAGGAAAGCTACAACGACGCGCTGCTGGGACCGGCATACGGCAACGCCACCTTCATCCGCTATATCGACGACGCGCTGGAGACGACATCGAAGGCCGCCTATGCCAACCTGAGCTATTCGGTGACGGACGCCCTGCGCCTGTCGGCCGGGGTGCGCTACACCAAGGAAGAAAAGGACTACGCTCGCCTGACCTCGGTGGTGAGCAGCTTCCTGTTTGGCGGCGTGCCGATCCTGAACACCAGCTACGCCTTCGCGCCCCCGACCGGCGAATACGAAGACACCTCGATCATGCTGTCGGCCGACTATCAGCTGTCGGAAGACGCTATGGTCTATGCGCGCTATTCGCAGGGCTTCAAGTCGGGTGGGTTCAACGGCCGCGCCAACGGCCCGACAGAGGCGACGGAATACCAACCCGAAACGGCCGACACTTTCGAAGTCGGCGCCAAGACCCAGTACTGGGACAACCGTATGCGTCTGAACTTCGCCGCCTTCATGACGAAGTACGACGACTTTCAGGCGCGCGTCTCGGGCATCGATACGCCTCCCGGCGGCGGTGTGCCGACGCCGGTCCTGTCGGTGATCAACGCCGGCTCTCTGGATATCTTTGGCTTCGAGTTTGAAGGCGTCCTCGCGCCGATGCGCGGTCTGACCCTGGACGCGCAGCTGGGCTTCCTGAACGCCGACTACAAGGAATTCGACGATGTTCGGTTCTTCAACTTCAGTGGCAGCCGCGCTTTCCAGGACCCGGCGTTCTCTCCACGCTGGACCCTGCGTCTTGGGGGCCAGTACGAGTATATGTTGAACGGTGGAGCTTCCCTCACGTTCGGCGGCTCGGCCAAGTTCCGTTCGGAGGCGGCGCTCGCGGTCGACAACACCCTGATCTACACTGATGCAACCGTTACGCCCGCGCGCCCGACCGGCACGGCTGAGAAACTGCCGGGCATGTATCAGGACGACTACTGGCTCTACGACGCTCGCGTCGTCTGGTCGGACGCGTCGGATCGCTACACGATCGGTCTGTACGGCCAGAACCTGTCGGACGAGGTCTACAAGACCGACGCCCAGGAGTTCTCGTCGATCGGCAACATCCGCACGGCCTACTATGGCGCGCCGCGCACCTGGATGGTCAAGCTGACGGCGAAATACTGATCGTCCGGCTATCCGATACTGAGCAAGGGCGGCGGTTTCGACCGTCGCCCTTTTTCTTTGGCGTGGCGGCCGGCAGCCGCTAGCGTCGCCGCAACCAACAAGACCAGAGGGACGTCGATGAGCCAGGTGGAGGCGAACGTGATCGCGCCGCAGGACGCGCCGAAGCCGGGCGGGGGCTACAGCTTCTACGTCCTGGCAGTGCTGATCCTGATCTATATGCTGAACTTCCTGGATCGGCAGATCATCGGCATCCTGGCGGCGCCGCTGAAGGCGGAGTTCGGCCTGTCGGACAGCCAGTTCGGGCTGTTGGGCGGGATCGCCTTCGCCTCGGTCTATTCGACGCTGGCCATTCCGCTGGCCTGGCTGGCGGATCGGTTCAGCCGGGTGTGGATCATGACCGGCGCCCTGACGATCTGGTCGGGATTCACCGCCTTGTGCGGCGTCGCCGGCTCGTTCGGCCAGTTGTTCCTGTTCCGCATGGGCGTGGGCGTGGGCGAGGCGGGCGGCGTGGCGCCGGCCTATTCTCTGATCGCGGACTATTTCCCGCCGCATCAGCGGGCGCGCGCCATGGCCGGATTCGCCTTCGGCATTCCGCTGGGCACGGCGGCGGGAACGCTGGTGGGCGGCCTGCTGGCGGCCGAGTACGGCTGGCGAACCGCCTTTATCGTAGTGGGCCTGGCCGGCGTGCTGGTCGCGCCGCTGCTGCGCCTGACGGTGCGCGATCCCCAGCGGGGCGCCACCGATGCGCCCAAGGCGCTTTCGGCCGAACCGGCCGTGGCCGCGCTGGACAAGGGTCTGGGCCGAACGGCGGCCCTGATCATGCTGGGCCTGGGCGGCGGGCTGCTGATCCTGGCGGCCCTGATCCACTTCGCCGGTCTGGACCTGGGCAATCCGCTGGTGATCGCTTTCGCCGGCGG
>Ga0160473_100550_pt1 | contig 25624 bp, 18 predicted proteins | sample HID1975I_E11MG_FD_108217 | JGI IMG/M metagenome (GOLD analysis project Ga0160473, IMG submission 108217) | Enriched soil microbial communities from UW Madison campus, WI, USA - HID1975I_E11 MG | ecosystem: Environmental > Terrestrial > Soil > Unclassified | place: USA: Madison, Wisconsin... | reverse complement strand
TTTCTTCACCAGGGTGGGGTTGGTCGTGCAGTCGACCGGCTTCAAGCGCTTGATCGCCTCATAGTCGCCGGTATCGGCAACCACCACGGACAGATCACGCAGCTGGGAGAGTTTGGACAGCGACGTCATGGAGAGCTCCTGGGCATCAGTCATCGGAGCACGCGTCGAGCAGCGCGCTGACCGCCGCCGTGTCCTGGTCGAACACCGGCGCGGCGAACGGCTCCGGGCCGGGTGTGCGGCCGAACACGATCGGCCGGGTGATGCCGCGGTAGCTGCCCAACAGCGGGTGCGGCAGCGACGTGACCATCTGCTCGGCCTGCACCTGTGGATGGTCGAACATGTCCTCGACCTGGCGCGCGGCCGCGCACGGCACCTCTTCGCCGAACAACGCCTCCCACGCCAGCGCGCTGCGCGTGGCCAGCGCGGCGTGCAACTGCGGCAACAGTATCTCGGCCTCCGCAGCCCGCTTGCGCACCGTGTCGTAGCGCGCGTCGGCCGCCAGTTCCGGCCGCCCGATCCGCTCGCACAATGCCTGCCAGAAGCGCGGGGTATTGGCCGAGATGTACAGGTATCCATCCGCGGTGGGATGGATGCCGGTGACACCGCCTGAGCGCATATCGCGGCCCACTGCCGCCGGCTCGCCCTCCGCCCAGACCATCCGCGCCGACTGCATCGTCAGCGCACTGCGCAGCAGCGACACGCCCACGAACTGGCCTTCGCCGCTGCGTTCGCGCTCGTAAAGGGCCGATGACACACCGGCCGCCACCAGCGCGGCAGCGTAGTAATCGACCACCGAGCCGTACAGGATCTCCGGGGCGCCGCCCGCCTTGCCCTGCATCGTGCACATGCCGGTCATGGTCTGCAGCACCTGGTCGTACCCTGCCTTCTCCTTCAACGGCCCCTGCTCGCCGTAGCCGGTGACCGAGCAATACACCAGGCGCGGGTTGAGCTTGTGCAGGCTCTCGAAATCGATGCCCAGGCGTACCGGCACGCTCGGCCGGAAGTTGTGCACCAGCACGTCCGCCTCGCGCACCAGGCGCATCAGCACCGCACGCTGGTCAGGCTGTTTCAGGTCCAGCACCACGCCGCGCTTGGAGCGGTTCACGCCGAGGAATGCGCGGCTCTCGGCCTCCAGCGTGGAGGGATAGCGCCGCAGGTTGTCGCCGACCGGCGGCTCCACCTTGATCACCTCCGCGCCCTGGTCGGCCAGCAGCGTGCAGCCGTAGGGGCCGGCAATGTAGGCGCTCAGATCCAGCACCCGAATGCCGCTCAACGGCCCGGTGGCACCTTCCCGCTGTGCGATGGCGAATGGAGAACTGGGGTTGCTTCCGGTCATGGTCAATACACTCGATACCTTGATGGAAGTTTCCTCCTGGCCAACGGGAAGAAACAGATCGTGTGGGTATGTTCTGGGTGGACAAAAAGCACGCTGCGGCGTCGGCGGCGCCACCGCCGCCGAACACCGCCGGGACGTCAGCCCGACGGCGCCAGCGACAGCCAGCTCAACCGCCAGCTGCCGTGATCGCGCCCGCCACACCGGTAGTAGGGCTCGAACGTCAGCGGGCCGCGGCACTCCAGCTGCACGGTGATCGACGCGCCCTCGCCCGTGTCCTCGCCCACCTGCAGCCACTGCGAGGGTGGCCGGTCCGGCAAGCGCACCGTCTCATCGGTTTTGTACCCGTCGATCAGGCCGGTGGCATACACCAGCGGCCCGTAGCTCAACCCCACGTACTCCCAGCGCAGGACCTCCTGCGCCACCGGCGCGCCATCCGGCGCGCGCGATTCCTGCACGTTGATGTTGGCCGCCCGGTGCAGGCGTGGCTGCATCGGCAGTTGCACGCAGATCGTGTCGCCGGACTGCCAGGTACGCTGCACGTGCACGAACCCGTCCGCGCCCGCCTCGGCCGCCTCGGGCTGTCCATTGACCTCGATCCGTGCGCCCGTCGCCCAGCCCGGTATCCGCACGCCGATGCTGAACTCGGCGACGCACTCGGGCAGCACGGTGAGGGTCACCGTACCCTCGAAGGGGAATCGGGTCGCCTGCAGCAGGGTCACTGCACCGGCCTGCGCGTGCAGCAACGTGGCCTCGCCCGGCCCGTACAGATTGACCCGCAGCCCACCATCGGCCGCGATTCCATAGGCGACTTGTGGCAACTCTTCCACGGCCATCGCGCCGCTGGATTTGCAGCAGCGCCAGTACGTGGTGTGCACGCGCCGGCCGTTGGGATAGGTGTAGTAGCACCAGTCCTCGCCATTGGCGGCCATCGCCGCCAGCAGGTCGTTGTAGGCGGTGCGCTCCAGTTCATCGGCGTAGCGTGCGTGGCCGGTGATGGCCAGCAGCTCACGGTTGAGCTGCATCCACGCCAGTACCGAGCAGGTTTCCACATAGGCCTGCGGGAAGAAGGTGCGCGGCGCGTTGAATACCTCCCGCGACCGGTGCGCCACCCCACCCCACGGCCCGCCGCCCAGCGTGAGGTGCTGCTCGCGGATGTTGTGCCAGAGATGATCCAGCGCCTGGCGATGGTCGTCTTGCCCGGTGGCCTTGTACAGCTTGGCCAGCCCGACCAGGTTCCAGCTGAGCTGATAGGCCTTGCCGGTTGCGATGAAGGCCGCGTCCTCACCAGCCAGCGCCTTGTCCAGCAGCGCCAGCCGCGGGTTGGCGTTGGCCTGCGCCAGGATGCATTCGGCCAGTGCCAGATAGCGCGGCTCGCCGGTGACCAGATAGAGATCGGCGGCAGGATCCAGCAGTACCGTGGCGGACATGCCGTGGTGGTTGCCCAGCGTGGTGATGTCGATGCCCGATTGCAGGGCCTGCCAGCACAGGTCGGCGATCCGGCACGCGGCCTGCAGGTAGGCTGCGTTGCCGAGCGCGCGCCACGTTTCCAGGAACCCGAGGATCAGGTAGCTGTGCGTCCAGATGTCCCAGGTGCGCAGCGCCGGCTCGCCGTTCCAGCTCTCCGGCTTGGGCGGCTGCGGCACGGTGAAGCGACGCTCAGGCGCATAGTTGCCCAGGTAGCCGTCATCGTCCTGCTGGCTGATCAACCAGTCGGCGACGCGGCGCAACGAGGCCTCCAGCTGCGGCTGCCCGCCCTGCGCCACCGCCCGCGCGGTGGCCGAGAGCCACTTGCCGGCGTGCTCGCCATACCAGTCGCCCTCGTGGTTCTGGTGCTTGTGCGCCTGGCTGAAGATGCTGATCGGCGCGCTGTGCTCATCCACGACGAACGTGCTCAGGCGCCCGCTGCGGTTGGCTGCCAGGGCATCGCCCAGCACGCCCTGCAAGGTGACCTGTTGCGGCGGGACCAGCGTCATGCCGCGGGCGGCGGGATGCAGACGGTTCATGCCGCATCCACCACGCAACGGAAGCCGACCGTACCGGCGCGATCCTTGGACGGACTCATCAGCAGGTACTTGCCGTGCTGATCCAGGCGGTAGGCCTGCGGGAAGTACCAGTGCGAGGTCTGCGGCTGATAGCTGCTGCCGCCACGCAGTACGGCCGCGCGGGTGTGCGCATCGCTGAATTCATCGGTCCATTGCCACACATTGCCGACCAGGTCCTCCACCCCGAACGGGCTGGCCCCCTGCGGATGTGCATCCACATCCGCCGGCGGGGTGAGGCGACGGCCACGATTGACCCGCGGCACGCGTGCGGCATCCCACGCGTTGCCCCACGGGTACAGGCGCTCGTCGGTGCCCTGCGCGGCGTACTGCCATTCCCACGCATGCGGCAGCCGCTTGCCGGCCCACGCCGCGTACGCACGCGCGTCCTCGATCGAGACCCAGGTGACCGGCTTGTTGTCCCAGCCCGCACGCGGCGCGCCGCCCTTCCAGTCCGCCAGGAAGTTGTGGTCATCGGCCGGCCGGTAGCCGCTGGCATCGAGGAAGCACTTGAACGCGGCGTTGGTGACCGGGTGGCGATCGATGTGGAACGCAGGCAGCGCCATGCGCCGGCGATGGTGGCGGCGCGCGCAGTCTTCCCACGGGTACTGCACATCCAGGCCGGCCCAGGTGAACCCTTCGATCTCGATACCGCCCACCTGGAACAGGAACTCGGCGGCCGGGATCGTGACCATGCCTGTCGGCGCCTCGGCCTGCGGGGGCGTGCTCGCGATCGCCAGCAGTTCCTGCGGAGCGGCCTTCCACGCGGCGGAGTAACAGTTGAGGGGCTGCTGTGCGCGCTCGGCGGTCGCCGCCAGGAATTCGTCCAGACCCTCGATCGCGGTACCTGCAGCCACACTCAGGATCGCCCCGAAGCCGCGCGCTTCCATCGGCAGCTCGATGTACGCCGCGCCGTCGATGATCCGCGGCGTCAACGCGCGGCCATGCCACGCATCGAAGTAACGCGTGCCTTGCGCATGCGCCAGCGCGATCTGCTCACCGTCCACGGCGTATTCGTTGCGGTTGATCAACGTGTGCAGCGCTACCCCCTCGCCCGGGAACCGGCTGGCGAAGATGCCGCCCTGCAGGCAGACCTGGTACGGCTCCCAGTCCATCGAGACCACCAGCTGCGGGAACTGCCGGTACAGCGTGGCAATCCGGCGCAGCGCTTCACCGTCGCGCGGGGTGAACTGGTTCCAGACGCCCCAGATGTTTTCCCAGGCGTTGTAGCCGATGCCGTTGAAGAAGCAGTACTGCAGGTCGTGATTGCGGTTGCGGCCCCAGCGGTTCTCGTAGTTCACCATGTGGCGTGGCTCCAGCCACTTCCATTTGGAGACGGGCGGCACCGGGCCATCAGGCGCCTTCTTGCCCCAGCTCTGCACGTTCCAGATCAACTGCTCTTCGGAACTGATGGTGGATTCGGGCTGCACCACCACTGGATTGCCGCGTGCATCACAGGCATCGAAGAACGCCCGCGGCACACCGTTGAAGGTATCGCCGTTGATGCCGTCGGCACCGACCGCCTTGACGATCTCGGCCAGCCCATCCCAGTGCGTCACGCCCGGGTCGCGGGTGCCGTGGTCCCACGGCTTGGCCGGCAGGAACACTTTGACGCCGCGCTTCTGGAAGGCCTGCACCGCGGCCTTCAATCCCGCCAGGCCGCCGGGCATGTCATGCGCCAGATCGAACTGGTTGCGGTCATCGATACCGATGTTGGGGTAGATGTACCAGATCAGCACCGAATCCAGCCCGCCGAACCGTGCGGTCAGATCGTCCAGGTACCGGTCGACGGTGTACTGCCCGGTGGCCGCATCGAAGAAATAGCGATCCTCGACCATCATCTGTGCATGCACGAAGTTGCGCTGCGCCCACTGCAGCTCCGGACGACGGTAGTTCACATCGGTGTAGCCGATCCGGACCAGGTGCTCGCGGCGCCAGTCCTTCAGTTCTTCCAGCCAATCGCCCGCGCTGGCATTGGCATCGATCATCCAACTGCCGATATCGGCGAAGGGCCACGCCGGCGCCTTGCCGGGCGTCGGCAGGTAACGCCCGGTGGTCACGTGCGAGAACTTGTACTCGGTGCGGATCGGCTCACGCCCGTAGTCGGCTGCATCGGTGTCGTAATCGGGGCTCTGATACGGCGTGGTCATGGGCAAGGCATCCAGCAGGAAACGGAAAGGAGGGACATCAGCGCGCGCACGCTGCCGCCAGCGCGGCATGGGCGGCGGCATCGGGAACGCGCGTGGGATCGCCCAGCAGCGCCTGCACCTCGGCGCGGGTGGGAATGCTCGCCTGTGCGCCCAGGCGGGTGCAGGCCAGCGCGGAAGCTGCGGTGGCGGCCAGCAACGCCTCGGCCATCGGTTGATGGTCGGCCAGCGCAGCGATCAGGGCGCCACAGAAAGTATCGCCGGCCGCGGTGGTATCCATCGGGTCGATGCGGAACCCCGGCTGCAGCAGCACCTCGCCGTTCACCCGGGCCAGGCAGCCACGCGCACCCAGGGTCACGATCACGCAGGGCACCGGCACGCGCGCCAGCCCCGTGGCCAGGTCCGGGGGATGGCCGGCCACCACATCCAGCTCACCTTCGTTGACGATCAGCACATCCAGCAGCGCGAGCAGCGCATCGGACAGGGCCTGTGCCGGCGCCGCGTTGAGCGCGACCTTGAGCCCGGCCGCACGGGCGCGGCGGGCATAGGCGGTGATGGTGGGCACGGGGGTTTCCAGCTGCAGCAGCAGCCAGCCCACGCCCTCCAGTGCCGGCAGGTGCTCCTCGCGGAGCCCGAGGTTGGCACCCGGCGCGACCGTGATCGCGTTCTCGGCGGTGTCGGCCAGGCAGATGAAGGCGGTACCGGTGGGCAGCGCAGGATCGCGCACGGTCGACAGGGCCACACCCGCATCGCGCAGGGACGCTTCGATCGGCGCGGCGAAATCATCCTCGCCCACGGCCAGCAGCATCCGTGTCGGCGCACCGCCGGCCCGCGCGCAGGCCACGGCCTGGTTGGCGCCTTTGCCACCGGGGAACGTGCTGAAGCCACGGCCCAGCACCGTCTCACCGGGCGCCGGCACATGCGTGGCGCGCACCACGAAATCGAGATTGGCCGAGCCGGCGACAAGGACGGAGGAACGTACCGCACTACTCATGGGTCTATCGCCTCATCAACGCGGTTGTAGAACGTCGTACTGATGCGCGGCAGATCGTCATTGCCGCCCGGAAGATGCTGCAGCATCAGGATCGCGACCAGGCGGCGTGCCGGGTCGATCGTGTAGTAGGTCGAGGCCGCGCCCGACCAGCCGAACGCGCCGACCGAAGCGGTGCGTCCTTTCAGGGCCGGATCCAGCAACACCGAACCGCCCAGGCCGAAGCCCTCGGCATCGCTGAACTCGGTCACCCGCCGGGGCAAGGCGGTGTGCACCAGCTGGTTCTGCATCATCAGGGCCACGGTGGAGGGTCGAAGCAACTGCACCTCGCCGTAGCGGCCGCCGTCCAGCAGCATCTGCGCGAACCGGCCATAGTCGCCGGCCGTGGAATACAGACCACCGGCACCGCTTGGATACGGCCGGAGCGCATTGCCGGGCACCCGCGCATGCACCTCATCGGCGAGCACCAGATCACCGTGCTCGCCCATGGTGGTCAGCGCCACCACCCGTGCGCGATCGCGCACCGGCACCACGAACCCGGTGTCGCGCATGTCCAGCGGGCCGAACACACGCTGTTGCAGGAACTGCTCGAACGGCAGCCCACCCACCACTTCCACCACGCGCGACAGAACCTCGATCGACGTGCTGTCGTAACGGAAGCGCGTGCCCGGCTCGGTCGCCAGTGGCACGCGGGCCAAGCGCGTGGTGTAGGCGGCCAGGCTGTCCGCGGCCTGCACCTGCTGGTGTTCCAGCAATGCGGTTACCGCCTCGAATCCCTCGCCACCCGCTGCGAAGCCGGCGGTATGGGTGAGCAGATGTCGTACGGTCAGCGTCTGTGTCGCCGGCCGCAGCTGTGGCGCCGCGGCGGTGCCCCCGGCGAAGACCTGCAGACGCGAGAACTCAGGGAGATGGCGCGCCACCGGATCATCCAGATCCAGCCGACCCTCTTCCACCAGCATCAAGGCGGCCACCGAGGCCACCGTCTTGGTCATCGAGTAGATGCGAAAAATGCTGTCACGCTGCATGGGCGTGGCATGCGCCAGGTCCTGCCAACCGTAGGCGGCGTCATGCACGATGCGGCCATCGTGGATCACCAGCGCGACCGCGCCGGTATAGCCCTGGCGGCCCGTCGATTCGTGCAGGAAGGCATCGACTGCTGGCAAGCGCGCCGACGCAGCCGTCGTTTCCGTCTGGCTCGGCGGGTCCGGCAACGACGCCGCGGCCTGTCCCACCGCCAGCATCAGCAACGCGAACACGGCCAGGCGTGCCCGGGGGCGGCAATGACGGGCGTGGGCCGGTCCGTGCGATGGCCAGTACATCCGCTCTCCTGCTGTCGGTGGCGGTAACGTCATGACAGGGTAAGGCAATAAAAACGGACCGGCGCTGCAGTGCCTCGCAGCGCCGGTCCGCGGTGACGGTCAGAACGTGAAGGTATGGGTCAGCGACACCATGCGGCCACGGCCGGAGAAGAAGTTCTGCCAGCCCGGCAGCTGCGACCAGGTCAGCACGTACTGCTTGTCCAGCAGGTTCTCGATGCCCAGCGACAGCTTGCCGTAGGTGCCGGTGTCGTAGTTCATGCTGAGATCCCACAGCGCGTAGCCGTAGGTATCCTCGTCATTGCGATACACCGCACCGTTGGACGGATTGACGAAGGTCTCGCGCAGGTCACGGCTGAAGGTACGACTCACGCCCAGCGTCGCGTCGAAGCGATCGTTCGGCGTCCAGGTCAGCGAGGCATTGACCTTGTCCGGCGAGATATCGAGGATGCCCATCTCCTTGTTCAGGCCCGAGCCGTCGTAGTACTGGGTCTGGCCGCGGATCCGCGAGTACAGCAGCGTCGCCTTCCACTGGTCGTTGAAGGTCCAGGCGCTGTTCAGTTCAACGCCTTCGATCCGGGTCGGGGCGCGGGTGAGGATGAAGTCCTCGGTCACCTTGTCCACGGTCAGCGATGAGCCGAACTCGGACGTCGAGCGGTAAGCCGACATCCCGACCTGGGCCTGCTCGCCGCGCCAGTTGAAGCCCACTTCCTTGTTCTTGGTGATCAGCGGCTGCAGATCGGCGATGCATGCCACTGCCTTGCACGGGCTGTTGGCCTGGATGTTGCGCAACGGGATGCCCACGTTGGCGATACCGAAGCCTTCCGAGTAAGAGGCGAACACCGACCACGCATCGGTGATGCGCCAGATCGCACCGAAGTTGGGCAGGTTGGCCTTGTAGTCGAGCTTGCCGCCCTGCACCGGGGTGAAGTCGCGGTAGGCGGTGGTGGTGTAACCGTCGATTTCCAGCTCACCGTCTTCGCGGCGGATGCCGGCATCCAGCGTCACCGGGCCGATGTCCCAGCTCAGCTGCGCGTACGGCGCCAGGCTGGTGTACTTCATCGGCGGCACCCATACCCGGTCGGTCAACGCCAGGCGCTGTTCCGCCGTGTCTTCCACCAGGTCCAGGCCGGTGCGCAGGCGCAGGCCTTCCACCGCGAACAGGCCACTGTAGGCATACGCGGCGCGCAGCCCCTTTTTCTCGGAGTTGATCTCCGACTGGTCCCAGATGCGCTGGTCTTCCGGCGGGGCCGGCTTGACCAGCTGGCGGTCCGTACCGTTCTCCGGCACATAACGCATCGCCTGCTTGGCCCAGTACAGGTCCACGCTCAGGTCACCGCCGAAGAAATCGGCATGGGTGTACTTGGCAGCGAACTGTTCGAAATCGTTGAACTCGGCCAGCGAATCCTTGATCGAGCCCTTCTCGGCGGTATTGGTGCTCGGCACCGGGCACTCCACGGCGTCGTAGCGGCAGCCTTCGACCGGAATGTAGTTGTGCTTCCCACCGATATGGAAGTTGCTGTAACTGGCCTGGATGCGCTGCATCTGGCCCTCGCCGAAGTTGTAGCCGCCCTTCAGGAACAGGTTCTTGCTGTAGGAATCGGACAGCGAGCCGGAGGTGTTCAAGCCAACCCGGCGGCCGTCGCCGTCGTAGGCGATGCCGCGATCGATGTAGGCGCCGCTGATCAGGAAGTCCGCCGCATCGCCCTTGAAGGTGTGGGTGATGCCGATCTTGGACTGGCCGCTGTCATCCTTGAACTGGGTGCCGTAGCGCGTGCTCACCGTGGTCTGGTGGCCCTCCACTTCCGGATTCTTGGAGAGATAGTTGATGACGCCACCGGCACCGCCGATGCCTTCGGCGGCCGACGGGCCGTTGATGACCTCGATGCGGCCGATCACGCCCATGTCGGTGAACGTGCCGTTGCGGCTGCCTTCGCGCAGCGGGGAGCCCTGCGGCACACCATCGAACAGGCGCAGCGCGACGCGGCCGCGCAGGGTCTCGCCACTGTTGCTCATCGCCTGGGAGGATTCGGAGTAACCGGGCACCATGCGTGCCAGCACGGCCGTGGCGTCTTCGGTCAGGTTGAGGGTGCGCTGCACCTGTTCCTGGTTCACGACGGTCACTGCACCGGGGACCTTCTCGATCGAAATCGGGGTCCGGCTGCCGGTCACGATCACCTGGTCCAGATCGGTGGGCGTCGTGCTCTGCGCCATGGCAGGGCTGATGACACAGGCGAACAGTGCAGTGCTGATGGCCGCGGAAAGTGGCTTGATCATTCGTTTCTCCCCCCCAAAAAAGGAAATGCGGGACAGCCGGCCGGGGAGCCGTCGCCACCGATGACGCGCGTGGGCTTTCGCCCTTCCGCCGGTCGATGCGGCTCCCTTGCGGGTCTCCACGTCCTGTCCGGCAACGAGGCGAGAGCCTAGGCGCGGCGTCATGGCGATAGAACTGTGCTCAGGTATGTTCAAAGCCTAGGATTTGTTTCGCTTCGCACCGCGCACCGCGCGAAAACCCGTGGTGTCAGCGTTGCGGCTCGGTCAATGCGACGCGCGCTTCCTCCAGCAACACGTTCACCAGGCGGATGCGCACCGACGAACGCGACCAGACCACGCCAATCCGGCGCGGTTCGCTGCACTGCGGCAAGGGAATGCGCACGACATTCAAGCCTTCCGGCCAGGGCTTGGCCCAATCCGGCACCAGTGACACGCCCAGCCCGCGGTCGACCATGACCGCGATGGCGTTGAGTGCATTGAGCTCGAACCGCTCGCGCGGCACGATCCCGGCCTGTCGCAGGTAGTCATCGGCGAGGCGACCGCCCCATTCGTGGCGGTCGTAGCGGATCAACGGCTGCTCGCGCAGCAGCTCGTGCGGGTCACGGCTGCCCAGATGGGCCGGCGCCAGCACCACCAGCGGTTCTTCGCGCAGCTGCTGCCACTTGCAGGTCTTGGGCAGCGCGAAGGGGGCCTGCAGCACCATCGCCGCATCCAGATCGCCAGCCTCCACCGCCCGGTACAGATCGGCCGAGTAGCCCGGCTTGATGAAGACGTTGATCTGCGGGAACGTCGCCACCATCCGCGACAGGATGTCCGGCAGCAGGCCGGCCAGCGCGGTCGGGCACGCGCCCAGCCGCAGCTCGCCGGCCAGGTCGTTTTCGTTGGCCACGCTGCGCAGGTCGGCCACCTGGCGCAGCAGGTCGCGCGCCCGCTGCAGGATGCGCGCGCCGTCCTCGGTGACGCTGACGGTGCGCCCGGCGCGGGCGATCAGCGGCGCGCCGAGTTCACGTTCCAGCGTGCGGATCTGCTGGGCGACCGCGGCCGGGGTGATATGCAGCGAGCGGGCCGCGGCAGCCATCGAGCCGCGGTCCACCACTGTTACGAACGTACTCAGGAACTGGGTTTCCACGGATTACCTCTCAGCGCGTGAGCAACCTACACGAGCCACTGGCGCAATGCGATTGGACCAATGGCCCGTGCGCCGGCGCCTCAACGGTGCTGGTCATGGGGCTGCCGCTTCGGCCGGGGTATCGCGGTAGATGGTCAGCCCCTTCAGCGAGCGGGTGGGCGCCGGGAAGAACAGGCTGGCCACGTAGCCGATCACGATGCACAGCAGGATCGAGATCGCCAGATAGAAGTACGGGTGCACCAGGTCCATGGTCCAGCAGACCAGCGTGATCAGGATCGAGCCGGCCACACCGATCGCCACGCCCGGCGCGTTGGCGCGGCGGGTGAACATCCCCAACGTGTAGGCACCGGCAAAACCACCGCCGAGCAGACCGGCCAGTTCGATGGAAACATCGAACAGCGAATGGATGTCATAGCGGCTCATCACCAGCGCGATGCCGATGCCGATCAGGCCCACGCCCACGCCGGACCATTCGGCCACGCGCACGGCGGTTTTCTCGTTCGGGTCCTTGACCAGTTTCTGATAGAAATCCACCGAAACCAGGGTCGAGATCGAGTTGATGATGCTCGACAGGGTCGACATCGCCGCGGCGAAGATGCCGGCGATGATCAGCCCGGTGACGCCGGCCGGCAGCTCGGCGGCGATGAACAGCGGGAAGGTCGCATCGATCGGCAGCAGCGGATTCAGGCGCTCGGGATTGTTGCGGTAGTACATCCACAGGGCCGTACCGATGCCGTAGAACACGAAGCCGCCGGGAATCATGATGGCGGCGAATGCCCAGATCGATCGCCCGGCTTCCTTGTCCGAACGCGTGGACAAGGTGCGCTGCATCAGCACCTGGTCCTTCGGGAAGGTCAGCACCACATCGAACACGACCAGGAAGATGAAGCCCCACACCGTGGCCTTGGTCAGGTCGAAGCTGAAATCAAACAGCTTGGTCTTGTCTTCCGCCGCAGCCGCACTGAGCAGCTGCGGCATGTCGCCACCGGTCTGCAGGAAGATGAAGCCGATCGCGAACAGCGCGCCGCCGAACATCACGATCACCTGCACCACGTCGGTCCAGATCACCGCCTTGGAACCGCCGACGGTGGAGTAGATGATGGTGAACACGCCCATCAGCATGATCGACCAGACCACGTCCACGCCGGTAATGGTGGAGATCGCCAGCGCCGGCAGGAACAGGATCACGCTCATACGGCTACCGATCTGCATCACGATGCACAGTGCGCTGGACAGCATGCGGATCGCCGGGTGGAAGCGGGTTTCCAGGTAGGAGAACACGCTCATCAGGTCCAGCCGGCGCAGCAGCGGCACGATCCAGACCGCCACGAACATAAGGCCGACGACCGCGATCAGGTTGTTGGTCAGGTACTGCCAGTTGGTATCGAAGGCTTTGGCCGGGATGGCGATGAAGCTGATCGAACTGGTGTTGGTGGCATACAGGCTGATGCCGGCCGCCCAGAACGGAATCGAGCGCCCGCCGACGAAGAAGTCCGCCGTGGAAGCGTTCTGATCCTTGAGGTAGAAGTAGAAGCCCATGCCGAGCATGGCCAGCAGGTAGATGCCGATCACCGTCCAGTCCAGCCAGCGCAGCAGGTGCTTGCCGCCCTGCATTTCGGCGTACTGGAGCTGGCTGCCGGTGGCGCCCGCGCTGGCCCAGGCCAGTCCGTTACCCCACGCGGTGACTGCCTGCGGATCGGCCGCCACGGGCGTCTCCAGCGTCGTCCACGCATCGGTGATCGTGTGGAAAGTGCGCGCCTGGGTCATGCCGCTGCCGTCCTTCACCAGCATCAGCAGATGCGCCTGGCCCAGCGCGCGCATCGAGCCGGCCACGATCGTGCCGTCCGGCGACGCGACCTGCTGCCAGCTGGCGTCGACGTTGCGGCGCCACAGCTGATCGCTGCCCGCGCTGGTGGCCAGGCCCAGGTACAGCGCGCCTTTCTGCGCCTGCAATGCGCTGGCAACCCCCTGCTGCGGCAAGTCCTCCAGATGCTGCCAAGTGGCGGTGCCTGCCGCCGCGGGACGGCGGTAGAGCTGGGCGCTGCCAGCCGCATCGGTGCCCACCAGATATAGCGCGTCACCAAAGGTGGCCGCCCGCGCGTTGCGCAGCGGCTCAGGCAGCGCAATGGCCGCGCCGAAAACCAGCGCGCCGTTGTTCAGGACCACCGGCTGCAGGCGGTCGCCGAGCGCATCCCCGCCCTGCAGCAGATAGGTGCGCCCGGCCGCGCTGACACTGCCCTCAAGCCCGTCCAGCTGCCCGGCGGCCGGCGCCGGCAACGCATCCCACGCTTTGTTGTCGGCGCGCAGTTCCCAGGCACCGTCATGGCCGAGTGCCACCAGGCGCCCGTCCACATGTACCAGCCCGCCCGGTGCGATCTGCGCCGGCAATGCCGGCAGGTTGCCGGCCGCCACCGTAGTCAGGCTCTCGGCGGCCACGGCGCCACTGCCGGCAAGCAGGACAGCGGCGGCAACCAGCCGCACGCTGCGCGCGCAGCGCCGGAGCACAGTGGAAAGAAACGCGGACGGTGCAGGCTTGTGCATGAAATTACCCGGAAAAAGTGCGGCAACGCCGAAGCCGGCAAGAGCGCAGGTAAGAGACAGTGGTCGATGCATCCCGATACCGCAATCAGGTAACCGGGGGAGAAGACGCGGCAAGCAGGGCTTGAGCACGGCGCAGGTACGGCAGGTCGATCATCCGGCCTTCAAACAGGAACGCGCCGTGTCCCTGCCCTTCGGCACCGGCGGCGGCGGCAACAATCCGCTGCGCCTCCGCGAGCATCGCCGGCGGCACGCTGAAGGTGGCGTTGGCCAGGGCAACCTGGCGCGGGTGGATGCAGCTTTTGCCGATGAAGCCCAACTGCCGGGCCATCTGCGCCTCGGCCAGGAAGCCGTCGCTGTCAGCCACGTCCGGAAATGCGCCGTCGCAGGCGAACACCTGGGCTTCGGCGGCCGCCAACCGCAGCGCGAACAGCGTGGCATGCACATTGCTCGGCTCACGGTCGATGCCGTTGGGCGAAAACAGGTCGCCCAGTCCCAACTGCAATCCGGCCACGCGCGGGTGCGCGCCGGCCAGTTCGGCGGCGATGCGCAGGGCCTTGGGGGTTTCGATGTTGATCAGCAGCCCGATCGGGCGCGTCACGCCGTTGCGCTGCTCAGCCTGTTCCAGCCGTACGATGGCCGCCAGCAGCTGCGCCACCGATTCAATCTTGGGCAGGTTGAGCAAGTCCACACCGGGGAGCGCCACGGCATCCAGGTCCGCGCCGAAATGGGCGCTGTCGGTACCGTTGCTGCGCACGATAAACTGCTTGTCACCGGCGCCGCCCCGCACGCGGCGCAGGAAGCCGGCGACCTGGTCGCGGGCCTGGGCCTTGCCGGCCTCGGGCACCGAATCCTCCAGGTCGAAAGAGAGCGCATCGGCCTCGCCGGCCATGGCCTTGTCGAACAGTTCCGGTCGGGCGCCGGGGACGAACAGCTTGCTACGCATGGTTTTCCCTCATCAACCCGCGCAGTCTGCAGAATTGGAAGCCCTTTAAAAGTGCGGTCCCGGACATTCATTGGATAGCATTTGTTTTGACCGCCCACTGCGCTGCAGTGCACCACGAGCAGAACAGCGTCGAACATCACCGTGTTGCCCGCACAATCCATTGCTGGAACCTGCCGTGGTGACCGCCCACGTCGCGTCTCGGGCGGTCACCCACCAAACGCGTCACGAGGACTGCTGCCGATGCATGAACCCACCCTGCCGTCGACAACCATCGTCCGGTGCATGCAGCACCTGCACGCGCCGAGCTCGGCATGACCGGCCCCACCCTGCTGCTGGATGGAAGCGCCATCCACGACATCGCCGGCTTCTACGCCGAGATCAACCGCGTGTTCATGGCCAGCGAGGACTGGCAACTGGCCCCAAGCCTGGATGCGCTGGATGACCTGCTCTACGGCGGCTACGGCGCCCTGGCCGGGCACGCATCCGCCACCGTGCACTGGACACACATCGCACACAGCCGCGCCGCGCTCGGGGTGGCGGCCACCCGCGCCTGGCTGCAGGAAAAACAGGCGCGGCCCGGCGTGTTCAATGCCGCGAGAATCGCCACCCAGCTGGACGCGCTGGAACGCGGCGTCGGCCAGACCTATTTCGACATCATCCTGGAGGTATTCGCCGCCCATCCCACCTTGCAGCTGCGCACGGACTGAGCGGCTGCGGGGCGCGCCCGTGCCGCTTGAACCGCATGCCCTTCGCCCTGCCCGCCCCCTCCCCTACAATGGCCGACCAGGCGGCCTTCCGGGCTGCCCCCGACTGTGATGGACCCCGCGTGACAGAGAAGCAGCCCGAACACACCCCGCTGATGAAGCAGTTCTTCGCCGCCAAGTCCGACTACCCGGACCTGCTGCTCTTCTTCCGGATGGGCGATTTCTACGAGCTGTTCTACGACGACGCCCGCAAGGCGGCGCGGCTGCTGGACATCACCCTGACCCAGCGCGGCAGCTCCGGCGGCGCGCCGATCCCGATGGCCGGTGTGCCCGTGCATGCCTACGAAGGCTATCTGGCGCGTCTGGTCGCCCTGGGCGAGTCCGTGGCGATCTGCGAGCAGATCGGCGACCCGGCGCTGGCCAAAGGCCTGGTCGAGCGCAAGGTGGTGCGCATCGTCACCCCCGGCACCGTCACTGACGAAGCGTTGCTGGACGAGCGCCGCGACACCCTGCTGATGGCCCTCTCGCGGGGCAAGAATGGCTACGGCCTGGCCTGGGCCGATCTGGCCGGTGGCCGCTTCCTGGTCAACGAAGTCGATTCGGACGATGCGCTGGAAGCCGAGCTCGCGCGCCTGGAACCGGCCGAGCTGCTGGTGCCCGATGAAGAGAACTGGCCCGCCTTCCTGCAGTACCGCAATGGCATCCGCCGGCGCGCGCCCTGGCTGTTCGATGCCGACAGCGGCCGCCGCCAGCTGCTGAATTTCTTCAAGCTGCATGACCTGACCGGCTTCGGCATCGACGACAAGCCGCGCGCCACCGCGGCCGCCGGTGCCCTGCTGGGCTATGTCGAAGAGACCCAGAAGCAACGCCTGCCGCACCTCACCGCGATCGCCACCGAAACCGCGAGCGAAGCCATTGCCATGAACGCGGCCACGCGCCGCCATCTGGAGCTGGATACGCGCGTCGATGGCGATACCCGCAACACCCTGCTCGGCGTGCTCGATACCACGGTGACGCCGATGGGCGGCCGCCTGCTGCGGCGCTGGCTGCACCGCCCGCTGCGCCTGCGCGAAGTGCTGGTGCACCGCCACGATGCGGTCGCTACGCTGATCGATCGCGGCGCCGAGGGCGACGTACGCGATGCCTTCCGTGCACTGGGTGATCTGGAACGCATCCTCACCCGCGTGGCGCTGCGCTCGGCGCGCCCGCGCGATTTCTCCACGCTGCGCGATGGCCTGGGCCTGCTGCCCGAGGTGCGCGCAGTGCTCGCACCGCTGGATTCGCCGCGGCTGATCGCGCTGCACGATGCGCTGGGCTCGCATGACGAATGCGCGCATCTGCTGGCCAGCGCGATCGCTCCGACCCCGCCGCTGAAGCTCAGCGATGGCGGCGTCATCGCCGAAGGCTACGACGCCGAGCTCGACGAGCTGCGTCGCCTCTCCACGCATGCGGACCAGTTCCTGATCGATCTGGAACAGCGCGAGCGCATCAGCAGCGGCATCGCCACGCTGAAGGTCGGCTACAACCGCGTGCACGGCTACTACATCGAAATCAGCAAGGGGCAGTCGGAGAAGGCGCCGGTGCATTACACGCGCCGCCAGACGCTGACCAATGCCGAGCGCTACATCACCGAAGAACTGAAGTCCTTCGAAGACAAGGTGCTGTCCGCGCGGGAACGCTCGCTGACCCGCGAGAAGTTCCTGTACGAACAACTGCTGGACATCCTCGCCAGCGGGCTGGAGCCGCTCAAGCAGTGCGCCGCCGCGCTGAGCGAGCTGGATGTGCTGGCCGGCTTCGCCGAACGCGCGCAGGCCCTGGACTGGGCGCGACCGGAACTGGAGACCGGGCCGTGCCTGAAGATCGAGCGCGGGCGTCATCCGGTGGTCGAAGCGGTACGCGAGCAGCCGTTCGAACCGAACGACCTGGACCTGCATCCGGACCGCCGCATGCTGGTGATCACCGGCCCGAACATGGGCGGTAAATCCACCTACATGCGCCAGAACGCACTGATCGTGCTGCTGGCCCACATCGGCAGCTTCGTGCCGGCCAGCCGCGCGGTGATCGGCCCGATCGACCGCATCCTGACCCGTATCGGCGCCGGCGACGATCTGGCCCGAGGGCAGTCGACCTTCATGGTCGAAATGGCCGAGACCAGCTACATCCTGCACCACGCCAGCGCACAGTCGCTGGTGCTGATGGACGAGATCGGCCGCGGCACGTCCACCTACGACGGCCTGGCGCTGGCCGATGCGGTCGCACGGCATCTGGCTTACCAGAACCGCTGCTACACGCTGTTCGCCACGCACTATTTCGAACTGACCGCGCTGGCCGACGAACAACACGAAGGCGGCGCCAGCGGCATCGCCAACGTGCACCTGGATGCGGTGGAACACGGCGACGCACTGGTCTTCATGCACGCCGTGAAAGATGGCCCGGCCAACCGCAGCTTCGGCCTGCAGGTGGCCGCACTGGCCGGCCTGCCGAAATCGACCGTCGCCCAGGCGCGGCGCCGTTTGGCCGAGCTGGAGCAGCGCAGCCATGAGACGCAGTCCGCCGTGGTGGCCGCGCAGGCGCTGGATGCACCGCAGCAGTTCGGGCTGTTCAACGCACCCAATACCGCCGCACAGGATGCGCTGGCCGCGATCGATCCGGACGAGCTCACCCCGAAGCAGGCACTGGAAGCGCTGTACCGGTTGAAGACGCTGCTCTGAGGGAGCGTCCGGGCTGGCCACGACCAACGGTCGTGGCCTACCGCCACAATGCGGTAGTGCCGGCCGCTGGCCGGCTCCCCGCAGCGCCGGTAGCACCCGACCGTTGGTCGGGTGTCCGCGCGGGCCCGCGTGAATTCTTCGCATTCCCGTAGTGAACGCAGCGCTATGCTCGGGCGGTTCCCATCCCTGCCCTGGAGTCCGCCGTGAATACCGAATCACTTGCCGCGTCCCTCTTCCAGCAACTGCAGCAGGGCCAAGGCCTGCAGCAGGTATCCCAGCAGCTGGGCATCGACCCCAACCAGGCCAGCACCGCGGTCGGCGCCGCCCTGCCCCTGCTGCTCGGCGCGATGGGGCGCAATGCGCAGGAACCTCAAGGCGCACAGGCACTGCTGGGCGCGCTGCAGCGTGATCATGCGCCGGCCGGTGCCGGGAGCGGCGTCGATCTGGGCGGGCTGCTCGGCAGCGTGCTGGGCGGCGGTGGCGGCAATGCCACCAACGGTGCCGGGATACTCGGCCACATCTTCGGCGGCAACACTGACCGTGCCACCCAGGGCCTGAGCCAGGCCACCGGGCTGGACAGCAGCAAGACCAGCCAGCTGCTCGCGATCCTTGCGCCGATCGTGATGTCCTATTTGGCCCAGCGCTTCGCCAGCGGCGGCAACGCCAGCCCCGGCCAGCTCAGCCAGGCCCTCGGCCAGGAAGCCCAGAGCGCCAACAGCGGTGGCCTGCTGACCTCCGTGCTGGACCAGGACGGAGATGGGCAGCTGGGCGTCAGCGATCTGCTCAAGCTCGGCGGCGGTCTGTTCGGCAAGCGCTGAAGGCAATCGCTCGAAATAGCCTGCGCCTATCGCATTGGTTGATTCATTCGAATGTACCGAATGAACGGCAGTGATTACCGTGTGGGCACGCCTTCACATCGCGGTGCTTTACGGCCAGGTGTGCGGGCAACCTTCCCGACGTCGCCATCGCCTCCCCCACGCCGATGGTGGCCACGTTCGCCAGTACACAGGTAGATACCCATGAAAAGCGAAGCCAAGTGCCCGTTCAACCACGCCCTCGTCGGCGACGCCACCACCAACCGCGACTGGTGGCCCAAGCAGCTTCGGGTGGACCTGCTCAACCAGCACTCGACCCGCTCGCATCCGCTGGATGAGGCATTCGATTACGCCGAGGCCTTCAAGGGCCTGGATTACGCCGCACTCAAGGCCGACCTCAAGGCCTTGATGACCGATTCGCAGGATTGGTGGCCGGCCGACTTCGGCCACTACGGCGGCCTGTTCGTGCGCATGGCCTGGCACAGCGCCGGCACCTACCGCATCGGCGATGGCCGTGGCGGCGCCGGCCGTGGTCAGCAGCGCTTCGCCCCGCTCAACAGCTGGCCGGACAACGTCAGCCTGGACAAGGCACGCCGCCTGCTGTGGCCGATCAAGCAGAAGTACGGCCAGGCGATCTCCTGGGCTGACCTGCTGGTGCTCACCGGCAACGTCGCGCTCGAATCGATGGGCTTCAAGACACTCGGCTTCGCGGGCGGCCGTCCGGATACCTGGGAACCCGACCAGGATGTGTACTGGGGCCGCGAAACCACCTGGCTCGGCGGCGATGTTCGCTATGCGCATGGCTCCGAAGGCGTGCAGGAAGACCACGGCGTGCTGGTCTCCGATGATGACGCGGATGGCGACATCCACTCGCGTGATCTGGAGAACCCGCTGGCCGCCGTGCAGATGGGCCTGATCTACGTCAATCCGGAAGGCCCGGACGGCAATCCCGATCCGCTCAAGGCGGCCTTCGACATCCGCGATACGTTCGGCCGGATGGCCATGGACGATGAGGAAACCGTCGCGCTGATCGCTGGTGGCCACAGCTTCGGCAAGACCCACGGCGCCGGCCCGGCCGACAACGTCGATGTGGAACCGGAAGCGGCGGGCCTGGAAAGCCAGGGCCTGGGCTGGGCCAACCGATTCGGCACCGGCAAGGGTGGCGACACCATCACCAGTGGCCTGGAAGTGACCTGGACGCGCACGCCGGCGCAGTGGAGCCATGACTTCTTCGAGATCCTGTTCGGCCACGAGTGGGAGCTGACCAAGAGCCCGGCCGGTGCGCACCAGTGGGTGGCCAAGGACAGCGAGGCGATCATTCCCGACGCGCACGATCCGTCGAAAAAGCACCGCCCGACCATGCTCACCACCGATCTGTCGCTGCGTGTGGACCCGGCCTACGAGAAGATCTCGCGCCGCTTCCTGGCCGATCCGCAGGCCTTCGCCGATGCCTTTGCCCGTGCGTGGTTCAAGCTGACCCATCGCGACATGGGCCCGCGTGCACGCTACCTCGGCCCGGAAATTCCCGCCGAAGAATTCGTCTGGCAGGACCCGGTGCCGGCGGCCCCGCAGACCCCGCTCAGCGCGCAGGACATCGCCGCGCTGAAGCAGCAGATCGCCGCGACCGGCCTGGGCGCGGGCGAGCTGGTCTCCACCGCGTGGGCATCAGCCTCGACCTTCCGCGGCTCGGACAAGCGTGGCGGCGCCAACGGCGCGCGTGTGCGCCTGGCCCCGCAGAAAGACTGGGCCGTCAACCAGCCGCAGCAGCTGGGCAAGGTGCTGGCCGCACTGGAAAAGATCCAGGCCGGCTTCAAGGGCGACGGCGGTACGCCGGTCTCGCTGGCCGACCTGATCGTGCTGGCCGGCAATGTCGGCGTCGAGCAGGCGGCCAGGGCCGGTGGCCATGAGGTCAGCGTGCCGTTCAACCCCGGCCGTACCGATGCCAGCCAGGACCAGACCGATGTGGACTCGTTCGCGGTGCTGGAGCCGTATGCCGATGGTTTCCGCAACTACGTCAAAGGCCGCTACAACGTGCCTGCCGAAGCGCTGCTGATCGACCGTGCGCAGCTGCTCACGCTGACCGCGCCGGAGATGACCGCCCTGGTCGGCGGCCTGCGGGTGATCGGCACCAACGTCGGCGGCGGCCAGGAAGGCGTGTTCACTGATCGCGTCGGCACGTTGAGCAACGACTTCTTCGTCAACCTGCTCGACATGCGCACGCAATGGGTGGCCAATGGCGACAACTACAGCGGCCGTGACCGCGCGACCGGCGCGCAGCGCTGGAGCGGTAGCCGTGTGGACCTGGTGTTCGGCTCGAACTCGGTGCTGCGTGCACTGGCCGAGGTCTACGCCAGCGCGGACGGCGAGAAGAAGTTCGTCCGCGACTTCGCCGCCGCCTGGGCGCGGGTGATGGAGCTGGATCGTTACGACCTGCGTTGATTCACCACCGTAGCCATACACAACGACCGGGCCGCATGGCCCGGTCTTTTCATGCGTGCGGTGCGCGGCTCACAGTGCGTCCAGATCACCCAGCGCACGGATCAACCGGCGCGCGCGTTTGTCCGGCTTGTGCTCCGGCGGCTGGTAACCGTTCTTCGCCGCGGCACGCTGCAGGCGAAGCTCCGCGCGGCGTGCAAGCGAGGCCTCGCTCTCGGCGTACAACTGCTGGGCCACCGGGGCCGGGCCGCGCATCTCGCTGAGCCCAAGCACCTGGATATCGAACACTTCATCGCCACGGCTGATCTGCAGCGCTTCGCCCACGCGCACCGCGCGCGAGGATTTCGGGCGTTGCCCGGCCACATCCACCTTGCCGGTCTCCACCGCCTGTTTGGCCAGGCTGCGGGTTCGATAGAACCGTGCGGCCCAGAGCCACACATCCAGCCGCACGGCGGCCAATGGGGTTGCTTCGATCATGCGGGTGATTCAACTCCCCGGCTCAGCCGGTCGTCGGTTCAGCGGTTGCGGTGCCGATGGATCGCCACGGCAGCCAGTGCCACCGATCAGCGTGGGAACCCCCGCATCCAGATCGCGTCGCTGGCTGCCGACCTGGCATTCCGGTCGGTCCATGGGCCGTACCTGTGCGTCGCGCAGGCGGTCGTCCGTACTCGAACATGCGGCCAGCGAGGCGCCAATCAAGAGGGCCAGCGCGGTGGGGATGAACCGGTCATCCAGAAGGATCTGCAGCCGGCCAGCGGCCGGCACTACCGGGGCAGCCGCTGACGTGCGTTGAGACGCGGAAGTACGCATCGCGATATCCCCTTGATGGGCTTGGTGCTAGTGTGCCGCTCTCTGAGCTCGATCTCCAGCGCACATGGCCAAAGCGCCGCTTGACCTGACCACGGGCCCGATCGGGCGCAATCTGTTCCTGTTCGCCCTGCCGATCCTGGCCGGCAACATCGCCCAGTCGATGAACGGCTCGGTGAACGCGATCTGGGTCGGCCGCTTCCTCGGAGAGGCGGCGCTGACCGCCACCGCGAACGCCAACAACATCATGTTCTTCCTGATCGGCTCGGTGTTCGGGATCGGCATGGCCGCCTCGATCCTGATCGGCCAGTCGATGGGTGCCCGCGACCTGCCCCAGGCCCGGCGCGTGATGGGCACCAGCGCCACCTTCTTCATCGGCCTGTCGGTGGTGATCGCGATCGCCGGCTGGTGGCTGTCGCATCCATTGCTGGCGGCGATGGGCACACCGGCCGAATCACTGCCGCTGGCCGAGGCCTACCTGCGCATCATCTTCCTGGCGATGCCGACGCTGTATGCCTTCGCCTTCCTGAGCTCTGCGCTGCGCGGCGTGGGCGACTCCCGCACGCCGTTCCGCTTCCTGCTGCTGTCGGTGGTGCTGGATATCGGCTTCAACCCGCTGCTGATCTTCGGCATCGGCCCGTTCCCACAGCTGGGCATCGCCGGCGCGGCGTGGGCCACGTTGATCGCGCAGACCCTCTCACTGCTCGGCCTGCTCTGGTACATGCGCAACAAGCGGCATGTGCTGTGGCTGGGGCGCAAGGACATGGCGCTGTTCAAGATCGATGGCGAGATCCTGCGCGCCTTGGTGGTCAAGGGCGTGCCGATGGGCCTGCAGATGGTGCTGATCTCGCTGTCGATGATCCTGATGATGACCATGGTCAACAGCTACGGCACCGACACCGCCGCCGCGTATGGCGCCTCGCTGCAGCTGTGGACCTACGTGCAGATGCCGGCGATGGCGATCGGCGCGGCGTGCTCGACCATGGCCGCGCAGAACGTCGGCGCGCAGCGCTGGGACCGCGTGCGCGGCACCGCCCGCAGCGGCGTGCTCTACAACTTCCTGCTGACCGGCGTGCTGATCCTGCCGCTGATCCTGCTCGACCGATACACGCTCGCCCTGTTCCTGCCCGAAGGCAGCCAGGCGCTGGAGGTGGCGCGCCACCTCAACCACATCGCGGTGTGGTCGTTCCTGTTCTTCGGGGTGAACTTCGTGATCTCCGGCGTGGTGCGTTCGACCGGCGCGGTGATCCCCCCGCTGCTGATCCTGGCCGCCTCGCTGTGGGGCATCCGCGTGCCCTTCGCCGAGCTGCTGCAGGACCGCTGGGGCGCCGACGCGGTGTGGTGGAGTTTCCCGGTCAGCTCGTTCTGCGCGATGCTGATGTCGCTGGCGTATTACCGCTGGGGCGGCTGGCGCAAGGCACGCATGCTGCCCAGCCATCACGAGGAACTGGCCGCGCCGGCCGAGGTCCCCGCGTCGCCGCCGTCGCCGGTGGCGGACCCGAATCCGACCACGCCGCTCCAGCCCGCCCGCGCGGGCACCGCGCGGCCGGATTAAGCCACGCGCCCCTGCAGCAGCGTCTTCCAGGCAGGCAGTTGGTAGCGTCGCCGCTGGTACCGCATCAGCAGCGCCATCATCACGCCGAACAACAGCCCGGCCATGACAGCACTGCCAACGGTGATGCCGAGCGTGAGCGAGCCAAGGTCCAGGACCAGCCACATCAAGGCGCGCCACAACACGCCCCACAACACGCCAAACAGCCCGCCCATCACGAACAGATTGGCACCGAAGCTGGCGAGCAGCGGTGGCGGCACGCGCAGCCCCATGCGCCACAACAGCCGATGCAGCGGCGGTGCGCGCATGCCGGCAGGCACGTTGGCGTCGGCCATGGCCTGCAGCGCGTGACGAACATCAGCGGGATAACGGTCCATGTGCTTCTCCATCACGAGGCCACAAATGCAAACGGCCACCCGAAGGTGGCCGTTTGAGGCGACAACCGAAGTTGTCGGCCGGGAATTACTGGGCAGCCTTGGCAGCCAGGCGCGCGGCCTTGGCCTGCGCAGCAGCAGCCAGATCTTCCTTGATGCGGGCAGCCTTGCCTTCCAGACCACGCAGGTAGTACAGCTTGCCGGCGCGGACCTTACCACGACGCTTCACTTCGACCGAGTCGATGATGGCGCTGTGGGTCTGGAAGACGCGCTCGACGCCGTAGCCGTGCGAGATCTTGCGGACGGTGAACGCGGAGTTCAGGCCGGCGTTCTTGGTGCCGATCACGACGCCTTCGTAAGCCTGGACGCGCTCACGGTTGCCTTCCTTGACCTTCACGTTGACGACGACGGTGTCACCCTGGCTGAACTTCGGCAGCTCGCGGGTGATCTGGGCGGATTCGAAATCCGCAAGGATGGTTTTGTTCAGCTTGCTCATGGGTGCACCGATAGTGTTCGGGTGGTCGTGTCGTTCGACAACGTGGGCTCATGCAGTCACCGGACTGTGCTGCACGTTTTTTGTAGGGTTTCCACCACCGGGCGCAACGGCCTGATGGGAATCGCCAATGATAACCGAAGACTCCTGCCCCGCGCTAGGGGGAAGGGTCGTCGGCCAGGGCCTGCCGGGCCTGCGCGAGCAGAATCCGGTCGGCCTTGGACAGCTGGGCCTCGTCAAGCAGGTCCGGCCGCCGGGTTGCGGTCCGCAGCAGCGACTGCTGGCGGCGCCAGCGGGCGATGGCGGCATGGTTGCCCGAGCGCAGCACGTCCGGGACAGTGCCCCATTCATGCTGGGCCGGGTGGCTGAAATGCGGGCAGTCCAGCAGCCCCTGCGGGCCTTCGAAACTGTCCTGGGCGGCCGATTCGGCATCGCCCAAGGCGCCCTCCTGCAACCGGGTCACAGCATCGACGATCACCGCCGCGCCCAGCTCACCGCCGGACAGGACGTAATCGCCGATCGAGATTTCCTCGCTGACCTCCGCATCGAGGAAGCGCTCATCGATGCCTTCATAACGCCCGCACAGCAGGATCATGCGCGGCAGCGCGGCCAGTTCACGCACCTTGGCCTGGGTCAGCGGCGCGCCCTGCGGGCTGAGGTAGATCACCGGCGCAGGCGCCGGGTCGGCCGCCTTGGCCGCGGCCAGGCAGGCGCGCAGCGGCTCGATCAGCATGACCATGCCGGGACCGCCGCCGAACGGACGGTCGTCCACCCGGCGGTAATTGCCTTCGGCATAGTCACGCGGATTCCAGCCATGCAGGTCGAGCAGGCCGCGCTCGGCGGCACGGCCGACCACGCCCAGCGCGGCCGACTGTGCCATGAACTCGGGAAACAACGTGATGACGTCGATTCTCACCGGATCAGAACTCCGGATCCCAGTCGACCACGATCAGGTTGGCCTCGAAATCCACCGAGACGACGAATTCGGGCTGCACGAACGGAATCATCCGCTCACG
>Ga0160473_100548_pt1 | contig 25691 bp, 28 predicted proteins | sample HID1975I_E11MG_FD_108217 | JGI IMG/M metagenome (GOLD analysis project Ga0160473, IMG submission 108217) | Enriched soil microbial communities from UW Madison campus, WI, USA - HID1975I_E11 MG | ecosystem: Environmental > Terrestrial > Soil > Unclassified | place: USA: Madison, Wisconsin... | reverse complement strand
GCGGAACCGTGCCGGGCGAGCCGGCGACCCTGGCGCTGGTCACCCTGCATGCCGATGGGCGGGCCGACATCGTGTCCAGCGGGGTGACGGCGGAGTTTCCCAAGGCCGATCCGCGCTGGGCGGGCCTGGCGCGACGCCGCACTGTCCATGTGAGCGGTGAGCGGGCGGGACGGCCTCTGCCCACCGGCCTGGCGGTCCACGACTGGGCCACCGGACGCAGCGACCGCTTCGACTTCGGCGAGCGCTGGATCGTCGAGGAGGCGGTGTTCGTGCCCAAGCCGGGGCGCGAGGCCGAGACCGACGCCTGGCTGGTCGCGCCGGCGATCAATCTGGCCGAAGGGGTGACCGAACTGCACGTGTTCGAGGCGGGGCGGGTGGCGGACGGTCCGACAGCCAGCTGGCGGGCGGACGTGGCGTTGCCCGCCGGGTTCCATGGGGCGTGGGCGGGGGTTTAGGTTCAAACAGTTCGCCTGTTGGAAAACTGATCTTGACCTGAAGCCTGTATCGAGATTAGTTCGCCATATGGAAAACCATGATGATCGTCTGAGCCTGGCGTTTTCGGCCCTGGCCGATCCGACCCGGCGCGCCATCGTCGCGCGTCTGTGCAGCGGGGACGCCACGGTCGGCGAGCTGGCCGAACCCTTCGAGATCGGGCTGCCGACGATGCTGAAACATATCGGCGTACTGGAACGCGGAGGCCTGATTTCGTCCGCGAAATCGGGGCGCGTGCGAACCTGCTCGCTGGCGCCCGGCACGCTGCGCGGAGCCGATGACTGGCTGCGCGCGCATATCGCGACGTGGGAGGGTCGGCTGGACCGGCTGGAGGCGCACCTGGCCCGTAAACCGGAGAACATGAAATGACCGACAGCCCTGCACACACCCCCTCGGCCTGGGCCGACTGGCCGCTGGATCGCGAGATCGTCCTGTCCCGCGTCATCGATGCGCCGCGCGAGCGCGTGTTCGACGCCTGGACCGACCCCGATCAGTTGGCGGCCTGGTTCGGCCCGGAGGGTCTGACCATCCAGACGCACGAGATCGACGTTCGCGAGGGTGGCGTCTGGCGGTTCGACATGGTCGGCGCGAACGTCCGCTACGACAACCGCATGACCTTTCTGCGTATCGACAGGCCGCATCGGATCGAGGTCGACCATGGTTCGGACCATGACGACGACCCGGGCAGGTTCCGCATGCTGGTGACGTTCGACGAACAGACGGACGGTAAGACGGTGCTGACCCTGCGCCAGTTGCATCCGACGCGGGCGCATCGCGAGGCCGGGGTTGGATTCGGCGCTGTTGAATATGGCGGCCAGACGCTGGACAAGCTGGCGGCCCATCTGGCCAGGCGCGGCTAGTACCAGCCCGCCTCTCTCAGCGCCCGGGCGTGGCGGCGGCTGACCGGAGCGGTCAGGCCGCCGTCCAGCGTCAGCGCGGCCCGGCCGTCGCCGCGTTCGACGGCGCGCACGGCGTCGCGGGCCACCCACCAGCTGCGGTGGGTCTGGGCGCCTTCCAGCCCCTCAAGCTCATGCAGGGCGTCGGACAGGCGCATCAGGATCAGGTCGCTGCCCCGATCCGTGTGCAGGCGCAGATAATGATCCTCGGCCTGCACGGCGATCAGGCGCGCCCCGCGCAGGCGCGGCGGCAGGCGGTCCAGAAAGCGGACGACGGCCGGCCCGGCGGCGGGGGCGTGGGTCTGGACCGTGCGTCTGGGCGAGACGAAGACATTGACCGCGCTGACCGCCAGGGTGACGACCGTCACCGGCGCAATCAGTTGCGGCAGGGCCTCCAGCGGATAGACGCGGCCGGTGAAGACAAGACCGGTCACCGCCCAGACGATGACCGACAGGGGGCCGGAGATCAGCAGGGTCAGGGCCGCGACCTGAAGCCAGGGCCGGTCATCCAGATCGACGAACCGCTCCAGCAGCCGGGCCGAGGCCAGGCCCCAGACGCTGCCCAGCAGCATCATCGGAATCCAGTAGGCCAGCCGCGCCGTCAGCGACGCGCCGCCCGACCCGAAGGCGCCGGCCATGGCCAGGAAGCCGCCGACGGCGACGGCCACCGCCGCCGTCCGCGCCGCGTCGCGCCACGGCGCCTCGCCCCCTGTCATGTCCGATCGCCCCATGGCGCCCTTGAGACCACGAAACCGCGCGGCGATGAAGGGGTCAGCCGCGATCCATGGTCTGGCGGATCAGGGCGGCGGAGCGGTCGGGGCCCAGGTCGTGGGCCAGGGCGCTGCGGAACTTTCCGTCCGGTCCCATCAGATAGATCGTCAGCGAGTGGTTCATCGTATAGCCCTCGCCCTCGCCGACCTTCTGGAAATAGGCGCGGTAAACCTTGGCCGCGGCCGCCACCTGTTCGGGCGTGCCGGTCAGGCCGATGACCCCGGCGGGAAAGCCGTCGCTGGACAGATAGTCCTTGAGCATCCTGGGCGTGTCACGTTCCGGGTCGATGCTGATGAAGACGATCTGCAGATCCTTGGCCCGGTCGCCCAACCGGTCCTGGGTCGCCTTCAGCGTCGCCAGGGTGGTGGGGCAGAAGTCGGGGCAATAGGTGAAGCCGAAGAAGACCAGGCTCCATTTGCCATCCAGCAGGGTCTGGTCGACCGGGCGGCCGTCCTGATCGATCAACTGGAAGTCGCCGCCCACCATGGGCTGGCCGGTGGCGACGGATTCGGTGACGGCGGCCTGCTGGCGGCCATTGACCACCAGCACGGTGATCAGGGCCAGGGCCGCGGCGATCATCAGGCAGGCGCCGGAGAACAGCAGGATCGAACGACGGGGCATCGGATTTCCAGAGGCGGTCAGCGTTGCGGCGGTCTATAGAAGAGGCGTGAGCGCGATAGAAGCCGATCCGACGTCGCAGTCCGGGCTGGAGCCCGAGCCGCCCAGCTGGCGCCATATGCCCCGGCGCGGGCGCGGGCTGAGCCTGTCAACGCTGATCGTGCTGCGCTGGCTGGCCATACTGGGCCAGACGGCGACAATCCTGACCGCCTATTTCGCCCTGCATTTTCCCCTGCCGCTGTGGGCCTGTCTGGCCGTGATCGGGGCCAGCGCGGCGCTGAACCTGACGGCGACGCTGCGCCAGAGACAGGGCGGCGCCAACCTGCCGGACGGGCGGCAGACCGGGGTGCAGCTGGGATTCGACATCGTGCAGCTGTCGACGCTGCTGGCCCTGACCGGCGGCCTGACCAATCCGTTCTGCCTGCTGCTGGTGGCGCCGGTGACCATCGCCGCCGCCGCCCTGCCGGCGCGGGCCGCGGCGGTGCTGGCGGTGCTGGCGCTGACGGCGACGACGGTGCTGTTCTTCTGGTCTATGCCCTTGCCGTGGCGATTGGGCGAGCATCTGGAGCTGCCGGTGCTGTACCGGTTCGGCATGGCGCTGGCGCTGGTGACGGGGGTGGTGTTCACCGCCGGCTACGCCTGGCGGGTGGCGGCCGACGCAGAAAAGCTGGAGCTGGCCCTGGCCACGACCCAGGACATCCTGCAGCGCGAGCAGCGGCTGGCGGCCCTGGGCGGGCTGGCGGCCGCGGCGGCGCACGAGCTGGGCACGCCGCTGGCGACCATCCAGGTGGTGGCCAAGGAGCTGCTGCGCGAGTCGCCCAAGGGCGGCCCGGCGGCCGAGGACGCCGAACTGATCCTGCAACAGGCCGACCGCTGTCGCGAGATCCTGAAACGCCTGTCGCAACAGCCGGAAGAGGGCGACGACCTGTATGCCGACGTCGGGCTGAAACAGCTGCTGGAGGAGGTGATCGAGCCCCACCGGGGCTTTGACCTGGCGTTCGAGGTGGTGGTGCGCGGTCCGGCGGGACAGCCCCTGCCGCGTGTGCGCCGCCTGCCCGAGGTCATCCACGGTCTGTCCACCCTGGTCGAGAACGCCGCCGACTTCGCCGCCTCGCGGGTGCGGGCGCAGGCGACGGTGGACGCCGGCTGGATCGAGGTGGAGGTGATCGACGACGGCCCCGGCTTCGCCAGCGAGATCCTGCCCCGACTGGGCGAGCCCTATGTGACCAGCCGGCCCCAGGCCAAGGCGCGTCGGGCGCTGGCGGCCCAGCTGGCCGCCGCGACGCAGGCGGCGCGCGCCCCGAAGAAGGGCCGCAAGCCGCCGGCCCCACTGACGCCCATCGCCCCCAGCCAGGGCGGGATGGGACTGGGCTTCTTCATCGCCCGCACCCTGCTGGAGCGCACGGGCGGCAAGGTCACGGTCGGATCGGGCGGCCGCGAACCGGATCAGCCCAGGGGCGCGCGCGTTTCGGTGCGGTGGCCCCGCCAGGCGCTCGAAGTGTCGCAGGGGTAGGGCCGAGGCTTGACCCCAGGGCCGCGCGCCCCGACTTGAGGCACAGGAGACTTAACAGATGTCCGACCTCGAAGACCGTATCGCCCAGCTGGGCGACAAGACCCTGTTGCTGCTGGACGATGATCAGGCGTTGAGGACGCGTCTGGGACGGGCGCTGGAATCGCGCGGCTTTGTCGTGACCACGGCCGGCTCGGTGGCCGAGGCCGGCGAGACGCTGAGGGCAGGCGTTCCGGCCTTCGCTGTGCTGGACATGCGGCTGGAGGACGGCAACGGCCTGAAGGTGGTCGAGGCCATTCGCGACCGGCGCGAGGACGCCCGCATCGTCATGCTGACCGGCTATGGCGCCATCGCCACCGCCGTGGCGGCGGTCAAGGCCGGGGCCGTGGACTATCTGCAAAAGCCGGCTGACGCCGACGATGTGGTCAAGGCCCTGCTGATGACCGGCGAGGCGCCCGAGCCGCCCGAGAACCCGATGAGCGCCGACCGGGTGCGCTGGGAGCATATCCAGCGCGTCTATGAGCTGTGCGACCACAACGTCTCGGAAACCGCCCGTCGCCTGGGCATGCACCGCCGGACCCTGCAACGCATCCTGGCCAAGCGCGCGCCGCGCTGACCTTCGGCAAGGCGCGCAGTTTGGGTCAGTAACCCGTCGAGCCGAAGCCGCCGGCGCCGCGGGCGGTTTCGTCCAGGGCGTCCACCTCTTCCAGCTTGGCCTGGGCGTAGGCGGCGATGACCATCTGGGCGATGCGTTCGCCCCGGCGCACGACGAAGGGCTCGGCGCCCAGGTTGGCCAGGATCACCCCGACCTCGCCGCGATAGTCGCTGTCGATAGTGCCGGGCGAGTTCAGGCAGGTCAGGCCGTGCTTCAGCGCCAGTCCCGAGCGGGGCCGCACCTGCGCCTCGTATCCCGGCTGCAGCGCGATCTTCAGCCCGGTCGGCACCAGCGCCCGCGCGCCCGGCGCCAGGGTCAGGGGCTGATCCTCGGCCACCGCCGCGCGCAAATCCATGCCGGCCGAGCCCATCGTCTCATAGGCCGGCAGCGGCAGATCGTGGGCGTGCGGCAGGCGCTGGATCTGGACGATGGTCATGGGCGGTCGGCTCCGGTCAGGTGGACGGCGATACGGTCGGCGAGGCGGCGGGCCACCTCGGTCTTGGACTGGCGCGGCCAGGGCTCGGCCCCGTCGCGGGTGAACAGGGTGACGGCGTTGGACTCGGCGCCGAACACATCGTCCGACACGTCATTGCCCACGATCCAGTCACAGCCCTTGCGCGACAGCTTGGCCCGGGCGTTGGCCTCCAGATCCGTGGTTTCGGCGGCGAAGCCCACCACCAGGGCCGGTCGGTTCGGGCCGGGGGCCGAGACGCCGGCCAGGATGTCAGGGTTCTCGATCAGGGCCAGGGACGGCGGGCCGCCCGGCGCCTTCTTGATCTTGCCCGAGGCGACGCCGTCAACGCGCCAGTCGGCGACCGCCGCGCTCATCACCGCGATGTCGGCGGGCAAGGCGGCCTGCACAGCCGCCTGCATTTCGGTGGCGGCCTCGACGAAGACACGGCGCACGCCGGGGGGGGCGTCCAGCGCGACCGGGCCGGACACCAGGGTCACCTCGGCCCCCAGTTCGGCCAGGGCGGCGGCGATGGCGTAGCCCTGCTTGCCGCTGGACCGGTTGGTCAGGCCGCGCACCGGGTCGATCGGCTCGAACGTCGGCCCGGCGGTGACGACCGCGCGCTTTCCGGCCAGCGGGCGGTGCGCGTCGCGATCCAGTTCGGCCCGGATGGCGTCCAGAATGGCGGGGGGTTCGGCCATCCGGCCAGGACCGTATTCGCCGCAGGCCATCTCGCCGTCGTCCGGCCCGACCACGGCGACGCCATGCAGGCCGGGGAAGCGCCTCAGCCGCGCCACGTTCGCCTGGACCGCCGGATGGGTCCACATGCGCACATTCATGGCCGGAGCCAGCAGCACCCGCTTGTCGGTCGCCAGCAGCGTCGTGGAGGCCAGATCGTCGGCCATGCCGTTGGCCGCCTTGGCGATCAGGCCCGCCGTCGCCGGCGCCACGACTACCAGATCGGCCCATCGCGACAGCTCGATATGGCCCATGGTCGTCTCGTCCTCGGGCGAGAACAGGGCCTGATGGGTCGAGAAACCGGTCAGCGAGGCGATCGACAGCGGGGTCACGAACTCGGCCCCCGAGGCCGTCAGGATCACCCGCACCTGCCCGCCCGCCTTGCGAATCAGACGGATCAGCTCCAGCGCCTTGTAAGCGGCGATGCCGCCGCCGACGATCAGCAGGATCCTGCGGCGGCTCAGATCGGTGGAGGGTGCGCTCATGCCCCCTCCTCTAGCCGAGGCGGATGACGCGCGCAAAACAACCCCTGGCCGAAGAAAAAGAACATTGCACGAACGACGTGCGCCGGTCTAACGTCGGTTAACGAACTTTCGGGGAGGGGTCTTATGAAGTTCAACACCATCATGGCGGGCGCCGGACTGGGTCTGGTCACGCTGTTGCTGGCCGCCTGCGACAACGGGCCGTCGGCGGTCGAGACGCGGGATCGTGCGGGCGAGGCGGCGCAGGCCGCGATGATCGCCGCGCCGGCGGCGCTGGACACGGCGGAAGGGCTGGCCGAGGCCAAGCCCGTCGTCACCGCAAACCGCCGCGAAACCGTCGACGCCAAGGCCGAGCGCCTGTTCCAGCGCAACGGCGCCGCCTTCGGCGCACGGTCGGCCGAGGACTATCTGGCCAAGGTGCGGGCCTTCACCGCCACGCCGCCCCGCGACGCGGAAACGGCCAAGCGGCCCAATGGCGACACCCTGATCTATCAGGCCTCGACCAACACCTTTGCGGTCGTGGCGCGGGACGGCACGGCGCGGACGATGTTCAAGCCGGACGACGGCCCGGCCTACTGGGCCGATCAAAAGGCCAAGGCGCCCGAATTCGGACGACGCCGCGCCCCGGACTAGGTTGCTGGACTCATAAGCTCTGAGCCAGAGTCGAGTTGATGCGAGCATCACGGCGGCGAGGAAGTTTCGGGCCAGCTTGTCGAAGCGGGTGGCGATGCGGCGGAAGTGTTTGAGCTTGCAGAAGTACCGCTCGACGACATTGCGCTGCCGGTAGATCGCCGGGTCGATCGAGCGTTGAATCTTGCGGTCGCGCTGGGTCGGGATGTGGGCGCAACCGCCGTGCGAGGCGACCAGGTCGATAACGGCGCGCGCGTCGTAACCCCTGTCCGCGACGAGCGCGCCGGCGGGCTTGAGGCCAGCGATCAAGGCTTCGACGGCAGCCTTGTCAGAGGCTTGTCCGGCCGAGAGCACGATCCTCAACGGCAAGCCGTCCTGATCGACCAGAGCATTGATCTTGGTGCTTAGTCCTCCACGAGAACGGCCGATGGCGTGATCCGGGCCCCCTTTTTTCCGCCCGCAGCGTGCTGGTGGGCGCGGATGATTGAGCTGTCGATCAGATGCATCGACCCCGGTGAGGCGGCCGACAGCGCCTCGAACACCCGGACCCAGACGCCTGCCTTGGCCCAGCGGTTGAAGCGATTGTAGACCGTCGTGTGCGGCCCGTAGCGCTGGGCAAATCCCGCCACGGCGAACCGGTCCTGAGCACGTAGAAAATGCCGTTGATCACCCGCCGGTCGTCCACCCGCGCCACCCCGCGCGGCTTGTTCGGAAGCAGCGGCTCGATCAGCCGCCACTCCATCTCACTCAGATCATATCGCGCCATGCCAAGGCTCCTTCTGGAAGCCTTGAATCAGCGAGCGCGCGTCGCAGCAAGCTTTGTGAGTTCAGAACCTAGGCCGAGAGCGCCAGGCCGGCGTCGGCCGCCAGCTTTTCCAGCGACACCATCGGGCGCGGGCCCCAGTGGGCGATGGCCTCGGCGGCGGCCAGCGAGCCCAGGGCGCCCGCCTCGGCCAGGCCGAGGCCGCGCGCCAGACCCAGCAGCAGGCCAGCGGCGTACTGGTCGCCGGCGCCGGTGGTGTCGACGACCTTCTGGACCGGCGCGGCGGGAACCTCGACCCGCTCGTCACCGCGGAAGACGACCGAGCCGGCGGCCCCGCGTGTGACGGCCGCGACCTCGACGATCCGGCCCAGGTGGGCGGCGGCGTGGTCGAAATCCTCGGTTTCGAACAGGGCGTGCAGCTCGGCCTCATTGGCCAGGACGATATCGGCCGAGGCCTCGATGAAGGCCAGCAGCTCGGCGCGCCAGCGATGCACGACAAAGCTGTCGGACAGGGTGATGGCGACCTTGCGTCCGGCGGCGTGGGCCAGGGCGGCGGCCTTTTCGAAGGCGGCGCGGGCCGGGGCCGGATCGAACAGATAGCCTTCCAGATAGACGATGGCGCTGTCGCCGATCAGGTCGGGGTCGATATCCTCGACCGTCAGTTGGTTGGCGGCCCCCAGGAAGGTGCACATGGTGCGCTGGGCGTCTGGGGTGACGTTGATCAGGCAGCGGCCGGTGCCGAAACCGTTTCCGGCGCCGCCCTGCAGCACCGGGGTGTCGAAATGGACGCCAACGGCGCGGATGTCGTGGCTGAAGACACCGCCCAGCGTGTCCTCGGCCACCTTGCCGATATAGGCCGCACGGCCGCCGAATGACCCGACGCCCGCCACGGTGTTGCCGGCCGAGCCGCCCGAGGCCTCGACCCCCGCCGCCATGGCGTCGTACAGGGCGGCGCTCTGGGCCTCGTCCACCAGCTGCATCGAGCCGGGGGTCAGGCCCTGGGCGGTCAGGAAGGCGGGCTCGCACGGGGCCAGCACGTCGACGATGGCGTTGCCGACGGCGCAGATGTCGAAGCGGGCGGAGGCGGAGAGCGTTTGGGTCATGGCGGCCCCATAGCGGGGCAGGGCCATTCACGCTAGGGCGGAGCCATGACCCAGATCGCCGTCCTGACCCCCGATCCCGCCGACCCCTCCTATCGCGGCCAGTGGCCCGGCGTGCTGGAGCGATTGCAAGGCGCGCTGGCGGCGGCGGGGATCACGGCGCGGCCGACGCCGTGGACCGACCATGTCGAGGACGCCAGCGGTCTGACCGATTTCCCGCTGGTGCTGCCGGTCATCACTTGGGGGTATCACCGGGATCACGAGCGCTGGCTGCGGGCGTGCGCGACCTGGGCGGCGTCGGGGGTGAAGCTGGCCAATCCGGCCGAGGTACTGCGCTGGAATTCGGACAAGACCTATCTGGCGCGACTGGCCGAACGCGGCGTGGCCATTCCGCCGACCATCTGGACCGACGGGGTCACGCCCGCCGTGGTCGCCGCCGCCTTCGAGGCGACCGGGGCCGAGCAGCTGGTGGTCAAGCCGACCGTATCCGGCGGAGCGTGGCGGACGGTGCGCGTCGCCGTGGGCGACCTGCTGGAAGAGGCGCTGCGCGAAGCGCCCGAGGGCGGGGCGATGATCCAGCCCTATCTGCCGACCATCGAGACCGAGGGCGAAACCTCTCTGCTGTTCTTCGGCGGGCGGCTGAGCCACGTCGTCAACAAGCGGCCGGGCCGTGAGGGCGAATTCCGCATCCAGACCCAGTTCGGGGGGCAGTACCGCGCCCTGGACGCGGCGCCGGAAGAGGCGCTGTCGCTGGCCGAACGCACCCTGGCCGCGATCGACGAGCCGCTGCTGTATGCCCGCATCGACATGGCGCCCGACAGCGAGGGCGTCTGGCGGTTGATGGAGGCCGAACTGATCGAGCCGGACTTCTATCTGGGCGCCGCGCCGCAGGGGGGCGAGAATTTCGCCCGCGCGGTGCGGGAGCAGCTGGAGGGCTAGACGACCACGAAATCCATCCGCGCCGGGCACAGGTCGCTGATCGGGCAGGCGGCGCACTTCGGGCGCTGGGCGACGCAGGTGTAGCGGCCGTGCAGGATCAGCCAGTGGTGGGCCTTGGGCAGCCAGTGCTCGGGCACGACCTGGTGCAGCTGATCCTCGACCTTGTCCGGCGTCGAGGCGGTGGCCAGTCCCAGCCGGTGCGAGACGCGAAAGACGTGGGTGTCCACGGCGATGGCCGGCTCGATCCCCAGTTCGTTCAGCACCACCGAGGCGGTCTTGCGGCCCACGCCGGGCAGGGCCTGAAGGTCGGCGCGGTTCAGCGGAACCTCGCCGCCGTGGCGCTCGATCAACATCCGGGCGGCGGCGATGACGTTCCTGGCCTTGGTGCGATACAGGCCGATGGAGGCGATGTAGGGGATCAGCCCCTCCTCGCCCAGCGCCAGCATCTTCTGCGGCGTGTCGGCGACCGGAAACAGTTTGGCCGTGGCCTTGTTGACGCCGACGTCGGTAGCCTGGGCCGACAGGGCGACGGCGACCACTAGCGTATAGGGGCTGGTGAAATGCAGTTCGGTCTTCGGGTCCGGCATGATCCCGGCCAGGCGGCTGAAGATCGCCTCGACCCGGTCCTCGTCCGGCGGCCAGGCGACGACGCGCGGCGTGGGCCGGTTCGGGCCGGCCTTGCGCTTGGCGGCGACGCCCCTGGGGCGCGGCAGGGCGGCTTTTTTCGCGGAGATCTTGCTCATCGGTCGTCGGCCTCGCGGTCAAGCGCGCGGGGGTCAAGGTCGAGGGCGGCCAGGGCCTGATCCGCCGCCCGTTCGCCCTCGATCCAGGCGCCGTGGGCCGTGCCGTAGAAGGCGGCGGCGGTCGCCTCGCCCGCGACGAAGATGCGGTTTTCAATGGGGCGGGCCAGCCGGGCGCGATCGTCGGCATGGCCGGGCCGGGCATGGGAATAGGCGCCGCGTGCGAACGGGTCGCGACCCCAGCCGGACGCGGCCACGAACTCCAGCCGCTTGCGGAAGGCCGAGCCCAGCAGGCCGACGATCTCCTGCACCGCGAAGTCGAACAGGGCGGCGTCGCCCTCGCTCTCCAGACCGCGCGCCAGGTCGCCGCCGAAATATCCCTCGATCATCGGCCGGCCGAACGGCCGCAGGTGATAGCCGCCGGTGTCGGCCGTATCGCGGCGACCCCACAACTGGCTGTCGGCCGGGAAGTCGTCGGCTCCGGCGAGCGTCATATGCAGCTTGGTCGCCAGCCCCAGGGGCAGACCGGCCGCCGCCTCGATCAGGTCGGGCAGGGGCGGATCGAAGCGGATCGCCTCGGCCGCAATCAGATCGGTCGGCAGGGTCAGGATCACGGCCTGCGCCTCGACCATGCCCCGCGACGTTTCGACTTTCAGCGCCGCGCCGGTGCAGTCGATGCGGCGGACGACGCAGCCGGTGACGACGGGCAGGCCCGCGCCCAGGGTTTCGATCAGGCGGCCGTACCCTTCCTTCACCCGCCAGTTCACGCCGGTATCGCGATAGGCGTCATAATCGCGGATCGACACCTCGGCGAAGCGCGCCCCGTTCAGGGCGCCCGAGATGGCGTCCATCCGCCCGTTCCAGCGGCAGTCCGGATCGAACAGGGTCGCGGCGGCGGCCTCGTGGCCCAGCGCGGCGGCGTCGGCCACGCGCTGTTCGAAGGCGGCGAAGGCGGCGCGGAATTCGGCCTGTTCGGCGCGCGTCGTCTCATGGTCGAAGGCGGTCGATTCCCATGGCGGCGGCGTCTTGTCCAGTGACAGGTCGACCTGCTTGACCCGCGCCGCCAGCGGATTCTCGTCCGCCGAATGCAGCCAGCCGCAGCCCAGGTCCAGCCCATGCGCGCCGGTATGCGCCCGGCCGCCGATCCGGTCCCGCGCCTCCAGCGCCGCCACGGTCAGGTCGCGCCCCGACAGGCGCCGCAGGGCGGCCAGGCCGGCGGCGCCGGCGCCGATCACGGCGATGTCGAGCGTGGGGGACAGGGCGGTCATGAGGGCGGCTTTCGGAACACGCCGAAACATGAGGTGTTCGCCGCCCAAAGCAATCCATGCGATCGGCGGTTGATTTCTGGACGCAAGCGTCCATTTTACGCGCCATCCTCCTCCCCCGAGATGCTCTACCCATGGCTTTGTCCCCCGCGCTCAAGAAACGCCTGCCGCTGATCGTCGGCGGGATCGTCGTCGTCGCCCTGTTGATCGGGGGTGTCTTCTGGTGGATCGGCAAGTCGCGCTGGGAAGCCACCGACAACGCCTTCGTCCAGGCCGACACCTCGCTGGTGAGCCCGCAGATCGGCGGCTATGTGGTCGAGGTGCTGGTGGCCGACAACCAGCGCGTGGCTCCCGGTCAGCCGCTGGTCCGGCTGGACGACGCCGACGCCAGGGCGCGTCTGGCGCAGGCCGAGGCCAATCTGGCGGCCCTGACCGCCGCCGTCGGCAATGTGGACGCCCGCGCCGCCCAGGAACAGGCCACCGTCGCTGCCCGCGCAGCCGCCGTGCAGCAGGCCCGCGCCCAGGCGGCCCTGGCCCAGGCCGAGGTCGATCGCTATGGCAAGCTGGCCGAGCAGGGCTGGGTCTCGGCCCAGCGGATCGAGACGCAGCGCGCCACCGCCGACACGGCCCAGGCGGGCGTCGCCCAGGCCCAGGCCGCCCTGACCGCCGAACAGCGCACCGTCGCCGTGCTGGGCTCGACCCGTGAACAGAGCGTCGCCGCCGTCGATCAGGCCCGCGCCCAGGTCGAGGAAGCCCGCATCAATCTGGAGCGGACCGTGGTGCGCGCGCCGGTCGGCGGCGTCGTCGGCGCCCGCGCCGTGCGCGTCGGTCAATATGTCCAGCCGGGCGGCGCCCTGCTGTCGGTGGTGCCGCTGGCCGATACCTATGTGGTCGCCAACTTCAAGGAGACGCAGGTCGCCAAGATGCGTCTGGGCCAGACGGTGCATATCCGCGCCGACGCCTTCCCCGGCCTGGACCTGATCGGCCGGATCGACAGCTTCGCCCCGGCCACCGGGTCCGAGTTCGCCTTGATCCCGGTCGAGAACGCGACCGGCAACTTCACCAAGATCACCCAGCGCGTGCCCGTGCGCATCGTCGTCGAGCGCAAGCCCGGCGCGCCCGCCCTCCGGCCCGGCCTGTCGGTCGAGACGCGGGTGGACCTGAAGAGCGACGGCGGCCGGACCTTCGCCGAGGCTTCGGCGGACGCGGCCCGGTGACCCAGGCCTCGACGGCGGCTGCGGCCGGCCCGGTCGCGGGCGAGCCGCAGATCAACTGGACGGCGCTGCTGCTCGGCTTCGCGGGCATGGTGATCGGCCAGTTCATGGCCATCCTGGACATCCAGATCGTCGCCGCCTCCCTGCCGCAGATCCAGGCGGGCGTCGGCGCCTCGGCCGACGAGATCAGCTGGATCCAGACCGCCTATCTGATCCCCGAGGTCGTGATGATCCCCTTGTCGGGATATCTGTCGCGGTTGTGGGGCACGCAGAAGGTCTTTCTGGTGTCGTGCGCCGGCTTCCTGCTGATGAGCGTGGCGGTGGGCCTGTCGTCGTCGATCGAGACGATGATCTTCTTCCGCGCGCTGCAGGGGTTCGTCGGCGGGGCCATGATCCCGACCGTCTTCGCCGTCGCCTTCACCGCCTTTCCGCCGGACAAGCGCGTCACGGCCAGCGTGGTCATGGGGTTGATCGTCACCCTGGCGCCGACCGTGGGGCCGACGCTGGGGGGGCACCTGACCGAATGGCTGAGCTGGCGCTGGCTTTTCTTCATCAACGTCTTCCCCGGCATGCTGGTGCTGTTCCTGGTCGGTCGCTACGCCCGTTTCGACAAGGGCGACGCCTCGCTGGCCAAGGGATTTGACTGGCTGGGCCTGGGGCTGATGGCCGCCTTCCTGATGAGCCTGCAGTTCGTGCTGGAGGAGGGGGCCAAGAACGACTGGTTCGCCGACGATCACATCCTGCTGCTGAGCGTGGTGGTCGTCATCTGCGGGCCGGCCTTCATCTGGCGGTCACTGACCTATCGCAATCCGATCGTCGAGCTGCGGGCCTTCGGCAATCGCAATTTCGTGGTCGGGGTCATCATGACCTTCATCGTCGGCGCGGCCCTGTTCGGGGGCACCTTCCTGCTGCCGCTGTTCCTGGGACGGGTGCGGGAATATTCGGCGGCCGAGGTGGGCACGACCATGGTGGTGTCGGGCCTGGCGATGTTCGCGACGGGACCGTTCGCCGGGCGACTGGTGCGCAAGGTCGATCCCCGCATCCTGATGTTCGTCGGCTTCATGCTGTGCGCCTGGGGCATGTGGGACGCGCACGCCGTCACGGACGAATGGGGCTTCTGGCAGTTCGCCGGGGTGCAGGCGCTGCGCGGGGTCGGGGTCATGCTGGCCATGATCGCGTCGCAGCAGGTGACGATGGCGACCCTGCCGCCGCACATGGTCAAGAATGCGTCGGGACTGGTGAACCTGAGCCGCAACGTCGGGGGCGCCTTCGGCCTGGCCATGCTGAACACCTCGCTGACCCAGAATACGGCGCTGCACATGGGCGAGCTGACCAGCGCGATCCAGCAGGGGAACGCCGGCGTCACCGGCATGATCGCCGGCCTGACCCAGCGGTTCGGCGATTCCGTCGATCCGCATGCGGCGGCGATGAAGGCGGTCTATGGCATGCTGCAGAAACAGGCGACGACGCTGGCGTTCGGCGACGCCTTCGCCGTATTGGCCATCGCCTGCGCCATCGCGGCCTTCGTCACCCTGTTCTCACGGCCGGTGAAGCCCGGCGCGGTCGGCGCGGCGGCGTCGGAGGTCCACTGATGCCTCGCGCCGCCGGTCAGATCGACGAGAGCAAGAGCGAAGCCATACTGGAGGCCGCCTCGCTGCTGTTCGCGGAAAAGGGCGCCGGCGCGTCCATGGCCGAGATCGCGCGGCGGGCCGGGGTGTCGAAACAGACCCTGTACAACCGCTATCCGACCCGGGGCGACATCGGCCGGGCGCTGGCGACGCGGCGGTCCGACGCGATCACCGCCCCCCTGCGCGGCGCCGGCGGCTCGCCGGAAGATGTGCTGACAGCCGTGGCCGAAACCCTGCTCACCAAGGTCAGCCACGGCGGCAAGGGCGCCTCGTTGCGCGGCGTCGCCCTGATGTCGCCGGAAGAGCCGGAACTGGCGCGCATCATCTATGACGCCGGGCCGGGCGAGTCGCTGCGACGGCTGGGCGCGTGGATGGGCGAGCAGGATCGTCTGGGGACGCTGTCCGTGCCCGACCCGCTGGCGGCGGCCGAGATGTTCACCGGCATGGCGCTGGGCCACGCCCATCTGCGCGCCGTGCTGGGCCTGGCGCATCCGCCGACGGATCAGGTCGGCGCCCGCGCCCGCGAGGCCGCGCAACGGTTTGTGAAGGCGTTCGCGGTCGCCTGATTGGCCTCGCGCGGCGAAGGCGGCTAAAGCGGGCGGTGCAACCGGAAACGGAGTTCCCATGCTGATCCACCTGTCGTCCTGGCCCGAAATCGACGCCCGTCTGAAGGACGGCGGCGCCCTGTCGCGGACGGTGGTGGTGCCGATCGGCTCGAACGAGCAGCACGGGCCGACCGGTCTGCTGGGCACCGACTGGCTGTGCCCCGAAATCATCGCCCATGCGGCGGAAAAGGGCGAAGGCGACCTGATCGTGGCGCCGACCTTCAACATCGGCATGGCCCAGCATCACCTGGCGTTTCCGGGCACCATCTCCCTGCGGCCCTCGACCTTCATGGCGGCGATCGCCGACTGGGTCGCCTCGCTGAGCCGGCACGGTTTCGAGCGGATCTATTTCCTGAACGGTCATGGCGGTAACGTCGCCACCATCGAGGCGGCGATCTCGGAAATCTACGCCGAGAGCTCCTTTGTGCCCGAGCCGTGGGCCGAGCGGACGCCTTTCATGCTGAAGCTGCGCAACTGGTGGGACCTGCCGGGCGTGACCCGTTTGTGCAACGACATCTTCCCTACCGGCCACGGCGCCCACGCCACCCCGTCCGAGATCGCCGTGACCCAGGCGGCCTATCCGGACCGGATCAAGGCCGCCGACTACAGCCCGCAGATCGCGCCGATGGGGCCGATCCGCGACGCCCTGGATTACCGCGCCCGCTTCCCCGACGGCCGTATCGGCTCGGACCCGGCCCAGGCCAGTCCGGAGAAGGGCCAGCGGATCATCGACCTGTCGGTTACGGCGCTGATGGATGATGTGCGCGCGTTCGCCGGCGAGGTCGCGCCGGAGTAGGGAACCCGTTTTCGTGGCGGCGGTTGAACCTTGGCGTCAAAGGAGACCGCCGCCATGGCCGACCCCAAATCCCCCTCCAACGATCCGCACCCCGGCATGATGGGTGACGGCACCGAAGAGCAAAATCTGAACCAGCCGGGCGATCCGTCCAAGCGGATCAAGGAAGACGAGGTCGACGAGGCCTTCACCAAGGATCCCAAGATCGTTCCGACTCCCGAGTGATATCAGGCGGTGCGGATGATCCCGCCCGAGGCCTGAACCGGCCAGGGGGTCAGCCGCCCGCCCGCGCAGGGTCCGCCCTTGCACTCGCCGGTCAGCGGCTCGAACACCGCGCCGTGCCAGCCGCACAGGATCAGCGATCCGTCTGGCGTCAGATAGCGATCCAGTTCGACCGCGATGGGAAAGCCCGCGTGCGGACAGCGGTCGACCCAACCCGCGACCTGGCCGCCCTTGCGCACCACAAAGCCGTGGAAGAAGGCCTCGCCGATCTGCAGCACGAATCCGCGCGAACCGGGGTCGGCGATATCGACTTCGGCGCACAGGGGCACGTTCGGCGGCGTCTTCCAGACGCGCTTGCACTCTTCGGTCGGGGCTGCGTCGGACATGGGGACGCGGCTTACTCGCGCTCTGGCTTGAGCGGGCGGGACAGCAGGGCCTCGATGGCGGCGTCGACCGACAGTTCGCCGGCCAGCACGGCGGCCACGGCCTCGCAGATCGGGGTCTCGACCCCCAGCCTGCGCGCCAGTTCGCGCACGGCGGGCGCGCTCTCATAGCCCTCGGCCACGGACCGCTTGCCGGCCAGCGCCTGTTCGACGCTTTGCCCCTCTCCCAAGGCCAGGCCCAGGCTCATGTTGCGCGATTGCGGGCTGGAGCAGGTCAGCACCAAGTCGCCCAGGCCGCACAGGCCCGCGACCGTCTCGGCCTTGCCGCCCAAGGCGACGGCCACGCGCATGATCTCGGCGAAGCCGCGAGTGATGATGGCGGCGTGGGCGCTGCGGCCCAGCCGGCGCCCCTCGACGATGCCGCAAGCGATGGCCAGAACATTCTTCAGCGCCCCGCCCGCCTCGGCCCCGATCAGGTCGTCGGCCAGATAGGGGCGGAACATCGGCGCCGACAGGGCCGCCATCAGCGCCTCGCCCAAGACTTCGTCCTCACAGGCCAGGGTCACGGCGCTGGGCAGGCCGCGCGCCACCTCGGCGGCGAAGCTGGGGCCGGACAGGACGGCGGGCGCGGCGCCCGGAATCGTCTCCGCCAGCACCTCGGTCATCAGCTTCAGCGAGCCGCGCTCGATCCCCTTGGAGCACAGGACGATCGGCAGGCCGGGCCGGGCGTGGGGCGCGAAGGCGGCCAGGGTCCCGCGCATGTGCTGGGCCGGCGGCACGGCCAGGATCAGATCGCAACCGGCCAGGTCGGCCAGGTCGGACGTCACCGATATGGCCGGATCCAGTTCGACGCCGGGCAGGAAGGCCTCGTTGACGCGCCGGGCGCGGATGCTTTCGATCACCTCGGGCTCGCGCGCCTGCAAGGTGACCTTCAGGCCCGCCGCCGCCGCGCTCTGCGCCAGGGCCGTGCCCCAGGCGCCCGCGCCGATGATTCCCGCCGTTTCAAACGTCATACGCTCTCCGGTCCCCCCAGACCTGATATCCGCCGCATTACGCCTTGGCGCCCTTGCGGCCTGTCTTCTTGTGCACAGGATCGGCGTTCGCGCGCGCCTCGTCCAGTGGCCATCGGGGCCGTGCGGCGACGTCGATGTCGCTGGTCATGCCCTTTTCCAGCCGCTCGGCCCCGGCCAGGGCGATCATGGCGGCGTTGTCGGTGCAATAGACCAGTGGCGGCGCCAGGAAGCCGAAACCGTGCCTGGTCGCCAGGGCTTCCAGCGTGCGGCGGACCGTCTTGTTCGCCGCGACACCGCCCGCCACCACAAACAGTCTTTGTTTATGCCCTATCGCCTCGCGCGCGGCGCTCGGCTGCTTGAGGGCGTCCGCACGCTCGAGCTCGGGATGCGCCTCGGCATAGGCGATCATCGCCCGCTCTGACCGCTCGGCCAGTTGCCGGGCGATGGCGCTCTGCACCGCGTCGGCCAGGTCGGCCCTGTCCCGATCCGTCTCGCAGGTCTGGGCCAGGCGCGAGGCGGCGGTCTTCAGCCCCGAAAAGGAGAAGTCGCAATCCTTGCGCCCCAGCAGGGCGCGCGGCAGATCGAACCGCGAGCCGTCGCCGGCTTCCGCCAGCTTTTCCAACGCCGGACCGCCGGGGTAGCCCAGGCCCATGGTCTTGGCGATCTTGTCGAAAGCCTCGCCCGCAGCGTCGTCGATGGTGGTGCCCAGCCGGCTCATGTCGCCGATGCCGCGCACCTCCAGCAGCTGGCAATGCCCGCCCGACACCAGCAGCAGCAGGAAGGGATAGGTCGTCTCGGCCCCCAGCCGCGCCGACACCGCATGGCCCTCCAGATGGTTGACCGCGATCAGCGGCAGTCCGCGCGCCAGCGCCACCGCCTTGCCATAGCCCAGCCCGACCATGACCCCGCCGACCAGACCCGGTCCCGCCGTGGCGGCGACGCCGTCCAGCGCCTCGAAGCCCAACCCGGCCTCGGTCATCGCGCGGCGGGCCACGCCGTCGATCATCTCCACATGGCTGCGGGCGGCGATTTCCGGCACCACCCCGCCATAGGCCGCATGGTCGTCGATCTGGCTGTGGATCACGCTGGACAGGACCTCGACCCCGGCGGGCGACAGGCGCACCACCGAGGCGGCGGTCTCGTCGCAGCTGGTCTCGAGGCCCAGCACCGTCAGGATGCGCCTTTGCGTCCCGGTTGCCGCCCCTGCCTCGCTGCTATAGTCCGCGCCCATGTTCATCGGGTCGAGGTAACGATCCGGCCCTCCTTTCGCAACGGCGACGCGTGACGTGACCCAGCCCCTTCTCCGCATCGGCACCCGGCGCTCCAAGCTGGCGCTGGCCCAGTCCGGCATGATGCAGCGGGCCATCGGCCGGGCGCTGGGCGTGGCCGATGCGGATATCGAGACGCTGGTTCCGCTGGTCGAGATCGTGACCACCGGCGACCGCATCCAGGACCGCCGCCTGCTGGAAGTCGGCGGCAAGGCCATGTTCACCAAGGAGATCGAGGAGGCGCTGCTGGACGGCCGCGTCGACGTGGCGATCCACTCGATGAAGGACGTGCCGGCCGAACAGCCGCCCGGCCTGGCCATCGCTGCGATCCCCGAGCGCGAGGATGCGCGCGACGGCTTCATCAGCGACCATTTCGCCGCCTTCGCCGAGTTGCCACGCGGCGCGCGCCTGGGCACGGCCAGCCTGCGCCGCCAGGCCCAGGCCTTGGCGCTGAGGCCCGATCTGAACATCGAAGTCCTGCGCGGCAACGTCGACACGCGCCTGGCCAGGCTCAAGGCGGGCGAGTTCGACGCCATCCTGCTGGCCTGCTCCGGTCTGAACCGGCTGGGCCTGTCGGAGGTCATTCGCGAGCGACTGTCGCTGGACGATTTCCTGCCCGCGCCGGGCCAGGGCGCCCTGGCGATCCAGACGCGCGAGGGCGATCTGGGCGCCGACTGGATGGCCGCTCTGAACCACGGCCCCACCGCCCTGTGCGTCGCCGCCGAGCGGGGGGCCATGACCGCTCTGGAAGGGTCGTGCCGCACCGCCATCGGCGCCCATGCCCATATCGAAGGCGAGACCCTGCGCCTGACGACCGAAATGCTCAGCCCCGACGGCTCGGCCCGCTGGCGCCGGGTCGGCGATGTTCCCGCTGACGCCGGCGAAGCCGTCGTGCGCGCGCTGGGCCTGCGTCTGGGGGCCGAGGTCCACGCCGCCGCCGGCGACCAGCGGATCGACCTCTGACCATGTGGCCGATCCGGCGCGTCTGGATCACCCGGGCCCAGCCCGGCGCCGCGCGCACCGCCGATCGCCTGACCGAACTCGGCTTCCAGCCCGTGGTCATGCCCTTGCTGGCGATCCACCCGATCCCGGACGCCCTGGCCGCCGCGCCGGACCTGGTCACGGTCGACGCCCTGACCTTCACCAGCCCCAACGGCGTCGCGGCCTTCGCCGCCCTGACGCCGCTGCTGCGCGACCGCCCGGTCTTCGCCGTGGGCGACGCCACGGCCGAGGCCGCCCGCGCGGCGGGCTTTGCCGACGCCCGATCCGCAGCAGGCGACATCCACGCCCTGGCCCGGTTGATCGGCAAGCGCTGGGCAGCGGACGATGGCCTGATCCTGAACCCCGGCCCGCGCCGCCCGGCTGGGGACCTGTCGGTCCTGCTGCCCGGCCTGACGATCGCCGCCCTGCCCGTCTATGACACGGTCGAGACCGCCGCCGCGCCGCCGGACGCCTTTGACGCCGTGCTGATCCATTCGCCCCGCGCGGCCCAGGCGCTGGCCGTCGCCCTGCCGCCCGCCGCCGCCCACGACCGGACGGCGGTGTGCATTTCGCCCGCCGCAGCGGCTTCTCTGAATGCGCCGCCCTTCGCCGAAATCCGTGTTGCCGACACGCCGGATGAGCCCGCGATGCTGGCGGCGCTTGGCAAGCCCGCGCGGCCCGTATAAAGAGCCCTCCTCTCGCCCGCCCGACGCCCGTCGCGCGAGCAGACCGGAGCCGCTTTAGCTCAGCCGGTAGAGCACCTCATTCGTAATGAGGGGGTCGCGTGTTCGAGTCACGCAAGCGGCACCACCGTCTTCCCACAAGCATTCACCGTTGGAGGCCTCGCGGCGCCATCCTGCACGCCTGCATTCCCACGAGCGCATTCCGGCCGTCAGGTGGCGCACATCTCTTGAACGTATAAGCATATCTTTATATGTCTGCGTCCCTCACCGGTTGCAGGAGCCTGCCTTGGCCCGTTCGTCCTTCCTCTTCACGTCCGAGAGCGTCTCGGAAGGCCATCCCGACAAGGTCGCGGATCAGATTTCCGACGCCATCGTCGATCTGTTCCTGGCCAAGGATCCCGAGGCGCGGGTGGCGTGCGAGACCCTGACGACGACAAATTTGGTGGTGATCGCGGGCGAGATCCGCGGCAAGGGCATCATGGACACGCGCGGCGAATGGGCGCCCGGCGTTCAGGACGAGATCGAGGCGACCGTCCGCAAGGTTGTGCGCGACATCGGCTATGAGCAGGACGGCTTCCACTGGAAGACGTTCGAGTTCCAGAACCATCTTCATCCGCAGTCGGCCCATATCGCCCAGGGCGTGGACGCCGGCGAAAACAAGGACGAGGGCGCGGGCGACCAGGGTATCATGTTCGGCTACGCCTCGAACGAGACGCCCGAGCTGATGCCGGCGACCCTGCAGTACAGCCACAACATCCTGAAGGCCCTGGCCGACGCCCGCCATTCGGGCCAGGAGCCGGGTCTGGAGCCCGACGCCAAGAGTCAGGTGACGCTCTTCTACGAGGACGGCCGCCCGGTGCGGGCGACGTCGATCGTCGTCTCGACCCAGCACAAGGCCGGCCTGACCCAGGACCAGGTCGCGGCCATCGTGAAGCCCTATGTGCAGAAGGTGCTGCCGCAGGGCTTCATCACCAACGAGACCGAGTGGCACATCAACCCGACCGGCACCTTCGAGATCGGCGGGCCGGACGGCGACGCGGGCCTGACCGGGCGCAAGATCATCGTCGACACCTACGGCGGCGCGGCCCCGCATGGCGGCGGCGCCTTTTCGGGCAAGGATCCGACCAAGGTCGACCGCTCGGCCGCCTATGCCTGTCGCTATCTGGCCAAGAATGTCGTGGCGGCGGGTCTGGCCGACCGCTGCACCATCCAGATCAGCTACGCCATCGGCGTGTCCAAGCCGCTGTCGGTTCACGTCGACCTGCACGGCACGGGCAAGATCGACGCGGCGGTGCTGGAGGCCGAGCTGCCGAAGCTGATCGGCGGCGCCACCCCGCGCGCCATCCGCGAGCACCTGGGTCTGAACAAGCCGATCTATGGCCGCACGGCCGCCTATGGCCACTTTGGTCGCACGCCCGACGCCGACGGCGGATTCGGCTGGGAGAAGACCGATCTGGTCGATCAACTGAAGAATCTGGCCTGAGCCTCCTCCCTCTCCCGGAGTGCTGAGCTGTCAGGCGAAGTCGGTTTGGGGCGGCTTGAACACGCCCGCGCGGGTCGTGTATCGCCGCGCCCTCCCCACCCGGTCGCCGCTTCGCGACGACCACCCTCCCCATCAAGGGGAGGGAGAGGTATGAGCGCGCATGAACTCTGAAACTCCGCCCCCGACCTGGGGTCCGCTCCGTTCGTTCGGCCGCATCAAGTCGCGCACGCTGAAGCCGCGCCAGGCGGCGCTGTTCGACACCCTGTTGCCGACCATCGCCCTGCCGGATCCGACGCAAGGTCCGATCGATCCGGCGGCCCTGATGCCGGGCGCGCAGGCGGTCTGGCTGGAGATTGGCTTTGGCGGGGGCGAACACCTGGCTGAACAGGCGTCGCGTCATCCGGACGCGCTGATGATCGGCTGCGAGCCGTTCCTGAACGGGGTCGGCTCGGCGCTGCGCCATATCGACGAGGGGAGGCTGAAGAACGTCCGCCTGCATGCCGACGACGCGCGCGATGTGATGGCGGCCCTGCCGGACGCCAGCCTGGATCGGGTGATGATCCTGTTCCCCGATCCCTGGCCCAAGGCGCGGCACAACAAGCGTCGGCTGGTGCAGGATGAGACGGTGGCCGAGATCGTCCGCCTGCTGAAGCCGGGCGGCCGGGTGCGATTCGTGACGGACTGGAAGGATTACGCCGACTGGGCGCTGGAGCGGTTCAACCGCAATCCGGGCCTGAGCTGGATGGCGGACGAAGCCGACGACTGGCGCACCGCGCCCGCCGACCACGTCGTCACCCGCTATGAGGAAAAGAAGCTGGGCGACACCCCGCCGATCTTCCTGGAGTTTCAGCGCGTCTGAAAGCGGCGGAGCAGCCGCCAGCCGATCCAGACCAGCGCCGACTTGACCGACGCCCCGATCAGGAACGGCGTCACGCCCTGGGCCAGGGCGTCGGCGACGCCGATCTTCGTCGCCAGCCAGGCGCCGCCCAGCGCCAGCAGGATCAGGTGCAGGCCGAACAGGATGGCGACGCTCGGCAGAGGATGTGTCAACCACCCTCGGCGTGCGGCCAATCCCGCCACTCCCGCCACGACGGGAAAGGCGAACAGATAGCCCGCCGTGGCGCCGGTGAAGGGCGCCGGTCCGCCGGCTCCGTCCGACAGCACCGGCAGGCCGATCAGGGCCAGCGCAAGATACAGCAGCACGGCGACCACGCTCCAGCGCGGGCCCAGCACGGCGCCGGCCAGCAGGACGGCGAAGCTCTGCATCGTCATCGGCACCGGATGCATCGGCACGTCGATCCATGCGCCCAGCGCCATCAGCCCGGCGAACAGGACGGTCAGGAGCGGCAGGCGAAGCGGGGCGGGGATCATTCGCCCTGCGAACCATGCGGCGTGATCAGGGGCAAGGGTTCTGTGGCGCCCGACGGCGAAGCGGCGCCGGGCGAGCCGATGATCGTCGCCCGGCGAAGACGAGGGGCTGACAAGCGGTTCGTTCGCAGCTATATGGCCCCTCACATCGTTAGACCGGCGTCCGACGGCGCCGTTTGAAGCGGCGGCCCGGACGGTCCGCCGCTTTTGTTTTTGGATTTCACTGCTTGCGCGCCAAGACCGCCGAAGACCGCGCTCTGCTGGAGCTGATCGACCCCGTGGCCGAGAGCCTGGGCCTGGAGGTCGTGCGCGTGCGCCTGATGGGCGGAACGCTGCGTCGCCGCCTGCAGATCATGGCCGAGCGCCCCAGCGACAACGACATCGCCGTCGAGGAATGCGCCAGACTGAGCCGCGCGGTGTCCGAGGTGTTCGACGCCGCCGACCCGATCGCGGGCGAATATCTGCTGGAGGTCTCGTCCCCCGGTGTCGATCGGCCGCTGACCCGGCTCAAGGATTTCGACCTGTTCGAGGGCTTCGAGGCGCGTCTGGAGACGGATCGCATGATCGAGGGGCGCAAACGCTTCAAGGGCGTAGTGGCCGGGGTCGATGGCGACAATGTCTGCATCGATCTGGACGGCGAAGACGAAACCGCCCTTATCCCCTTCGACTGGATCAGCGACGCAAAGCTGGTTCTGACCGACGAACTGATGAAGGCCGGCGCCGAACGCCGCGCCCAACGCAACGACAACCCCACCACTGAGGACCAGGGCTGATGGCCGTCACGGGTATTTCCGCCAACCGTCTCGAACTGCTCTCGATCGCCGACGCCGTCGCGCGCGAGAAGAACATCGAGAAGGACATCGTCATCGAGGCGATCGAGGAGGCGATCCAGAAGGGCGCCAAGTCGCGCTATGGTGCGCACCACGACATCCGCGCCAAGATCGACCCGAAGACGGGCGAGATGCTGCTGACCCGCCACGTCACTGTGGTCGAGGACGACTGGCAGCCGGAAGACGAGCTGGAAGAGTTCAACGACGCGGCCATGGTCCGTCTGAAGGACGCGTCCAAGCGCGACCCCGAGGCGACCGTCGGCAAGGAATACGTCGAGACCCTGCCGCCGTTCGAGTTCGGCCGCGTCCAGACCCAGATGGCCCGCCAGGTCGTGACCGGAAAGGTCCGCGAGGCCGAGCGCGAGCGTCAGTACGAAGAGTTCAAGGACCGCGTCGGCGAAATCGTCAACGGCACGGTCAAGCGCGTCGAATATGGCAACACCATCGTCGATCTGGGTCGGGGCGAGGGCATCATGCGCCGCGACCAGTCGATCCCGCGCGAAGTGTTCAACATCGGCGACCGCATCCGCACCTACATCTATGACGTGCGCCCGGAAGCGAAGGGCCCGCAGGTCATGCTGTCGCGCGCCCATCCCGGCTTCATGGCCAAGCTGTTCGCCCAGGAAGTGCCCGAGGTCTATGACGGCGTGATCGAGATCCGCGCCGCCGCCCGCGACAGCGGCTCGCGCGCCAAGATGGCCGTGCTGTCGAACGACAGCTCGATCGATCCGGTCGGCGCCTGCGTCGGCATGCGCGGCTCGCGTGTGCAGGCGGTCGTCGCCGAACTGCAGGGCGAGAAGATCGACATCATCCAGTGGAACGACGACGAGCCCACCTTCATCGTCAACGCCCTGGCTCCGGCCGAAGTGTCGAAGGTCGTGCTGGACGAGGAAGCCGACCGCGTCGAGGTCGTGGTGCCGGACGAGCAGCTGTCGCTGGCCATCGGCCGTCGCGGCCAGAACGTCCGCCTGGCCTCGCAACTGACCGGCTGGCAGATCGACATCATCACCGAGAGTCAGGACTCCGAGCGTCGCCAGCGCGAGTTCGCCGAGCGCACCAGCCTGTTCCAGGAAGCCCTGGACGTGGACGAGACCATCGCCCAACTGCTGGTCACCGAAGGCTTCGCCACGGTCGAGGACCTGGCCTTCGTCGAGCCCTATGAAATCTCGG
>Ga0160473_100540_pt1 | contig 25815 bp, 20 predicted proteins | sample HID1975I_E11MG_FD_108217 | JGI IMG/M metagenome (GOLD analysis project Ga0160473, IMG submission 108217) | Enriched soil microbial communities from UW Madison campus, WI, USA - HID1975I_E11 MG | ecosystem: Environmental > Terrestrial > Soil > Unclassified | place: USA: Madison, Wisconsin... | reverse complement strand
GATCTGCTGGATAACCTGGAGCTTAGGTCGCTCTCAGATTATCTCCTCATCAGGCTAATCACGGTTTTTGACCCGGCTTTTTGCCGGGTCTTTTTTTTGGCTCTTCAGGCTAATGAAGATCGTGAATGGCCGGCATGATAGCAAAAGTGTGTCAGACCGTGAACGCTCATTACAAAACTTTGCGGAATCAGCACTTGAGAATCAATCTCGTTTCTACTACGCTGATTACGCATCAAGGAAGATGCCCCCATCCCTCCCCTTTGAGCAAGGAGCTGTCCATGACCCGTCTGCTGCTGCCCCTTGAGCACGAATCCCCTACTACAGAGCACGATGCCGACAATGAGCTGTTGCACGCCTTGAAGCGGCTGCCTCGCCGTGTCCAGCAAGTGTTCCTGCTCAACCGCCTCGACCAACTGGACTTTGCCAGCATTGCTGCCCGGCTCGATTTGCCCTTGGCGAGCATCGAGCGGCATATGGACCAGGCACTGCAAGCAGGCCGTTCCCGCTGCGATGTGTTGGCGAGTGTTGCCGGGCAATGGTATGTGCGGTTGCAGAGCCCCCAGGTGACGGCCTGCGAGCGAATCGACTTTCGCCGTTGGCTGGATGCGGACCAGGCTAACTTGCAGGCGTTTCACGATACAGAGCTGCGCTGGCGCAGCCTGCTGGCCCCAGCACGGCAGCTGGGCCATGACGGTTGGTACCGGCAAGGCCGGGCGGCACTGTCGTTGGGTGGGTGTTCGATTGCGGTTGGGCTGGGTGTGGCGGCGTTGGTGCTGTTTGGCTTTTGGGCCTGATGACGCTACGACAGTCGCATTCATTGGCTCGCGCTAACTCAGGCTACGAAGTGCAGCACCACCGCGCCCAGTAAAACGAGACAGACGCCTGCAATCTGCATCAGCGTTAACCTGTCTTTGTAGAACAGATAACCCAGAATGGCCGCTATCCCGCCCGACATCGTACTTATCACAGTGACTATAGCTACAGACCCAGTCAACGCACCGTACGAAAACGCCGTAAAACCCGCCAAGTTAAACAGGCTTGCGCAACAGAGCGCACAATAGCCTTTTAGGCCCGGTGAATCCGCAGGTTTGAGCTTGAACATGATGGGCGACAGAAACACCACCCCCACCAGATAGCTGATCCAAAGCATATTGACCGGGCCGATAGCAGGCAACGTGTATTTGCCTTGAACCCAGAAGCTAGTCCCGTACAACGCGGCAGCAAGCAACGCAAAAACGTTCGCCGTCCCCGCCGACCTGTATTGCCTGGGGTCATTGTTACCGGATCCACGCCCCACTATTGCAACGCCGCTGGCGCATATCAGCAATCCCACCCATTGTATGGCTGTGATGTGTTCACCACCCATCCAGGCCAGTAACGTTGTGAACATGCCATAGGAGGTGACCAGTGGCGCGACCACGGCAGTCTTCCCTTGCGCAAACGCTCGCGAGAGAGCGACCGCCCCCATTACAGTCAGGAGTGCGGCTGCGATACAGGTCAGCAGCAACTGCCATTTCACTTCATACAGAAGGTCGATTTGCCGGCCGAGAACCAACAGCACGACACTGAGTAAAATCAGGCCCAGCAGTTGCCCGAGGAATACCGAGCGCTGGACACCAAACAGCCTTGCGTTCAGGCCGACCAGAAAGTCTGTAGCGCCCCAGCACAGGGCCGCTACGACACCCATCAATATGTCCAAGATCAATTCCTTTTTAGTTCTTATTGTCGAATTGCCTCTCGCTCCGTAAAGCGTGGGCAAGCCCTACAGGACCGTAGGTACTTCGGCCACTCCTCCCCTTGACGCTGACTGCTCAAGCAAACCTCGCGGTAGCGTGAAACCTTTGAAGGGCTGCTGGGTAATGGGGTTGAATGCTTTTTCGGCGTTCAGCCGATAACGCATCACGCCGTCTCCCGTTCTAAAGCTCAAGTCCACACTGGTGGCTGTACGGCCATTAAGCGAACCTCGGCTGAGCAGGCGGAACATCGACCAAGGGCCGCGATACTCCAAGCTGCTGCTATTCCCGTTCTGCCGGAGCAAGGTGAGGTTACTGCGCACTTGCTGCCCCAACGTATTGGGCCAGACAACGCCAACAATCTGGGTGGGCCCATGCGTGTAGGAAATCAGCTGGCCATCCAGATCCAGCAAGCTGGTGCGCTGGTTCGCACTCAGCCCCAAGGGTTCGATACTGAACTGCACGCTCAGGTTGCCGCGCTGATCGAAGAAGGTTTCGCGAATGCGATCCGCCAGTTCCAACTGCTCGATCACATCGCTGCGGATTAAGGACTGCCCCTGTCGACTGGCCTGCAAGGCTTCGAGATTGTCCTTGAGGAAGACTTTGAGGTATTGGTCATGAAACTGCTGCAGGCGCCCTTTCGGCCCGAAGAACGCCTCGAAGTCATCCAAAGAAGCATCGGGCGCTCGCACCACGAAGGGGTAACGCCCTGCCAAGCGCTGCTGGAAGAAGCTGTACACCTCGGCATCCCAACGTCGTTCCAGCTCACGGAGCGCTTCAACGTTCAGCACTCGCGCTGTCTGGTCCGCAACTTTCTTGACCTGTTGATTGATCGGTTCAGGCAAACCGGTGGCGACCCGCTGCAACGTGCCAATGGGGTCGTGCCCGGTCATGGAGAAACGTTGGAGCACGGCGTGCAACGCGGCCTTGCCGCGCTCAGGGCTGTCTTGCACGGCCTTGGCGTACTCATGAACAGCGGCAATGGCAGCGACCGTTTCATCGTAGTAGCTCGGCTTTTCTCCCGTTGCCTGCAGCATGGTATTCAGGCCAGCGAACGCACGCTGGATGGCCACGGCTTGTAGCTGCTCGGGCTTGCTGTTGGTAGGCCGCAGACCAGTTGTCTCGTCGGGCACCTCGATAGCCACCGAAGAAGACAGCGAAGTATTGTCTTTCACTGTTTCCAGCAATCTGTGCAGCGGCGCCGCAGGACCAGTCAGCTGCTCCAGAATATCGACACCATGGTCTAGATCACTGAAGTCAGCGACTGAAAAGGCATTCAAGGCACGTCGCCAGCTGTCGATGTAGTCCGCGCTGTAGAGGTTACGTACGCGCTCGCTCAATGCATTGCGATCGGCGTCCGAATAGTCGAGTTGAGCGCGCTCACCCAATGCCCACTGATCGATCATCGCCATCTCGGCGAACCGCTGGCTGCGAGGCTCAAAATAGTCCCTAAACCCTTTGGCCGTCAGCATGGGTGCAAGCAGGACGCCATCATCGCCCAGCTTCGACCCGGAAGAAGATGTGTAAACGATATCGAAGGCTGGTCCTACCTGGTGACGCAGGTCCAAGCCGGCGTGCAGCTGTTCTTGGGCCTGCTGCTTGAGGCTTGCGTACACGCGCTGTGGCATAGGCACTTTACGTAATATCTGCTGCACTTCGCTGACCCGCTGCTTGTATTGCGGCAGGTCGGTATCGGCATAGGCCAGGGCGTACTTCAGATGCTGCATGAGGTCGCGCTGCAATTGTCCCTGCCCTGGGAAGGCCTGTTGCCACTGCTGGGCCATCCAGCCTTCGACCCACTCAGGCCGGCGACTCTGGCGGTCCTCGATCATGCGGTAAACCCTAAGCGAGGCCATCTGCTGTTCACTGCCGGGCGGTGCCGCATTCATGGCATCAATCACGCCGCTGGCCAACGCCGGCAAGAAGCGCCTGGAGAGTAGGCTCAAGTAAGCTTCGTCGACCCGAGGCCCGATGGCGCGCCCTTGATACAGGCCGAAATCAGCCACCCCCGGCCAGGCGGCGCGATAGTCACCGAATACCGATACTGCATCACGGATTTGATCCAGTGGTTGCAGCAGGTTACGCCCTGTCGGGTCCAGGTGCTGGTCCACTTCGTAGTTGCTGAATTCTCGACTTTTCGCAAGCACGCTGGCTGCCTTGGCACCATTGACATCGAAGTAGCGCTGCCAACTGGCAATGGCAACACACAAAGCAAGCACACCTACACCAGAGCCCACCCAGAGCAATCGCCGCTTGCTACGCGCCACTCTGACGTTATCCCCAGCAAGCCCGGCTTCCTGGTAGATGACACGACCGAAAGCCTGCTGGATGAAGTAGACCAACGCTTTGCCGTGCGGCTTGCCTTCGCGCAGTGGGGGCTTGGTTTTGAATGGCTGCGCCGCCTCACGCACGAATGCATTGAGCATGTCGCCTTGCTGCTCGACCGACGACCAATACACCCCACGCACCAGGGTAGGCGTGGTGAAACGATCACTTGCCAAGGTCTCACGCAAGAAGCCCAGTAAAATCGGGCGCAATCCAACCAACTGGGCATGCAGCGAGAACAAGCGCGATCGATGCGGTGCGCTGCCCAGCCCATCAATCTTATCCACGACCTGCTCGAACAACAGCCTGATCAAGCGATCATAGAAGTCGCTGTACTCCTCCAACCAAGCGTCGTAAGAATCGACTGCATCCAGCTTGAAGGTAAAGCCCAGCAGGTTCTCTCGCTTAGCCGCTGAGAGCTTGCTGTAAAGCGCGTCAAAGCCATCGAGCAGATCAAACTTGGATAACACCACATACAAGGGTAGGCGCGAACCCAGCTGACTGCTGACTTCATACAGCCGTGTACGCAATACATGAGCCAGTGCGACACGTTGCTCAGGCGTACCCTGCAACAACGCCGGCAGATCAATAACCAGCAACAGGCCATTGAGTGCCCGCTGGCTGCGATTGCGCAGCAACCAACTCAGCAGGTGGTGCCACAACCTGGCCGGGGTTCCCGGAGGTAAGGACGGTTCAGACTCATTGGAACCCCCGGACACCGGGCCTGCCGTTGACTCTTGGCTGATGAAAGCACCGGGCGGGTCGATGATCACCGCGTCATTACTGACCCACCAGCCGACCGGGTATGCGAGAGGTTGCGCCTGTCGGCCACGTGCCTGGGCCTTGTCGATACGGGTCAAGGAAAAACTCTGGTCAGTGCGATCAATGAAGCTGGTTTTGCCGGCCTGTTCGTCACCCAGCACCAGATACCATGGCAATCGGTACAGCGCCCTTCGCCCACCCGCGTTGTCGAGGTAACGCGAAAGCGCCTGGTTCAACGCCTTCTCTTGTGTGCGAACCAACGGCAACACACGATCCAGTTCGGCGGCCACTGCATCCTTGTGCTGCGCTTGCAGGCGGTGAAAGCGCGTGCGCAACACAATAAGCCAGCACAGCAATGGCATCAGTACGAGCACCAGACTGGCCACACTGCGCTGCGCCACGCTGGCGAGGGGTTGGTGCTCACGCCAGATCCATTGTGGGCCGAGCCACCAAATGGCGATCAGCATCAGTACAGCACCGAGCCCAAGCAACAGCGGCATCGCCAGGCCGATGCGCGAAATCAACGGTATGCCCCATCGTTTGAGTTGTTTCCATAGTGGGTTCATGAGGGCTCCTAAACCTTGTTCTGATCAGCTAACGCTGGAGAGGTGGCGTACTGCTGGAGCCGCTGGAATACCTCGGGCTCCCAGGCATCGGCAGTCGTTCGCTGCATCGTCTGGGCAACACCGGCGCACAGGTCCTGGGCTAACCAGGACACGCCGCGTGCGGCCAACAAGTCGGCGGCAATTATTGTGGTGTGGCAGCGCTCACGCGGCGTACGGAGCTCCGCCTGCAGGCTTTGCAAGCGGAGGAGGACTGGCTCTACACCTGCCGTGTCCAGCTGACTCACCAGTTCTTCGCGCAGGCTGCTGAACTCAGCGGTGGATGCTCCATGGTCGCCCTGCCCTTGCGCCCCCTTCAGCCAGGCCATGCAGGCGTCATCGACGAACCCTGTGCCGTCGCTGAAGCACAATTGCTGCAGTGCTGGCATGCGCTGCACAAAACGCGCAGTCGCGCAGCGAATAGCCTCCGCGACCTCGCCCATCGCCAGCCGCGTGGCGACAGTTGCGGCTAAAAAGCTGCCTCGAATCCAGTAGGGGCAGGCTGCGACACTTTTTTCGATACGCTGGAGTAACGCGGGGTCAATTGCCGTTCCGGCGATGGCATCGTCATAGCTTCCGGAAATATCCACCGGCACCGCCATCAACTCCGTGCGGTTACCTTGCCTCGCTTGAGGCGCCGCTTGAATGTGCGCCCACAAGCCAAAGCGACGTAGTTGGTAGCCGGTAGGGTCATAGGGATCCTGTTGGTTGATGAACTCGGCCATGCTCAACACCGCTCGCCGTGTCTCGCGCTCATTGCCAATGGATACACTGGGGATGGGTGCGGCCATGACATCGGCCAAAGGCACAGGCTTGATGTTTGCGGCAAGCGCCTGGGGCGCTGCGACTTCGCTGACACCCGCGCCAAGTTCTGCATACTTGCGCAGAAGGCGCTCAAGTTCATGGATGACGGCCGCGTCCAGTTGCGCAACGGCCTGCTGCTGTTGCAAGCGTGTTAAAGCATGCTGTGCTGCAGTTGCATGAGTTGGGGTATAGGTGAAGCGGTCAAGGCGCGGCAACGCATCAGTCAAGCGATTGAGGACCAGGCCAACCAGCTTACGCTTGCCAAGGAAACCCTTGGGCCCTGGCTTGGGATGAGAAGACTCCCAGTAGGATTCGACCATGCCGGCTAATAACGCCAGGGTGAACCCCCAGCGCTCCCAGCAGCCGCTACGCAGCCACGCGACACTCAAGTGCGCGACGATCCGCAGGTGCTTGCACTGCTGGCCCAAATACTGCCGGGACGCCTCTTCGATGTAGGTCCAGTCGATTGAAGACGCCTGCAAACCACCCAGTTTGACCATCTCCTGGTCAATGGCCTGGTAGGTTTCATCCTCGATGTCGAACAGCCCGGCCGGAACCGCTGGCTCAATCGGCATGAGCAGTCGACTGACTTCATCCCCTGATACCCGCACTACCACCGGCATGTGCTCCGCGCCTGACTGATCAGCGGGTCTAGACCTTGGGCATCGAACGTCAGCCCATCGACCTCGCTGTGGTTGCTCGTCACTTCTATCCGATGGGCCCCCATCAACTTTTTGATCTGCTCGATGGCAGGCAGGCCTCGTCCCGCGTCGAGTACTTGCCCGTTTTCCATCACCTTCCAGGGGGTCTCATTCGTAGAACCGCCGCCCCCTTTCAGGCGTACCGTGACCCAGCCCGTCTCGATGTGTTTATGGGTGATCAACTGGAGCCGGGAGATGTTCTGGATGCAGCTGATGACCAGGTAAGAACGTTGGTCACCGGATGCAATGGCGGGTGCGGAAATGACCAGTTCAGTAGCGTCACTGCCCTCGCTTCGTTCCCCGCTGCGAAACGTCAGGTCATCCGGCCTGCGTGCGGCCTCGTTGGCCATCACGCGCAACACACTGGGCGCCTCGTGCTCCGGGGCGGACCATGGCTTTTGGGTCGTATGCGCAGGTGTTCCTGCCGCCTGATCGAAACATGCCAGACGCTCGATGTTAGACACGATCCCAGGACAGTTCCGGGCATGACTGGCCAACGCTGGCTGCAAACACAACAGTAGCCAAACACCAGCGCCATATGCGCAGCGAATAATCATTGAATACTCACTCTTTGCCAAACAACACGAACACTCATATGCGTCAATGAGTAAATTTTCCTACAACAATATTCCATTAACTCCTCGCCATACCCACACCACCAAGAAGTGTTTCGCCACGAGCCTAGTACACACAATCAACTGCACACAAATAAATATTTACTTACATTTTTTAACTCGACCAAAAGTCCTTGCCACATGCATGGTTTTTATAGCGACGGGGAACTAACCCTTTCAATCTGCGATATGTAGGAAATTTCCCACAGCTCATAAACCAGAACAACCATAACGTTTAAACACGCAGTAAAAAACCCTATTACGCAACACCAAACCCACACCATGGAGTTATGGATTGATGTCTAAGAACATTGGCTCCGTTGCGCCAAAAGAGCGCATCAACATCAAGTACGTCCCTGCCACCGGCGATGAGCAGGCCGAAATAGAGCTGCCACACAAGATGTTGGTACTGGGAGATTTCGGTTTGGAGGACAGCCGCGCACTGGAAGACCGCCCGGTCATGCGCATCGATAAACACAGTTTCAACAACGTGTTGCATGATGCCGATGTGAGCTTGGACATGTCCGTGCCTTCCATGCTCAGCGCAACTCCCGACGCCGAGCTCGCTGTCAACCTGCAGTTCAAGTTCATCAACGATTTCGGGCCAGACCAGATCGCCCAACAGGTACCGGAGCTGAACAAGCTACTGGAGCTGCGTGAAGCGCTGGTCGCCCTTAAAGGCCCACTCGGCAACGTGCCGACATTCCGCAAGCAGCTGCAACACCTGTTGAACAACGAGCAGGCCCGCAAGCAGCTCGCCGAAGAACTGGACCTGGTGCTTGAGGCGCCAAAAGAAGATTGAGACCACGGAGCGTCCCCATGCCAAAGCAGAACAGCACCCCTGTCGCCGTCGACACAACTACCGAGACATTGAGCAAGGCCACGCTGCTGGATCAGATCATGGCGGAAACCAAACTGGTGCCGGCTCAAGAGGGCTATCAAGTCGCCAGGCAAGGTGTATCTGCCTTTATTGCCGAGATCCTCAAGAGCAATGATCCCGATCAACTCATCAACAAGCACCGTGTCGATCAAATGATTGCGGAACTGGATCGGGTGCTCGGCAAGCAGATGGATGCCATTCTGCACCAACCTGAGTTCCAGCAACTTGAGTCAGCCTGGCGTAGCCTCAAACTTCTTGTCGATCGAACGGACTTCCGCGAGAACATCAAGCTTGAGGTATTGCATGTCAGCAAAGAAGAATTGCTCGATGACTTCGAGAACGGCGCAGACATCACCTGCAGCGGACTGTACAAACATGTTTATACCGCAGGTTATGGACAGTTCGGGGGTGAGCCGGTTGCTGCCATGGTTGGCAACTATAACTTCGGGCCTTCTTCCCCCGATATCAAACTCTTGAGTTACATGGCCTCTGTCGGTGCCATGTCCCACGCGCCCTTCCTGGCTGCACCGGCCCCTGAATTCTTCAACCTGAGCACCTTCGAAGACTTGCCCAACCTCAAGGAGATCAAGGACATCTTTGCCGGCCCCCGCCATGCCAAATGGCGGGCGTTCCGTGAAAGCGAGGATGCTCGCCACACCGCCCTGACCGGACCACGCTTCATGCTTCGCTCCGCTTACCATCATCAGGACCAGCCGTGCAGAAGCTTCAACTACGACGAGAACATCAACGGTCGGCATGATAACTACCTGTGGGGCAACTCTGCCTTCCTGTTGGCCAGTTGCATCAACGATAGCTTTGCCCGCTACCGCTGGTGCCCGAACATCATCGGCCCACAATCGGGGGGAGCTGTCGAAGACCTGCCGGTTCATCTGTATGAATCGCTGGGCCAACTGCAGGCCAAGATCCCTACCGAAGTGCTGATCTCCGACCGCAAGGAGTTCGAGTTGGCTGAAGAGGGCTTCATCACCCTGACCATGCGCAAGGACAGCGACAACGCGGCGTTCTTCTCTGCCAATTCGGTGCAAAAACCTAAGAACTTCCCCAAGACCCCTGAAGGTTTGCAGGCTCAGACCAACTACAAGCTCGGCACCCAGTTGCCCTATCTGTTCATCGTCAACCGCCTGGCTCACTACATCAAGGTATTACAGCGCGAACAGATCGGCAGCTGGAAGGAACGACGCGACCTTGAATCCGAGCTCAACAAATGGATCAAGCAATACGTCGCCGACCAGGAAAACCCCTCGGCCGATGTTCGCAGCCGTCGCCCGCTGCGTGCTGCCAGGGTTGAAGTCTCCGACGTTGCCGGCGATCCGGGCTGGTACCAGGTCTCGCTCTGCGTTCGCCCGCATTTCAAATACATGGGCGCGAACTTCGAGATCTCACTGGTTGGGCGGCTCGACACGCAATGACCGGTTTCTTTGATCGCTTGATGGCGGACCAGTCCATCTGCCGGCAAACATCCCGGCAGGAGAGTACTTCGCAAAAATTCGCCGCCATCAAACGCCACCTCGAAACCCTGCTCAACGCTCGCCAGGGGTGCTCCCAGAGCAGCCCTGAGCTGGGCCTGCGCGACTTCAACGGGCATGACGTAAGCAGCGGCGACTTGCTCGCACAAGTGAGTGCGGATATCCGCCGCACCCTCCAGCGCTTTGAGCCACGCATCAAGGTACGTGCACTTAAGGCAGTGCCCGATTGTCACGCTCCGCTTGAGTTGCATTTCAGGCTGGACTGCCATGTGCAGGTCAACAACCAGACGGAACAGTTGCAATTGGAGTTGTTGGTCAACGGGCACAACCGACACACCCGAGTAAGGTGAACCATGTCATTGAAGGACCGATTCAGCGAAGAGTTACGCTATTTGCGTGAGCTGGGAAATGACTTCGCCAAGGACAATCCACAGCTTGCCCGGTTTCTTGGAAGCAGTGGTAGCGACCCCGATGTCGAGCGGCTGATGGAAGGCTTTGCGTTCCTGACGGCCAAGCTTCGGCTCAAGCTGGAAGATGACCTGCCGGAACTGACGCACCCCATGCTGCAGTTGCTGTGGCCGAACTACCTGCGGCCGCTGCCAAGCGCGACGATTATCCAGTTCACGCCACGCAAGCAGTCGCTGAGTCAATCGCAGAGTATCCAAAAGGGCTCGCGTCTCTTTTCCAAGCTTGTAGACGGTATCGCCTGCGAGTACCGCACTTGCACGGAAGTGAAGGTGCACCCTTTTGCGATATGCAGTGTGGGCTCCACACAGACACTGGACAACTCGATTGTACGCATCGACCTCGAAACGCTGGTCGAACGCCCACTGAACACCCTGGGCTGTACACGACTGGACTTTCACCTGGGTGGGGACGATCTCACTGCGCGCACGCTGTACCTGTGGCTCTCGCAATACCTCAAGCATGTCAGCGTAACCATCAATGATGAGGTTCGCCGACTACCCGCCAGCTGTCTCGCATTTCCTGGGTTCAGCCCTGAAGACGCCTTGCTGCCCTATCCGCAGAATGTCTTCGATGGCTATCGGATCCTGCAGGAATACTTCGTCTTCCCTCAACGGTTCCATTTCTTCAGCATCACCGATCTGCAAAAACTATGGCCGGCACAACACAGCCCGCAGGTAGTCATCGAATTCCAGTTCTCACGTCCGTTGCCGGAAACGCTGCGTCTTGGAAAGAACGACTTCAACCTGTTCTGTACCCCCGCGGTCAACTTGTTTAAGCACAGTGCCGAGCCCATTGACCTGTCCTGTAATGCCGCCCACGTGCAGCTGAAACCTAAAGGCGCAGAACAATACGCTTACGAGATTTTCAGTGTCGATCAGGTCATCAGCACCCGAACGACGTCCGATGGCAGAAACCGTGAGCACTTGCGGACCTTTCGTCCTTTCGACTCGTTTGCACATGAAATCGAACATGTTCAAGGGCGCACGGCCCTGTACTACCGCTACCAGCTCGAAGAGTCCCTGCGTGGCGATGGCGTCACCCACAGCATCGCTTTCGTCCGCGCCGATGCCAGCCACTACATTGGCGAGCTGGAAACAGCGTCCATTGACCTGACCTGCACAAACAGAGATTTGCCACAGGCGCTGGGTGTCGATGACATCAACGTTGTAACCGAGTTTACGCCGCCTCTGGCGACCTACTCCAACATCCGTCCCCCCACCCGTGCCTATCGGCCGGTGCTGGACGGCGAGTTGCAGTGGGCCTTGATCTCAAACATGTCGCTCAACTACCTGTCGCTGCTCTCGGCCGATCCGCTGAAAGAGATCATCCGCGCCTACGACTTCGCGGCCCTGCACGACATCCAGCAAACACGCACCACCCGCAAGCGCCTCGACGGCATCCGCGAGATCCACACAGAGCCCATGGATTGGCTGATCAAAGGGCAACCCATTCGCGGCCTGCGCAGCCGCCTGAAATTGGATCAGGCGGCTTTTCTTTGCGAGGGCGACTTGTACCTCTTCAGCTGTGTGCTGGCGCACTTCTTTGCCCTGTACGCCAGCATCAATTCCTTCCATCAACTGGAAGTGATCAATATCACCAACAACGAGCACTACACATGGCCAATCCAGACCGGCAAACAACCGCTGATCTAGCCGACAAGCTGCTCGCCGACGCGCACCGCTACAACTACTTCCAGTTGCTGGAGCGCTTGCATGGCTTGCACGGAGATGACCTGGAGCCCCGTTGGCCAAACGAGGCCACCCGGCGGCGCGTGCGGCTTGCCTGCGACCCACGGCTGACCTTTCCGGTCTCGGACGTCTACAAAGCCGAGCGTATGCCCGATGAGGAGCAACGCTACCGTGTCTGCACCACCTTCATGGGCTTGCACGGCACAGATTCGCCTTTGCCCACTTATTACCTGGAGCAGGTGGCCTATGAGCATGCGCAGGGTATCGGTGTGCGTCCGGCCTTTTTCGACTTCTTCAACCACTACCTGCTGAGCCTGTTGCATCGCGGTTGGCGCAAGTACCGCTACTACATCCGTTTTCAGCCAGGCGCCAAAGATGGATTCTCACAGTACGTCTTTGCCCTGCTCGGGCTGAATGACAAACAGCTGCGAGGTGACACGGCGCTGCCCTGGAGCCGGCTGCTCAGCTTTGCTGGCGTGATCGCCAGCCGCAGCCGCGCGCCCGGCACCGTCGCCGGCATCATTGGCCATTGCTTCGACCTGAACCATGTGCAAATCCGCGAATTTGAAACGCGCTCGGTGCCCACCACAGGTAGGCAGCTTGTCAGCCTTGGGCGTAGCAATGGCCAGTTAGGGAGTACGTTCACCGTCGGCAGCCGTTCACGCACCCGCAGCAGCAAATTCACCATCGTCATCAGCGAGCTCGATCAAACGCAACTGCGCCAGTTGCTGCCCAGCGGCGTCAACTTTAGCCGTTTACGCGCATTGATCGATTTCCTCTTGCGGGACGGCATGGCCTACGACTTGGAATTGCGCCTCAAGCAGAACGCGCTGTCACCATTTTGCCTGCACCGCAGCCAGGGCGCCTACTTGGGTTGGACCAGTTTCATCGATGACCGACATGGCGAAATCAGCCCTGTCGTTCGTTTCCGGGGGCGCTCATGAGCACGTTGATGATGAGCATCACCAACCTCGACCAGTTACAGCCTGACGTCATCGTTCGACACACGTTCGATTGCAAAGGCGGCACCATCGGCAGTGAAGGTGCGAGTTGGCTGATGAATGATCGAAATCACAGCGTTGCGTCGATCCACTGCGAGATTCGCTGGATCGAAGACAGCTTCTGCGTGATCGACCGCTGCGCACGCACCTATCTAAACGACAGCATCAACAGCCTGGGAGCACGTTCGCCCCGGCGTCTGCTTGAGGGCGATCAGCTCCGCATTGGCGCTTACCGATTGCTGGTTCAGCACTCGCAAGAGCATGCCACCGCGCGCTCGCTGGAAGAGCTGCTCAACCCTGGTGCGAGCGTACTTGATCGCCTGATCGCCGATCCGCCCGCCAACGGTGGTTGCAGCAGCTCAACCACCCAAGCCATCACCGAGATTTGCTCGGCCTTTGAAACGCACAAGGGCAATGACCCTTTGCTAGCACTGAACGCCGTGGGAGATACAAGCGAGTCCCTAGAAGACCCACTGCAACGCTTGATTGCAGGAGCACGCCCATGACGCGCGATCTGTTCACAGTCGCCCTGCTGACCGCGCTGATAGGGCTTTCAGGTTGCACCTACCTGAGCAGAGTGAGCCAAGTGGCCATGGACCCCTCGTTGCCCATTGGGTCACCCAAAGATCATCCGACCCAGGTTGCGTTCAGCATCAATGCCAGCCCTACCCTCAATGGCAACCCGAACAGCCTCGACATTTCGGCCGATCATGAAAACGCTCTGGAGCCAAGCCCCTACGCGGTCAGCCTGAGTGCCGGCGACCCTCACGCATTGACAGAAAAAGTCGGAAGCCTGTTCGCGTTCCTGCAAGAGCAGTTTCCAGCTATGTCCCCTGTCGTGTTCATCGAAGACGACGAAGATCAGCTGCAACGCTCTTCCCTGGAAGAAAGCACACCTGGCAGCTACGACGACCCAACGGTAGTGCTGACCTTACCGCGCACCCCAACCGTGACCACAGAGCCTGTCGCTACCCCCATCGCCATCAAGATCCTGCAACTGCGCGACGACTCATTGCTGCGCAACAGCGTGTATCAACTGCTGGATGAGGACCCAGCCAAGGTCCTGCGCAGCACCTACATCCGCGATGACGATTACCAGATGCGCCCCGGCCAGTTCAAGTTCATCCCCTTCGTGCCCATCGACCCCGAGACCCGCTTCGTCGCGGTGATCGGCGATTACCGAAACCAGGAGAACGCCACCTGGCAGCAAGTACTGCGCATTCCCCCGCGTGGGCGCCAGATCATTCTTTCGGTGCTGGTCAACGACACGCAGATCCTGCTCAAGGAGGAAGACTGATGGCGCGTCCACAGCGCTTGTCCTTTTCGCTTACTCACGCTGACACGGAGCGCTCATGAGTTCACGTAATCCCGTCCTGTGGCCTGAAGGCCTATTCGTCAAACCACAGCATTTCCAACAGGCGGCCCGGGCGAGCGAAGCGGCCCTGCATCAGCGCCTCGGCAGCCTCAACGCAGCCTTCTACGGCTTCAGCGAACTTCAGTTGAGCGACGAGTACCTGAGCCTGGGCAAGATCGCCATCACCCGCGCGCGAGGCGTCATGCCCGACGGCACGGTGTTCGATATTCCTGCCGACCTGCCGCCACCGCCGCCGCTGGAAATAGACGATGACGGCGCCAATGACAGCGAAGTTTACCTGTGCCTACCGCTGCGCACCGAGGGCGGACGCGAGGTGAGCTGGCCCGACAATACTGCCAACTTCCGCTACATCGCCCAGGCGCACGAGATCAAGGATACCCACACCGCCGACGGTGGCCTGGTCCAAGTCGACCTTGCCGTACCCAACCTGCAGCTCAAGCGCAAGGCAGAAGACAGCAGCGCCTTCACCCGCCTGGCACTGGCACGCATTATGGAACGGCGCCCCGACGGTAGCCTGCAACTGGATGAGACCTTCTACCCAACCAGTATTTCGGTGCGGGCGGTACCGGCGCTGCAGCGGTTTCTTGAAGAAATCACCAATACCCTGCGCGAACGGGCACGTAACCTCGCCGCCCGCATTGGCGGCACTGGCCAGTCGGGTATCGCCGACATTCGCGACTTCAACCTGCTGCAAGCCATGAACCGCTGGTGGCCCTGCTTTCAGCACTTGGCCAGACAGGCGCAGACGCACCCTGAGCAGCTCTACCTGTGCATGAGCCAGGCCTGTGGCGAGTTCGTGACCTTTACCGACGAAAGCAGGCTGCCGCAGGAATACCCCGCGTATCACCACGCGGCGCTGCGCACCTCCTTCAAGCCGTTGGAAGACACCCTGCGCCGCTGCCTCAGCACCGTCCTGCAACCGCGCGCAGTATCGCTTCCGCTCGAAGCGCTGGATTACGGCGTAATGACGACCACCTTGGAAGATCGCCGGCTGATCGACGAAGCCGACTTCATACTCGCCGTGCGGGCTAACGTGCCGCCACAGGTGTTGCGACAGATGTTCGTGCAGAAAGCCAAGGTCACGTCACTGGAATCCCTCAATGACCTGGTGCCCTTGCAACTGCCAGGTATCCCCTTGAACCCATTGCCGGTAGCACCTCGCGACCTGCCCTTCCATGCAGGTTTCAGCTATTTCGAGCTGGACCGACGTGACCCTGCGTGGGCGTGCATGAAAACAGCCAATGGCTTCGGAATTCATATTGCGGGGGACTTCCCTGGGCTAGAGCTGCAGTTCTGGGCTATCAGGGGAGAACAGAAATGACAAGGCATTTCAGCAATGAAGACGATGTCAGCCAGCGCTTAGTGGCGTCGATTCAGGAAGCCAACAAAGAAAGGGATGAGTCGCCTGGGTATGCAGCAGACCCAGACTTTCAACTGCGCGGTGGCTACGCAAACCTGATGCTGGATGCCGCTGTGCCTCTGTTCGGCCTGGTGATACGTCTGCGCACACTGGATGCCTTGCCCAATATCAAGGATGTGCACCAGCAGGTGCGCAATCAGATCGAAAACATTCGCGAGGAGATGCGCCAGCACGGCTACGAACCCGCTCAGTTGCTCGCGTATTCATACGGTCTTTGCCTTTTCATCGATGAAGCCGTCATGGAAAGGCCCTGGGGCAAGAACAGTTGCTGGAGCCATGAACCACTGCTCAGCATCTTTCACGATGAAACCTGGGGTGGAGAAAAGTTCTTCACCGTGCTGTCCCGCCTTATGCAGGAACCCAAGTGTTATCAGGAAGTACTGGAGTTCATGTACTTCGCCCTGTGCCTCGGTTTGAAAGGCAAGTACGCCATCGCGCCGAAAGGCGAAGAGTCCCTCAACGCATTGATACATCAACTCCACGGGATCATTCGCGAGCTGCGCGGCCCGACACCGCAGACTGTCTGCGATCCGTACACCAATGTCGCCCCGAGCAACTTCCGCATGAATCGGCAATGGCCATGGTGGAGCCCGCTGGCACTCTCCGCCCTCGTCATGGCGGTGGCCTACGGCATCTACAGCTACCGACTGCACCTGATTACTACCGAGGTGCTGGAATCACTAAACGGCATTTTGCAGCAGTAGCAAGCCGGCATACGGCGCAACTGATTTCAACGAATTAGCGAGGCGTTTGCTTCGTTGACAAGCCCATCGTTCCCGATGGCCACGCCACCCTGAGTGCGCGTGTTTATCCACATGGACGCAGGAGAGACTGCCATGCCAACACCCGCTTACGTCACAATCACTGGTGAAACTCAAGGCGATATCACCGCTGGCGCATTCACCGCTGACTCCGTCGGCAATGTTTACCAGCAAGGCCATGAAAATGAAATCTTGGTTCAGGAACTCAAGCATGAGGTGATCACGCCCACTGACCCACAGAGCGGCCAACCCAGCGGTCCGCGCGTACACAAGCCGCTCACATTCTCCAGTTCGCTAAATAAGGCCACGCCTCTGATGTATCAAGCACTGGCTAATGGCGAAATGCTACCTACCGTCGAGTTCAAATGGTACCGCACCTCAATGGCAGGCAAACAAGAGCATTTTTTCACAACCAAGCTCTTAGACGCGACCATTGTCAGAATCAATACCGTTTTACCCCACGCTCAGGATAAGAAAAACGAAAACTATACGCAGCTGATCGAGGTTTCGCTGGCCTATCGGATGATCATCTGGGAGCACGGTATAGCCGGCACCATGGGCTCTGATGACTGGCGCGCGCCAAACGTCTAATAGTTACGAATGCTCCGGGCGGTTTACCCGCCCGGACTTTGTGTCACCTCAGACGGCGGACAAGGATTGCTTATGCCTAGCCAATCTGACTTGCATTACAGCTTCCAGCCACTAGTTGGAGAAGCTGAATTCGAAGTGGTGTCGTTCGAACTTCGAGAAGGGATAAGCAAGCCCTTCGAGTTGGAGCTGAAATTGATCAGCTTCGAAAGCGACATCGACTTCGGCCATTTACTCGACAAACCCGTCCTCTTCACCATCTGGGAAGCGGGACGCCCAGTACGCTACGTACACGGTCTGGTGAGCAGTTTCAGCCAGGCTGAAAGTGGCTTCTGCCGCACCGACTATCACGCGTTGGTCGAGCCGCAACTGGCCCGTGCCAGTCTTCGCTCGAACTGGCGCATCTTCCAGCACAAGACCGTCCCGCAAATTCTTGAACTGATGCTCCAGCGCCAGGGCATCAACCAGTACGAACTGCGCGCCAACATGGACCATCAGGTCCGCGAATTCTGCGTTCAGGCCGGTGAGACGGACCTGGCGTTCATCGCCCGCATCGCTGCTGAAGAAGGCTTCGTCTACCGCTTCGCACACAGTGAAAAGCTTCACAAGCTGATCATCACCGATCGGCTGCAGTCCCTCGGCCTGATCAGCCATGGCGCCATCCAGACCGAGGATGAAGACGAGGGCTTCTTTGATGACGACGAGCCTGTAGACCCTAACAGCGTACTGTACCAAGCCAACAGCGGCGGCGATCAAGCCACACCATGCCTGCGGCGCTTGCGCTACAGCGAGCAGGTACGCACGGCTCGCCAGGTTCAGCGCGACTACACCTTTACCAACCCAGCCTATCGCCAGGAACACAGAGCCGCCGGGCCCTTCCTGGAGCATCAGTCCAATGAGTACGAATGCTTCGATTACCCAGGCCGCTATAACCGCGATGCCGTGGGCAAGCCGTTCACCGAAAACCGCATCAGCGCGCTACGTCATGATGTCCGTATTGCAGAAGTTGTGGGTGACGATGTTCGCCTGCAACCGGGCCTGAGCTTCACCCTGACAGGTCACCCGCGTGATGACCTCAATGCCCATTGGCGGGTGAACACAGTTACCCATAAAGGCAGCCAGTTCACCAGCCTGCAGGAAGAAGCCGCCGGCGCCGATATCAGCACGCGCTACGAGCAGAGAGCCATGCTGGTCCCCGGACGGACCGAATGGCGCCCTGCGCCATTGGAAAGACCGCGAATCGACGGCCCGCACATGGCTACCGTGGTCGGCCCGAAGGGAGAAGAGATCTATTGCGATGAGTGGGGCCGGGTCAAGGTCAGCTTCCCCTGGGACCGCGAAAGCCAAAACAACGAATTCAGCTCCTGCTGGGTCCGCGTTTCACAAGGCTGGGCAGGTGGCAGCTGGGGCTCGATGGCCATCCCGCGCATCGGTCAGGACGTGATCATCCAGTACGTCAATGGCGACCCCGATCAGCCGATGATCACAGGGCGCACCTACTGCGGTGATCAGCTACCGCCCTACGACCTCCCCGACCACAAAACCCGCATGACCATCAAGAGCCAGACCCACAAAGGCGACGGCTATAACGAACTGCGCTTCGAAGATGAACTGGGCAAAGAAGAAGTATTCATCCATGCCCAGAAGGACCAAAACACGCAGGTCAACAACAATCAATCCCTCACAGTAAGTGTTGATCGTACTCAGAGCATCGGCCAGGACGAGGCAGTTGCCATTGGCCGCAATCGCCTGCTCGTCGTGAAAGCCAACGACACCTTGAAAGTCGGTGGCGGAAAAAACGACCTCATTGCCGGCGACTACGAGATCGAAGCAGGCAACTCCCTGCGCCTCAAGTGCGGCAAGACCCTCATCGAGATGCAGGCCAACGGCACGCTCAATATCACCTGCGAGACCTTCAACCTCACCGGGCAACAAACCGGACAGATCAACACGCCCGCAGCGAAGCTCGACCTCAACCCAACAGGTGGGACAGCGGGTGCCGCTGCAGATGGACGCGACAGCAGTGCACTGAAGGCCGAGGTGGATGGGCATTTTGAGTAGCTGCTTGCACGTCTGCGCACGTAATGAACGCCTGAAAGGACTCCCGCAATGACTGAATACCTGACTCACGACCTCACTCTCAATTTAGGCGAGGAGGTTCCCGAAGACTTGACTCTTAACATGCTGCGCTTTCCCGCCCGAGACACCACTTTAGTGGTGGCCCGCAGCCCCGTCGCCAACGACAAGAGCCTGGACGAAGCCATCGATGACCAATTGCGGATGCTACGCAAAAAGTCCAGGGCAATGACCATCACGCCAACCAGGATCACGCGTTTGGGTAGCGATGAAGATCCCATCGAAGGCCGCGAAATGGCCATTGAGTTCAGAGTGGATGACAAGCCCAATTTCCAGCTCCAGGCCGCCTGCCTAATCCCGGGTCAGCACCGCCTGCTAGTGCTCAACTACAGCAAGCCCAGCTCGTTGAGCAGTAACGATATCGAGCACTGGCGCGCCATCAAACAGCAACTTCGATTTACCTGAGCCACAACCCAGGACAACACCTCTCAAATCGTTTGGAGCGTACAACTCATGGCGCAGATCGTTCACGCCGCCCGGATGGGCGACGACATACTGCATCCCTCCCTTTTCGCCGAAATGGTCAGCGCGGTCGCCGAGGCCGTCGTTTATGCCGCAGCCACCGCCGCCGTGGCGGCCGCCATAAGCTTGGCCGTTGTCGGTACTGTCGCAACCGGCGGCGCAGCAGGCATCGCCATCGCCGCAGTTGCTGGGGTGGCGGTAGGTGCGATGAGCACCCTTTCGGTCAGTGAAGGACAGACTGTAGGCGATGCCATCTCAAGCTTTTGCGATAGCCTTGGCAACAGCGTGGACGCACCCGACCCCTACGGAAAGATCGAAAGCGGGTCAGGCAATGTGTTTATCAACAGCAAGCCCGCCGCACGCGCGGCCGGTATCACTGGCCCCCCTGGAGGGGGAGCGTCTGATGCCGAGCAGGCGGAACCCTCGATTCTGGAGAACGTGGGTTCCATGGCCATGGCGGCGGTGCCCTACCTGTTCCCGGTGGTGGGGCTGGGCATGGCGATACGCGACATCTTCAATCCGCCTGTCACTACACCCAAGGACTCAGGCTCGGAATCCAAGGAGGAGGACAAAGTTTCATGCAGCCGTCACCCGCCTCTGCCCGAAAACCATATCGCGCAAGGGTCAAACAAGGTCTTCATCAACGGCCAGCCCGCCGCGCGATCGGGTGACAAGACCACCTGCGACGCCACGATCGATGTGAATGAGAAGGTATCGCCGAATGTGCGCATTGGCGGCGGGACGGCGACGGTTCGGGATATTCGCAATGGCAAGAGCAAGATTGCGATGTTTACGGGGATCATCGCGGGCATACTGCTGTCAAGACGCATCAGAGTACCGCGGCGGCGCGCTGCGAACATCGCGGTACCGAAACCTAAATCGCAAACCTGCTCATACAAGGGCAGTCCCGTACTTGTATCTGCTGGCAGCAAGGTACTCTTTGGCCCTGAAGATGTTGACTTCAACCTGCCAGGCTTGATCGGCATTGATTGGGCGAGAGGGTACGATAGCAATGACAAACGACCCAATGGCCTCTTTGGAATGGGCTGGAGTGTTCCTTATGAGGTGGAACTTGTCCGTGTTCCTCATCCTGAAGGCGGCGAGTTGTCAATCTATGTCGATGAGGAAAGCAATCGACTGGAACTAGGACGCCTGAACGCCGGCGATGCATTCGTCAGTGTCGTTGACGGCTTGGCGTTCTTCCAGTTAGAGGATGGCCAAACGGTTGTCGAAGATACGCACGAGGGCCGCTACAAAGTTTTTGACGTCGACCCGCTCGACCCTACTCGTTCAAGACTGGTTCGCCTGGGTGACCGCAATCTCAATGTCATCGACTTGATGTACGACGACCGCGGCAGGCTGCAGGTAATTTACGACAAATATGGCAAAACGGTGGTGCAGCTTCACTATGAAGCCAGGCACCCTCAGCGCGTCTGCAAAATTTCGCAAGTATTCCTGAAGGGCGGCGAAACACCGGCCATCGAACGCAACGAGTTACTGGTCAGCTACCAATACACGGGAAGCGGGCAGTTATACGAAGTGCTAGACGCGACAGGCCAGCTGGTGCGCCGCTTCACCTACACCGCTGAGGGCTATCTGAATAGCCATCAACTTGCCAGCGGCGCAGTTCGTCAATACGAGTGGGCAAAATTCCTCGTTCCCGCCAAGCGTCCCATCCCTCAGCGTGCTGACGGCACGCCTTACAGGTTGCCGCCCCTGCTGGAGCCACAACCCGATCACGAATGGAGAGTGGTCCGCCACTGGGGCAGCGACGGAGAGGAATACCGATTCGAGTACAACCTCGAAGACGGCGAAACCGTCGTTACAGACAGCCTTGGACGCAAAGATCACTACTATTGGGGCCCGCTCTACGAGGTATACAAACACGTCGATCCCCTCGGGCAGTGCTGGCAGGAGGAGATCATCGCTGGCCAACTGATCAGGAGCATTGACCCACAAGGCGGTGAGTGGCGTTATAGCTACGACGACATTGGCCGTTTGATTGAAACATGTGACCCTCTGGGTCGCAGCGAACAAATCCAGTATCTGCGTCACTGGGCCTTGCCGGTTCAGATCACAAGCACGGCTGGGCGCACCCAACGCTACGGCTACGATACTCATGGCAATATGATGTGGGAACAGGACCCGCTGGGACGCAGCACCCAGTATCAATACAACCCGGAAGGTCGCGTTACCCGCATTACCGATGCCCTAGAAAAAACCAAACATCTGGCGTGGAACACCCGTGGCCAGTTGCTCAGCTACCGCGACTGCAGCAACAACCAGACGCTGTACCACTACAACCTGCGTGGCCGTCTTAGCGAAAGCATCAATGCCCGCGGAGAAATGACCCACTTCAGGTACGACGCTCGCGGCTACCTCGTAGAAAGCGAACGACCCGATGGTCGACTCGACCGCTATGAAGTTGATATCGCCGGCCAACTGACACGTTACATCGATCCTGCGCAAAAAAAACTGCAATTTCGCTACGACCGCTGCGGCCGCTTGATCGAGCGCACCGATGCCATGGGCTACAGCGTGAAGTTCAGCTACGACGCCTATGGCCGGCTGCTGCAACTGACCAATGAGAACAACGAGTCCTACAGATTTGGCTGGGACAAACTGGACCGACTGGTCGCGCAACAGGATTTGGATGGCAGTGGCCGGCTCTATGAATACAACGTCCTGGATGAAGTCACCAGCCTCACCCATGTGCCCTCTTCCTACGCACAACCACCGCTGTCCGATAACGCCCCACCGACACGAACAACCTCGATCCGACATGACTTCGAGCGTGATGCGGTTGGCCGCCTCACACGCAAACACACCGAGGATGGCAACACGGACTATAGCTACGACGCTGCCGACAATCTGCTGTCCATTGCCTTCACGGACAACCAAGGCGCGAAACAACAGCTTGATTACACCTACGATACGACCGGACAGTTGCTCAGCGAAACCAACAGCGCCGGTTTGTTGCAGTACCGTTATGACGAACTCGGCAACCTGCAGACGTTGACCCTGCCTGATCAGCGAACGCTGAACTACCTGTACTACGGCAGCGGCCACCTTCACCAGATCAACTTGAATGGCCGCGTCATCAGCGACTTCGAACGTGACGCGCTACATGACGAAGTGCTGCGTACCCAAGGAAGCTTGGTCACACGCACACGCTATGACCAGAGCGGTCGGCTGGGCAGCAAGGCCATTCACTATCGCGATGTCCCTGCAGAAGTGCTGCCGTTGCTGGAGAAGTGCTATCGCTACGACACCAGTGACAACCTGGTTGCTGAGGTGTTAACCCAGACTCGGCGTCGTGGCATTGGTAGCACTGCTACTGATGGCACCGCCCAGCTAGAACAGATCATTGGCCACTTTCATCATTCGCCTCACTCCGGCAAGAGCTACACCGGGAGCAACCGTTACGGCTATGACGCAAGCGAACAACTGCAGACCACCCACCAATCACGCCCCAACTGGCAGGCAACACAGGTCGAGGATTTCAAGTATGACAAGGCCGGTAACCTGTTCGACGGGCCCAAGCTCAACGGCCTGATCAAACACAACCGTGTGCTGGTCTATCAGGGCAAACGCTACCGTTACGACCGCTTCGGTCTCCTGTGCGAAAAGCGCATTGGCAGCCATTGGGTGCAGTACTTCGAGTATGACGCCGAGCACCGGTTGATCTGCGTCGACCAGTGCAAGAGCTTGCTGCGCGAGCGCGTGGTGTTCGGCTACGACCCGCTAGGCAGGCGCATCAGCAAGGAGATTTATCAGGAAGAACACCCCGAGCCAACCCGACGCACGTTGTTTCACTGGCAAGGGCTACGGCTATTGCAGGAAGTGCAGCGAGGCCTGTCGAGCGTCTATGTTTACGCCAGTCCGGGCAGCTACGACCCCCTGTCAAGGATCGACGGGAAGCCGGGGCAAGAAGACATCCAGTACTACCATACCAATCTTGCGGGATTGCCCGAACAACTGACGGATGCGGGCGGAGAGACGCTCTGGCGTAGTGATTATCCTGGATGGGGTAGTACGCGGGATGAGTGGCACAGCCAGCGGCAGGCGCGGGAGCAGAATCTGCGGTATCAGGGGCAGTATCTTGATAGGGAGACGGGGCTACACTACAACACATATAGATTCTATGACCCAGTCATAGGGAGCTTTGTCCAGAAGGACCCTATAGGCCTCGCTGCAGGAAGCAACCTCTACTCTTACGCGGTTAACCCTCTGAGATGGGTAGACCCTTTAGGCCTAAGCCGCAATGAGTGCGAATATGTTTATCGGGCCCTAAGCGCCGATGATCGAGCCCGCATTGGTCAAGGCGAAGGACTCAGACCGAAAGGAGAAAACGGGTCAATAATAAGGCATGTGACAGGTGAAAACACAGGATATATTTCAGTGTCTGAGTCAAAGCTAGCAATTGAGCGCTTCAATTCAGGCAATGGCATCGTAAAGATCGATGTGAAAAAAGCAACCGAAAACGGGGCTACATATATATCGCACAAAAATGTCATGCAATCTATAAATGCAAGAGGTTCGCTCACTAACCGACGCGATGCCAAAAGAGCAGTAGAAGCACTCTTTAAGGGCGATGTCCCACCAGCCGCAATTGAAATTATAAAATAGGTGAAAAATGCCAGCACTATCCGAATATTCAAACGTCACCAACACGGCCATCACTATCCTGATAAAGAAGGGCTATAGAGTCTGGCACATAGCGGAGAATGAAATGTACTGCGCTGAAAAAAATGGCTGGGATTTTATGGCCGACTCACCTTGCGGATTGCTCGGGATTATAAGCATATATGAATTTAAAAACCCCCAAAAATATGAAGAGTACTGGTGGCGCGAAGAAGACAACTCCCTAAAATACGCGTTATCTTCGACACCACCACAGTACATATCCGTTGTCGAACAGCAATCATAGCCGACAACTAAGCCAGCACTGCACGAACTCCAGAAAGGCAAGGCACACGAAATCATAGGCGAACAACAGGCATCCCAGCAGCATGTCTGTTGCCGCCGCTCCCACCTCCGATCAAGGCCTGATCAGCCAGTAGACATTTACGTCAATGCGTGTGTGCCGATGGATGGCGGCACGACGGTGGGCGTCAAACAGAACAGTATTTTCCTACAGCGTACTTCAAGCCTGAAACTAGGCTCTGTACGAAAAGTTTTGTGGGAGCGGGCTTGCCCCGCGATGGAGTGCGAAGCGCTCCCATACCCGATATCGACTAGCGTCAAAGTCGCCGTGAATTCAGGCTTTGCTGCCGCGTTGCGGCAGATCGCGGGGCAAGCCCGCACACAACGACGGATGACCATACTTTTCGTACAAAACCTAGCAGCAGGGACTCCCTGGAGGTCGAGCGCTGGCTGATCGACCGTGTTTCGCCATGCGATTGAGGGCCCCGTCATGCAGGTGGCCGCGATCGTCTCGACCAAGGGCGGGCTGGGCAAACTGCCACGTCATCCAGATAGATCGTCAGCTGTCGCATCGCCGCCTCCACCGCCCCCTGCCCACAAAGATCCAACCGGTCGGCCCAGTCCTGCATCATGCGACGGCGCTGCTCCACATACTCGGCATGATTGTAGGCAGAAATCGGCAGCAACCGCGTGCAGCGCTTCATGTATGACGCCGAGCACCGACTGGTGTGCGTGGAGCAAACGCGGTCCGGGGATGTCGAACGCATTGTGTTCGGCTATGACCCGCTGGGGCGAAGGATCAGCAAGGCCGTGTACAAGCCACATGTAGTGCCCCAGGACGGCGTTACGGCCCGCTACCACAGTCCGGCGCCCGAGCAAGCCAGCACCTACAAGCACAGGACAAACCCCACAGCGCGCGACCCAAACACCAAATTCCAGGCACAAAAAAAGAGGCCCTAAGGCCTCTTCTTTGTGATCCCAGCGACGCACTGAGGATCGAATTTGGAGCGGGAAACGAGACTCGAACTCGCGACCCCGACCTTGGCAAGGTCGTGCTCTACCAACTGAGCTATTCCCGCGTC
>Ga0160473_100533_pt1 | contig 25899 bp, 28 predicted proteins | sample HID1975I_E11MG_FD_108217 | JGI IMG/M metagenome (GOLD analysis project Ga0160473, IMG submission 108217) | Enriched soil microbial communities from UW Madison campus, WI, USA - HID1975I_E11 MG | ecosystem: Environmental > Terrestrial > Soil > Unclassified | place: USA: Madison, Wisconsin... | reverse complement strand
TGGCACCACGCCGCGCACACCGTCGACCTGTTCCAGTATCAGACGGGCGAGCGTGTCGTTGTCGCGAACGCGGTGCAGGGGCCGATGCATCCAACGCTCGGCATCGCCATGGACATGTCGATCCAGCTGCGCACGGACGGCGGCAAGGTCTGCACGCTGTCGCTGTCGTTCAACAATGACGGTCCGCTCGGCACCTTCTTCCGCTACATTTGCGACAACGGCACGTATCTCGCCCGATACGACGATCTGTTCACCGGCAAGGAGGAGCAGATCGACGTCAGCAACGTCGACGTGTCGACCAACGGCATCGAGCTGCAGGATCGCGAGTTCATCGCCGCGATCCGCGAGGGTCGTGAGCCGAACAGCAGCGTCGGCAAGGTGCTCGATTGCTACCGCGTCCTCGGCGAGCTCGAGGAACAGCTGAACGCACAGGGCTGACGAACTTCCTCCCCTCCCGTCCGCGGGAGGGGAGTTCAGCCGGCCACCTTCACCTGCGCGGCCCATTCCACCAGCATGTCGGTCGCGGCCGTCGGATCCTCGACCGGCATCATGTGGCCGGCACCCGGCACGATGCGGAGCATGGCCCCGGGGATCGCGGCCGCAATTTCTTCGTGCTGGGCCGGTGACGACCAGCCGTCCTGCTCGCCGGTCGCGACCAGGGTCGGCACGCGAATTTCGCCCAGCAGCGACGTCAGGTCATTTCGCGCCATCATCCCGGCCTGCTGGGCGGCAAACGCCTCCGCCGGGCAGCGCCCCAGCATCTCGGTAATGCCTTCGATCAATTCGGCATCACCGCGCCGCGTCTCGGCCAGCATCTGCGGCATCCAGTCCGCCGCGACCGCGCGCATGCCGTCGCGTCCGGCAATCTCGACCAGTTCGCGACGTCCCGGCAATTCCGCCTCACGGACGCCGTGGACGCCCGTATCGAGCAAGGCGAGCCCGGCGACCCGATTCGGCGCCATGCGGAAAACCTCGAGCGCGATCCGACCACCCATCGAGTGACCGGCGATGGCGATGCGCCCCACGGTTCCGTTAACGATCCGCGCCGCCATGCCCACCAGGCTATCGCACCCGTCGTTGCAGGCAATCTGGACCGGAGCGATGCGCGAGAGCGGGCCCACCTGGTGACGCCATACCCAGCCGTCGTTCATCAATCCCGGTATCAGTACGATCTGCATTGCCGCTTCGCTTCCATCCTGGCTCGTTGCGCGTTCCTGTCGTCCGAACCGCCCGATCGGGCAAGCCGCGAATTAAGGATGGTGCATGGAGAATATAGCCGGGTGGATCGCGCCCGTGGCAACGATGCTGGCGGCGATGATCACTGCTGCGAACCTCGGCACCCGGATTACCGGCTGGGGCTTCGTGGTCTTTCTGATCGGGTCGATCTCGTGGGTGGTGGTTGCCGCTACCAGCGGCCAGGCCAACCTGCTCTGGTCCAACCTGTTCCTGACGGTGGTCAACGTCGTCGGCATCTGGCGCTGGCTGGGCCGCCAGGCCAAGCTCGACGACGGCGCCAAGGCCGCTGCCGAACGCAGCGCCGCCGCACCGGCGCCCGCTCTGTTCCCGGCGGCGATGCTGCAGGATCAGCCGCTCGTCGATCATGCCGGCGAGAAAGTCGGCCGCGTCGCCGGGGCGATGGCGGAATGTCAAAGCGGCCGCATCGCCTACCTTGTCATCGGCGAGGGCGGGCTGGCGGGCGTGCGGGAGCGCCTGCACATGCTGGCGTGGGACAAGGTGACGGTCAGAGACGGCACGCTGACGAGCCAATTGTCAGCCGACGCGGTCTGCGCCTTGCCGGAGGTGACACCCGACCAATGGCCGGAGCGGGCCGATGCAGACGCCTAATCCGGACAGACGGCTAGGGCAGGGTGTCGCCCCGATCATCGTGGCCGCCACGATCGGGGCATCCGATCGGGCGATGCTCGATGGCCTGCGCCGGACCTATTTCCCGCCCGAACGCAACCAGCTCATCGCGCACCTGACGCTCTTCCATCATCTCGCGCCGTCTCTGGGGGGCGAGCTCGACGGGCGTCTGCGCGCGGAAACCCGCAACGTTGCGGCGCCAAAGGCCGAGCTGGCCGGGCTGCTCAACCTGGGCGGCGGGGTCGCGTTTCGTGTCGACAGCCGTGAACTCTCAGCGATCAGAGGCCGGATTGCGGAGGCGTTCGCGACAATGCTGACGCCACAGGATGCAGCCGGCTGGCGCGCCCATGTCACGATCCAGAACAAGGTTTCCGCCGCGACCGCGCGCGAAACGCTCGCGGCGCTAGCGGCCGGGTTCCGGCCCCGGCCGCTGGCTATCGTGGGACTCGCGTCCTTCTATTATCGTGGCGGCCCGTGGGAGCCGATTGCCCGCTACCGCTTCGGCTAAGGCGCCGGCTCAGTCGACCTGACCGACGCCTTCGCAGCTGAGGTCGAAAGCGGCGAGGCCAGCGTCGAGGTAGGCGGCCAGCATCGGCATATCGAGCAGCTGATCGACCGCGTCCTCGGCATCCGGGTCGTTCGCTTCCTCGAGTGCATCTTCCCACTCGCTTGCGTCGTATGTCCCGCGCCCCACCCAGGCGAGCGCCAGGATCTCCGCAAGCTGATCGTCGCCGAGATCGTCCATCAGGGCGATCAGTTCGGCCTCGACCGCCTCGTTGGCCTCGTCCTCGATCACCGACAGGCCATCATCCGTGTCCTGCGGATCTTCTTCCTCGTCCGTCTCGATCGCGGGAACCTGTGCTTCCAGCTCCCGTGCGCGAACGATCAGGCGGCAGATCACGTCCAGCGAAACCGATAGCTCCATCGCCCGTCTCCATAATACGATGAGGAATGTCTGCCGCCGAACGTGACGATTGCCGCGTAGTTCCCCAGGAAGATCGGACGATCAGGATCAGACAAGCGACTTGAGGGGCACCGTCGGGTCGGTGAGCACGGCTGGGTCCGCCGCAGTGCCGGCGAGCACCAATGCGCGTCCCTGGACATAATCCTTGACCATGTTGACGCAGTCGAGCGCGACGACCCGACCTTGCTTCAGATAGACGAGGGAGAAGCTGCGGGTCGCCGGGTCTCCGCGCAGCACGGCCGCATCATGCCCGGATGACAGGCCGACGGTCTGGAGCTTGAGGTCGTACTGGTTCGACCAGAACCATGGCACGGCATGATAGGGCGCCGGATTGCCGAGTATGGCGCGCACGGCGGTGTTCGCCTGGTCGTTGGCGTTCTGCACCGATTCCAGCCGGATCCGCGCACCGTCGGCGAACGCGTTGGCATGTGCCGCGCAATCGCCGATCGCATAGATGTCGGGAAGGTTGGTGCGGCAATATTCGTCGACCTCGACGCCGTTGCCGCCGGCCGCACCCGCCGCGATCAGCGGCTCGACGGCGGGGACGATGCCGATGCCGACGATGATCATGTCGGCGGGCAGCACGGTGCCGTCCGCCAGGCGCACGCCGGATGCCCGACCGTCCGCCTCCTCGATACATGCGACCTGGACGCCAAGCCGCACATCGACGCCGTGAGCGCGGTGCTCGGCCTCGTAGAAGCGGGACAGCGGTTCGCCGGCGACACGCGCCAGCACCCGGTCCAGCGCCTCGAGCACGGTCACCGGCTTGCCAAGCTTGGTCAGCACCGCCGCCGCCTCTAAGCCGATATAGCCGCCGCCGATCACGATCACGCGCTCGGTGGTCGCCAGTTCGCTTATCATGGCATCGACGTCGGCCCGGGTACGGACGGCGTGTACGCCCTGCAGGGAGTGCCCTGCGCAAACGAGCCGGCGCGGCGCGCCACCGGTGGCCCAGATGAGCGTGCCATAGCCGATGCTGTTGCCGTCCGCTGTGGACACGCGGTGGGCAACCGGATCAACCGAGACGACCCGCCGCTTTAGCAGCAGCGTGACGTCGCGCTCCGCCCAAAAATCGGCAGGGCGGATCAGGATCCGCTCGAACGGCTTTTCGCCCGACAGGTACTCCTTGGAGAGGGGCGGACGCTCGTAGGGCGGCTCCGCCTCGTCCCCGAGCATGGCGACCGTTCCGGTGAACTTCTGCTGCCGGAGCGCCAGCGCCGCCTGGGCACCGCCATGGCCCGCGCCGATGATCAGGATGTCGTAGTCGCTCAACCGCCTCTCCCGTATCTGGGTCCGGCGTCGGCTTAGCGTTCACTATGTCGCCGCGCCAGTTGACCCTTGCGGCACGGCTCGCCTATAGGGCCGCGGCGTCGACGGTCGCAGACCCGGGGCGGAGTAGCTCAGCTGGTTAGAGCAGCGGAATCATAATCCGCGTGTCGGGGGTTCAAGTCCCTCCTCCGCTACCACCGTTATCAAGCGGTGTTCTCCCTTTTGAGGGTGGTCTGTCTGCGGCCAGCTCGAAGAAGGCGGCCCCAGGAAGCCGACCACCTCGAACGCGCTGCCGCGACGGTCCCGCGGCTTCAGAGCGGCCGGATCGATGAGCCACTGTGCAGGGCGGCTGATTCGTGTGGCTCTTCTCGGCAAGGCTCAGTGACGGCCCGGCTATGCGAGCATGATGAGCAGCAGCAACTTGCGGAATGCAGCACATTCTGCCCCGGTGTTGTGCTCTGCCAGTTCCGCCGCACGCGAACGCCCGCCCTTGCGTGCTAGGATCGTTGCCCGAACTCTCCCGCAGATCGGCAACTGACCACGCTGAATGGCGCATGACCGCTCGGCCCATGCGCCCCAATGCCAACCATGTCGTCGCACTCAGAAGCGCTATCCCGTGCGCCCGATTGGTGGCTCGGGGCACAACCCGATCGGCGGTGGAGCCCCAGCGTGACCAAGGCTACCGGCTTTACGCAGCTGGCTGTGTTCCGGACGCGCGCGCTTCCGTCCCTTGAGCCCTTAGAAGACCAGTTGACCGCGTTCCTCCGGCAGGAAGACGACGCTCGCAAGCTCCGTGCTCCAGCGCGGATCGTTCCCATCGACAGCGGTACCGTGGTTGGGTCCGCCAAGAATTCTTGCCTGATATCCTAACCCGGCCATGAGAGAGAGGTAATCCGCCGTAGAGCAGTCTGACACCAACCTGAGTTGGCCTGGGTGAAGCTCTGACAGGATTAGCGGGCGATGACGCGCGAGCGTCTCACACGCGCCGCGAAAGACGTGTGGTTCGGCACCTTCGACATCGATCTTGATGAGGTTGCAGCGATCTAGTGCGAAGCTATCAAGCGTGCGGCACTCAATCGTGAATTCTGCAGATCCTCCCTCTCTGATGTGCGCGCCGCCCGGATTGATGCTGTCGATCGACCAAGCGAACGCAAGCTCTTGCGGGATACTCCACAGCCCAACTCCGTTGACGGTAATGCGATCGCTGAACTTGTTCACTTCGACTGTACGAGAGAGATACTGTTTGATTACAGGTTGCGGCTCGAAAGCAGTAACCGATCCATCGGGCCCGACGATGAGCGCAGCAAGGGTCGTAAACCAACCAATGTTCGCCCCGATATCAACAAAGGCGTCTCCCCTCTTTAGGAACTGCCGGATGAAGTTAGTTTCATCGGGTTCCCAGCTATCTTCCACGCAGCCACGTGAAACATAATAATCAGCAGTGTTTATCCACATCAATGCCTGTTCATCGTGCACCGGAGTGATGAACCAGCGCCTCATCAAATTATGAACCCGCTTATATTCTTCAGAACTCTCCACAATCGCGATTAGATCAGCACGACTAGAAACGCCGCGATGGTTATCTACTACCTGGTCATCCTCAGGCTCACGCCGAAGAAGATATCTGTACGCCCAGATAACATCATCACGATCGAGCACGGCATCCTCCGGAACAGTGGATGCCGGGATACGATCCCCAAAACGCAACCACAAGGCGAAACGCTCGACGGGATAGATCGCGCGTTAGCGTCTATCGTCGTCGGGATTGAGTACCCTGCCGCGCCAATGTTAAGCGCGCTCGAAGCCGTCTGACGCTGCAACACGCGGGTACCGCGCCGATTGTCCCTCATCCCTAGGCCCACTCGCCGCCAAGCTCTTCTCAACCGGGAGAACCCAATGAAGATGCTCAACGGAGCAGCATTTGGCTGCCGCTTTCCTACGGGACGCCGCGGCGGGACTGCACGGGTCGCTACAGTGTCACGCATTCCCGTCGGCGGCGCTACAGACGGGATCGCTGGAGCGGAACGGAGCCGTTACATGTTCGTGGACTGCCGGGGTGTTAAGAAGTCAACCAACCCGCCCGGTTGATCTTTGATGTAGCGGACTTTCGCTACCACCCTCACCGGAGAATGGTAGGTTCAGATCGCGCTCCGCTAGCTCGCACTAGATCGCGACAGGCGCGTCAGTTCTGCTTGGCGGCCTTGGTGTAGGGCACGAAGTCGCCCAGACCGACGAAGCCGCGGTAGAAGCGCGACGTACGATCGAGCAGCCGGACGGTATCGATGCTGCACAGCTGCGAACCGAACGTACGGGTGACGAGAATGTCGTCGCTGTCGAGCGACTCGTGTCCGCTCGGGCGGTTGACGTAGAGCCGATTGGCGCCGACCCGGTAGACGATCGCGGTGCCGTCGATGATCTCGCTGGATCGGATGTCGCGCAGGTTCAGGCATCGCACTGGCTTGCCGGCAACGCGCCCCTCCAGCGCCTTAGACAGTTTCGTTTCGCCGCGCGCGGCCATGGGAACGCTGGCCAGCGCGGGTGCGGCAGCGGCGCTGAGCGCTGCTACCAGGAGAGCGCATGTAGCTCTTTTCATTTAACTTCTCCGAAAAATGCGGTTCTCTTTCCGTAGCGCATCCAGGCTGAACCGCGGCTGACCTGAGCCTGCACTGCGACGAACGGACGCGTGGCCTCGCCCGTGCTAACAGGGAGGCGGCGGCAACGATTCGGTATGCTGGCGAGGGATCGGGCGTGGCGGACAAATTCGAACGGCATCGGCAACCCTGGACTGCCGCCGAGATCCAGAAGCTCCACGTCCTGGCGAAGAAGGGCATGGGCCTGAAGGCGATCGCCAAGGCGCTTACCCGCAGCGAGGAATCGACCAGCGACCGCGCGAAGCTGGACGGCATCAAGATCGCCAAGCTGCGCTAGTTCGCGCCCGACGCTAAGGTGTCCGTGACGCACTGACCGCAGGCTTCTCGGCAGCCGCTTCGGCGGCGGCGAGCAGGCGCAGCACATTGCCGCTCCAGATCTTGGCTAGATCAGCCTCGGTGTAGCCGACCTTCAGCAACGCCTCGCTGATGCGCGGCACGGCCGAGACGTCGTCCAGACCTTCGACCCCGCCGCCGCCGTCCCAATCGAGGCCGATGCCGACATGGTCCGGGCCGACCAGCTTCAGCGCATGGAGCATGTGCGCCATGAACTGGTCGAACGTCCGGCGCGTCCCTGGATAGCGCGCCAACAGCGCGTCACGCTCGCGAATATAGTCCGTGACCCGCGATCCGGTGAGTTCGTCCGTATCGCCATATTTGTCTCGCAGCGCCTTCATCGCCGCGTCCCGCGCGGGGTTGTCCGGCGTCGCCGCGAGATAGTTGCCATAGGCGTTCATCTGGATGACTCCACCCTTGGCGGCGAGCGCCTTCAGCCGCCTGTCGTCGACATTGCGAAGATTGTCGTAGATCGCCTTGCAGCCGGAATGCGACAGGATGACCGGCGTTTTCGACAGTGCCAGCATCTGATCGAGCACGTCGTCGGACGAGTGGCTGGCGTCGAGGATCAAGCCCAGCCGGTTCGCTTCCGTCACCAGCCTGCGGCCGAGCGGGCTGAGGCCGTGCCACTCGGCACCGTTCGGGTCGGTGGCGCTGTCGGCGAAGTCGTTGTTGAGGAAGTGCGCGGCGCCGACCATGCGCACGCCCATCTTCTGGAAGGTGGCGAGCAGGGTGAGATCGCCCTCGAGCGGGTAGGCGTTCTCGATGCTCTGGTAGACGATGGTCTTGCCCTTGGCGGCGATGCGCGCCGCGTCGGCGGCGGTGAAGGCCAGCTCGACGCGATCGTTCAGCCGCGCCGCCATCTCGCGAATGGCCGTCGCCCGCAGCAGCGCTGCGTCGCGGGCGGCGGCATTGCCCTCCGGCGTGCGCGGGCCCTGCTGCGTGTAGATGGCGAAGAACCCGCCATCGAGCCCGCCTACCTTCATCCGCGGCAGATCGACCTGCGCGAAATCGGTCAGGTTGCTGTGCTCGGCGGCAAAGTCCCAGTCCGGGCGGGCGAAGCTGGCCGGCGTGTCGAGATGGGTGTCGAGCGTTATCAGGCGCTGGTGGATCGCCAGTGCCGCGGGCGAGACCGGCGGCGCTGCCACGGCGGCGACCGATGCGGATCCGGCGAGCAGAGCGAGAAGCGTGCGGCAGCGCATCGATCGGTACCCCCGGGTGACTCGAAGACGGGACAGGCTAGCTCCTGTTGCAGCGCAGCGAAATAGCTGGAGGGCTATCAGCTGCGCCGGTCGACAAGTTCGCTTCGCCACCGGCCAAGCCCCGCTGCGGCCTGCGCTCTAGCTGGGTCGGATAGATGAGGGAGCCGTCAGTTGAGCCAGTATGACGTCATCGCCGTGGGTTCCGGCCACAACGGCCTGGTCGCGGCGGCCTATCTCGCTGCGGCCGGCAAGCGCGTGCTGGTGCTGGAGCGCAACAAGTGGTTCGGCGGCGGCGTCGTCACCCGCGAGCTGACGCTGCCGGGCTTCCGCCACGATCAGCATTCGATGAGCCACATCTTCATCCAGGGCAATCCGCTGCTCGCGAATGACGAACTGAAGCTCAAGGCCAAGTACGGACTGAAGTACCTCTTTCCCGAAGTGCCGATGATGTCGGTGTTCGAAGATGGCCAGACCCTCGCCCTCTACCGCGATCGGGAGCGGTCGAGAGCGGAAATCGCCAAGTTCTCGACTCGGGATGCCGAGGCGTTCATCCGCCTCTCGGATCAGGCGCGAACCTGGCTGCCGATGCTGGCGGCGACGCTCTACACGCCGCCGATGCCGCTCGGCGCCTCCTATGCGATGCTCGACCAGAGCCGCGAGGGGCGGGACCTGTGGCGGGTCATGCAGATGAGCAGCCACGACGTGCTGTGCGAGATGTTCGAGCATGATCGTGTTCGCGCCCATTTCGCCCGCGTCGCCGGCGAGAATCTGGTCTCGCCCGACGAGAAGGCGACCGGGATCGGCATCTACGTCTTCCTGGCGTTCCTGGAAGGCTATGGCTTCGGCGTTCCGGTCGGGGGCAGCGGCGCGCTGACCGACGCGCTGATCGCCTGCATCGAGGATCATGGCGGCGCGGTCGTCGCGGACACGCCTGTACGCGAGGTTACCGTGCAGGGCGGCCGTGCGACCGGCGTCGTGACCGATGCGGGCGAACGCCACACGGCCCGATCCGGCGTGATCGGGGCGATCCATCCGCACCATCTGTCGCAGATGGTGCCCGGCCTCGACCCGACCGTCGCCAGGGCTGCGGAGGCGACCCATATTTCCGAGGCTGCCTGCATCACCGTCCACGCCGCGCTCGACGAACCTCTTCGCTTCAAGGCTGGCGAACATGTTCGCGCGGTGATGATCGAGCTGATGCCCGCCACCTACGAGGAACTGCGCCGCGCCTTCGACGACCTGCGCTACGGCGAGTTCTCGCGCGTGCCGCTGGTCGGGCTGGGATCGCTCAGCATGTTCGATCCGAGCCGCGTACCGCCCGGCAAGGGGACGCTCCATGCCTGGGACTATGCGCCCTATGTCCGCCCCGACGGGCGCAGCTGGGACGACAGCAAGCGCGACTACGCCGATCGCATGCTCCAGCGGATGAACGCTTTCATCGACAACGTGCCCGGCGCCGTGCTCGACTATCATTGTGACAGCCCGGTCGACATGGAGCGGACCTCGCCGAGCTTCCGCCGCGGCGATCTCCACGGCATTGCCACCACCACCTGGCAGTCTGGCGCGCACCGTCCGACACCGGACCTTGGCCAGTACCGCGTGCCCGGCGTCGACGGACTCTATCTGGTGGGACCGTTCCAGCATCCCGGCGGCGGCGTCTTTGGGGCAGGGCGGGCAACGGCGCAGGTAATGTGCGACGACCTGCAGATCGACTTCGACAAGGTCGGCGTGCGGGCATGAAGCTCTATTCGGCCGACAAGAGCGAGCTGATGACGGTCAGCCGCATCGAGCGCGATGGCGACGATCTCGTCATCAAGGGCAAGGTGTTCGGCGCCATGCCGATGTCGGCCCGGCTGAAGCCGGAGGAGGCGCGGGCGGCGCTGAAGCTGCTGTCGCCGGGGCTGGTCTGGTTTCTGCTCACGCTGCCGTTCCGGAAGAGCAAATAGGGGTTTGCGCATGGACATGACGGGCAGAGCGGCGATCGTCACCGGGGCCGCCGGATCGATCGGGTTTGCCGGGGCGGAAGCATTGGCGGCGATGGGTGCCGACCTGCTGCTCGTCGACATCGATGCCGCCGGGCTCGACCGCGCCAAGGCGGCGTTGGCCGGTCATAATACGCGGATCGAGAGCATCGTGGCCGACTGCAGCCGCACGGCCGAGGTCCAGTCCTATGTCGCGGCCGCGCAGGATGCGTTCGGGCGGATCGATGCATTCTTCAACAATGCAGGCGTGCCCGGCAAGCTGGCGCCCGCCCACGAATATGACGAGGACGAGTTCGATCGGATCATCGCGATCAACCTCAAGTCGATGTTCCTCGGCCTGCGACACGTGCTGCCGGTGATGGTCGCCGCCGGGCGCGGCGCGGTGGTCAACACCGGGTCGATCGCCAGCGAGCGCGGCCTGGCCGGTGCGATCGCCTATAACACCTCGAAGCATGGCGTGATTGGCCTGACCCGGACGGCGGCCAGCGACGTTGGGGCGTTGGGCGTTCGCGTCAACGCGGTGATGCCAGGCGTTATCGATACCCCGCTGCTGGAGAACATGCTGGTCAAGATGTTCGATGGCGACATCGCCGCCGGCAAGGCGGCGCTCGGCAAGAATGCGACGCTGGACCGGATCGCCACGCCGAGCGAGGTCGGTGACGTGGTCGCCTTCCTGCTCTCCGACGCGGCGAGCTTCGTCAACGGTGCCGCCTGGGCAGTCGACGGCGGCGCGCTCTCGACCATCAAGCACTGACGCGGGCGCCCGGCCGGTTAGCTGTCGCTGGACAATTTCATCAGCACCAGCCCACTGACGATCAGTATCGCCGCCAGCCCGCGCATCGGCGTGATCGCCTCCCCCAGGATGGCGACACCGACCAGGAACGCGCCCACCGCGCCGATGCCCGTCCAGACGGTGTAGGCGGTCCCGAGCGGCAGGAAGCGCATCGACCAGGACAACAGGGCGAAGCTGACGATCATGCCGGTAATGGTGACGACGCTCGGCCAAAACCGCGAGAAGCCGTGGGACTGCTTCATGGCAGTCGCCCACACCACCTCGAACAGGCCGGCCACGACAAGAACGATCCACGGCAAGACAGTCTCCTCGACAGAGCTGCCGGGCCGTCCCGGTCTTGATACCCTGGTGCGGGGCGGGAACGTGGTCTCCGCGCGCGTCAGCTAGGTCATACCGCCGCCGCTTTCAACGGCGGGAGCGGCTCACGCGACCGTGAAGCGCACCGGCAGTTTCGCCGGGCCGTGGCCGATCGTCGTCATCCACGGCTCGATCTCGCCGGCCGGCTCGAAGCGGGCGATGCGCTCGACGATGGCGCCGAGCAATGCGCTCGCTTCCATCTGCGCCAGGGTGCGGCCGACGCACGCGTGGACGCCGTACCCCCAGCCGACCTGGCGACGGACGTCCCGGCCAACATCGAAGGCGTCCGGATCGTCCCAGAAACGCGGATCGCGGTTGGCGGCGGCGAACAGGAGCCCGGTCCGAGAGCCCGCCGGTATGACATGATCTTCGATCTCGACGTCGCGGGTCGTGATCCGCCCGGCCATGCGCGACGGCGAATCCCAGCGTAAGCTCTCGTCGAAGGCGTTGCGCATCAGCTTGGGATCGGCGCGGACGCGGTCATATTGATCGGGGAAGAGGGCGAAGGCGCCGATCGCGTTGGCCATGGTCAGCACCGTCGTATCGGCGCCGGCCGACAAGATGGTCTGGACGAGCAGCTTGGCCTCAGCCTCGGTAACGCGGCCTTCGTCGGCTGCGCGGTACATCTCCATACCGACGCTGTGGGGTGCGAGCGCGTCGCGCGACGTGACCCGCTCGCACCAGTCGAGCAGCGGTCCAGCACCCTCCATCGCCTCGTCGAACAGCGCGTTGGGCGGCCCCATCGTTGCCCAGACGGCGTGGCTGAAAGCGTGCATATGTTCGCGGCCCTCTTCGGGCAGGCCGAGCACGTCGGGCAGAACCTTGTAGACGAAGCGGGCCGTGATCTCGGACACCGCGTCGACCACCTCGCCCTCGCGGGCGCACAGCGCGTCGACAAGGGTTTCCGCATCCGCATCGAAGGCGGCTCGCATCGTCTCGAGCGCGCGCGGGCTCAATGCGTTGCCGAGCACGGTCCGGGCGCGGGTGTGCGCAGGTGGGTCCTCGGTCAGCAGGATTTCGGGGCGCAGCGAGTCCGGATCGTGCCACGGGCGCGAGGCATTGGAGAAGGTCTTCCAGTCCATCAGCCCCGCCGCCACGTCGGCATAGCGGGTGACGATGTAGGTGCCGTCCTGCAAGCGCGCGACCGGCGTCGCCTCGCGCAATGCATCATCGACTGCGCGCGCGTTGCGGACGGAGTCGTGGCTGAAGAGGTCGACTTCCCAGGTCGGGATCTCGCGGGCCATCAGCTGACCAGTCGGGTTGCGCTGCCCGCACCGACGATCCGTCCGGCACCGGGATCGGCGAAGTGGCTGCCGATGATGAGCGTCGGCGTGTCGCGGAAGCGATCTACGAAAGCAATCCGGGTCGCCGCACCGGCCGTCCGATCGAGATCGAAAGTGGCGGCATGCTCGGGCATGGCGAGCTGGATCGGGTGGTGCATCAGGTCACCGGTGATGACCGCGACCTCGCCTTCGGATTCGAAGCGGACGCTGACGTGACCGGGCGTATGGCCGGGCGTGGGGATCAGGCTGATGCCGTCGCCCAGATCGCAATTGGCCGGAACGAAGTCGACCAGTCCGGCCGCGATGATCGGATCTATCGCATCGGCAAGGTGGTTGGCGTCATGATGATCGCCGGCATCCCTGCGCTTGAGCCAGAAGTCGTATTCCGACCGCTCGAACAGGTACCGGGCATTCGGGAAGGTCGGGATCCACTGGCCGTCGACCAGCCGCGTGTTCCAGCCGACATGATCGAAATGGAGATGGGTGCAGAGGACCGTGTCAATGCTCTCCGCCGGGATGCCGACGGAGGCGATGTCCTCCAGAAAGCTCGTCTGCATGTTGCAGAAGATGTGGAACTCGCGTTCGCGATCGGCACCGACGCAGGTGTCGATCATGATCCGGCGATCGCCTGCCTTCACCACGAACGCCTGGAAGTTCATGCGCTGCTTGCCGTCCGGTGTCGCATAATGCGGCTGCAGCCAGTCGTGGGCGAGCACCATATCCGGTGTGCCCTCGTGCAGGGTCATCCAGATGTCGTCCTGCCAGTCCCAGACTTCGACCACGCGGGTGATCTCGATCTTGCCCACGGTCCAAGTCTTCATGTGCTCGACGGCCAAGCGCCTTCTCCCTTCAAGCCGCGCGCCGCACGACGCTGTCTTCGCCAAGTTCCGCCGGCGGCAAGGCTGGGCGGCCACGGATCATGTCGGATGCCTTTTCGGCGACCATGACGACGCCGGCATTGGTGTTGCCGCCGACGATCGACGGGAAGACCGACGCATCGGCCACCCGCAGTCCGCCGATGCCGCTCACCCGGAGTTCGGGATCGACGACGGCATCCGCATCGCTGCCCATACGGCAACTGCCGACCGGGTGATGGACGGTGTAGGCGGCGGCGCGAATATGCGCCTCGATCGCCGCGTCGGATTGCACGTCCGGCCCCGGCGACACCTCATGCCCGCGATAGGGTGCAAAGGCGGGCGTCGCGAGGATCCGGCGGGAGAGGCGGATCGCCCGCACCAGCGGATCGATGTCGGACGGCACCGATAACAAAGCCGGATCGATGTTGGGCGCCGCCGCCGGATCGGAGCTGGCCAGCGTCAGCGTCCCGCGGCTCTTCGGGTAGAGGCTGACCGGGCTGATCGCGTAGCCATGGCCGATCGGGAGCGGAAAGCTCGGCCGCGGTCGCCGCGCCGGTTGGAACACGAACTGCACGTCCGGACGCTCGAGTTCCGGCAGCGTCTTCAGGAAGCCGACGGATTCGAACACGTTGCTGGCCAGCGGGCCGCGCCGGAAGAGCAGATATTCCAGCACGTTCCACATGCCCCGCGGCAGCGCTCGGAGCGATATGCCGTAGGAGGTATGCTGGTCGGTCTCCATGAAGACGGGGCAGGCGAGGTGGTCGTGATAGTTGCGGCCGACGCCCGGCAGATCGTGAGCGACCGGGATGCCGAGCGCCTGCAGGTCCGCGCCCGGACCGATACCGGAAAGCAGCATGAGCTGCGGCGTCTGCACCGCGCCGGCGGTCAGGATCACCTCGCGCGTGGCGGACACCTGACGGACCTCGTTGCCGACGCGGTACGCGATCCCCGTCGCGCGGCGCCCGTCGAGGAGGATGCGTTGGGCGTAGGCGCCGGTAATCACCTCGACGTTGCCGCGCTTGAGCGCCGGGCGGAGGAAGGCCCGGGCGGTGGTCTCGCGGGTGCCGTCGCGGATAACGCCCTGCCGCAGGCCGACGCCTTCCGGGTCGGCGCCGTTGAAGTCGGCGTTGCGGCGGAACTGGAGGCTCTCGCAGGCCGAGATGAAGGCGTGGTTGAGCGCATTCGGCGGACGACCCGGCGTCCGCACGTTCATCGGCCCGCCGCTACCATGGTAGACGGACGCGGGATGGTCTTCGTTATTCTCGGAACGGGTGAAGTAGGGCAGGACCTCGGCGTAGCCCCAGCCGGTCGCGCCCGCCGCCGCCCAGTCGTCGAAATCCCTTGGATGGCCGCGGAAGTAGACCATGCCGTTGATCGATCCGGACCCGCCGAGCACACGACCACGGGGTACAGGGATGCGGCGCCCGTCGAGTGCGGGCTGCGGCACGGTCGCGAACCGCCAGTTCAGCTTCTCGGTGCCGATCGCCGCGGCGACGCCGGCGGGGATCTTGATGAACGGATGGCTGTCCTTGCCGCCCGCCTCAAGCAGGCAGATGCGATTGCGCGGATCCTCGGACAGGCGCCCGGCAAGCGCACAGCCGGCGGTGCCGCCACCGACGATCACATAGTCGAACTCGGCGCCTGCCATTGATCCTCCCGCTGCCGTGTTCCGGCTCGCTCGTTCCGCAGGCTAGGCGGCGGTCCCACCGGTGGGCTTGGCGCTCAGCGAAGCCTGCTTGCGTCGCAGCGAACCGCTCGTCTCAGCAGGGCGCGCCGGCGCGGCAGTCGCGCGGCGCAACCCCGAAGCGGCGGCGAAAGGCGCGGCAGAAGGAGCTGAGGTCGTTGAAGCCGAGATCGAAGGCGACGTTGGTGATCGATGCCGCCGGGCCCTGTCGCCGGAGGCGTTCCGCCGCCACGTCCAGCCGCCGGTCACGGATGTAGGTGGACGGCGTAGTGCCCATGTCGGCGAAGATCATCTGGACGTAGCGGACGCTGACCCCGGCTTCCTCGGCAATCGCCCGCGTCGATATTTCGGGCTCGGTCAGGTTCGCATCGATGAAGGCGAAGACGGCGCGGCGGCGCTCGTCACGCCGCGAACCATCTGCCACCCGGCCGCCGCCATAGACGAGGTGAAGCATCGGCCAGATCACGTCGCAGAGCGAATCCGCCCAGTCGGGATCGTCCTCTCGCGACAATTGCATCCAGGCATTGCGGACGAACGCCGATAGCATCGCGCCCGCGCCGCTCTCGCCGCGCATGCCGACGCCGACCATGTTGCGCAGGTTGGGCAGACGCTGGTCCACCCGGACGATCGGGAGGCGCAGTACGATCGTCTGGGTCGGCTCGACGAAGCGCAGGCGCAGCGGCTGGGACGGATCGTAGAGAACGAAGTCGCCCGGATCTAGCACGGCGGTGCGGTTACCGGTCATGTTCCAGCTGCGGCCGCTATGCTGGACCTGGAGGTTCAGGAAGCCCGGATCGGACGCACCGGCCATCTGCCGGACGACCGCCGGCTGCGAGATCGGCGACGCGAGCTCCAGGTCCCGCAGGCGGATCCGGGACATCGATGCGGAGAAGCCGGTTCTCTCCAGCGGTTCGACCACGACCGGACCGATCGTCGACAGCGCGACGTCGTTCCAGAATGGCAGGCGGTCCGCCGACGGTAGCCCATCGGTGGAAAATCGCTCCATCGCGCTCATGCCGTCATCCTCTCCGGCAGGTCGCCGCACCTCGAGCGGGCGCGTGCTTGGACCCGAGCCTATGCCAGCGATCCCGGCACGACAAGCGATGGCGACTTCGTCCAGCGTCAAGCCGTGTGCGACAGCTTGGCGCAAGGTGATGACCGAGTCGAAAACAAGGAGAGGCCGATGAAGGAGTTTCGCGGGCGAACGGCGTTCGTCACCGGTGGCGCCAGCGGGATCGGCTTCGGGCTGGTCCGCGCCTTTCTCGCCGAGGGCATGAAGGTGGTCGTCGCTGATCGCAACGACGCGCTTTTGGCCGAGGTGCGAAATGCGCTCGGCGGCTCCAACGCCGTCCACTTCGTCCGCGTCGACGTGACCGATCGGGATCAAATGCGCGCCGCGGCCGACGAGGCGGAGGCGGTGTTCGGGCGGATCCACGTGCTCTGCAACAATGCCGGCGTCGGTGGCGGCGGCGCGGTCGCCGACGACGAGTTCGTCGAGTGGGACAAGGTGATGGCGATCAACCTGGGCGGCGTCGTCAACGGCACCAAGATCATCGCGCCGCGCATCCTGGCGCATGGCGAGGGCGGGCACATCGTCAACACGGCGTCGATGGCCGGCCTCGTGCCGCTGTTCGACGATGGTGGCTGCTACACAACCACCAAATATGCAGTGCGCGGGCTGACCGAGTCGCTGCGGCTGTCGTTGGCGCCGAAGGGTATCGGCGTGTCGTGCCTGTGTCCGGGGTTGACGCGGTCGCGGATCATGGACGGCACCTCCGGCGACGGATCGTCGATGGGCCGCGAGGGTGATGAGAGTACCCTGTTCAACAGCATGGAAGGGGCGATGGACCCGCTGGAGGTCGGCCAGGCCGTCGTCCAGGGTATCCGCGACAACCTGCCCTACATCCTCCCCCACGGCGAGTTCCGCGAAGAGGTGATCGCGCTCCACGATGCCATCGCCGATGCCTTCCCCCTCGGCCAGGATGTGCCGCCGGCCCGCGCCGCGTTTGAGAAGAACAGGGTCACGATGACCGAGGAGCGGCGACGGCTGCCGGTGCTGGACTAGGCGGCCGGAGCGCCCTCCTTGTCGATCTCGGCGAACGTCTCGTTCGCAATCCTGAACGAGTCGACCGCGGCAGGCACGCCGGCATAGATCGCCACCTGGAGGAATATCTCGGCGATCTGCTCGCGGGTCAGGCCGTTGGTGAGAGCGCCGCGAATGTGCGCCTTCAGTTCGTGCGGGCGGTTGAGGATACTGATCATGGCCAGGTTCAGCATGCTCCGCTGACCGCGGTCGAGGCCCTCGCGGCCCCACACCGCGCCCCAGCAATATTCGGTGACGAGTTCCTGCAGCGGCTTGTTGAAATCGTTCATGTTGGCCAGCGCGCGATCGACATAGGCATCGCCCAGCACCGCCTTGCGGATCTCCAGCCCCTTGTCGAACAACTCGGTCGTCATCGTCGGTCTCCCCGGGTGAAGGATGGTCAGGCGTCTCGCTCGGGATCGAGGCCGGCATCGGCCTCGACCAGCTTGGCCATGGCGGTGAAATCGGAATCGAGGCCGTAGGTCTCGGCGGTCCGCTCGAGGATCGTGCGCACGGCCGACCCGACCGCCAGCGGCACCCCCGCCGCCTCGGCCTCGGCGACGCACAGCCGCACGTCCTTCAGGCACAGGCCGGTCGCGAAGCCGAAGTCGAAGGTGCGCGGCAGGACGGATCGGGGCCACTTGTCCTGGGTGGCACTGTTGCGACCGGTCGATCCGTTCAGGACCTCGATCATCTTGGCGGGGTCGAGGCCGGCCTTGATCCCCATCGCCATGCCCTCGCTGGTGATCGCGATCGCGCAGGCGCCGAGCAGGTTGTTGACGAGCTTCATCGTCTGGCCGGCGCCCGGCGTCTCGCCCAGGAAGAAGGGCTTGCCGAGGATGTCGAGGAGCGGGCTGACCTCTTCGAAGGCCGGAGCGGGACCGGAAGCCATCAGCGCGAGCGTTCCCTCCCGCGCGCCCTTGATGCCGCCTGAAACGGGGGCGTCGATCGAAGCGGCGCCCCGTGCGCTGAGGCCCTCGGCAAGGAGGTTCGCAGCCTGCGGGCCGGAGGTCGACAGATCGACGAAGATGCGCAGCCGGCTGCCCTCTGCCAGCCCGCCCGCGCCGAGCACCGCGGCGATGACGATGTCGGGGGTCGGCAGGCTCGCGAAGACGATCTCGGCGCTATCCGCGACGGCGCGCGCGCCATTGGCGACCTGCGCACCCTGCGCCGCCAGCACGTCCACGGCGGCCTGGTCGACATCGCTGACGACGACGTCATGGCCCGCGGCGATCAGCCTGCCGGCCATCGCTCCCCCCATCCGGCCAAGTCCGATGAAGCCGATCGTCATGCGTGGTCCCTTGCAGTCGAGAGAGGCGGAAGATCGACCCGGACGACATCCTCGCATCCCGGCTCGGCGGGGTAGCGTGCGAGGACCAGCGGATCGTGGCCGGGGATGATATGGTCGGGCGATGGTGCGAGCCGCGCCAGCGTGCGCAGCGCCTCCAGATAGGCGAGGACGTCGACGACGATCGGAAAAGGGATGGCGCGCTCAATGTTGGCGTAGAGGTGGGCGGCATCGGAAGCGAGAACGACATCGCCGCGCTCCGTCGCGACGCGCACGCACTGCAGCCCGCGACTGTGCCCGCCGACGCGGTGGACGTGAATGCCCGGCGCGATTTCTGCGTCGCCGTCGTGAAAATGGACCCGGCCGGCGAAGACGCGTCCGACCATCGCCTGCACGTCGGGCGCGGCAAACGGCGCCGACAACACCGGATGGGTCATCGCGCGACCGGTGCAATAGGCCATTTCGTCGTCCTGGACGTGGAAAGTCGCGTTTGGGAACAGCGCCACGTTGCCGGCATGGTCGTAATGCATGTGGGTGACGATGACGTCCTCCACCGTGTCCGGATTGATGCCTACGCAGCGCAGGCCTTCCTCGACCGGACGGAGCAGAGTGCGGCCCCTTGCGTTGGCCGCGGCGGCGTCGAAGCCCATGTCGACGATAATGGTGCGGCCGGCGCCGGTGATCGCCCAGATGTAGTAATCGAGCGGCATGTCGCTCGCATGATCGTCGCCGCCCAGGAAGTTGGCGGATGCCTTGCGATCGTGCCGGGCGTAGCGGATCGCGTGGATTCGATAGCTTTCCACCATGGCGAGGCGGTTAGAGGGGTGACTGCTCGCTCGCTTGGCTACGGGCGCAGCCAAGTTGACGACCGGCGAACCTGTAGCTCAGCGCTGGCCGTAGAGCGTCTCGCCGGGATTGTTCGCCCGCACGCGCCAGATCTCGCCCTTCGTCGCCTCGGTCGCGTAGAGCCAGCCGCCGTGGAAGGCGAGGTTGGTGACGTACGGGCCCGCGTCGGCAGGCAGGCGGATGGTGCCGATCGGCACCCCGTCCGGCCCCGCGACGCCGATCGCGCTCCCTCCGAAGATCGCCCAGTAGAGGTTGCCCTTCGCATCCTGCGCCAGGCCGTCCGGGCCGACCCCGCCGACGGTGCGCAGCCAGGTATAGGTGACGCGCACCGGCTCCTTGTTCGCGACGGTGGGGATAGCGACGATCGACTTGTCCGCCCACTGCCCGACCAGAAGCAGCTTGCGGTCCGCGCTGAGCACGATGCCGTTCGGGAAAACGAGGCCGGTCGCGACCTTTTGCAACGCCGCGCCCTTGCCGGGCGGCAAATAGAAGACGTTGCCGGTCGGATCGAGGATGCCGGTATTGTGCGGCTCCGTGAAGTAGAGCCCGCCATCGTCGTCAAAGACCATGTCGTTGGCGGACGGCAGCTTCTTGCCCTCGAAGCTGTCGACCACAGTCTCGATCTTCAGCGTCGCGGTGTCGAAGGCGAGGATACCGCGCTGGATGTCGGCGATGAACAGGCGGCCGTCCTTGTGGAACCGGGCGCCGTTGCCTGAGCCGCCCGTGGTCGCCCGCTGCGTGCAGGTGCCGTCCGGCGTGACCGAGCGGATCGCACCGGAGATGACGTCGACCACCCACAAGGTGCCGTCTCGGGCGAACGCCGCGCCCTCCAGGAAGCCGCCGCAGCTGGCGAACCGCTGAGGCACGCAGTCGCCGCATATGTCGGCCATGCCTGCCGCCGGCACGACCTGGGCGCTCAGGCCGAACAACGCGGCGATGAGCCTGCTCAGCTGTCGAAAGCTCCGCATCCTCTCGTCTCCTTTCCGGTCAACTTGCCGGGCGGGAGAGCGACGCGCTTGGCAGTCAGCGCAAAGCGGCGCGGACGATCGGCGTCATGCCGCGGACGATGACGTCAACGCCGCGGGGGTTCGGGTGCATACCGTCGCCGAGCAGCAGCGTGCGGTTTGCGGCGACACCGTCGAGGAAGAACGGGTAGAGCTTCGCCCCGTATTTGCGGGCAAGTGCTGGATACATCCCCTCGAACGCCGTCGCATAGGCACGGCCCAGATTGGGCGCGGCGCGCATCCCGGCGAGGATCGTCGGCACGTTCTGGCGCTTCAGCTCGGCCAGGATCGCGTCGAGATTGGCGCGGGTCTCGCCCGGCTTCAGGCCGCGCAGCATGTCGTTGGCGCCGAGTTCGACGATGGCGAGATCCGGCTTGTGGCCGAGCCCACGCAGCACCCATGCCAGCCGCGCCCGGCCGGCCGCGCTCGTATCCCCCGAAACACCGGCATTGTGGACCCTGACCGGGACGCCACCCTGCCGCAACGTCGCCTCCAGCCGCGCCGGAAAGGACTGCTTCGGCCCGAGCCCGTAGCCTGCGGTGAGGCTGTCGCCGAAGGCGAGCACCAGCCGATCGGCGGCCATCGCCGGCGCCGTGCAGACGATTGCAAAGAATGCCATCACCGTAATCCGCAGCCAGCCATGGCAAAACCGCCGACCGCTGCCATATAGCGTTTCACGCACAGTCACGGGATCATTCTCCACACATGGCCACAGCTTCGGGGGCCGCTCCCCATATTGCGATCCGGGCCCGTGATGTCACCCTCGCGCTCGGTCGGGGATCGGGCCGGGTCGAGATCCTGAAGGGCATCGATCTCGACGTTGGGGTGGGGGATACGGTCGCGCTGCTGGGGGCGTCGGGATCTGGCAAGTCGTCGCTGATGGCGGTGCTGTCCGGACTGGAGCAGGCGAGCGGCGGCACCATCGAGGTCGCCGGACAGGATTTCGGCACGCTCGGCGAAGATGCTCTGGCGCTGGCGCGGCGGGGGCGGATCGGCATCGTCCTCCAGGCCTTTCACCTGCTGCCGACGATGACGGCGCTCGAGAATGTTGCCGTGCCGCTCGAGCTGGCGGGAGCGACCGACGCGTTCGACCGTGCCCGGGCCGAGCTCGAGGCGGTCGGGCTCGGCCACCGCCTCGGCCACTATCCGGCCCAGCTATCCGGTGGAGAGCAGCAGCGCGCGGCCATCGCGCGGGCGACCGCGCCCGGCCCGGCAATCCTGTTCGCCGACGAGCCGACCGGCAATCTCGATGCCACGACCGGCGCGGCCGTGCTCGACCTGCTGTTCGCACGACAGCGGACCAGCGGCGCGACGCTGTTGATGATCACCCACGACGCCAGCCTGGCCGAGCGCTGCGGCCGCGTGCTGGAGATGCGCGATGGACGCATCGTCGCCCACCGGCATACGGCGTGAGACTGGCGCTTAGGCTCGCGCTCCGGGACCTGCGGGGCGGCCTGAAGGGGCTGCGGCTGCTCGCCGTCTGCCTGTTCCTCGGCGTGGCGGCGATCGCCGGTGTCGGCAGCCTGTCCGCGGCGATCGTCGCCGAGATCGGCGCGCGGGGCAGCGTGCTGCTCGGCGGAGACGTCGCCGTGTCGCTGGCCCAGCGACAGGCGACGGGAACGGAGCGGGCAGTCATCGCCCGGCTGGGGCGCGTGTCCGAGACGGTTTCGATGCGGGCAATGGCCGCGCGCACCGACGGTGCCGAGGCGGTGCTTGCCGAACTGAAGGCGATTGACGCGGCCTATCCGCTCTACGGCACGCTGAGGGCCGGGCCGGCTGGTCAGACCGCGCGGCCTGCGCCCGGTCGGGTCCTGATCGCGCCTGCTTTGGCCGAGCGGCTGCGGGTGCGCGTCGGCGATCCCGTTCGGATCGGGGAGGCTGTGCTGACGGTCGGTGGCCTGATCGCGGAGGAGCCGGACCGAGCGGGCGAGGGGTTCAGCCTCGGCCCGACCGTCCTGGTCGACATGCCGACCTTGGCCACGACGCAGCTGGTGCAGCCGGGCAGCCTCTATACCTGGAAGTACCGGATCGCGCTTGCGCCCGGTGTCGATGCTGCCGCCGCCGCCGAGGGTCTACGCACCGGCTTTCCCGAGGCGGGCTGGCGCGTGCAGGATCGCACCGACGGCGCCCCCAGCATCCGCCGTTTCGTCGAGCGGATCGGCCAGTTCCTGACGCTCGTCGGGCTGACCGCTTTGGTTATCGCGGGGATTGGCGTCGGCAATGGCGTCGGCGCCTATCTGGAGAGCAAGCGGCAGGCGATCGCTACCCTCAAGTCGGTCGGGGCAAGCTCCGGTCTGATCTTTCGTCTCTACCTGATCGAGATCGGGCTGGTCTCGGCAGGCGCGATCCTGCTGGCGCTGCTCGCCGGTGCATTCGTTCCGGCGATCGTCGGCGCACTTGCCAAGGACGCCCTGCCGGTGCCGCCGAAGCTCGGTCTCTATCCGCTGCCGCTGCTGCTGGCGGCAGGGTATGGCCTGCTCGTCGCCTTCGCTTTCGCGCTGGCGCCGCTGGCACGGGCGCGGGCGGTGACGGCGGCCTCGCTGTTTCGCGGCGCCGTCGAGGAGCGCGGGCGACCGCCACTGCGGGTGGCGGCGGGGATTGCCGTCGCGATACTGCTGGCCGCCGCCATGGCCGTGGCGAGCGCACGCGAACCTCTGTTCGCCGCTGCATTCCTCGGGGCGGCGGCAGGCCTGCTGGTTTTGCTGACGGCGCTCGGTGCCGGCATCCGAGCCCTGGCCGCGAGACTGCCCCGACCGAAGCGGCCGCTGCTGCGGCTGGCGCTCGCGCGGCTCCACGCGCCGGCCACCCAGATCGACCGTCTGGTGGTGGCGCTGGGTCTTGGCCTCACCCTGTTTGCAACCTTGGCTGTGATCCAGACCAACCTGTCGGGCCAGTTGCGCACCAGCGTGCCGGAGCGCGCGCCGAGCTTCTTCCTGCTCGACATACCGGCGGCCGAGATCGAACGTTTCCGCGGCATCGTCCAGGCCACCGCGCCGGGCGCCGATATCGTCACGGTCCCGACGTTGCGCGGGCCTATCGTCGAGCTGAACGGCGCGCGTGTCGCGACGATGAAGAATCTGCCCGAGGGCGCCTGGATACTGCGTGGCGATCGAGGCCTTACCTTCGCGGCTGACCTGCCCGAGGGCAACCGCGTCACCGCCGGCCGCTGGTGGCCCCGGGACTATGCCGGGCCGCCCCTCGTCTCGATGGATGCAGCGGCCGGCAAGCTGCTGGGCCTCAAGGTCGGCGATGCGATCACCGCGTCGGCACTCGGCGTCGAGGTGCCGGCGCGAATCGCCTCGTTCCGCGAGATCAATTGGGACAGCCTAGGCTTCAACTTCGTGCTGGTCTTCTCGCCGCATACGTTCGACGGCGCGCCGTTCAACTACATGGCGACGATTGTCCTGCCGCCCGGCCGGGAGCGGGCGCTCAACCAGGCGGTTACGGCGGCCTTCCCGTCGGTCAGCCTGATCCGCGTCAAGGACGTGATCGACACCGTCGGCGGGCTGCTCGGGCAACTCGCAACGGCCGTGGCGGCGGCATCGTCGGTGGCGATCGCGGCCGGCATCGCCGTGCTGGTTGGCACGATCGCGGCGGCACGGCGGGCGCAGGTCTACGATGCGGTGCTGCTGAAGCTGCTCGGGGCCACGTGCGGGCAGATCCTGACCCTGCAGGGAATCGAATATGCGTTGCTCGGCGTGGTGCTGGCGCTGATCGCTCTCGGCGTCGGCGCGGCGGCGGGGTGGTACGTCATCACCCAGGTCTTCGAACTCGCCTGGGGTCCGGACTGGTCCGTCGTGATCGCGACGCTGGCGGGCGGAGCGGGGCTGACGCTGTTGATCGGCCTGCTCGGATCGCTGCCGGTGCTGGCGGCGCGACCGGCGCGGGCGCTTCGCGAACTCTGAGCGGCGGCGGGCGGCCGGGACACGAGCCGGAGGCTGCCCGCCGCTCTCCTCAGCAATCCCGGCAGTCGCGCGATGCCGCCTGGCTCCACGGAGCGAAATACTGGCGCGCGACGAGCACCTCGAAAGCACGTGCGGCCTGGGCCCGGACAGCGCGCGCTGCGCTGGCGATATGCCGGCCATCATAGATATCCCGCATGTCATCCTCCTTCGACGACCGAGACGAGCTGCCTCGGCACCTCCATCTCGCGCTTCGCGAGTGCAAGCGCCAACGAAAGGCTGGACCTGAGGCATAAGGCAAGCTTATCTGAGTAGATGCGTCAGATCCCGCCACTCGCCGCCGTCCGCGTCTTCGAAGCCGCTGCCCGTCACCTCAACTTCACCGCCGCCGCGGCCGAGCTGAACATGACACAGGCGGCGGTCAGCTATCAGATCAAGCTGATCGAGGATCGGCTCGGTGCGGCTTTGTTCGTGCGATCGCGGCGCGGGGTGGCGCTGACGCCACTGGGTCAGCGTGCCGCGCCCCTGGTCTCGTCCGCCTTCGAACTGCTCGACGACGCTTTTGCCGAGGTCCGCGCGGAAAGCAGCACGGTGCTTTCCATCACCACACTGCCATCGTTCGCGGCGGGTTGGCTGGCAGCGCGGATCGGCGCCTTCCAGCTCGCCCATCCCGAGATCGCCGTGCGGTTCGATTCGTCCAACCAGCTCGTCGATCTGGCGACGGCGGGCTACGACGCGGCGGTGCGTACCGGGCGCGGCGACTGGCCGGGCATGCGTTCCCGCTTCCTGGCGCGGGTCCACTTCACGCCGATGTGCAGCCCGGCCTTTATCGAAGGCCACCGGATCGCCCGGCCCGAGGACCTGTTGCGCGTGCCGCGGCTCAGTTCGGACATCGACTGGTGGCCGCTTTGGATGGCGACGGCTGGCCTCGACGGAGCGCGACTGCAGGCTCGGGAACGCACGATGATGGACACGCAGGCGAACGAAGCGGCGGCAGCCATGGCCGGCCACGGCATCGCCCTGCTGACACCGCTCCTGTGGTCGCGGTACCTGGCCTCGGGTGAGCTGGTCCAGCCGTTCGAGACGGTCGCCTATGATGGCACGAGCTACTGGCTGGTCGTGCCCGAATTGCGCGACCGCACGGCGAAGATCCGACTGTTCAGGGATTGGCTGACGGCGGATATCGCCACCGCCCGCACCGGCTCCACCGCCGACGCCTTCGTGGCGCCGGCGGCGGGGTGAGGATCAGAAACGCTTGCTGAGCGTGAGGCCGTAAGTGCGCTGGTCGCCGGGCTGGCCGACGATCAGGCCGGTGCTGCCTGACTGGGTCGCCAGCACTTCGTAATAGCGGGTGTTGAAGGCGTTGCGCACCCAGCCGAAGACGTTGAGATCCTCGTCGGTGCGGAAGCCAAGGCGCAGGTTGGTGATCGTGTAGCCCTTCACGTCGGTATAGGCCGAGCGCGACGGGTTGGACGAGAACTTGGATCGCGAATTGCCTTCGACGCCGAGATAGACCTCGCCTGTCTGGCCGAGGAGGG
>Ga0160473_100531_pt1 | contig 25921 bp, 18 predicted proteins | sample HID1975I_E11MG_FD_108217 | JGI IMG/M metagenome (GOLD analysis project Ga0160473, IMG submission 108217) | Enriched soil microbial communities from UW Madison campus, WI, USA - HID1975I_E11 MG | ecosystem: Environmental > Terrestrial > Soil > Unclassified | place: USA: Madison, Wisconsin... | reverse complement strand
CTTCACGCCGAACCTCACCATCTCGCCGAGCCGCGGCAACGGCAACAACTCGCCCAACTTTGGCATCCGCGGCATCGCCGGCGGCGGCGGCGCGACCGGCGAGCGTGGCGTCGGCCTCTACATCGACGGCGTCTACGTGCCGAGAACGTCCGGGTCGGTGCTGCGCGTACTCGACATCGACCGGGTCGAGGTGCTGCGCGGTCCGCAGGGTACCTTGTTCGGCCGCAACTCGACCGGCGGCGCGATCCGCATCTTCAGCAAGCAGCCGACCGACAAGTTCGAAGGCTATCTGCGCGGCACTTATGGCAGTTTCGATCGCACCGACTTTGTCGGCATGCTCAACATTCCGCTTGGCGACACGTTCGCAGTCCGGGCGCAGGGCGCCTATCTCGACCAGGACGGCTATGTCGATCGCGGCACGGAGAAGCTCGGGGCGCAGCGCGACAAGATCGGCCGCGTCCAGGCGCGGTGGGAGCCCTCGAGCGACTTCAATGCGACCCTTGGCTTTCTCTACAGCGACTCCAAGGCCAACGGCACACCGCTCGTGTTCCGCGAGTTCGACATGCGGCCCGGTATCGAGGGTGTCATCCAGGGCAATTTCGCCGACTGGATCAACGATGCCTTCAAACGCGCCGGCCAGGCGCCGCTCGCCGCCTATAACGACTCCCGGATCGTCCGGGGCGATCGCTTCAAGGCGCCGGACCTGTGCTTCATCGACGATTTCGATCCCGACTACGCTTCCGCCTGCAACCAGTATAATAACAACAAATATTGGCAGGCCGATCTGACGGTCGCTTACGACCTGAGCGACACCATCTCGCTCAACTCGGTTTCCGGATACGCCAAACTCAAGCATCGCGGCTTCAGCGACTATCAGGTGCTCGGCACCGAGATCCGCAACGACGACGTCGATTCAGACGTTTTCTATCAGGAAGCCCAGTTGAACGCGAAGCTGTTTGGCGACGCGGTCGACCTCGTGGTTGGCGGCAACTACTTCTATGAGAAAGCGGTTGCGCCGAACTATACGATCAACCGTCGCGGCACGAGCGTCTTCCCCTCCGCCGCGCAGCAGGCCTCGCCGACCTTCAACCTCAACAATTTCGCGTTCGGCAATGGCGATGCGGGGCTGTTCCGGCTGACCGACGTCATCACCAAGCAGCTTTCAAACTCGTACGGCATTTTCGGCAGCGCCACCTGGCATGTCACCGACAAGCTCAACCTGACCGGCGGTCTTCGCCAGGCGTGGGACAAGAAGGATTATTCGCAGATCCGCTTCCCGGCGAACGACTTCATCCCGGCGCCTGGGACGACATCGACCAGCGTGGCCAGTGGCAAGACCTTCAAGGCGCTCGATTACCGCGCGACGGTCGACTATCACTTCACCGACGACATCATGGCCTATGGAACCATCTCCAAGGCCTACAAGGCCGGCCAGTTCAGCTATACCATCGTCAGCTACACGGCCGCCAACAACGCGACCGGCCCCAACCAGAGCGCGGCGATCCAGCCGATCCCGAACGAGAAGGTCGTCAATTACGAGATCGGCGCGCGCATGACGCTGTTCGATCGGCGGCTGCGGATCAACCCGACCCTGTTCCACATGGACTATACCAACCGCCAGGCGGCGGTGCAGGTGACCTGCGGCACCGGTACGCTCGCCGGCATCCCGTCCGGTCCGCCGCAATGCCCGGTCGGCTTCCTGATCCAGGTTCAGAATCAGGGCGAGGTCACGCTCGAGGGCTTCGAGCTCGACATGCAGATCGCCGCCACCGACAACCTGATCTTCGACGCGAGCGGCGGCATCACCAAGCCGAAGCTGAAGAACGCGCCGGCCGGCACCGTCAACCTCTTCCCGGACGTGGCATCGCCGTCGTTCAACCTCGGCACGACGTACACGCTGGACGCCGGTTTCGGTAAGACGACCTTCAACCTCAACTACGCCTATGTCGGCAAGCAGGAGACGCACCCGACCAAGGGCACGGATTCCTCCTACACGCTGCCCGCCTACGGGCTGCTGAACGCGCGCATCCAGATCGTGCCCGAAGGCCTGCCGGTGACGGTCGCTTTGTTCGCCAACAACCTGCTCGACAACACCTTCTCGACCTACGCGCAGCGCTTCGGCGGCGGCTTCTGGGATGCCGGCGCGCCGAGCCCCCTCTCTGCCCCGCCCCGCTCCGCACTTGCCGAGATCCGCGGCCGTCCGCGCGAAGTCGGCGTGACGGTGCAGTACAACTTCTGACCCGTCGCAAGGACGAAGGCCGCACCGCACGCGCGCCTTCGTCTTTCGCGCGCCCGAATACGACTGACCCCGAGTAGCGGCCGGCGCTGCGCTATGATAGCGCGGCGTTCACGAGACGTTCTCACCCGCGGAAAGCATATGGCCGGGCGTTCAGGAAGTGCCGATCTGCCGCTGCATGGCGGCCGCGTGCCGGCTTGGCTTGGCCAGCGCATGACGCGGCTCGGCGCGGTCATCACCGAGGCGATCGTCCACCATTATGGGCGGGATGAGCTGTTGCGTCGGCTCGCCCACCCCTTCTGGTTTCAGTCGTTCGGCGCCGTGATGGGGATGGACTGGCATTCGTCGGGCATCACGACCAGCGTGATCGGCGCGCTCAAGCGCGGCCTCGCGCCGATCGCGGGTGAGATCGGCATCCACGTCTGCGGCGGGCGCGGCCGTCATTCGCGGGCGACCCCGGCGGAGCTGATCGCGGTCGGCGAGCGCACCGGCGTCGATGGCGCCGCGCTGGCACAGGCGAGCCGCCTGGTCGCCAAGGTCGACAGCGCCGCGGTGCAGGACGGTTTCGACCTCTATCTGCACGGTTTCATCGTCAGCGACGAAGGCCGCTGGGTGGTCGTGCAGCAGGGCATGCGCACCGATGCGCGGCAGGCGCGGCGTTACCACTGGCTGTCCGAGGCGCTGGAAAGCTTCGTCGATGCGCCGCACGCGGCGATCGAGGGGCGTGGCCAAGGGGAGATCATCAACCTCGCCGATGCCCGGGCCGGGACATCGCGCAGCCGGCAGGTCGATCTGCTCCACGATCTCGGCCCCGACCGGCTGATCCGCGAAGTAGCGGCAATGGAGCCGCCCCGCATGACGGCTCCACCGGCGCAGGCGGTTCTTCCCCATCTCATGCTGCCAGACCATCACGACGTCCGCGCCGACGACGTCATCCTGCGCCGGCTGCACGGCACGCTGGCCGCCGCCGCCGAGCAGGGACCGCGGGACTTTGCCGAACTGCTGCTGGTGCCCGGCGTCGGTGCGCGCACCGTCCGCTCGCTGGCGATGGTGGCGGAGGTGGTGCACGGCGCGCCGTGCCGCTTCACCGATCCGGCGCGCTTCTCGCTCGCCCACGGCGGCAAGGACGGACACCCCTTCCCCGTACCGACCAAGGTCTACGACCAGACCATTGGCGTGCTGAAGGATGCGGTGGTGCGCGCGAAACTCGGCAACGAGGAGCGAATGGCGGCCATCCAGCGCCTGGACGATCAGGCGCGGCGGCTCGAACGCCACGTCGGCGGCCCGTCGCTGGACGCCCACTTGGCCGAGGAACGGCGGCAGTCCCATGCCTATGGCGGTCGCACCGTCACCGGCTGGGCGCCTCCGCCGGCTGATACAATTTGCGACACTTTGGCCGTCCGATCGGGATAAGCCCGCGACAGGCCGGGGCCATTCTCTCCTCAACGCCGATGAAGGCGCCCACCCAGGAGAAGCCCCATGAAGAAGTTCATCCTTGCCGCCCTCGCCGCCAGTGTCGCCATGACTCCGGTCGTCGCCGCCCCCAACAACCATCACGACGATCGCGGCCGTTTCGAACAGAACCACCGCACCCAGGTCACCAAGAAGGTGACCAAGAAGGTCGTGGTCCGCAACGATCGCCGCCCGCAGCATCGCAACTGGCAGCGCGGCCAGCGTTTCGACAGCCGCTATGCCACCAACTACCGCGTGATCGGCAACCCCCGCGCCTATCGTCTGCAGGATGCGCCGCGCGGCTACCGCTGGGTCCAGTCGGGCAACGATGCGGTGCTGGTCGGCATTACCAGCGGTATCATCGCCTCGGTCCTGGCGAACATGATCCGCTGACCTGAGAGTGGCGGCCCCGTCATCCGCGGGGCCGCCAGTCAGCGAACGTAAAGTCGACCGCCGCCAAGGCGTCCCCCCGGCACGAACGACACGGACCCCAGATGATCCTGCGCAACACTCCCGCATTCCTGCTGCTCGGCCTGTCGTTCGGTGCCGCTGCCACGGCGCAGCCTGCCCCGTCCGAAGAGGCTGCCGCCGCGCCCGCCGCGGCTGACGCGGCCGAGGACGAATCCGAGGAGATCGTCGTCACCGGCGCCTTGCCGCGCGGATCGGTGCCGGGCGACATCCGGCCGGAGCAGCAGCTCAGCGCCGCCGACGTCCGCTCCTACGGCGTCAGCTCGGTGTCCGAACTGCTCGGCGAACTCGCGCCGCAGACCAACGCCGGCGGCGGAGCGCCGGTCGTGTTGCTGAACGGCAAGCGCATCTCGGCTTTCTCCGAGATCGAGGACATTCCGTCGGAGGCGATCGCCCGCGTCGAGATCCTGCCCGAGGAAGTGTCGCTCAAATTCGGCTACGCACCCAACCAGAAGGTCGTGAACATCGTCCTGCGCCAACGCTTCCGCGCGGTCACGGCCGAAGCGCGCGCTGGCACGACCACGCAGGGCGGCCGCGAGAACGGCGCGGCCAGCGCCAACCTGCTGCGAATCCGCGGCGACAATCGCTTCACGCTCGACGTCCAATATGCGGCCGCCGACGAGTTGCGGGAAAGCGAGCGCGACATCGTATCGACCCGGCCGCGGGCGCCATACGCCCTGATCGGCAACGTCACAGCCGTGCCAAGTGGTGGGGCCGCCCAGGTCGACCCGGCGCTGTCCGCGTTGGCGGGCACGGCCGTGACGATAGCGGCCGCGCCCGATGCCGCCGCCAACGGACCAGTCGCGCTGGGCGATTTCGTGGCAGGCGCGAACACATCCGCCGTTACCGACCTTTCGCGGTTCCGCACCCTCAACCCCTCGACCGAGAGCCTGCGCGTCAATGCCGTGCTTGCCCGCACCCTGCCCGGCAGCATCTCGGCCTCCCTCAACGGCAGCTTCGCGCTGAACGACAGCGACTCGCTGCAGAGCCTGGCGGCGGCGAGCCTGTTGCTGCCGACCGGCAACCCCTTCTCGCCGTTCACCGCGCCGGTGCAGGTCTACCGCTACCTCGGCGATGCCGGCCCTCTCGGTCAAAGCGTGTCGGGCAACACCGCACATCTCGGCCTTACTTTAAACGGCGAGCTGAAGCCGTGGCGCTGGTCGTTCACCGGCAATTACGACCGGAGCGAGACCCGGACGCGGACCGATCGCGGCATCGACACCGGCAGCATCCAGTCGGCGCTCGTATCCGGCGACAGCTCGGTCAACCCATTCAGCAGCTTCGCACCGAACCTGCTCGCCGCGACGTTGACCGATACGGCCCGCGCGCGCTCCTCCGCCCTGAACGGCGACCTGCTGCTGAACGGACCGCTGTTCAGCCTGCCCGCCGGCCGTGCCACCGCCAGCGTACGGATCGGCGCTGCGGCCAACGACTTCGACAGCCGATCGCGGCGCGTGGGCGTCGATCGCTCGGCCGAGTTCAGCCGCGACATCCAGAGCGGCCAGGCCAGCATCGACCTGCCGATCGCCAGCCGACGTTCGGGCGTGTTGGCGCCGATTGGCGACCTGTCGCTCAACGCCAATGTCGCCGCCCAGCACCTCTCCGATTTCGGGACGCTGAGCAGCGTCGGGTATGGCCTGCGCTGGACGCCGATCCCCGAGGTCAGGTTCATCGCCTCGCGCAGCAACGACCGCACCGCGCCGTCGGGGCAGCAGCTCAACAACCCGCTGGTGGTGACTCCCAACCTGCCGGTGTTCGACTATAGGACCGGCCAGACCGTTTTCGTATCCCAGATCGGCGGCGCCAATCACAACCTGGCGGCGAGCGAGCGGCACCTGACTCGCGTGTCGCTGACGCTGAAGCCGTTCGACAAGCCCGATCTGACGGTGACCGGCACCTACACGCGCAGCCGCACCGACAATCCGATCGCCGGCTTCCCGAGCCCGACCCCGCAGATCGAGTCTGCCTTCGCCGATCGCTTCGTGCGGGATGCCGACGGCGCGCTCATCCAGGTCGATACCCGACCGATCAACTTCGCGCAGTCGCGAAGCGATCAGTTGCGCTGGGGCTTCAACTTCTCGGTACCGCTCAAGTCGCGGCTGCAGAAGGAGATCGAGGCGTGGCGCGCGGCGGGCGCCAAGCCCGAGGATCGGCCGGCGGACCTTCGCGCGCTCTTCGGCCGCGGCCAACGCGGTGGACAGCGTGGCGGCACCCGCGGCGCACCTGACACCAATGAGCCAGCCCAGGCAGGTCAGGAAGCCGGTGCCGCCAGTGCCGAACGTGCAGAAGGTGAGCCGGGCGCCGCCCCCCGGGAGGGCGGCCGTGGTTTTGGCGGCGGCGGCTTTGGGGGACGTGGCGGCGGCGGTCGGGGCGGCAGTGGCGGCGGGGGACGGCTGCAGTTCGCACTTTACCACACCTGGCATTTGAACGAATCGATTCTGATCGCACCCGGCGTGCCGACGCTGGACCTGCTCGATGGCGATGCGATCGGCTCCAGCGGCGGCCAGCCGCGCCATGAGCTACAGGGCCAGGCCGGCTACACCAACAACGGCCTGGGTGCCCGGCTCAGCGCCAATTGGCAGAGCGGCACGCGGGTCGATGGCGCACTGGGCAGCGCCAACAGCACGCTGCGCTTCTCCAGCCTGGCAACGGCGAACCTGCGGCTGTTCGCCAATTTTGGACAAATGCCCAAGGTGGTGCGCGATCACCCGTTCCTGCGCGGGAGCCGGCTGACCCTGTCGGTCAACAACCTGTTCAACCAACGGCAGGACGTGCGCGACGCGACCGGATCGACGCCGCTGCGCTATCAGCCCGGCTACCTCGATCCGTTGGGTCGCACCGTCAGCATCGGATTTCGCAAGCTGTTTCCCTGAAGACACGCTTTGCCACACTCCGCATGGCCGCGGCGGTATCGCACTTGCGGCAGTCCGCCATTCTGGTAGCTTTTTCAGTAATCCACCGCACAGTGGAACCGACCGGAGAGGGCCTGCCAACCTGAATGGGGGCCCGTTGGGGGATTTTCTACGCCTGCTGCTGATCGGCGTGGTGGCCATGGTCACCGCTGGACGCGGCGATGCGCGCACGCCGCCACCGCCGCCGATTGAGGTCCGCGTCGTCGTGGTCACCGCGTTCGAGATTGGCGAGGATACCGGCGACCGTGCCGGCGAGTATCAGGCCTGGGCCACGGTCATGCCCCGGACCATCCCCTTCCCCGCCGGTTTCCGGCAGCTCCGCTACGATCCGGTGCGCAAGGTGCTACTGCTGTCCACCGGCATCGGCACCAACCGAGCGGCGGCTTCGACGATGGCGCTGGGCATGGATCCACGCTTCGACCTGAGCCGCGCTTACTGGCTCGTCGCCGCCATCGCGGGGGTTAACCCCGCCACCGCATCGGTCGGATCGGCGGCGTGGATTGGCGACGTCGTCGACACGGATTACGGCTATGCCGTCGATCCGCGCGAGGCGCCGGCGGGCTGGACCAGCGGAATGTTCCCCCGCGACCGCAAGCGGCCCTACGAAGGGCCGCGGGGGAACGCCGAGTACAACCTCTTCCCGCTCGACAAGCGCTTGCGCGATTGGGCCTTCGCCCTGACGCGGGACATGAAGCTGCCTGATACGGCCGTCCTCCGCCAGATCCGTGCGCCGTACTCGGCCCATGCCGCCGCGCTCCTGCCGCCGGCGGTGATGATCGGCGACGAAGCGACCGGGCAGACCTTCTGGCACGGCGCCTTGCTCAACACGCATGTCGAGAAGTGGGTCGATTACTGGACGGCCGGCGAGGGCCGCTTCGTCATGACGGCGATGGAGGATAGTGGCGTCGCCGGCGCGCTCACCATGCTGGGGCGCACCGGCCGGGCCGATCCGGCGCGGTTGCTCGTGCTGCGGACCGGCAGCAACTATTCGGTGCCGCCGCCGGGGCTCGACGCGGCCGGCAGCCTCGTTGCGGAGGCGAGCGGGCTCTCCGCTCTGCAGCCATCGCTGGATGCGGCCTTCACGGTCGGCACCCGCGTGGTGGACGAACTCTCCAGCGGCTGGCGCACCTATCGGGACACGATCCCCGGCCATGCCGCCGTGACGGGCGACAACAACACGATCGGCGGGAATGCGGCACCAACGACGGGACCGGCGCCGGCGCAATAATTCGGGGCAAGAAGGGGGCAGTTCAATGCGTGGTTATTTGAGGGGCGGCAGCGCCGCGGTCGTGGCGATGTGCATCGCGAGCGGCGCCTATGCGCAGGAGGTCACCTCCTCCATCCGCGGCACCGTGACGGTGGCCGACGCGCCGGTCGCCGGGGCGACGGTGACGGTGACGCACGTTCCGTCCGGCACCACATCCACGACGTCGACCGGCGCCGACGGCTCCTTCTCCGCTTCCGGCCTTCGTGTTGGCGGCCCGTTCACGGTCAAGGTCGCCGCACCCGGCTATCCGGAAACGAGCGTCACCGACATTCAGCTGACCGCCGGCCAGCCGCTGCGCCTGCCGATCGCGCTCGACGCGCCGGCCGAGATCGTCGTGACCGGCGGCCGCACCCGCGCCGTCGAGCTGTCGAGCGGCCCGATCACCTCGCTGGGTCGTGAAGCCATCGACGGCGTCGCCTCGGTCACCCGCGACATCCGCGACATCGCCCGCCGCGATCCTTTCGCCAACATCGATCCGAATACGCGCGGTATCGTCATCGCGGGTCAGAATCCCCGTCTCAACCGCTTCTCGGTCGACGGCCAGCGTTTCTCGGACAATTTCGGCCTGAACAATGGCGGTTTGCCGACCGCGCGCGGCCCCGTGCCGCTCGATGCCATCGAGCAATTCTCCGTCAAGACCGCGCCCTATGACGTGACGGAAGGCGACTTCCAGGGCGGCGCGATCAACGTCGTGCTGCGGTCGGGCGACAACAAGCTGCACGGCTCCGGCTTCTACACCTACACCGACGACGGCCTGACCGGCGACCGCACCAAGCCGAGCTTCACCAACCAGACCGGCCGCGTGAACCTGGACTTCAAGAGCAAGAATTTCGGCGGCTTCCTGTCCGGCCCGATCATCCCCGACACCTTGTTCTTCGCCGTCTCCTACGAACATCTCGAGGAGACCACGCCGGTCAGCTTCGGCCTTGCCGGCTTCCCGAACGTGGTGCCGAACGTCACGCAAGCGCAGCTCGACCAGATCAGCAGCATCGCCCAGTCGCGCTACAATTACGACACGCTCGGCCTGCTCAACGCCTTCACCGAGAAAGACGAAAAATACACCGCCAAGATCGACTGGAACGTCACCGACGGCCAGCGCCTGAGCGCCACCTACATCCACAACAAGGGCACGGTCGGCCAGGATCCCGGCTTCTCCACCGTCTCCCCGACCAGCCCGGTCCTGTCCTACGCCTCGAACCTCTACAGCCGGCCGGAGACGGTCGACTCCGCGACGGTGCAGCTCAACTCGGACTGGTCGGACAACTTCCATACCGAGCTGCGCGGCAACTATCGCGAATATGATCTGCTGCCGAGCGCGCTCGGCGCGACCACGCTCGGCCAGTTCCAGATCTGCCTCGATCCGACCGCAACCACCCAGGCGAACGGCGCGGCGAACGGCAACCTCATCACCTGTTCGCAGGGCAATGCCGCCTCGCCCGGTGCCGCCCGGCTCTACTTCGGGCCGGATCAGTTCCGTCAGGCCAACCTCGTCCAGACCGTCAGCTACGGCGTCGATCTCGTCACCCGCTGGGAATATGGCGACCACAACCTGAAGCTGGAGGTCGCCTACGATCACCAGAAGGCACGCAACGTCTTCGTCCAGAACGCGCTCGGCAGCTATTACTTCGATTCGATCGCCGACTTCGCCGCCGGCCGCGCCGGCACCTTCGCACTCGGCGGATCGATCACCGGCAACCTCGCCGATATCGAGGCGAGCTTCCAGTATGAGCAATACCATTTCGGCCTACAGGACAGCTGGCAGGTCACAGACCGGCTGAACGTCACCTACGGCGTGCGCACCGACCTCTTCGCGATGGACGATCAACCGCCGCTCAGTGCGCCGTTCGTGGCCCGCTTCGGCTTTCCGAACACTTTCAACTATAGCGGCAAGCAGGTCATCCAGCCGCGCTTCGGCGTGACGTGGAAGGCGACCGATCAGCTCGAACTGCGCGGTGGCATCGGCCTGTTCTCGGGTGGGTCGCCGGACGTGTTCATCGGCAACAGCTTCTCGGTGCCTGGCGTGCTCAACAACGCCATCAACATCCAGCGCACCGCCGCGGACTGCAACGTTCCCGCCAACGTGCCCGATCGCGCCGCAATCTGCGCCGGCGCGCTCAACAACGTGACGGGTGCCAACTTCCCGGCGGCGGTGCTGAACTACCTGAACACGAACACGGCATCGATCGCGCTGGCGCCGACCAACTCGATGGATCCGAACTACAAGCCGCAATCGACCTGGAAGACGAGCTTCTCGGCCGATTATCGGCCCGAGTTCGACTGGCTTGGCAGCGGCTGGAACTTCGGTGGTGACGTCTATTACGGCTTCACCAACTATGCGCCTTATTATTACGACCTGCGGCTGACGCAGATCGGCACGACCCCCGATGGACGCCCGCGCTACGCAACCACGACCGCCGGCAACCCGAACAACGACCTGTTCCTGACCAACACGCGCCGCGGCCATTCCCTCGTCGCGGTCGCCCGGTTCGAGAAGTCGTTCGACTTCGACCTGAACGTCGGTGCCAGCTACACCTTCCAGGACGTGACCGAATACAGCCCGATGAACGGCACGACGGCATCCGGCTCCTACGGTCAGGCGGCGATGGTCGATCCCAACCGGCCTGCTTATGGCACGTCGATCTACCAGATCCGCAACAGCATCAAATTTCACTTCGATTACGATCACGCCTTTTTCGGTGACTACAAGACGCGGTTCAGCCTGTTCGGGGAGCGTCGCTCCGGCCTGCCCTACAGCCTGACGATGAACGATCCGAACTTCGTCAACAGCCACTCGACTGTCTTCGGGGTCACCGGCACGTCGAACCGGTTCCTGCTCTACGTGCCGAACATGTCGTCGATCACCGCGGATGCGCTGGTCAGCTACGACAGCCAGGCCACGTTCGACGGCCTCAAATCCTTCGTCGATGCCGCCGGGCTGAAGCAGGGCGCCATCGTCAAGAAGAACAGCCAGCGCTCACCCAGCTTCTTCAAGATCGACCTTCACGTCGATCAGGAAGTGCCGCTGCCGCTCATCAGCACCGGCCGTATCAAGCTGTTCGCCGACATGGAGAACGTGCTGAACTTCATCAACAAGGATTGGGGCTCGCTCCGCCAGATCGGCGTGATCGGCAGCAGCACCTATGCGCCGGTCGTCAATGTCGCCTGCGTCGCGACGGGTACGGGCGCATCGGCCAATCCGTGCGGCCAGTACCGCTACTCGAACTTCCTGTCGCCAACCCTGGTCAATCCGGGGCGGCTGTCGCTGTGGAGCCTGCGCCTCGGCGCCAAGTTCGAGTTCTGATCGTATCAGGGGGGCGCGGGTTCCATGCCGCGCCGCCCCGGCAAGAACGCTAGCCCTGCACTGCCGGCACCGGAGCCGCGGCCGGCGCACCCGGGGGCGCGAAGATCTCCGCCAGCACCGCGACGGACGCCTCCGCGGCGGCGCGGTCGGCGGTCTCGTTGGCATCGTTCCAGCCGAAGCGATCGTCCGGCCCGAGATCCTGGACCACGATGCCGTCGCGCCGGGCGAGCACGCTCAGATGCTTGTACGAGATGCCGTAATTGACGCCCTCCTGGGGGATCAGCCAGGCGATCTGGCCGCGCACCGGCACGATGCTCTCGTCCTTCCACAGCGCCCGCGCACCGTAGCCCGTGCAGTTGATGATCACCTTCTGCTTCAGTCGGCCGAGATCCGCCGGACTATGGAAGTCGGCATGCTCGATCCGGCCGCCGGCCTGGAGGAAGTCCTCGGTGAGCAGGTGGCTCAGGCTGGAGACGTTGAAGGTAAGCGAACTGTTGCGACGGGCGAACGGCGTCGGAAAAGGGTGCTGCCCCGGCGCCAGGTCCTGCGAGCGTGGCGTAAGGTCGCGCACGCGGTCGCCCAGATCGATAAAGCCGCCTGCTGCCGACTGGCCGTGCGCCGCGCTACCGGAAGGCTGCCCGTCCGACAGGCTGTAGCGGTCCGTCCACTCGACCGGCGAGCCCGGCATCCCGAGATAGCTCTGGTAGGTCGAAAAGGAGAGCCGCGTCATCTGCTCCCACGCCGCGGCGAAGTCCGGGCCTACGGAGTCGGTCAGTGCTACACGGGAATCCGGGGACCATGTACCCGTGGCACGCGCGGAGCGAACGTCGGGGAAGCGTTCGCGCGCATAGATCGTCACCGATTTGGCGCCGGCGCGCTGCGCCGTCAGCGCCGCCGTCAGCCCCAGCGCACCGGCGCCGATCACCGCGATGTCGCCGCTGCCACCCGCCTCCATCGCCTTGCGCACGGCCAAGGCGGCCGATCCCCACGACAGCGACCAGCCGCTGCCGCCATGACCGTAATTGTGGACGACGAGCTTGCGGCCGACCTGCTCGGTCTCGATCCTGGGACCGGTGGCGCGGAACGGACGCAGGCAGACGGTGATCCGGAACAGCCGGTCGGGCAGCGCGCGGATCGGCACGATCGGGCCGACCGGATCGAACAGCGGCGCGGTCGCGGAGGCCGCCGAGCGGAACCCCGGCAGGCCGGCGAGACCCAGCGCGCCGATCCCGGCTGCACCGCCGTGCAGGAACCGGCGGCGGTCGAACGAACGTGCATCCATGTGGCGCTCTCCGTGGCAAATTGTCCGGCGCCCTCTCCCGGCTGCACTGGAAGCACAGCGGGCAGCCGCCTTCAAGCGCCGCGGCGTACCGGCTCAGGCAAAGAGCCAGCTGCCGAGCATCCGCCCGAACGGAAAGGTAAAGAAGCCGGCGATCAGCAGCGCGCCGGTCACCATCCCGCGGACACGCCTGCGGTGACGGGCAACGTCGTGGGCACGGGCGGCGCGAACGATCAGCGGCACCTGGATCAGCGTCCATGCCGACAGGATGTGGATGAAGCTCAAACCGCCATGGTTGGTGTTGCGGACGAGGAAGCTGATCAAAGCCGTAGCCAACAGCGATGCGCACCACACCCAGCCGAGTTGACGATGCCGTCGATCGCCCCGAGGGCGCAGCAGCATGACGGGCGTCAGCGCCAGCGCGACCATGATCGTCGCCAGGTGCAGCCAAACCGCGAGACCGACGGCATGCCAGTGCGGCTGCCCGCGTGCGACGGCTACGACCACGAACCCGAGCAGCACGACCGCGCCGACCGCCAGCACCTGTTCGTAGCGGTCGGGCGCCCATTGCTTTCTGGGTAAACGCGCACGCTCCACCTCGTCCGCGAAGGTCGCCACCTGCCTGCCCCCGGTAGTTTGCTGCGGCGACGCTGCCGCAACACTGGCAGCTTGGCAACACACCGAGCGCCCCGATCCTGAGCAGGGCGCCTTGAATGTCGCGCGCGCCGCTGGCATCGCGGGAAAGACCCGGGGGAGATGACGATGAGCGCGCGCCATGCTTGAACTCGATAGCGAGCAGCAACAGGCACGCACCTGGTTCGAAACCCTGCGCGACCGCATCTGCGCCGAATTCGAGGCGATCGAACGCGAGGCCGGGAGCGAGGCGCGGTTCGACTACACCGCGTGGGCGCGCCCCGACGATGCCGGCGGCGAAGGTGGCGGCGGCGTGCGCGGCGTGATGAAAGGCCGCGTGTTCGAAAAGGTCGGCGTCAACGTCTCGACCGTGGGCGGGGCCTTTGCACCGGAGTTCGCGCGGACCATCCACGGCGCCGAGGACAATCCGAGCTTCTTTGCGACGGGGATCAGCCTGGTCGCGCACATGGCCAATCCGCACGTGCCGGCCGTGCACATGAACACCCGGTTCCTCACGACAACCAAGCGGTGGTTCGGCGGTGGCGCGGATCTGAACCCGCCGATCCCCTATGCCGAAGACACGGAAGACTTTCACGCCGCGCTGCGCGAAGCCTGTGACGCCCATGGTCCGGGCGACTATCCACGCTTCAAGCAGTGGGCGGACGACTATTTCTGGATCCCGCACCGCAAGGTCCACCGCGGCGAGGGCGGCATTTTCTACGACCATCTCGAAGGTGATTTCGCCGAGCATCTCGCGTTCTCGCAAGCCGTGGGCGAGGCGTTCCTGGACGCATTCCCCCAGATCGTGCGACGGCGGATGCACCAGCCGTCGAACGAGGAGGATCGCGCGCGCATGCTGGCCTTCCGCGGCCGCTATGCCGAATTCAACCTCGTCTACGATCGCGGCACGCTGTTCGGGCTCAAGACCGGCGGCAACATCGACGCGATCCTGATGAGCCTGCCGCCCGTCGCGACATGGGATTGATGGCGGTGCGGCCCGGCCAGGTGGCGACCATCGTCACTTCGCTGGAGATGCTGACTCCCCCTGCCCCGCGGCCCTTGCCGACATCGCCGTTCCGGCTGATGCGCTGGCAGGCGCCGAAGGTAGCGCCCTATCGCGGTCTCTTCCGGCGCGTCGGCGAACCTTGGCTGTGGTTTTCGCGGCTCATCATGGAGGATGCCGCGCTCGCCGCCATCATCACCGACCCGGGGGTCGAGATCATGCCGGTGATCGATCGTGCCGGCATCGAACTGGGCCTGCTCGAACTCGATTTCCGCAAGTCGGGCGAGTGCGAACTGTCCTTCTTCGGGCTGGTCCCGGAACTGGCCGGCAAGGGCCACGGCCGCTGGCTGATGGGTCACGCGCTGGCGCTGGCGTGGCGCAAGGGGATAGGCCGGGTCTGGGTGCATACCTGCACGCTCGACCACCCGTCCGCACTCGGCTTCTACCGGGCGAGCGGCTTCGTGCCCTTCTCGCGGTCGATCGAGACCTTCGCCGACCCGCGGCTCGCCGGCATCCTCGACGCGGATGCCGCGCCGCACGTGCCGATCATCGCCGGCTGAGCCTCAGCCCAGCCAGGACACGATTTGTCCGCCGCGGGCCTTGATCGCCATGGCTTGGATCAGGCGGACGAGGTGGAACAGGCAGGACAGCCCAGTCCACCATGCCACGAGCACCAGCCCGGTATCCGGACGCCCGACCAAGGTCGCGAGGAACAGGATGACCATGTTCGGGTTGCGCCGCGCGGTGATCAGCCGGAAGTCGCTATCTATCTTGCGCCAGACGTGGATGTGCATCCCGCCGAACGCCTTGATGAAGGCGCCTTCGATCAAGCGCTGAACGACATAGCCGGCAACGATAATCGCCATGATGATCGCGAACGTCTCGGTCGGCAGCGGGCGACCATAGGCGCCGAGGCCGACGCCCCATGCCCACCACCAGAATGGCGGGTGGACCAAGTCGATGCCGTGATCGGCAATGTCGCCCCACTTCGAGGACGTGATCGTGCAGCGGGCGAGCTTGCCGTCGACGGTGTCGAGCACCATGAACACCAGCCCCATCGCCATGCCCGACCAATAGTGACCGTGCCAGAAGGCGACTGTCGCCAGCACGCACAGGATAGCGCCTACCGTCGTCACCATGTTCGGCGTGGCACCGATCCGCGCGGCGATGCGCGTCAGCACCAGCGCCCATTCCGGCCACAGATATTTGGTCAGCAGGTCGGTCACGCCCTTGTAGGCGCCGAAATAGCTCGCCCGCTCGGCCGCGCGCACGGTGCCCGGATTGAGGCGCATCGCGAACGGCTGCTCGCGCTTGCGCAGCGCCTCGTTCAGCACCGTCGCGCCATCCTCGAACCGGATCACCTCGAGCGTGCTGGCGGCGAGCGGCGCATCGGCGTGGGCGGCCAGGGTCACGGCGTCACGCTCGGCGGCATCGCGGCAGTGGGCGATCACCGGCCTGCCCTCCAGCGTAAGCACCGTGCCGGGTCGGCCGGCGAAATGGCGCAGCCAGGGCGGATCGAAGACGAAGGCGCGGTTGACGAGCAGCGCGGGCCCCGCGTCCGCCGCCTCGCCGACTTGCAGCTTCGCCGCGCGCGCCAGCCGACGAACGCGTTCGTCCACGCTCATTCCCCAGATCGGCGTCGGATTGCTGCCGACCAGGATAACATTCAACGGTTCGGCCAAGATGCTCGTCCTCCGATGCGCCGCCTCTTAGCCGCTCCGCGGCGCTTCGCAATTGAGCGGTTCGGTGGAGGCCCTATAACCTGCCTCATGCCGCCCCGCGCCAGCCTGACGTGACCTCTCCCCCCGCAGCGTCCACCGGGCGCCAGGCATCCTTGCGCAACATCCTCCTCAACACCGGCTGGATGCTCGGCGGCAAAGGGGTCAGCGCGGTGCTGAGCCTCGTCTACCTGGCGATCGTCACGCGCTCGCTCGGGGTCGAGGGGTTCGGTCAATTCACCCTGGCGCTCGGCATCGGCCAGGCTGTGTCGAGCTTCGTCGCCTTTCACAGCTGGCAGATCATCGTCCGCTACGGCATGCCGCACCTTCACGCCGGCCGCGCGGCGGCGCTTGCCCGGCTGGTGCGGTTCACGACCCTGCTCGATCTGGGCAGTGCGATCGTCGGCGCCCTGCTCGTCGTCGTCGGGGTGCTGCTGCTTGGCGATCGTTTCGGCTGGACGGAGGCGTTCCAGCAAGAGTCGATCCTGTTCAGCGTGGTGCTCGTGCTGTCGATGCACTGGACGCCGATCGGCATCCTCCGCCTCCACGATCGCTTCGCTACTGCCGAAATGTGCGATGCCCTGACGCCGATCATCCGCTTCGCCGGCGCCATCGTCGTGTGGCTGGCCGGGCCCAGCGTGATCCGGTTCCTCGGCGTGTGGGCGCTGGCGGAGATGATTACCGCCAGCGCCTATTGGGTGGCGGCGATGCGCTTCGGCGGGTTTCGCTGGCGGCTGGACGAACGCCTGCGCTGGCGCACGCTGACGCAGGAGAATGCGGGCCTGGCGAGCTATACCGCGACGACCAACCTCTCCTCCTCGCTCGATCTCGGTGGCCGCCAGATCGCGGTGCTGCTCGTCGGCCTGATCGTCACCCCGGCGGCGGCCGGCGGCTTCCGCCTCGCCCAGCAGCTGGCCCAGGCCTTAGCCAAGCTCTCCCAGCTGCTCGCGCGGGCGATCTTTCCCGAACTCGTCCGCAGCCGCTCCACGAAAGATGGGGCGGAAAGCTTCGATCGGCTGTTCCGGCGAACGGTGCGCCTGACCGCGATCGGCGCCGCTATCGTGTTCGTGGCGCTGCTGCTGATCGGCCGGCCGGTACTCGGCCTGATCGCCGGGCCGGAGTTCCTGTATGTCTATCCGGTGCTGCTGCTGCTCGGCTCCGCGGCGGCGCTCGATTTTGCCGCGGTCGGGTTCGAGCCGGCGGTGGTCGCGCTCGGCCGGCCGGGGCTCGCGCTCAAGCTGCGGTTCGTATCGACGGCGACCCTGCTCGCGCTGATGGTTGCGCTGCCGCACTGGCTCGGCGCGATCGGCGCGGGGCTGGCGATCCTTGCGGGATCGATCGTGTCGTTCGCGCTGCTCTGGCGCATCGTGCGCGGCCGGCTACGCACCGATCCGGTCGCGGGCTGAGCTCTCGCCGTCCGATCGTTAGGCGATCGGCAACCCTATCCTGCTAGGTAAGCGGCTTGCAGGGGAAGCGAGCACCGCATCCATGTCGCTCACCAAGGCCATCATCGTCGGCGCCACAGGCGGCATCGCCGCGCCCTTCGCAATCGGCGGCAGCACCGCGCCTGCCGCCCGCCTGGTCGACATGGTCCTGATCCACGGCCCCAACGGCGTGACCATCCCATGGTCGTGGACAGTCTTCTGCATCGTGACGCTAGCGGCGTGGGGATTGCTGCAGGCGTCGCGCTGACCGCTCCGCCGCGGCGAGCCGGCGCGGATTGTCGAGTTCCAGCCAGTCCTCGGTCGGCAATCCATAAACCATGTCCATCACCTCCATTTCCAGCCCGACCGGCTGCGAGCTGGTCGAGTTCCACAGGGCGGCGACGCCCGTGCGCAACTGCGGATCGAACATGATCAGCGCGCGGTGGCCGCGTACGCCGCCGAGATGGCCGACGACGTGGTGGCCGAGATAATCATAATCGCGCCAGCCGAGGCCATAACGGGCATCGCGCAGGCGATCGCGAAACCGGCGAACCCGACGCTGCTCGACCGGCGTCGCGACGCGCGGACGGTGGATCGTGTCGAGCAGTTCGGGTGAGAGCACCCGCGGCACTCCGCCCATCTGGGCGCGGAGCCATAAGGCGAAATCGTAGATCGACGAATTGACGCCGCCCGCCGCCGGCACGCGGTAATAAGCGTCCGGCACCTCCAGCGCATGACCCTTGCCGGCGTGCGGCCGCGCCCAACTCTTGGCCTCGACCAGACCATCCCGCGATACGCTCGCATTGGTCATGCCGAGCGGTCCGAACAGGCGCACCCGCACCGCCGCTTCGTAGGGCAGCCCGGTCACCCGCTCGACGATCTCGCTCGCGGCATCGAAGGCAACGTTCTGATAGGCGGTGCAGGTGCCCGGTGTGCAGGTTGGCTCGAGTTCGGCATAGCTCGTACGAAGCTGTTTGGCGTCGTAGCCATCCTCCAGCCGCTCGTCATAGGCGTTCTGGGGCAGGCCGACGCGGTGCGACAGCACGTCGGTGACGGTCGCCTTATACTCGCCACGACCAGGCAGCTTGAGCGACGGTGCCCACTTGGCGATCGGATCGCCGAGCGACAATTTCCCTTGCGCGGCGAGGTCCGCGACCATCGTCGCCGCCAGCCCTTTCGATACCGACGCCCAACGGAAGACGGTCTTGGTCGTGACCTTGTCGCCGCTGTTGCCGACGGTCTCACCGTAACCCTTCAGGAAGGCGATCTTGCCGCCCTCGATCACCGCCACGGCAAGGCCGGCCATCTCGTCTTCCGCCACGAGCCGCTGGAGCCGCTGGTCGAGCCGGCGATAGTCGATCCGGCCGCCGCCCAGCGGCGGGACATCGACCAGGGCGATCGGCGCGGGCTTGGGGCGCTTGGGCGGCTGGAAGAGACTGGATGCCAGCCAGGCGCCGGCTACCGCCAGCACGCCGAGCAGCAACGAGACAATCACGGCAACACGGCGCGGCACGGCGACCGTCTAGAACAGGATGGTGCGCGACGGAATCCCCGGAACGTCCGCACACGCCGCTTTCTGCCGCATCCCGTCGCGCCTTGTGGCTCAGGCCAGCGTTCCGGCGGCTAAATTGCCGCGATGGAGCACGGCCGCGCGCGGCGTCTGCCGGGCGACCGTTTCGGCGGAGCAGCTTGCCGCCACCAGCACCACGTCGGCGGCATCACCCGGCTTCGGCCAGAGGCGCTCGCCCTTCGGGCTCAGCGGAACGGCGCCACCGGTGGCCAGCCGGAGCGACTGTGATATGCCGAGCTCGTCGTTCCAGCCGTAGAGCTGGCAGGCAAGCTTGGCCTTCTCCAGTACGTCCCCCGACCCGAATACGGACCACAGGCTCTGCACACTGTCCGTGCCGGTAAAGACCGGCACGCCTTTCCCCAGCAGCGCCGGGATAGGCATCATCCGGCCGCCGAACGGAACCGTGGACGCGACCGAGAAACCGCTCGCCGCCATGCGCCCGGCAAGCTCGCCCAATTCGGCTTGGTCCAGGGACATGAGCGAGAAGCCGTGGCTGATCGTTACGCGCCCTCTCAGGCTCGGCTCGTGCTCCACGGCGGCGAGCAGATGGCGGATCGCGGCGATGCCGCTGGCGCCGGGCTCGTGGAGGTGGATGTCGATCGGGCGACGATGATCGACGGCGATGGCCAGGATCGTGTCAAGCGACTTCTCCATGCTCCCGTCGATCGCCGTCGGGTCGATGCCGCCGACATGGGTCGCACCGGCCCGGATCGCCTGGGCCATCAGCTTCTCGGTGTGGGCGCTGACCAGCCCGTGTTGCGGGAAGGCGACGAGTTCGTAGCTGAAGTCTTCGGCATGGGCGTCGAGCACCGCCTTCACCGCTTCGATGTGCCGGGTGCCGCTTACCGGATCGACGTTGCACTGGACGCGCGCGAACGTCGTGCCGTTGCGCTGGAGCATGCGGACGATCTTGTCGGCGCGGTCCGGCAGGGTCGGCAGCAGCTGCGGGATCAGGACCCGTTCGCGCGCGATCTGGCCGGGAATGCCGTTGGTGCGCGTGCGCGGCGCACGCCACGGTCCGCCGAAATCGTTCTTGTCGAAATGGATGTGCATGTCGCGGAATGCCGGCAGCATCAGCAGGCCGCCTGCGTCACGACTAGCCATGTCAGGCGGAAGCGGCGCATCGGCCGGCAGCAGCGCCGCGATCAGTCCGCGATCGATCGTCACCGTCGCGAGTTCGGTGCGGGTGCCGGAGACGCCCGCCGCATCGAAGCTGTACCCGGTCTCCAGCCGCACGTTGCGGAGCGCGAACGTCGCCCCTCGGGAGCCGGACGCCGCGCGCACGCGAGAGAGCGAAACCGCGCCGGCGAGCAACCCCGCCCCGAGCACCGCCCGTCGTGTCAGATCCGTGCTGCCGCCCATGCCTCGTCCCTCTGCCTGCCCATTCCTCGACGGACGGAGTGCACCTTGTCCGCCACCCCCTTGGAAGAGGCTGGCGGATTTCGTCGCATTCTGCGTCACACCTTGCGGGCGCGCCACCGCGCGAACGACAGGACGGAGCTTTCGGCAATGGCAGGGATGACGCGCACGCTCTTGGCCGCGATCGCCGCTTTGGGATCAACGCTGCCGATGCCGGTACAAGCCGCGCCGGCAGAGCCAGGCGAGGCCGCGTTTCGCGACATGCTCAAGGAAATGGTCGAGATCGATTCGAGCTTCGACACCGGCACCTGCACGGCCGTGACCGAGAAGGTAGCGGCAAGGATGAAGGCTGCCGGCTTCCCCGCGGCCAACCTTCACCTGTTCGTGCCGGAGGGTAGCGAAAAGGCCGGTGCGCTGGTCGCCGTCTATCCTGGCCGCGATCCCAAGCTGAAGGCCGTGCTGATGCTGGGCCACATCGACGTGGTCAACGCCCGCCGGGAGGACTGGACCCGCGATCCGTTCAAGCTGGTCGAGGAAGGCGGCTATTTCTACGCCCGCGGGGTCGCCGACATGAAGGCGCAGGACGCGATCTGGGCCGACAACCTGATACGCTACCAGGCCGAAAAGTACCGGCCCTTGCGGACCATCAAGATGGCGCTGACCTGCGGCGAGGAGGGGCTGTTCCTGAACGGCGCGAAGTGGTTGGTCGATAATCAGCGCGAGTTGATCGACGCCGGCATCGCCCTCAACGAAGGCGGTTACGGCGAACTCGACGCCGCCGGCAACCGCCTCGACCAGACCTTCCAGGCGGCGCAGAAGGTGGTGATGGGCTTCACGCTGGAGGCGACCAACCCCGGCGGCCATTCCTCCGTGCCCCGTCCCGACAACGCGATCTACAGCCTTGCCCGCGCGCTCGACCGGATCGGCCAGTACGATTTCCCGGTGCAGTTCATCGATGCGAACCGGGGCTACTTCAGCAAGATGGCCAAGGTCGTCGGCGGCGCGGACGGCGCGGCGATGACGGCGATCGTGGCCAACCCGGCCGACCCGGCGGCAAACGAGACGCTGAACCGCTCCCCCAGCTACCATTCGATGCTGCGCACGACCTGCGTCGCGACGATGCTGTCCGGCGGCCATGCTGCCAATGCGCTGCCGCAGCGGGCGACCGCGACGATCAACTGCCGCGTGATCCCCGGCGTGCCGACGGAAGAGATCCTCGCCACCCTCGTCAAGGTCGTGAACGATCCCGAGGTCAAGGTCATCGCGACCCGCGGCTATCGGCCGGCGGCACCCGCCCCGGTGACCGAGCGGGTGCTCGGACCGGCGCAGCGCGTGTCGCAGGCGATCTGGCCCAACGTACCCATCGTACCGCACATGGCGACCGGCGCCACTGACGCCGTCACCCTGAACGCCGCAGGCATCCCGACCTACGGCGTCTCGGGTCTCTTCCGCGATCCCGACGGCAACGGCGTCCACGGCCTCAACGAACGCATCCGAGTCCGATCGGTGATGGAGGGACGGTCCTTCCTCTACCGTCTGGTCAAGGCTTACGCCGACCAGAAGGACTGAGACGTCTCCGCCTCAGCTCTCGTGTTCGAAGAAGGCGACCGACCGGCACTCGATGCTGGCCCGCACCTTGCGGTCGGCGAAGCTCGGATCCCAGAAGGCGGTGTGCGGCGTACGCCAGGCCACCGAATGATCGGAATCGTGGAACTTCAGGAGCAGCGCCTCGTCCCGCACCATGTTCGAGAAGTACCACCAGCGATGGTTCGGATTGTGGCGGAAGATCGCCGCCGCCGGCTTGCTGGCGTCGTCCATCGGCGCGAACATCGCATCGCCGTCCGGGATCTTGTCGACGACGTGGAGCACGTTGGGCGTGCCCTCATCATCCCCCACGCTGCGATAGTCGCACAGCGCCAGCGGGCAATCCTGAGGCGGATCGGTGAACGTCCGCCAGAAACTCGAATAGATGAAGCGGTGGTAGCCCGGACCGTCCGGACGGACGCGGCGGTACAGCGCCTCGGCAGCGGCATCGGCACGGCTCGGCTCGGTATCGATGTGCGCCTCGCCCGCGGGCGGCTGAACGCCACCGGCATGGACGTAGGGGCCGGCATCCTTCTTCTGGAACTTGCCGATGTCGCCCGAATTGCGGATCATCCAGCCCATCGGCGCGACGAAGCTGGCGCCGGTCAGGCGCATGATCGCGTCGCGCACCTCGTTCGGATAGATGCTGTCGACGTGTTCGCGATCGTAGAAGTCCTGCACCGCCGTCGGCACGTCAGCGAGGACGAAGCCCTGGCGGTCGAGCGTGAAGTGATCGCGGATCTCACGCCCATCGCGGATAGTGACCGGGAACGGCCCGTAGCTGCCGGTATTGACCTCGACTCCGGCCGAGACGAAGCGGCGGTTGATGTCGGGTCCCGGCAACAGATAGTTGATCTCCGCCTGTACCGTGCGGGCCTGATCTTCGACGTCGGGTGCCAGGGTCGCCATCTCACCTCCTACCTTTCTAAGCGTCGGGCGAGCGCCCGTTACGCGACAGGCCCGCTTCGGCGAGCGTCCCTGTCGTCATAACCGCGGGCGGCGCGGCGCGCCACCGCAACGCTCCGGCAAACAGGCGCTTGATCCGCACCGGCCTCACGGAGCATCAGTGCAGCCGAAGATGCCGGCGTACCCGCGCCGCGCCCGTCGAGGAGAGGGATGATGGCAACCAACGCGATGTCGGAGACGCGCGCGCCCACGCGGCGGGTGACGTCCAGCGTCAACTATGTCGCGGAGACGCCGCACCGCCCGCGTTACCATGCCAACGATTCCAGCCGCGACACGATCGTCATCGATCCGACGACAATCTCCATCGAGGATGCCCGCGACAGCCTGGATCCGCCGCGGCTGGACCGCGAAGGCTTCGAACTGGTCGATCATGTAAGCGCCGTCGCCGACTTCCGCGACCGCGATGAGGTCACCCGCGTTCATCCGGAAGAGATCCGGCAGTTGCTGCTGCAGGTGTCCGGCGCGGACGAGGTGGTGATCAGCGGACCCGGCGTGCTGCGCTTCGGCGAGCGCTCCAAGCTGTCGGGCGCGCTCGACAACAGCCGACCGGCGCGCTTCGTCCATATCGACATCAGCGACGCCACTGCCGCACAGTTCGCCACCCGCTCGTCGCCGCGGCCGGGGGAGGTGCCGAAGCGGGCATGTAGCTACAACGTCTGGCGGACCTTCTCCGCGCCGCCGCAGGATACGCCGCTGACGCTCTGCGACGCGCGCTCCGTTGCGCCCGAGGATCTGATCCTGGCCGACGCCGTGTTCGATGCCGTCGACAAGCCAGAATGGTCGTTCGAGGGCCTCGTAATCGCCCGCAACCCCGATCACCGCTGGGTCTACGCGTCGGACATGACGCGCGACGAAGTCTGGGTGTTCGTCACCAACGACAGCGATCCGGCCAACCCGCACAACGTGCCGCACAGCGCTTTCGACGACCCGACCTGCCCGGGCGACGCCGTGCCCCGGTCGAGCATCGAGATGCGCGGCATCGCCTACTGGTACTGATCGCTCCGCGAAGCGTGCGACGGCGTCAGACCGTGACCGGGACCTCGGCCGTCGCAACTTGATCCTGCAGGAACACGCCCTGCCCGCGCAGCGTCCGCCGGAGGAGCGAGATGTCGACGGCGCGCGGCTGCACGCCGGACGATACCGCCACCGCCGCCGCCGCCCCCGCCGCCTGCCCGGTCAGCCAGCATTGCGGGATCTCACGCATGAAGCCGTGGCTGTTGGCATCGCACGAGACATGGCGGCCAGCCGCGACGAGGCCGTCGAGACTGCGTGGCACCAAGGCGCCGTAAGGTACCGAAACAACCGGATATTTAAGCGAGATGGACGGGCTGACCCCGACCTCGTCTGGCAGCGGCACGCCCTCGCCCCACTGACTGCGCTCGATCCGGCCGACGCCAGCCAGACGCCGGGTATGGCGAACGCCGAGCTGCGACGCGCTTTGCAGCATGTAGCAATTCTCGAAGCCGGGCGCGTGCTCGCGGAAGAAGTCGCAGTGCGTCTGCATGAAGCGGTGCGAGCGGATCTCAAGCTCGGTCTGATCGTCGACATCGAGCGCCGACAAACCGGACTGACGCGGCCCGAGGAACAGGCCGATGTCGTTGCGCCACGACACGTAGGGCGTCTGAAAGAAGCCGCAGCGTTCGCGGCCGAGCGCGGTGAACTGGGCGAACTGCTCGGGCTGGCCTTTGCGGAAGTCGAGCCAGGTGTTCATGTCGACACCGCCGAGTATGAAGGCGGTATTCGCGCTGTGGTGGACGTCGCCTTCCTCGATATCGGTGTCGAAGCCGGCACCTGCGCGGGCGAACATGTCGCCGTCACCGGTGCAGTCGACGACGACCTTGCTCATCAGCGCCTGCCGGCCACCCTTGCTCTCGAACACGACACCGCGAACCTGCCCCTCCTCCACGATCGGCACTGCCGCCCAGCTGTGGAAGACGAGGCGCACGCCGGCCTCCAGCAGCATCTCCTGACTCAGCAGCTTCAGCCGCTCGGGATCGATGGTGGGCGACCACTGCACGACGCCGTGGAAGGCGGCGGTGCGCTGGCCCCAATAGCCGGCCTTCGCCGGGTCACGCGAACCCCAATCCTCCGGGGCGGGACCGGCCACACCTTCCTTCGGGAAACGATCGAGCAGTTCTTCCGCGAAGCCGCGGATGATCTGCCGGCCGGTCCAATCGGTCATCCGGTCGATCCAGATCACCAGCCCGCCGGTCGAAAGCCCGCCGAGATGGTTGTACCGCTCCAGCAACACGACGTCGGCCCCGGCGCGCGCCGCCGCCAGCGCGGCCGCCGTCCCTGCGGGGCCGCCGCCGACGACCAGCACGTCGCAGTCCTGATAGACCGGCACGTCCCGGCCGGGCTCCCGGTAGACGCCGGTGCCGTTGCGCGGCGGCAGGGCGCGCTGTCGCGCTTCGAACACGTCGGAGGCCAGGAACCTGTCCTCCGTCTGGCGCACCTGCCGCATCCGCGGTGTCGAGTCGGTTTCGTCAGTCATGCCCTGTCCTGCTTTCTGCCCGCCCGCGCGGCGTGCGGATCGTGTAGCATGCTACCGAGTGCGTTCGGAAGCCTTTGCCGAACCCCCTACTCCGACGCGACGAGCGCCGGCTCCGCCATGTCTGCGAGATCCGTCCCGCGTCGCCGCCGGACCACCGTGGCGATAGCCAAAGCGGCGACGAACAGGATCGCCGGGCATATGGCGAGCAGCGCGTAGGTTCGCAGCACTGGCATCCCGCTGGACAGGACCGCACCG
>Ga0160473_100527_pt1 | contig 26027 bp, 19 predicted proteins | sample HID1975I_E11MG_FD_108217 | JGI IMG/M metagenome (GOLD analysis project Ga0160473, IMG submission 108217) | Enriched soil microbial communities from UW Madison campus, WI, USA - HID1975I_E11 MG | ecosystem: Environmental > Terrestrial > Soil > Unclassified | place: USA: Madison, Wisconsin... | reverse complement strand
TTGTGTCACTCACTTGTACCGTTAGCAGTTTTCAGCTTTTTCCAAAAAGAAAACAAAGAATAAAAAGGAGTTACTAAAATTTAAGAAGGACTGTTATTTGAAACTGCTTTTATACATTCCAATAATTTAGCAGTTACGTTTTGCCAGCTAAAGTTTTTTGCAAAGCGTACTCTCTCCTGATGAAGTGACTTATTGTCTTCTTTCAGGGCATTTTCAATTTGCTGAAGAAAAGTGGCTTTATCAGTGGCAAGGTAGGTGTAACTGCTGAAAACTTCTTTCATAGTGTTGGTAGTGGTGGCTACTACCGGCTTTCCCAATGCGAGGTACTCAACAATCTTTAATGGAAAATTTCCAATCGTGATTTCGTTGAGCACCTGTGGATTTATACACACATCAAAATTTTGCAGGTAAGCAGGCACTTCGCCTGTATGTTTCCTGCCCAGGTAATATACGTTTGGCAAACGATGCAGTTCACTTTTTTCAAACTCGTTATCTTCCCAGCCGATAAGAACAAAGCTCCAGGCAGGTTTTGCCTTAGCCATTTCAATCATTAGCTGTAAATCTAACCGCAGTGTTATAAGAGCGCCGACAAAACCTATAATTGGCCTGGGTATTTTTTTCAGATCATCAGGAAAAGGCCTCTCTTCACTATCGTCATATTGCGCTGTATTAAATCCATTGCCGATATAAAAACTATTAGCATTGTAGGTTAGCGCTCTTTTGGTAAAATCATACGAATTGCAAACAACGGCATCAGCCTTTTTCATCAGCTCAGGTTCAAGACTCACCCCATGTCTTTTCCAATAGTTCATTCCGATTGTATAATCCCTGTCGAGATAGATGTATAGTTTCGGTTTCAATATTTCTTTTAAATAAAAGCTCCTGAAAATATCCTTATCGTTTATTATAATAAAGTCATTGAAACCAATAACTTTTATAGCCTCTTTTATATCTTTTGCTAAACGGCTATTGTTGAACCAGTTTAATTTTGAGAAGATATAGGTGGACGGAATCCAGTTAATAGATTCAATTATCCTGGACGGATTTAGCACCCAAAGATTACTATTGACCTGTTTAAGTTTTTCTTTTTTATTTTTTAAAGACCTTATGTGAGCAGTTATAAATTTGTCTTTTGTGCCCGACCAATATGTTTTTCTATCAATGGGAGAATTAACATAAAGAACCTGATGATTTTTTGAAAGTTCCTTAGCAAGAGAAGTGGAAGTGGAGTCTCTATCTGTATTAATACGTTGTAAACTGACAAAAATAAAATTCATATTTTTTATCTTATTTCCTACATAAGTGATGAATAAACCCGGGCTATTACTGAGGGTTCGAGGGTTTATGGAGAAATGCGATATAACTTTAAAACGTTTTCCTCCAAATGTTCTTTAAAACAGATAAATAAGACTTACCTGAAAAATTTAAATCGTGCATGTACGTTTTCAAAGGCTGCGGCTGCAAGCTAATTAAATTAAGATAAAAGAAAATACAAAGTCACTTATTTAATCTTTGCTAATCTATTTAACAAGTTCAGATTTATTAGATTTTTGGTTGCCAGCAAATGTTTTTCATGGCATCATCGTTGTGTCACTCACTTGTGCTGATATATTTTTATGGCATCTTTTTCCATCTTTTATTGCCTCTTTATCTATTTTGAAACAGGCTCTGTTAAAGCAGGACTAACTACATTTATTAAATAAATAAGACTAAAAAAGCCGCTTAATAGCGGCTTTTTTTAGGTCAAGTCTTTTTATGAAAAAGTTTACAATTTATTATTTGAGTCTAATTTCAAAAAATTCCTTACTGTTTTATTGTTATTCTGTATTATCTGCAAAGTGTACATACCGTTGGGAAGAGAAGTAAGATTGATGTTTTCTCTTAAGACATAAGAGGTTTTTTGTAAGTTAAAGGTTTTGCTTACTCTGCCTGTAGCCTGGTCTATTATCCTGATGTTTAAAAGTGACAGATCTTTATTTTTCACTTCTACATTCAGGTATTGTGTTGCCGGATTAGGAAATAGCTGAACCGATATTTCTGAATCATTTTCCGCAGAAGTAAAGCTATTGCTGGCTTTGCTTTTTAGGTTTTTCGACTTTTCTCCTGCCGGCGTTACAAATACCGGAGTTTCTGTTACAGTAATTATAAGTTTACCATTTTTCAGTTTAACCTTTTTGGTTGACATATCATCACTGCCAATGGTAGGTGTAAAGATGATTGCAGAGTCAGCGCCATTCAAATCAAGTTCAAAATTATCAACAGATCTGCCTTTTTCATCTGGTACAACCAACGAATACATTGATTTGCTATTCAGTTCATATCTGTCAACTATAGGCTCCCCGTTCAGTGTTTCTTTATAAGTGTATTCTCCAAACAATTTTTTTGTTTGAAAAATAAAATCTGCAGCTGGTTTACGTCTTTTATTATCATTGATCAAGCCCATTGAGCTAAATTTTATGGTGCTTTCAGGATTGTCATCATATAACTGGTAGAAGAATACTTTCTCTACACCTGTCCGTGCATATAAAAGAGCTGTCCTCAATATCCAGTCTGCCTGGGTTTGCAAAACTGATTTGTTGCCAATCTTTATAGCCTTTAACGGGCTGCCCTGGTTTACATCGTATCCGGTTTCGGTTATCCATACCGGCATATCATTTGCATATTCGTGTGCTACTTTAAGAAAATCCTCTGCCACTTTTTTCGCTTCTGATACTTCGGGTGCAGCGCCGCGGGTTGAGTTACCGTCCTGGGAAGATTTAGCATCGTTTGAATAAAGATGATAATTGATGACATCCCAGCATAAATTAACTGTACCATCAGCATTATATCCCCTGTATTGTTTGCACCAGTCAATCATGCCTTTTAAATAGTCTGTGCTTGTTTTTGCCACACCTCCCATTACAACTTTAATATTGGGATCTGCATTTTTAACACCTACTCCAGGCCCCATTGTATTTTTATGTCCGTCGAAAAATGCTGATAGATTGGCTGCATATTCACGTCCTGTCTGGTAGGCTTTACGACCTTTCCACCACTTATCTCTTTCATTTTCACATTCAATATATTTTATCACGCCCATCCCTCTTTTGACAACGTTAATAGCATCGGCGCCCCATCTTGGATTGCTGTTGACACTTAATAAGGAGAGATCAACATTTGGATTACTTCCGTACCTGGCAATGTATTGAAAAGCAACTTTTGCCTGTTCTATATAAGAGTTTGGGGCTGAGTAATCTTTTCCATATTTTAATGGCACATTTTCCAGGTCTCTCTGATCATAAGGATAAGTGTTCTTCATCCAATCCGGTATGGTTTTCAAACATGCCAGCACTTCTATATTTTCTGCTTTACATCTTTCATAAATGGCATCATAATTCCATCCGCCACTATGCACCGGGTTGAAAGTATATTTGCCTTCGGTCAGCTCTAGTTTTTGCCAGTCCATGTAATGCCGTACTCCTGAAAAAGCCTTAATTGCATCCATCCTTTCTTCATCAATTACTGTAGGCCTGTTAGGATGCTCAAAATCCCACTCAAAAGCATTTACACCAAAAACTTCTTTTAGCTTGCCGGGCTTCCTGGTTAGCGGGGCAACCTTTACAGCAGGTTTATAACTGCCATATAGTTCTATTTCGGTAGGATAAGCCACATTGGTATTGATTACCAGGAACCTGATATTTTTTATGGGTACATCAAGGTTGAACATGTTGTCGCCTGCAGTGCTTCTGTCAGGATAAGGACCAACCCATTTATTAAACTCTTTACCGGTAAATGTAGCAATAGGAATCTTTTGCCATTTCTCGTTAATAACTGATAATGTCATTGGAGCACTTGCATAAGTTCCTGATCCATCAAAAAATTTAATGCTTTTAATTGTCATTTCTTCCCCTTTTAATAAAGGGTAATAAGCATCAAAATTAGAAAAGATCAAACCCCAGCTAGGTTTTACACCGACATTGGTATTTCCATCAAATAAGGCTTCCAATGTATTGCTTGTATTGTTGAGCTGATACCATCTTTTAGGTTCAATGGTTATTTTTACTTTACTTTTTGTATCAGTTGTATCAGGTTCGACAGGATCGGTTGTGCCGGCTGGTGCAGGCAGCACAACCTGTGTTCTTGTTACATTTACTGCAGCTAAATAATTTTTGCCGGCAGCCTGATATGCTGTGATGATCGCGGAACCTGCTGCAACAGGTGTTGCTTTCCAGGTACCTGATATATTTGATACTGAAACGACAGCAGGGTTTGAAGAGGTGAATGTAATTGGAGTGACTTTATTATTGCTGGCTGCGGTTAAATTAAACGAAGTATCACCAGCAGTTTTATTAGTCAGAGGCGGAAAATAAAGAATTGACGTGACCGGTAAAGGGATAGGTAAAAGTATAGGTGATGGGATAGGTAGGGGGATAGGTAAAAGTCCAGGTAAAGGTGCTGGTACTGAACTGGTTGAATTCTGTCCATAGACCTGCACCTTCTGTGGAATATTATTGCTAAACTTATGAATAACAATAGCATCAGCCATAATGGGCTGGGCTGGATTGAGGTAAACAAAAGATTTATACAGCAGCCCTGTAAACATTCCTATTAAAGTCTTCTGCGTTCCGTCTTGTGCATAAACATAAGCTGGATTTACGATAAAAATACCTTCATGATCATATAAACCTATTTTGGTAACTGCGGTACGTGATGCCAGTTTAAGGGTAACATCAACATATTTTGAGTTAGCCGGAGTCCACACATTAGTTATCAGATCATCAAGATTATCATTGAGCCATGGAGTATAATCCTGGCCTGTATTTTCACTTTCGGTAATTGCTGTTATTTGTTGTCTTGTAACAGATTGGGAGAAAGCGGAAATTCCAAGGAATATGAAGAGAAATAGTACCGTAAATTTTTTCATTTCTTGCTTTATTGTTATGATCCCAATAACGATAAACTGTTGTTGTTATTGTTATTTTATTTAAGCCGGGATATAAAAAAATTGAATGAATCAGGATAAAAAATTCCCTACTGCGATTAAAAAGCAACAGCAATTTATTAAAACTGATGCAATTATATATGGATGCAGCAAGGCAAATAGCCTATAGATCTTTCATATACAAAAACAATCATAAAAGAGAAAAAAGCCTGGTAGGATATTAAGAAATTCGGAAGAGATTGGAAATAAATGATTTTTAAAATATTGAATATGCTGGTTCTTCGTCGTTTTGTATTGGAAAGTCTTTTGAACCAGGCAGGACTCGAAGACTATTCTTCTTACCGATTCCACTATTTTTGACGAAGAACTAACATTTTTATCAAAAAAAAACAATTTTTTTGATAAAAATCACCCTTAAATAAAAACAAGGAAAAATTTAATTCTCTTCCACATTTTGCTTCGCTCAAAAAATAAAGTTTGTCCATCAAATTCTTACATCATTCTACTTTAACAGATTCTAAAAAAAACCTGTTCGAATAGATAAAGAGGCAATAAAAGATGGAAAAAGATGCCTTGAAAATATACAGTACAAGGGAGTGACACAACGATGACGCCATGAAAACATTGGCTGGTTCAACAAAAAAATTGAAAAACCTGCATCTGTTAAAGCAGAAATAACCGTAAATTAATAAAGGTTTTAAATCTTAAGCTAATCTTACCTCTTTATAATGAAAGTGCAATTACTATTAATTATGGTGTTTTATACTTTGACAAGTTGTGGAAAGGAAAAGAAAATACCAATAGAAGCCACGAACTGGTACCAGTTAAACAGTATTTCCGGGCGGCAAAACCCATCGTCAGGATTGAAGCAACTGTCTGATGGAATACTTGACCAGTCTGTAGAAATGGGCAGAGGCAAGCTTTTATCTGATTATGAGTGTTACTACGAGTTTAAGAATATTGCCGGTGTAAAGATTTCAAAAATCAGGCTGTACGATGGAAAAGGAACCTTTGCTTCTACTCCGTTTAAGCTGTATGCAAAAGAAAGTATTTCAGCAAAGCCGGTCTTATTAGCAACTTTTAACGGAGAAGATTACATGAAATGGAGTGAAATAAACCTGTCCTCACCGGTAAAAGCGCAGTATTTAATAGCAAATATAGCTGGCGGCTTGCCAAATGAAATAGAGCTTTATGGGGATTATGAAGAAGCTAAACCGGTGAAACTATTTCCCAGGAAAGCAACTGTTTTCAGTAAGCAATTAGGTATTAATTCCTTCATCTGGAACATAATGCAGGATAGTAAAAAAACAGGAAAAAAGGATAAAATCATTGATCAACAACTGCAGTTGTTTAGCGCTTTTTCGCAGATACGGGATTATGTAGATTGGGGTAAAATAGAGCCTAAAGAAGGTGTTTATACTTTTAGTCCGACCCAGGATGGATTATGGTATTACGATGTATTGTACACTGAAATGAAAAAGCAAAAGACAGACGTACTCTTATGTTTAAAAACACTTCCACAATGGTTTCTTGAAAAATATTATCCCGCCAATCAAAGAAATTTAGAAAATATACCGGCTCCTTCGAGGGCTAATCTGCTTGATCCTAAGTCTTATATCTCACAAGCCAAGGCAGCTTTTCAGCTTGCGGCAAGATATGGGTATAACAAGAAAGTGGACAAAGCTTTACTTTCAGGTGTGGTAACAGGAAAAGTTTGGCCCGGCGATATTAACAGCCCGGTAAGGACAATCGAAACTGGATTGGAAGTATTGAAATATATAGAATGTGAAAATGAGCGTGACAAATGGTGGAAAGGCAGAGCCGCTTACCAGACTGCAAGAGAATATGCTGCCAATTTATCTGCATTTTATGATGGTCACAAAGGCACATTAGGGGCTGGCGCCGGAGTTAAAAATGCTGATCCTTCTATGCAGGTAGTTATAGGAGGTATTGCTTCGACCCAAACGGATTATATACGCGGAATTATTGACTGGTGTAAAGAGTTCAGAGGTTACAACGCCGACGGAAGTGTTAATCTTTGCTTTGACGTCATCAATTACCATTGTTACTATAATGAAGGTGGGGAATCGCAGAGCAGATCTTCTTCTCAGGGTGCATCGCCGGAAGCCTCGGAGGCAGGTGAAATTGCAGATCGGTTTGTGCAAATAGCCAGAGAATATAATAAAGAGGTATGGGTGACAGAAACAGGGTACGATATTAACCCGCAGAGTCCTTTGCATGTGCCGGCAATTGCGGGCAAAACACCCTGGCAGGTACAGGCAGACTGGATTATTAGAACAGCTTTGTCAAATGCAAGACATGGCATAAGCAGAACATTTTTTTACAATGCGTATAGCGAAGATGTAAATAGCGGAAAACAGTTTGCTTCTTCGGGTTTGTTAAATGATAAAGACCTGGTTCGCAGCACTGCTGCTGATTATATCATTCAAACAAAACAACTTCTTGGAGAATTTATTTATAAAGAAACAATAAGTCGGCACCCTTTGGTAGATCGCTACGAGTTAAAAGGGAAATCAATGTATGTATTAACAAGTCCTGGTCAAAATAATACAGTTGTTACTTATAATCTCAAACTTCCCGGAGTTTCAAAGGTTGCTGTTCATACGTTAGCTGAAGGCAAAGATAAAACCACAGTTGTGGTTAAAAGTATATCGAATGAGGCATTGCCGGTAACAGTTACCGAAACACCGGTTTTTGTAGAAGCATTCTGATGCAAATGACAGCATTTTTTGGTAGTCAACAGATGTTTTTCATGGCATCATCGTTGTGTCACTCCCTTGTACTGGTATATTTTCATGGCATCTTTTTCTATGTTTTATTGCTTTTATCTGCAAACTGCATTAAATGATGTTATTTGCGAAGGGAGCATCCCAAATTGGCGCTTTTTTTATTTTTGACTGAGGGCGTTGTTAAAACTCCTCGTCATTGCGAGGCACGAAGCAATCCCCAACCAACTTGTCAACCTGATTGTGCAGGGATTGCTTCGTGCCTCGCAATGACGAACTGGATTAAGCGACAACTTGAGATGCTCCAACTACGGCTGAAAAGCAAAGGATACGTGCACAGCCATTCTGTAATATAAAAGGGACTATTCCGTTAGAAATAGTCCCTTTATTTAAAACCAATCAATTTTAATTACACATCACTTTTCTGAAACAAAGCGATGGGAGTCATTGCTAATATCTTTAAATCAAAAAAAGTATTATATCTTTTGGAATAATCAATATCAAGATTTACCCTTTCTTCAACAGTCATTTCTGCTTTGCCTCTTTTCTTTACCTGCCAAAGTCCTGTGATTCCTGCAGGCCCTGCAAACCTGTCAACGAAGTTATCAGTAGTCAGTGTAACTGCTTCGTATATTGGTAACGGTCTGTTGCCCACTAATGACATATCACCTTTTAATACATTGACCAGTTGAGGCAATTCATCTAAGCTGGTATTTCTCAAAAACTTACCAACTTTTGTAACCCGAGGATCGTTATCTATTTTAATAAAGAGAGGTCCCGAAGCAGTAGAATTATATTGATTTAAATGAGAAAGGCTGTCAATCTTTTTATCGGCGTCAACTATCATGCTGCGAAATTTGTAAAACTTAAATATTTTAAATCCCCTTCCGGCCCGTTGTGCTGCATAAAAAACAGGGCCTTTAGACTCTAATCTTATGGCAAGCGCTACCAGTAAAAAAACCGGCAAGAATAGAAAAATTGCTACTGAGCTCAGCACAATATCAAGTATCCTTTTTAAATTTACCGGCGATTGAATTCTTTTATTATCGCTTTTCAAATTTTTCCTGGTCAACTTTTTTTCTTGTTCCCATATTATTTTTTTGAGAAAAAGAATCTTCCTGTTAAAATTGATTGTTGCAGAATCAATATCTACGACATCATCTACTAATTTCATTTCCCGCAAAGAGAGAATTTGAAGAGGATTTAATCTTTTTTCATTAAAAATAATGGGAGTTTTAAATAACAGCTTCTCCTGGTTAAGGTAACTGCAAAAAGCAGTTAATTCAGCTATATTTAATGGCATGTCAATGATCAAAACATCAGGAGAGATCTTGTTATAAAGATGTATGTTTTTTATATAGTCAAGAGCCTCGGTATAATTATCAACCTGTATATTATCGTTAAAAGAATCAAGTAAATGTTGATTTGAAGTTTCCATGTTTCCAATATAAAACATAGATAAATGCTCGTTTTCACTTTTACGGGTCTTATTTTTAAAAGAAACGGGGTGCATAGACAGATCAAGATTGTTACTACTGTAACTTATAGTAGAGTTTAGCATATAAGCAGTTGTTAATTAGTTAATTAGTTAGTTAGTTAGTTAGAAAAATATTTACGGTTTTCTTTGCGATAGTGAGTTCCACCGCATCTGAAAGATGTATTGGATTAAAAGGCTTTTGAAAGGATTTGTAATAATTTCCTTCCAGATTCTTCTCCAATATATCTTTATTAACAGTGTGCAGAACGATAACAGGTATCCGGTAGATGGAACTGGAACTTATATGATTTATAAAATCATAACTTTCCTGTGGCTGATGATCTACATCTACTATGAGTAAGTTGATATTTTTTTCTGCCCTGATTTTCGTAGTGGCATCAAAAACACTATTTACAAGAAGTATATTATACTTAGGAGATAATACTGTTTTTATTAGATAATTCATTGTGTCCTTACCGCTAACACTTAAAATCATTGACCTCATACATTTTCATTTAAGATTAATAATGTTAATTAAAGAGGCACTAAAGCCACTTTATTTCAAATAACAAACAATCTTAGCGTTACAAATAATGATAATTCCTTATGTTAGAATAATTGGATAAGGTCTTCAAAAAACAGGAGTGAAAGATATAAAAAAGAATATTATAAAAAAAAATATCTTTAATATTGGACTTTGGGTATTAAGTTATTACCACAATCATGCCTCTTATAATCTTTTAGTGATCCAAATTTTTATAAATTATGAATCTCAATAAAAAACATTTAAAAGACGCTAATCATATATTAAATACGGATTTTTATTGAAAAGGGATTTAATATTTTAAAAAAAAATCTATGGAAAAAAATCTACACAGTGAAGTAAAAAGAGTGGAATTGAGAAAAAAGGTAAATAAACAATTATTTTCGTTTAGCCTTTTCCCAGGCAGCTTTCTGTTCGAAAAAGCTATATCGTATAATACCCATAATAACAGCATAATTCATCATGCAAAAATAAAAGGGTATAAAAAAGAGCTTGACTTTAATTTGCCTTTTTTCGAAACCCCATCCTAAAACAGCCAAAATGTAAAATGCTGTTTGACACAAAAGAGTGGTTTGATATAAGGTTTGTGGCGATTTGGCAACAATTAGAATATTGAACAAGAAGGCCAGGATCAATAAAAAAGGCGTAACAGTCCACCGTAAAACACGATGACTGACATATTGAAAAGAAAGAAGGGGATGGCGTAAAGGATTTAATAATGATGTAAGCCTAAGAATTGATTGAATTCCACCTGCGGCAATTCTGATCTTTCGTTTAAGTTCTTCTTTTGTATTAGCAGACGATTCTTCAAGAGCATAAGCCTCGGGCTCGTACACTATTTTATATCCTTTAGCCGCAATTTGAAGAGAAATCATAAAGTCGTCTAAAATAGTATCGGGTTCAACAGGTTCATATAAAGACGTTCTGATACTAAATAACTCACCTGCAGCGCCTACTACCGAATACAGTTCCGAGTCCCATTTTTTTAAGATGGACTCATATTTCCAATAAAAGCCTTCGCCTGCAGTTGCATCTGAAGATTCAGAAATCTTAACCCTTTTTTCGCCTGAAACTGCTCCAACTTTTTTATGAGCGTAGTGCCTGGCAATGTTTAAAAGAGCATCTTTATTTAAAAAGGTATTTGCATCTGTAAACACGACTATCTCTGTAAAAACTTCTTCCATCGCCCGGTGAATGGCCACTATTTTCCCTTTTCTTTCTGCGTTATGCATCAATTTAACAGCCGGATAATGAAGGATTTTCTCAGGTGTGTTATCTGAGGAACCATCGGTTATAAAAATATATTTTATTTTTTCGGAAGCATAATTGAGGCTAAGCGTATTCTGAATTTTTTCATCAATTATATCAGCTTCATTATAAGCAGCTACAACGACAGTAAGTGAAGGCAGGTTGTTTAGATCAGCAGGTATTTGGCTTTTACCCGAAAACAGCCTTTTAATTTTAACGAGGAAGTACAGGACTATTCCATAGCCAATAAACGTGTAGAATACGATACACAGGCTGATCCAAAAAAATATCTTCATTGTATTTAAAGCAATGCAAATGAATTAGTTAAGAAATTCTATGCAATTATTTTGAAGGTGGAAAATATAAAAGATTGCTGTCAACATCATTTCTAAAATTCCACCATATTGCTTTTAAAAATAAGGGTATAAAATGATATTGCTTATTTTTTATATAACTAACAATATTTCGAGGTACAACCAGGAGCAGAAAATAAGTTATAAATACAGCAAAAGCAAAAGACGACGCATGTTTCCGTTCAAAGAGTATCCGGTTCCTGTTCATAAAATACTCTTTTAATGCCGATTGTTTACCAACAGACATAGATTCTTTATGAAAAATCAATGCCCCGGTTTCTACCCAAATCTTAAACCCCGATTTTTTTATTCGTTCACACCAATCCAATTCTTCATAATACAAGAAAAAGTTTTCTGACATTACTCCGGCTTTTTCTATCGCTTCTTTTTTTACCATCATTGCAGCGCCATGAGCATAACCCGTTTCGCCCGACTTGTACTGCCCCTCATCCTTCTCAAATTGTCCTATGCAGCCGTTTCTTCCGGTGTAAAAATTCATTTCAGTATAGCCGGCATATTGCAAAAGATTCGCCTGATTATAATAATGAATTTTTGGTGAAACTATACCAGCTAATGGATTTGTGGTGAGAACTTTTTCCAATTTCCCCACCAGGCCTGTTGTAAATTCGGTATCGTTATTTACTAAAAACAGAAGTTCTCCTTTTGCATATTTTATCCCTAAGTTGTTTCCTCCGGCGAACCCAAGGTTCTTTTCAGAACGAATAAAGAGTACGTTACTATACTTTTTTTCCCATGCCGGAACAGGATTTATTTTGCTGCCATTATCAACAACAATTATCTCAATAGTATCATAATCATTCTTAGTAAAGATAGATTCCAGCATTTCCTCTGTTACAGAAGGATGATTGTAATTAACTGTAATGATAGAAACAAGGGGCATACTATATTTGCTGATATTATAAAAAAACCACTGGAAGCGGAGGTTTTCAGAAATGCTAAATTAGTTTATTGGGCTATCATTTTACTGACTGAATTAAATTCAACCGTCAAATATTATTAAAATTTCTATTTGGTAGCCAACTTCAGTTCTATGTGCTTCTCCGGTTGTGTCACTCACTTGTACGGCATCTTTTCAAATCAGCAGGGTCCACGTTAATTTATGTAAACAACTGGACTACGCGAATATTAAAGTCTGTTTTAGTAATAATACTTGCATATCAAATTCTATTTATCTAAACACAGTTTAACCATCCATTCATTGAAGCAAAAAGACAGTTTTAAGTATTTACCATTCTACAACACAGTTCGGCTATTGCAAATAATAACGAAAATAGCAGCAGTAATGACGAAAGAAACAATATTTTATATAAAAAGAACGTTCCTCTTAAAACCTCTTCTTCATGAAACTCTTTTTATTAAGATACCGGTGGAACTTCGCCAAACTTGCTATAATACTTTTTGTAATTGCCTTTTGGGCTGTAATATATTTTTCAATTATAAGGATCAATTTGAATTGATAATTATCAGAAAATTTTATTGACAGATACCATTAGGGAAAGGCTACTATATACAACACGCTTGTGGTGATTAGTAAGATAAGCAGGTATTTACACCACGATTATGGTAAAAGCTGAAGGAACTCCGATTGATATACACGTGGGCTCACCCGAATTGGTAAACGGAACTTTAATACCGGACCGCGATAAGCGTTTTGATTTTCATTTACCTGATTTAGCGTATTGAATACCATTTTTAATAACTATCCGCTATCTGAGACAACGCATGTAAAATATTGCAGACGACCTGCGCTAAGCTGAATAGTATTACTAATGTACAAGTGTGCGACGCAACGATGTTTAATTAAAGAACAAATCTTTGGCCCCAAAAATAAAAAGGCATAGGGAGGAAAATGCTGAAATTATTTTTAAAAAGTTTACATAGAAATTCCGGCTGACTTATTTTAATAATTAAAGAACCGGGGATTTTATCAACCCGATTAAAAATTCAATTGGAATAGTTTAAAGCTTATTAATTCTGATTAAACAGCGGCCCGTCATGCTTTTTAAAAGTTGGCTGGGCATTATCTATAACAGGCCAACCATTCTCCCAGGTAATTTTATCCAACAGCATCACACGGCGTACAGGTTCTTTTTTATCAAAAGCATGATAGATCATCCATGTTTGCCCGGCTTTATCTGTTACTATATCGCCATTGTGGCCCGGTCCTATAAAACCTTCCTCCCCCGGGTTTTTTTGCAGTAATAAAGTGCCGCCGTTTTCAATTAGCGACTTGCCTTCCTTATCTACATAAGGGCCTTTAAATTTTAATGATCTTCCAACCTTTACCCGGTACGTGCTTTTCTCCCCTTCACAACAGGAGCCGACAGATCCAAAATAGTAATAGTACTTTTCTCTTTTATAAATTAAAGAACCTTCGTAAGCATTGCCTGCTAACTGAAATTTTTCACCTTTTATACTCTTGCCATCTTTTGAAAGCTGTACGCCATAAATACCATGAAAGCTGCCCCAAACCAAGTACGGCTTTCTTTTTTCTTTAAAAAAGACCGCGTCAATAGAATTATCTACGCCAATTTCCTTACTCAAAAAAAGTTTACCATGATCTGTAAATGGCCCTTCAGGATTTTTTGCAGAGGCTACTCCAATCCCCGGATTTTCATCGCCCCAGGTAGAATAAGAATAATACAAAAAATAGTTTCGTTTATAGTATGCAGCATCAGGAGCCCATATTCCACCTTTCGCTTTCCAGTCCGGTTTCTTTTGCAACGCATCTCCTACCACTTCCCAGTTAACCAGGTTTTTTGAACGAAGAATTGGTATAACATATTGACCTCCAAAATTTTCTTTTTTCCAGCTTGCCTGGGTAGAATAGGCATAAAAGTATCCCTCTTTGGCTTCGACTAAATTAGGATCGGGAAAATCATGGTTAAAAACAGGGTTTTGATAAGTTACTACAGTATCTGCAGCAGGTTGTGCAATAGCGCTTTGCTCACTTACAGAAAGAATAAAAGCGCTGAAAAAGAAAACACAAGTAAGTCTTGCAGAAAACCGGTTATGAAGCATTGTAGAAAATTTTGGTTTAAAGATGATATTTGGTTTACCTCAGAAACCTTTTCTGAATTAAGCGGTCAATGCAGGTAGCCCTGTTATTTGCGGCTGTTTCTACCAGTGGCCGCCTGTTGACATCACAAAGAGATTCGTTCCGAACAACGAAGAGGCCAAATGTACTACAGCCGGTCCACAAAAAACCCGTTCCACGAAGAATCAAACTAATGAAAATTTCAAAATTGATATTCGACGAATTTTAGGAAAGGATTAATTATTTATGACCCGGTAATGTTTATTTATTTCGTTTTGTTGGATCAGAGTTTCCGGATTAGAGGAGCATCAGGGAAATCTTTTTTTCGAGGAATTGATCGCTCCCTTTACCATAACTTTTTCTCCTGTTTCCGGAATTATTACTCTATTTAAGTTCGCTGATCTTGATGTTTTTATAATAAACCGAATTACCATGATCCTGCAATAAGATGGGTGCCTGTTCGGCAAGACCATAATCTTTCTTATCAGCAAATTTACTATGCACCACCAATACTTTGTAAATATTACTACCCCGTACATACTCCACCACCTTGAAGCCATTTAACCAATGCTGAACAAGATTGCTGGGATACACGATGATCTTTGCATTGTTCCACTCCCCTATTTTCTTTTTAAACCTGGAACCAAGTGTATCGGCTGGAATAAGGTCGTACAGACTGCTCATCGTCCGGTTTCCCAGTGTTCCCATCTTTGCATCGGGGTGGCGTTCATCATCCAAAACCTGGTACTCCAAGCCAAGCCCTGCCCTCTGCGATGCAGGTGATTCGGTAACAAAATATTTTACTCCTGAGTTGGCGCCTTCTGTCAATTTAAAATCAAAATTGAGTTCAAAGGCTTTGAATTGGTGTTGTGTCGCCGGGTAATATATGCAACAGGCCCTCTGCAACTTCCCAGCCTTTTTCAGGCGGCGTTTGCTTTAAAACACCGCGCCAGCCGGTAAGGTCTTTACCATTAAAAAGGAACTTAAATCCCTGAGCTTTTTCCTGCGGCGAAAGTGTGTTGAGCGTATAATTTGCGACCGGAGTTGAAGTATCGAGCGGTCTTGGTTTCATTGCCGCGCCTGTTTGAATAGGTATGTTTTTCCATTGTATCTGCGCACCACCAGGTCGTTGTTTTACCGAGTGTACCTGCAATGCAATGTTGCAACGGCTGTTTGATAGCAGCAATCCTGCCTGGCTCCAAAAAATTTAAATCAATGTTTTATCCCAAATAAATACCGGACAAACCCTTCTGTTAATGCGTGTTTTAATAACCTGTATTCTGTGTCATCTTAGGGAAAGACAAATCAATTTCACTTTGCGGAATTGGCCTCAAATAGTGTATCTCGCTAATTGAGTTGCTTTTTGCAGCCCATGGATTAAACTTTTTAACCCGCTCGATTAATTTACCTGTTCTTTTAAGATCGAACCACCTGTCGTATTCGCCGAGCAATTCCCTGGCTCTTTCATCAAGAATAAGGTCTATTGAAATATTACCGGAAGTAGCACGGTAAGAAACAGCATCCAACGATTTAATATTTTCAGGGTTCTTTGCTCCTTTGGGATCACTTCCTGCATTAACGCCCAGTGCGCGGTCAAGCACTTTATTATAGTAAACATCTGCACCTCCTAACTTACCACCGGTTGCACCTTTTACAATAGCTTCAGCAGCAATCAGGTAAGCTTCGGCGCTGCGGAAAATAGATTCGTTGAAAGTACCAAAGGCATCGCCATAAGGTATACCGGGTTGCCGGAACTTCCACATATGCGGTTCGCCTGCGGGAAAACCACTTGCACCAACCCCATTAACGATGTTATATCCACCACCCCACTCATCGCCATTTACAACAGAATAATGTCTTGTACCGCCTACATCAATTCCTCTTTCATCAGGAGAAGTGGCGGGATTATTCCAGGGGCGGAAATAAACAACTGTATCGCCGGCGTTGATATTTATTTTAAGATCCGGGTTTACCATCGGTAACGGTTTGAGATTGGAAACGGGTAATAATGCATAAGCAATGTCGAGGAAGTTATCGTCGTAACGGCTATCGAGTGCCGGATCGTACATCCGATAAATAGCGGGCCCAAGCGTATAAATAGGCTGAGACCTGTTATAATCGCTGGTTCTGCCTTTTGATCCCGGGAAAGATTCACCGCCTCCACCAAAAACTGAATGCAAATTGTTACCACCTGCAGCATCAACCGGCAGAAAAGCGGCATCTGTTTTATTGGTGATCACATCAGGATTGTATTGTACTGCAAAAACAATTTCAGGATTCTTGTCGTTCTGAGCACCTGTATATTGGGTCAATGGATTTTCTGAACGGATTGGAAAAAGGTCCTTGTATTTTGCAGCTAAAGGATAAGCATCAATGATCTTATCGGCATATTGAAGTGCAGAAGTAAAGTCGGCGCCTGACCTCCAAGTGAGTTATTGAAATTCCATCCACGGGTTAAATATACCTTTGACAATAAAAACTGTGCGGCCCCTTTTGTAATTCTTCCGTAGTTAGATGCAACAGCCGGAAGCTTTGATTCTGCATCAAGAAGGTCGGCTAAAATCTGGCTGTAAATTTCAGCAGATGGAACCCTGTTCGCTTCTTTGCTGGCACTTTGTGTTTCGGTTAAAGGCATAGGAACATCGCCCCATTGCTGAACCAAATAGAACAGCATTAGAGCCCTTAAAAATTTAGCGTCATCACAGCTATATTTAAAATACCTCTAGTTCTTCATCAAAAACAGTGGAACCGATGAGAAGGATACTTTTCGTTTGCTTATTAAATATCTTCAGTACAAGAGTGCGACTCAAGGCTGCTAAATTGGAATTCAAATGCCTGGTTCAAAAAGATTCCAATTAGCTTTTCAATCCTGTTCTCAAGGAAAAGCGTTGCAGGCTATTGATTTACTTTTCCGTAGGTATGGTTCAGGTTCGACACCTCCACAGAGCCGTCTTCATTTACCAGGTACACTCTAAAGTAAAGCTCATTTGCAGTAAAATAGTCCTGTAAATTCTTAATAATTGCCTGGTACCTGCTCACGTTCGGAACAGCCATGGCCACTTCTGCATTGTCAAAACTGCTAAAGTTTACAAATGAGTTAAAAAGCGCTTCAGTAAACCAGCTTTTTGCCTGTACCGATTTTGGTTGAGTTGCATGAAGAGCGTTGTGATGATTATTAGGGAAACCCTTTATTTCAATCACTTCTTTTTTAAAAAATTTGCTCGCAACAATGGTCTTTTCCTGTTTTTCAGTATCCCTGGCGGCAGCGTCTTTTTGTATTTTATACCCGTTTTGTTTCAGGTATTGCACAACGCTTTGGTGTATATAGTCGTCAGAATACCACTCTGCATTCCTTATTGGTTCGCTCGTTAAAATGCTACTTTCCATAGTATGAGAATATTGATGTTTAACCCAACAACGGGCATTCCTTTTAAGACATGAGCGCTAAAGTTTCTGTTGCATTAAAACGGGTAATAGTTATCCACTTTATCTTATCAAATGTTTATATTTCACAAACTTAGCGCGGCTATCCACATTTTCTTAGTGCAGCCGTTTTTTCTCTTTATCTACAGTCTGGGGGCATTTTACAATCAATATTTTTTATGGGCCGGTCAAAGAATATCTATTAAACATTCTTGCAATCCTGATTTGTCGTTTTCTGTTCTTCCAGTGGAAGGAAAGAAAACGATCACTCTTGTACTTGCACCGCTTTTGGCAACTGCCGGTTTCAACTGTTGAGTTGTTTTCACTTGGTAAAGTGATCTTCGGTAGAAAGGAGAAGGGCTTATTTCATCAGCTTTTCATTGAAGCCTGTAATTAGCTTAAACAGATCTTCATATTCATTTAAGGGCAGGGTTTCTGCCTTATCGAAAATGTCATGGTACGCTTTTATTCCTCCTAAAGTGTATAGAAAAAAGGCCGGAACGCCTTTCTCGGTAAACCAATAATGATCGCTGTTCGCTGCTTTGCCACGTGCATTTATTTTGTACACAAATTTGCCTTCGTCGTTTACCTCGTTCAACTGTTTAAATTCAGTGGCAAACTCTGTAGCATTAACAACGGTTATGCCTTCGTCTCCTGTTCCTTCGAGGTCTAAGTTGACCACGAAGCGAATATTTTTCAAGGGAAACAGCGGATTTTCAGTAAAATATTTAGAACCGAGCAGTCCTGCTTCTTCGCCGGCAAAAGAGATAAATGCAATGGTATAAGGCTGAGGATTTGCCGCATAATATTTAGCCAGGCCAAGCAATAGCGAAGTGCCGCTTGCATTATCGTTTGCACCGGGGAAATAGGTGTCTTTACCCATACCACCCAAATGATCGTAATGCGCAGAAATGACGATAACAGAGTCAGGCGTCTGTGTACCTTTTACCCAGCCGCAAATGTTTGCCGCCTTAAAACGAGGTAGTAATTTATTTTCTATGTTAACCGACAATTTAGACGGCGTTTCAGCAAGAGCTTTTCTATCTACCTGTATCATTGTATAATCTGCCTGCTTACCAGCAACAGACCACGTCAACTTATCGTGAAGAGATACAATGATGCGGTTTTCTGCGTCAATAAAATGTGTGCTGTCCTGCGCTTGCAGGTTCCCTGAGGCACGTACACCACGACTATCCGGTGAAACGATAAAATCTTTACCGGGTACCAGTTCTTTGCCGTTGATACGCACCTGCATTTTGCCTGGAAATATATTTACCGGGTATGAAAACGATTGAGAAAAAGAGCTACCTAAAACTGGTTGAAGGCCATACAAACGAAATTGGTCGCCGATAAATTGAGCGGCTTTATTCATGCCGTCATTTGTATATCCCCTGCCCCAGAAATAAGGGGAGGTTAACGTATCAACTAACTGTTTTGCAAAAGCCTTATCCTGGCTAAAGCTTATGTGAGAGACTAATAAAGACAGCGCGAAAAAGTATTTCTTCATATTGTGAAATAAGGCCAAAAATAACCGCAGTTAGCGGATAATAAACTGGTAAAAGTCAGCAAATTCTTTTCTCCATGCTGCTTCGTTGTGTTTGGCAAGGGGGTTCATTACCCGTCTTGTTTCATAGTTTCCTTTCTTTTCTACTATACTGATCATTTTATCCATATCCGGTACCATTGTTTTGTCTTCTTTTCCACCGGCGTAGAAATAGAATCTTTTGTGGCCGGTCCCAAAGTTTGCTTTCGCCACTTCATCAAAAATGGCAGGAGCGGTTCGGAAAGCAGGGGAAAATATTCCTGCACCACCAAACACCTCCGGGTATTTAACCAGGGCGTACAAACTTATTAATGCGCCCATGCTGCTGCCCGCCACAATAGTATGAGCCGGATCCTTTAAGGTTCTGAATTTTTTATCGATATAGGGCTTCAGCGTAAGGGCGAGAAAATCTGCATACTGGCTTCCTTCACCTTTTCCGTATTTTTCAAACTCATACGGGTTGTATTCGGTCATTCTCTTTTCTCCGCCATTGTCTATGCCTATAATGATCGCTTCTTTTTTTACCTTGCCGGTGAGCGTATCCAATGCTTCGTCTATGCCCCACTCACCGAAAGGGGCGGTTTGTTCGTTAAACAGGTTTTGCCCGTCCTGCATATAGATCACCGGGTAAGTTTTTGAGCCGGTAGTATAACTCTTTGGAAGGTAGACCCATAGCCTTCTTGTTCTATTAAGCTGCGGAATAAAGAACGCCGTATCTAATACTTTAACTTGTGCAGTAGCTGTATTTGGTTTTGGCTTGTCAGGAAAATCGTCTTTCCAGCCTGGTATGCTGAAGTTTTGTGCTACGTCTTCATTGATCGTTACCTCGCGGTTGGCTATATCTTCGCCTTTGGCGGTGGTTTCTACCTTATCGAAGCCTCCGCGGGTAAACTTAAATTCGTATTTACCTGCAGCCATGTCTTTGAGAATGATAGCCCGTCTTGACACACCAAACGGCTTTAGCTTGTACTTTTCATCTTTAGGGTTCCAGTTGTTAAAACTGCCGGTTACATATATGTCATCCTGTTTTTTTGTAGCTACATCATTTACTACCAACCTGAGTGTGTACTGCGCTGAACTTGTGTTTGCCAGGGCAGCAAACAACAGGGCAACTAAAAAATGTTTCATGTGCTGAAATTACTTGTTTTCGCCTACTTGCAGCACCTGTAAAATACTTTATTAACAACACATATACGAAGCCCCAACCCTTAAAAGGGGCTTTAGATGTTGCAGATGAACGTTGCTGATTTCTTGTTGCGGTACAAGTGTGCGACGCAAGAATGTTTAATTGAAATACTACTGCCGGGTTCATAAAAAGAATTCCATTTTTTCTTAACGACAGATGAGACAATACCTAAAAAAAGCCGCATAAAAGCGGCTTTATATTTATTGAAGCGTTTGCAGGTATTCCTTCACTTTGGTATGGTATTGCTCGCTAAGCGGCACCAGCGGCAGGCGAAGTTGATTTTGTATAATACCAAGTTCGGCCAATATCGCTTTTACGCCGGCGGGATTATTTTCGGCGAACAACAGGTCGAGACCGTCGAGAAGATTATACTGAAAGCCTTTGGCAAGTTGAAACTCGTTGCGCAGGCAAAGCCTGACCATCTCTGAAAATATTTTGGGAAAGCAGTTGGCCGCAACGCTGATAACGCCATCCATACCGGCAGCGATCAGAGGAAGTCCGAGGTGGTCGTCGCCGCTTGTTACCAGGAATTCGATAGGGCGGTTTTTAAGCAGGTGCATGCATTGAATCATGTTGCCACTTGCTTCTTTTATACCGGCAATATTAACAGATTCGTGGGCCAGGCGAATGGTGGTTTCCCACGAAAGATTGCTTCCCGTTCTGCCCGGCACGTTATATAAAATAATGGGTTTTGGCGATGCTTCGGCCAGCAGTTTATAGTGGTTAAACAACCCTTCCTGCGAAGGTTTATTGTAGTAGGGACTTGTGCTTAACACAGCCGTTGCCTTCTGCAAAGGATAGGTTTCTAAATCTGCGATGACCTCGCTTGTGTTATTGCCACCGATGCCGACTACGACGGGCACATTTGAATTTACTTTTTCAAATGTATAGTTGATGATATCTATTTTTTCTGAACGCTCAATGGTGGGAGCCTCGCCTGTTGTTCCTAAAACTACCAGGTATTCTACACCGCCGTGCAACACAAAATCCAATAGTTTGCCGTAAGCCTCAAAATCAATTTCATGCTTTTCGTTAAACGGCGTTACCAAAGCAACACCCGTGCCTTTCAAGGTATCTCTTAATGACATTTTTTGTTTTTATTTTTTTAAATAGAGGCTGTTATATTTCAGGAGTAAGGCAAAGAATTTTTTTTGAGCCATCAGAATAACTCTGTTCGTCATCGTTGTGTCACTCACTTGTACTTGTATAACTTTATTCAGCCTTTTCCAATGTATGTTTTATCAGCTTAGCTCTTCCCAAAAGCCCATTTTGCCAAATTTCTCAATTCTTTGTTTCACTCTTTCGTCGGGGTCTATTTGCTTCAGTTGCTGAAGGACGGGAACAATATAGCTTTTCAATATTTCTGCCGCAGCACTATAGTCCCAGTGAGCGCCACCAATTGGCTCAGGAATAATGCCATCAACAAGACCAAAATTGTACATATTGTCTGAAGTAAGTTTTAGCTGTTCTGCGGCCTTTTCTTTCATATCCCAGCTACGCCAGAGAATTGAGCTGCAGTTTTCAGGCGAGATAACGGTGTACCACGAATTTTCGAGCATAAACACTTTATCTCCTACGCCAATACCCAATGCGCCGCCACTGGCTCCCTCGCCGATAATGACGCAAATAACAGGAACTTTCAACCGGATCATTTCGTAAATGTTGCGGGCAATGGCCTCTCCCTGTCCTCTTTCTTCGGCTTCCATTCCCGGAAAAGCGCCGGGAGTGTCGATTAATGTGATAACCGGTTTATTAAATTTCTCCGCCAGTTTCATTAGCCGCAGGGCTTTACGGTAGCCTTCGGGATTAGCCATACCGAAATTGCGCAGTTGCCGCATTTTTGTATTGGTTCCTTTCTGTTGACCTATCAGCATAACGGTTTCACCTTCCAGTTGGGCAAAACCTCCCACCATGGCTTTGTCATCCTTTACATTCCTGTCTCCATGAAGTTCTATGAAGTTGGTCGTCATGTTACTGATGTACTTCGTGGTATATGGCCGGTCAGGATGCCGGCTCAGTTGAACCCGTTGCCATGGAGTCAGTTGCTCTGTTATTTCTTTTCTTTTATCTATTATCGATTGCTGAAGCTGCGTGATGGTCTGGCTATAATCGACCCGCGAGTTTTTATCAGCGAGCTTCCTGGTCTGATCTATCTGTTCATATAAATCTTTGATAGGTTGTTCGAAATTTAGAAACTGTCTGTTCGGATATTCTGGCATATTCAGCGGTTAAGAGAGTAAAATTAAGTGTAGAAAGTTTTTTAAGAAAGTTTTTGTTTGCAAAAATGATTTCCCCTTATCTTTGCCATCCCGAAAAACGAAATAAACACTCGGAAATAGGGGAGTTGGATCGGTAGTTCAGTTGGTTAGAATGCCGCCCTGTCACGGCGGAGGTCGCGGGTTCGAGTCCCGTCCGGTCCGCATACTACTCTTATAACTCCGTGCAAATCAGGGAGTTATTTATTTTACTCTATTTCTTACTCTATCTCAATTCATTTTACGAAGTTTTCTTACTTCTCTTTACATAGCCGTATTCAAATTTACAAAAAATGACAATGCTGCTTTTATTTGTTTGGATTTGACCATTAGCCGAAGCATTTCATCCGCCGGCTTCAGGTATCGTTCGCATGGGGATGCAAACGATAGCCCGTATTATAAATAGTGCACTTCTCAAAGAATGGACGTCATCACACCTGCAACTGCCGCGAAGCCGTATGATAATGCACATCATTGGTAGCAACAACCGGCACATTTAATTTCTCCGACAACTGCACCAGCCGGTACAATACTTGCTGTCATCCTCTTGGTAAACGCCGCGAAACAGCCATATACAAATCACTCCCAAAAGCCTCCCGGTATTCCTTCAAAGCCTCTTCAAACGATGGCTCAAATTCAAAAGCCCCATTCAGTTTATCCGGCGGCAACGCCACAAATTTCACTCCCTTCGCCTAGGCGTAAACATCCGCTTTATATAAATGGCACTCCCCCTTCTCCGCCCACGTTACCAAGTGTCAGCAAATTGCTTAATCCTGAATAAGCCGCTTTATCCGTAGGATAAGCTAACAAAGAAGGACCATCCAGCAAATCAAGCCGCACGCCAACAATTAGTCTTATCCCCGCTTTTTTCGCCGCCGCATGAGCCCTCACAATCCCTGCAAACGTATTCCTGTCAGTCACTGCTATTGCACCATACCCCAAAACCTTCGCCTGCTCAACCAGTTCCTCCGGATGAGAAGCACCCGCAAAAAGGTGAAGTTGGTGGTGGTTTGGAGTTCGGTGTACATTTAGGTATTTTCTTTTATGAGGCCGGCTGGATTGCTACTATTGAACATCGTTGCGTCGCACACTTGTACTGATAGAATTTCTATTCGCCATTGTTGACGCGTACTTTTTATTAGGAAGGCACATTCAAAATTACTAATTTATTTAGTAATATCACTAACTTTATAGCTCTCTTGTAAACCTCTTTAACTTTGAATTTGTTGATTAATATTTATGAGTACCAAAAGCAATGTTTATTCGCAGGGAGGCGGTGGAACACATTATGAATTTGAAATTCAAACCGCATTTTTTATTTCTTTTTTATTAGGTTTTGAAGTTCCGGGATTACCTAATAGTCATATAATTTCATTTCGCCAGCAATCTGGTTCATTAGGCTATGCCACAGATGATTTACTCTTAACCTGTAAAGCTTCCGAAACAGAACATAAAATTCTCTTTCAGTTTAAGCACAATATCATTATTTCAGAAAACAGCGCATCGGTTCAGGACGAACACACTCTACCATTGCCCTTATCAGTGCACGTAGCGTAAAGTACTGACCGGCGCCCCTCTTCGTATCTTCTGCATTCTTCTCCAGCAAGCCTTCGTAGATGTCGCCCTTTACATCTGCACCCATCATTACCCAGTTTGGCGCTATCAGGTCTATCAGTTCGTATAGTTTGGTAGGGTCCTGTATCTTATTCTGGCTCTTGGTCAAAAACTGTCCTAGCATGCCTTTCTCCTTACCCAACTCACCAAGCCCTAGGAGTAATGCACCTCCAGCTCTGCACCACGAAAGCTGGTTAAGCTTTGCCAGTTGTATTCTTGTGGAATATGCATCTTACGATTGTAAGGCGGCTTGCTATATTCATATGCCATTTTCAAAAATAATTATGGTACAAGCTGAAGTTACTTCGATTAATCATCGTTGCGTCGCATTTCGTTCATCTATAAATCCTGATTAGCTTTGCTATATTTGCTTTTTAACCTAACAACTCGTTAACTGAACACTATAAATGCCTTCAGACTTTAGCGGTCAATGGTTATTACACTTTATTTATCCCTTATGAACTTTAGACACAATAGATAAGATTAAAGTAGTCAAGCCTTAAATTGGATATCAATTGCCGTAGTACTCTCTCTTACGATATAAGGTTTTTCAGCCAAATTGTACACATTAACTAGTTGATGCTTATTCGTTCTACTATTTTCCTGGATATAACCTTTTTTCTTAAATAATTTTTCCTCGATTGCTTGTGAATGGATAGTTATTGAATTAGGTTCTATACCCATTTTTGATTTTAAAATATCTTCGATACTCCCTTTTGAAGATTTGTTCAATTTTTCAAGATTATCAATCCCCTTAGTATTATCATCTGGAGATAGGATAATAAGATAATCTTTAGCTCTACTAATTGCGACATTAATAAGGAAATGTTTATGGATAAACGCTCCATAAGAGGAAGATGAGATTGAGTAATTTGGAGGATTTACGATAAAGTATACCATGTCACATTCATCTCCTTGAAATCCATGAACAGTGTCAGTAATGACAGTGAGGCTAGTCTTCAGAGTTAGAGTTTCAATCATCTTGTTAACTAAGGTAGCTTGAGAACGATAAGGACAGACTATACCTATAGTCCAAGGAAGGCCATCCTTCAAACTATCATTAAACTTCTTGATCATTTCGATAACTAAAAGAGCCGAATAAATATGATAAGCACTTTTTCGCAATTTTCCAGGAGTATAAACAGAGTCATCAATATTTACGGGAAACTTTAATAAGGTAATTGGCTTAATGCCTAACTCTTTAAAGCCAATTGGTAATTCACGAGAGAATTTTTCAGCATTACTTAAAGTTGATCTATGATGTATTAAATCTCCTTCGTAGGAAAATTCGCTGAATAGCCTGCCAATGTCTTCAATACTGCGATATTGAGTCGTTAGATTTTCTATTCTATTATTTTCTCCGTAAACAGGGATTAATTTTTGGTCTGACTCCTTGAAAGTATCCAAACCAATTAAAGTATAAATATTTTCTTCCTTATTAAAATTTTCAGGCAAATCCTCATCCTCAATTTCAACTACAGGAGGAATTTGTAATGGATCCCCCGCCACCCAAAACTCTGTCGTTTTATTATTAAATCGGCTTTCACACTTTTGCAAAGCGTACATAATGTATGGAAGTGGAAGCATTGAAGACTCATCAAAAACTACATAATCCCAATGCATATTTCCTAATTCCATTAGTACATTTTCGTTATCCT